>Ga0214925_100057_pt1 | contig 110264 bp, 106 predicted proteins | sample Stichaenrichment_FD_168299 | JGI IMG/M metagenome (GOLD analysis project Ga0214925, IMG submission 168299) | Xylose enriched microbial communities from anaerobic bioreactor in Madison, Wisconsin, United States - 63SRT | ecosystem: Engineered > Bioreactor > Anaerobic > Unclassified | place: USA... | reverse complement strand
CAGTCACTGTGGATTCAAATCACCAAAGCAACTTGAAGATGAGTATCAAACTCAAATTCAAAATTTAGTCGTGGCATAGGACAAAAAAGTCTCTATTTAAATTGTCTATTTTATTGACAGGGGACCAACCATCAAAGCCAGCCAGACAAGCTGCACAGTGTCCGCATCCGTGAGTAAACGGTGCAATGACAAAGTCCCCTGGCTTAACCGTAGTAATTTCACTACCAACTGAATCTACAATACCAATGGCTTCATGGCCTGAATTCTCAGAATGCTCCGCTTTTTCCTCTAATCCTCGGTATGCCCACAAATCAGAACCGCAGACACAAGTTCTAACCACTTTGATAATCGCGTCATCATTTGCTTGAATAGTTGGTTTGTCTACGTTTTCGATGCCAACCTTACCCGCTTTTTCAAAAACAGCTGTTTTCATGATAAATATCCCCTTTCAAAATACAGATTGAACTAAATATATCAGTTCATCAGCAATTCAGTTTTATTATATCAGTTAGAGTCCAGTCGAAGGCAATAGTTCACAAACACCACTTCTATAAAAACTTTTACATCAAATAATGCTAAAATAAACTCATCAAATGATAAGGAGTTGGTATTTTGACAATTAAAGATAAAGTCGTTGTCATCACCGGTGCTTCCAGTGGCATTGGCCGTGCCACAGCAGAAAAATTAGCTCAGTCTGGGGCTAAAGTCGTCATTGGTGCTCGACGTGCGGACCGATTGAAAGCCGTCGCAGATGAATTCCCCGCAAACACTGTACTGTATCAGCAAACCGATGTCACTGACCGTGATAGTGTCGCTAGTTTAGTAAAATTAGCCACTGACCATTTTCAACGCGTCGATGTGCTCTATAATAATGCAGGACTAATGCCAATTTCTAAAATGGCTGAACTAAAAGTTGACGAGTGGGACCGAATGATCGATGTCAATATCAAGGGTGTCTTATACGGCATCGCCGCTGTACTGCCTATTATGATCCGTCAACAAGGTGGTCAAATTATCACCACCGACTCCGTTGCAGGTCACGTTGTCCACCCCGGAACAGCCGTATACGCTGGTACTAAATACGCAATCCAGGCAATCATGGATGGTCTGCGCCAAGAACAGGTCGCAAACCATATTAAGACAACCATGATTTCACCTGGTGCCGTAAACACGGAGCTATTCAGTACGATCAGTGATCCTAAGCAACGTGCTCAAACTGAAAAACAGGAAAAAGAAAACGGCTTAAATGCCACAGATGTTGCTAATGCCGTGGCCTATGCCATTGACCAACCAGCAGATGTCGCGATTAACGAAGTGTTAATGCGACCATCCTCACAAACCATCTAATAATAAACACCGATGAACAGATAAAGAGCGATAAGCCCTCCGTCATGGTAGAGTTGCTTATCGCTCTTTTTGTGATGCCGGGTGTAGTGGACCGACATCTGTAGTTGTAGTTGAGAATTGTATTTCGAAAGAAAGTACAATGCTGAGTGTACTAAAAAAAACCAATAAATACAATACTTTTTTGTAAATTTGTTTAAAAATTGGAAAGATTATTCTAAAACTAATTGTGGTAACTGTCTTTATTGTGATTTTTGTACAATTTTTCTCTGAGTTGAAACGGCTATTTCTTATAAAAATTGGCTGAGTTTGTGATAATAATGTTCTAGTTTAAAGTGCTCTTTTCGTTTATATATAAAATAAAATATATTATAAATTTGTAAAAAATGAAGCTCCCAATCTCTTGATGGGTGTTCTGTTAAACTAATACCCCCTTTGTAACTGAAACGCTACGTGTTGAAAATTATCGTAATTAGTTATACGATAGAAGTTAATTTAACAGCAATGAAGACGCTTACTTTGCGGTTATAAATTGCTTTGTTGTTATATTGGTAATATGGTGAAATTAAAGCTGATGTTCGCTATACAGACATAAATAATCAGCTAAATAAAGGAGAGGTCTAAATGGCAGAAAACAATTCTAATAAGGTTAGCAAAGAATTTAAAGAACTACTCAATCAAGTATATGAGGAGAACAAGGACGCAATGGACTTGATGAAAAGCCTATGACAGTAAGATATTTAACTGAAGATGAAGTCATTGCCATTAACCAATATATTATTAAACAGGCTGATGAAGGCTCTGCAGAAGTTGTCGATCCTGATGGTCTAAAGTCGATCATTGAACAACCGCAAATGGTGGCATACGGCCATGAAACCTATCCAACGATTTGGCTCAAAGCGGCATGCCTTTTACAAAAGCTGACTAAAAATCTCGTCTTTAACGAAGGAAATAAAAGAACCGCCTACCTCAGTACCGTGATTTTTTTGAGACTGAATCACATTAAATTTGAGCTTTCAGGTAGCGATGCTAAAGATTTCATGTGGGATGAAATGTTTGCACCAGATAAGAAAGACCGAATGATTAATGTGGCCCCGATTTTCAAGTTGTACAGTAAGCGCATCGAATCATAGAATTTAATAAGTACTATTTTAATAAATAGCTGACATTGGTGAATAACTAATGTCAGCTTTTTGATATTAGCTGATAAGGGCATGTAAGGTACCCGATTATTTAGCTGTAAGAGAATACTTTGAGAATCTTACATCCATCTATTTGACTTAGTCGAAACTTCAATTTAATTAAATTCGTAGTTTAACATATCGTCCAATCACTAACGACGTAAGAAGCTAACATACCCTTTTGGAGGAAAATATCATGAAAAAAGTTATCACTATCGGCACCACTTTTCTAGTGGCACTTACACTGACTGCTTGTGGAAATTCAAGTTCATCCGATTCATCTTCATCGTCAAAAGATACCAAAAATTCAGTTAAGAAATCAGAGCCAAAGAATGCCATTACAATGATCAAGTACAACTCAATCAAAGTGGGTGATCCGTTGACTGGATCTGGTGGCTCTACTGAAACTACCGTTAAAAAAATGTATGGTAAGCCATTGAGTGAAACGAAAACAACGGTACCTGGTGCTAACGCGAAGGCCACGAGCTACACCTGGTCCAATGTTGGTTCCTCACTATCTGGTGCTACCATTACCGCCGAATTTCTAAACGGTAAGACAGTGGGTAAAGGGTATGCAGCCCTCAGTAAGTCCACTAAGATTACTGATAATGATTATAAGACCATTCAAACAGGCGCCAGTTTTGCAACGGTTAAAAAGCAATTTGGCACACCACAGTCTGAATCAATTGTTGGTGGCACTGGTACCACTAGTGCCCAAACATTAACTTACCTGGATACCAGCGGAAGTAAGTCGCTTTCGTTCACTTTCACAAACAACAAACTGATGAGTAAAACTACAAATTCGCTAAATTAAGAGGTGTGTTGCGATAAATTGTAGTATGTGACAAAATTCGGTAGATTCCAGAATTTAACGTAAATTATGCCCATCTCGGCGAATTTTGTCGGGATGGGCATGATTTACGTTAAATGGTCGGAATCTGATCTTTGGAGTGTTATTAGACTATATTGACGTGTCGGACCCAAGTACACTTACCAATATCGATATCGACTTATGTCTCATCCTTCTTTTTTAGACTTAAACATGAACTTAGCGATTGATGCTACTCAGACGTCAAATGGTAAGGTGATAGAAGAACTCAACTAGTGCGCATGCGCAGTACCAAAGTATCATTTTCAGACCCGTTCATAATCATTTTTAGAAAAAGAAAAACCCCGTCAATTCGGCGATTGGCGGGGTTCGTAAATGAATCAAACTATTAATTGAAGGAGAGTACAGGATTTGAACCTGCGCGCCGGTATAAGCCGGTTCGCCGGATTTCGAGTCCGGTGCATTACCACTCTGCCAACTCTCCATAACACACTAAACAATTATAACAAACCTGTGGAAACTTTCAACCACAGGATGTCATTATTTAGCGTGATAACGCGATTTTTAATATTCCATCAAGCTAAAGATATCATAGCCTTTAATCTTATCACGGCCATGAAGGTCCTTTAATTCAATAATGAAAGCAGTTCCTACTACAATACCACCTAAATCTTCAACAAGATCGATGGTGGCACCAATAGTACCGCCAGTTGCTAACAGATCATCCGTAACCAAAACTCGCTGCCCTGGCTTGATAGCATCTTTGTGCAAATAGAGGGCAGACTTGCCATATTCAAGGTCATATGTTGCCTTAACTGTTTCTCGAGGCAACTTGCCTTCCTTACGGGCTGGTGCAAACCCAATGCCTAATTCATAGGCAACTGGACACCCGACAATAAAGCCACGTGCTTCAGGTCCAACAACCATGTCAACGTTCTTACTGCGGGCATAGTCAACCAACTGGTCAGTGGCATAGCGGTAAGCTTTACCATCTGACATCAGTGGTGAAATGTCACGAAACATGACGCCGGGCTCGGGATAGTTCGGCACCGTAGCAACGTACTTCTTTAAATCAATCGTCATTTTAAATAGCAACTCCTTTAATCTTGTGCAATTAGCGAGGTCAACAAAGTCTTGACGTCAGCCGTTTCGCTATACAATAGTTGTTTTTCGGTTTCAATCTGCTGCTGTCGTTTTTGGTAACTTGGTGCGTCAGTAATCTGACGATGAGCTGGCTGTTTAACTTCATTCAATTGACCATTGGTAATCGTCACGAAGTCCAGTTCACGAAAAATCTGCAACATCAAGACTAACTGAGTTGGAACGATTTGTAAATACTTCGCCAGCTCATTTAATCGATGTGCGACATCCACATCATGATGCGTTTGAACGAACCTAAACAGTTTAGCATATTGTGCGCGATCTGGCATCCCCAAAAGGTAATGACTTTCCTTTAAATAAAAATAAATGACAATTTGATCAGCCTTAATTGCCTTCAACGCCGCCTGTAAATCGCTAATTTGTACCGGACAGTCCACTAAATACATCGTTGGGGTATGTATCTCACCTAACCGTTTAGCGTCTGCTAATAACCAAGAATTAGCGGTAGCTGGTATCTGTGACTGCAGTTTCTCATAAAGTCGTTGATTAAAGAAAACATAGGTGGCATTGGCATCCTGAAACATTTCTGACCGCAATTTTTGCGTCCGCAAATCACTGATAACCAAACCTTCAACTGCGATATCCTTCACCATTACTTGCATGGAGGTACGTCCCTGCCAAACATTGATATCAATCTGACCCACTACTTGAACCTGATCCGGTGCGCTTTGGAGCACGGGTGCTAATTCACCAGCGCCAAAATCAATAGCGCTTAATTGGTGATTTTGATCATTTAACTGAAATTTTAAATGTTTACCCTCCGCGCCAATGGCCTTCACATTTTGAATAGCACTGGGTTTAAAGACAAACAATGGAACGGGATTATCAGTCCCAAATGGTGCCAATTGGCGTAGCTGCTTGTATAAGTCTTCAGATACGTCGCTAACCTGCATTTCAGATGCCACTGTTAACGGTGTTTTAGGCTGATCAGCTAAATGCTGATCGACAGCAGCCTGGTCGAAACCCGCCTGCAATTGACTTAACTGATCAGCTTTTGCCGTCATTCCCACTGCAGCGGCGTGACCACCGAAGTTGATCAAAAGATCTCGCTGACCATCAAAAGCATCGAATAAATTAAACCCAGCAACACTACGTCCTGAGCCTTTAGCCGTCCCATTTTCAGAATTGACATCAAGAACCACCGTTGGCTTTCCAGTCGCTTCGACCACTTTACTAGCCACGATTCCCAATACACCTTCGTGCCATCCCTTACCCGTAATGAGCATGGTTGGATGATCACGATGAGCTACGTCTTGAGCTTGAGCCAAGGCAACTTCGCTGATATCAGCGACTAATTTTTGTCGATACTTATTTTGTTTTTCCGTTAAATCGGCTAATTTTTCAGCCCGTTCTTCATCCAAAGTCGTCAATAATTCAACGGCAGGCGCTGCATCATCTAAACGTCCAAGCGCGTTTAGCCGTGGCGCAATACCGAAACCAATGGACTGTTCGTCAATCTGATCGGGTGTAATACCAGCTTGCTTAATCAGTGCAACTAGTCCTAATCGATCAGTTTGTGAAAGTAACTGCAGACCAGCAGTCACTAGCACTCGATTTTCATCAACTAGCGGCACCAGATCGGCTACTGTCCCAATCGCAGCTAAATCAAGCATCTCTTGGGGAACTTCATCTAACAAAGCGGTAGCAACCTTAAAGGCCACTCCAGCACCAGATAAACCACCAAAGGGATACTGGCCTTCTGGGTGACGAGGATGAATGATGGCGTACGCGTCAGGCAATTTACTGGGGAGTTCATGATGATCCGTTACTACCACATCACAACCCAATTCATTAGCGCGTGCAATAGCATCGTTACCCGATACCCCGTTATCCACAGTGACAATCAACTGCGTACCGCCTTCAATGAGTCGCTCAAAAGCCGCCACATTAGGACCATAGCCATCGACAAAACGATTGGGAATAAAATAATCAACGTTAGCTCCAACTTGATCCAAAGTTTCGTACAGAATTGAAGTGCTCGTTACACCATCTGCATCATAATCACCGTAGATCGTAATATGTTCACCATTCGCTACTGCATCTTGAATGCGGTCGATTCCCTTTTGCATATCATGCATCGTCATGGGATCGTGCAATTGAGACAAATCAGGCTGAAGAAACTGCTCTGCTTTTTCCTTGGTATCATAGCCACGGTTCAGCAGAATCTGGGCAACCATTGGCTTAATAGATAACGAATCGGCTAAATGAGCGGCCTCATCACTTGGCTGATCAACGTTTTTTATTTGCCAATCATAATGTGGTTCAATCATGATCATCATCCTTTACTTCCGGTTGATTTGACTGAAGACTGTCAGTATTACCAGTATGTGCATGCTGATTTGTACTCGTATTTGGTGTTTCGTTTAAACGGGTTTTCAAAGCTTGAATACGACTCTCTTGCTGCCTGATGGTCTTTTTGTTCTGATAATTTGAAATTGTTGCAAAAAGGAACATTAAAATGGCACCTAGAAAAATAGCTACCAACAAAACCAGCACCAGTGGCCACGAAACAGTCGTAAAGCCGAAATGAATTGGGATTGATTCAGTATTCATGACTGAAAAAATGGCAATCAGAATCACAATTAAAATCGCAATGATTACTTTTCCTTGCCGCTTCATTGAAATACCCCCCCTACTCCCGTTCCTTATCAAACGGAATATCAATTAAATCAAAGTCCTTAACAACCTTTGTATTCTTAAATACTGCTTGAGCCTGTTTTTCCAAGTCGTGAGCTAATTTACCGTTATAGCGAGCAGAAATATGATTCAATAACAGCTTACCAACGTGTGAGGTTTTAGCAATATTAGCCGCCTGTACGTTGGTGGAATGATAATAACTATGTGCCATTGCGGCTTCATCCTTAGCAAAGGTACTTTCGTGGACCAAGACATCCGCATTTTCGGCTAGTTTATAACTATTATCAGTTTTGCGTGTATCTCCTAAAATTGCAACTATCCGACCTTTTTGAGCATGACCAATGTAATCTTGACCATTAATCACTCTACCATCAGGTAAGGTGACGGTCTTCCCTGCTTTTAACTGACCGTAAATTGGGCCAGATGGTACTTTATCTGCCTGAAGTTGTTCAACCATGAGTTCACCAGGATGGTCACGTTCGACCACCCGGTAACCAAACGTCTCGATTTTATGATCCAAATGCTCAGCATACACGGTGAATTTATCATCATGAAAAATTTCACCACCATGCGATAATTCCACGAACTCAATGAAATAGGATAGCTTAGTTTCAGAAACCTTCAAACTGGTTAAAACAAAGTTGCGAATACCTTTAGGTCCATATATGGTCAACTTATCATTGCCACCTTGAAATGATCGGCTACTGAGTAAACCTGGTAACCCAAAGATGTGGTCACCATGTAAATGGGTAATAAATATTTTATCGATCTTTCGTGGTTTAATCGTGGTTCTCAAAATCTGTTGCTGAGTGCCTTCACCGGCATCAAACAGCCAGATGGAATTGCGTTCTTCTAGTAACCGTAATGCTAGACTGCTAACGTTTCGAAACTTTCCTGGAGACCCAGCACCGGTACCTAAAAATTCAATTTGCATATCTGTCGTCCTTTTCTATCTATCTCGCACCGAACATCTTAGCTGGTGTCACGTAGTCCTAATTAAGGTGAATCCTAACCCTACAATTGTATCAGATTCAACGTCCGATTGTGTGATTATTTAGTCTAAATTATTTACTTACCCGATACTTGATCGCACAGGAACTAAAGAAACACTACCCAGATATTATGACCCCAGATAATGTATAATTAGTAATGAAGGAAGTGTTTAATTTGCGTCTTGGAGAACTTATCACATTAGTGCATCAATTAGACCCTAATCTAAAAATGGCCTTTGATACGACCCCAATGGCGCCTATTTCGGGAATGTCAGTTTCGGAAGGTCGTCTTCTGCTGCACGCCGCCACTCAGACGCCTTTAACGGTCGAACGTTTTCGCCAACATGCGAACCGTTTTAATCAACAATTAATTGTCTTTGAATCTAGTGGCAAACGTCTTTATGGCTTTCGCCAATCGAAACAATGGCTTTTATTCAAATAATGGGGGATCTTCAATATGCCAAGTAAACGTCTAATATTAACTATTATCTTAACCACTGGCCTAATACTAACTGGCTGTGGCAACCAAGCAAAATCTAACCAGCCATCACGTTCGAATTCAGATAGCTCATCCAGTCAGCAAGTTAAAAAGCCGGAAAAGGCCGCCTCTGATCAGGCCACCATGAAACCCTATGAGGTGCCGAATTCAGAAAAGAATAACCGACATTATCAAAAGTCCGGTCTGCTTTCTTTTCCAGGTCAGTTTGCTTATGACAAAGTCGGCACAAAATTAATCTTGTCCCAAAACAAACACCTAGATCAACGAGCTACACGGCAAGGACTTAGCTACCAGATTACCGATGCTAAACGATTTAATAATAACGCCAAAACAAAGCAAGCTCTACAAATGGCTCAGCAAGCCTTCAACATCGGTAATATTCCTAATCCTTATCAAACCCTACAGATTAAGTTTACCGTAAAAAACGATACCGGCCACGCGGTTAAAATCAATGGCATTCAAAAGATTAGTTTGAATGCCTCTCGAACAATTTCTGCTAATGGTATTAGTGATCCAAGTGCCGGACAAACTATCAAATCAAATCATACTCAGACTTTTTCCGCAATGATTTTGGTTGGACCAACTAACTTTAAACTTAATCAGTTTAGCGTTTATTTCTCAGGCAGTTTTAACGATTCGGGTCAACCTATAACAAAAGCGCCAGCGGTTATTACCGTGAAACTATAATTTTTAATGATATACACAACTAAACACCGCATGCTGACGTGAAAACGTCTGCACACGGTGTTTTGTTATTGCTTTTGAGATGAGTCTGAATCAGTCAATTGCTGAACCAGTAACCGAGTATAGTTACGGTTCCCAGTTGGATTAGGATGCACGTTGTCCGTGTAGAACCAATCCTTGTGATTCTTACTCAATCCATGCCAATCAACTAGCGTGACGTTAGGATAACGTTTAGCAGCATTGGCGATGGTTGTATTGACAGACGTTTCCCAATTACGAGTAGGAACGTGAGTGTTAACCCAATAGATGCGGCGATTAGGTCCAATCATATGAATAACCTGATCAATTTGACTATTAGTCATTGGACTGTTAGTCCCTAAATTAACGACCACAGTGTTAGCCAAGGCTCCCTGAGCCTTAAGCGACTCAATTTGCTTTGGGGCTTGCCAAATTTGACGACCCACACCCGCTGAAACGTAGGTGTTAGGAATCACTTGGCGAACGTCTTTAGAAACATCCACCATGACAGAATCACCGATTGCAGTCACCGAAAGATCCTTCGCCTGCACGTATTGACGCTTAGTCAGACCATATGTCTTAACCAATTCCTGCTGATGAGCTGATAGCTTAACCTTTTTCCAGGCTTCCTCACGCTTTTTTTCAGCGGCAGCTTTTTTAGCAGCTTCTCGTTGCTTCTTTAAAGCCGCCTTGTTGGAAGAAGCCGCCTGTTTTTGATTATGCTTAATATTAGTCTGAAGTGCAGAATCATTGGCCTCTGAATGTGTGGGGCTTGTAACAGCACCAAACAATGCGACGCCCGTAACTAAGATGGCTGGGATAACCGCATAACGTTGCCAACCAAATGTTTTGGGGCTCCGGAAGAATTGCTTGATTAGTCCTGGCAGTTGACCATAGTCATAATGACGTAATGGACGTTCCAAATAACGATATGATAAATCACTAGCAATCAGAATCAAAACGGTTTCCATCAGCGCATTAAACACTGGATGAGCCGCAATATTAGTCACTTTGGCTTCGTAAAAAATCATAATTGGAAATTGATACAAGTAAATCCCGTAACTTCTTGAGCCGACCCAGTCAAAGATCCGGTTGGTAAACAACTGATTCATAAAACTGGCTGGATGAGCCACGGTTGCCACCAAAATGGTTGACAAAAACGTAAAGAAGAACATCCCACCATGATAGGTCAGACTTGACTGTCCTGACATGGTAAAAAACATGATAAGAAGGATTGCCAAACTGACAAGCCCAGCACCGTTCAGTAACCACTTAGCGCGATTATTCAACTCACTCTTTAACTTAGTTGCAGGCCAAACAAAAGCCAATGCAACACCAAGTAGAATTGCAAACATCCGGGTATCAGTACCATAGTAGACCCGGTTAGTCATGGCCGTACCAGTATACAAATACCCCATCCAGATTGCTGACAGAACTGAAAGGCCTAAAACGGAATAGAAAATGGGCTTCCGGTCTTTAAACATAAACAGTAGAATCACTAAAATCAGTGGCCAAAATGCGTAAAACTGCCCTTCAATCGAGAGTGACCAAAGGTGTGTAAACGGTGACTCTCCGTTGAATCGGTCAAAGTATGACTGTCCATGGCCAATTTCCCACCAGTTATACACGTAAAGTAAGTTAGTACTGATAATGGCCTTTAAACTGACGAACAACGAGCGCTGAAACAGCGTGATATACGCTGCAGTTGTCAAAACCATCGTCACTAATGCTGGATATAGTCGTTTCATTCGCCGGACGTAAAAACTGACGACATCGATCCGACCGTTTTGCTCATATTCTTGTAGCAATAAATCAGTGATTAAATAACCTGAAACTACAAAAAATATTGGAACACCTAAATAGCCTCCCTGCAAGCTATAAGGTAAGAGGTGATACACAATAACACCAATCACCGCAATAGTCCGGATTCCGTCGAACCCAGAAATATAGCGACTATGTTTAAGCCGCTTACTCCCTGCGTGTTGCATCGATTCTCCCTCGTTTCATCTCTTAGAATTACTTCAAAATGTTATTCCACAAATTCAAAGGTAAAGTCATCGATTTGGACTAAATCGCCGTTACGAGCACCCTTTTCTCGTAATGCATCATCGACTCCCATGCCACGCAACTGACGCGCAAAGCGTAGTGTGCTTTCTTCATGGTCCATATTGGTCATCTGGAACAATCGCTCTAACTTAGCACCGGTAAGTACCCATGTACCGTCCTCGTCACGATTAATTTCAAAGTCGTCAGATTCAACCGACCCATCATCCGTTATCAGCATCTTTTCAAGGTCATCAACACCCTTTACTGGGAAAGCAGGTGTCTGGTCTAAAATCTCAACGGTTTTCTGAATCAGCGGTGTTAACCCATCGTGGGTAACACTGGAGATTGCCATTACGACTGGCGGTGTTGCAAGGGTTGTATCCTCCGCCAATTTGGCTTTCAAAGTTGCCAAATTCTCAGCTGAATCAGGCAAATCCATCTTCGTAGCCACAACAATTTGCGGACGTTTTAACAAATCTGGATCATACTTCTGTAATTCGGCGTTGATCTTCAAAAAGTCATCGTAAGGATCTCGGTCTTCAAATCCACTCACATCAATCAAGTGAAGGAGGACCCTGGTCCGTTCAATGTGTTTTAAGAACTCAATTCCAAGACCAACACCACTAGCAGCGCCTTCAATCAAACCCGGTAAATCAGCAACCGCAAAATCACGGCCATCACTCAACTTGACCATCCCTAGATTAGGTGTCAGCGTCGTAAAGTGATATTCCCCGATTTTGGGTTTTGCACTGGTAATAGCTGCTAATAAGGTTGATTTCCCAACAGAAGGAAAACCAATCAGCCCCACATCAGCTAATAATTTTAGTTCTAAGCGAACCCGACGCTCTTCTCCAGGAGCGCCATTTTCAGCTAATTCAGGTGCAGGATTCTTAGGTGTCGCAAAGTGAACGTTACCGCGCCCACCACGGCCTCCTTGGGCAATGACAACCTGGTCATCTGCGTTAACTAAGTCAGCAATCACCATGTTGGTTTCATCATCGATGACCGTCGTCCCTTGGGGCACTAAAATCACCCGATCATCAGCGCCACGGCCTGTCATACCTTTAATACCACCATTTTGACCATGATCTGCTTTAAACTTTTGATTATAACGAAAGTCCATCAAAGTACGAAGCCCTGTATTAACTTTAAATACAACACTACCGCCTCGGCCACCATCGCCACCGGCTGGTCCACCGTTGGGCTCATATTTTTCCCGCCGAAAAGCAACCATACCGTTGCCGCCATTTCCGGCCTTAACATTTATTGTAACGTGATCTACAAACATATTATTTCTCCATTATTCCAATTCATTCGGACTTTCCTAACCTTGCTATTATCTAATGAATAACCTTAAATTACCACCGTTTTTTAGAACTTTTTTAAGTTTGCGTTTAACTTGTCTCTGCTGTTTTAGCTAAAGTCAGATGAATCGTATCCGCAACTGCTTTAGAAATACCGAGTTCGTGCAATTCCTCGGGCGTTGCAGCCGCGATTTTCTTCATTGAGCCAAACTTTCGCAGTAATTTATTCCTGGTTTTGGGGCCCACTCCTTGAATATCGTCCAAACGCGAGCTAAGGGAGTTTTTAGCATGGACCTTTCGATGAAACGTAATTGCAAACCGGTGAACTTCATCTTGAATCCGCTGTAACAGGTAAAAGCCCTGTGACTTAGGATCAAGGTGCAATGGCGTATCGTTAACTTCTGATAATAAATCGGCAGTTTTATGCTTGTCGTTTTTAACCATCGCAGCCACCGGAATAGTTAGCCCCAATTCGTTTTCTAAGACGTCCTTAGCAGCTTCTAGCTGAATAGCACCGCCATCCATTAGAACCAAGTCAGGCATAGTCTCATGCTCCTTAAGCAGCCGGGTATATCGACGCCGAATGACTTCTCTTGTACTAGCAGCTTCATCAGCATGATCCACGGTTCTGAGTTTATATTTTCGATATAAGCTCTTATTAGGCTGTCCATCAACAAAGACCACCATGGCAGAGACCAAATCAGCTCCTTGAATATGCGAATGATCAAAGGCTTCAATTTTGTGTCCTGGCGCAATTCCCAGGGCATCAGTGATTTCTTTCATTGCCCCCGTCGTCTTTTGTTCATCTAACTCCAGCAAACGGAACTTTTCTTCTAGCACTAAGCGGGCATTTTTTCCTGCCATTTCAAGCAGCGCCCGCTTTTCACCACGTTGCGGTGTTCTCACCGGCATCGGCAACATCTCTTCCAAGACATCCTTCGGCAAACTTTCTGGCACAAGGATTTCCTTTGGAAAAACGCTATTTTTACGGTGATAAAATTGGATAATAAAACTGGTCATTTCTTCAATCTCATCGTTCACAATCGGGAACAAACGCTTCTCACGCTTGATCAAGCGTGCTTGACGAATGAAGAAGACCTGTACGGATAGCCAACCTTTATCCAGATAAAAATTAAAAATGTCACGGGGTGTTTGATCGTTAGAAATGATTTTTTGCTTTTCGACAGTTACTTCGATGTAATGCATCTGATCACGAATTTCAGCCGCCCGTTCAAACTCTAAGTTATCAGAAGCCTTTTTCATCTGAGCGTTTAAATGCCGTTTTACAGTTGCAACATTGCCATTTAAAAACGACTTGATACGCTCAATTTGCTTGTCATATTGTTCTTTCGGTACTTCTTTAAAGCAGGCACCCAAACATTGACCCATGTGGTAATACAAGCAAGGCCGGTTCTGATAGCCATTGCAACGTCGCAACGGATAAACCTTTTGCAAAAAATGTAGTGTCTCCTCAGCCGCGTAAACGTTGGGATAAGGACCGAAATAATAGGCACCATCCTTACGAATGGAACTGACGATCAGCATGGTAGGATCCCGCTCATTGGTAATTTTAATGTAGGGATACCCAGTTCCCTGCTTTAACTTAATATTATAGTGGGGCTGATGTTTTTGAATCATCGTGATTTCAAGCAAAAAAGCTTCTTTATCAGTTGACGTCACAATGGTCTCAAAGTCAGCAATTTCTGAGACTAAGCGAGCCGTTTTCCCTTCATGGCTACTCTTAAAATAGGAACGTACCCGGTTTTTTAAGTTTTTAGCTTTACCGACGTAAATGATGTGCCCGTTAATGTTTTTCATCATATAAATACCGGGCATATCAGGCAAAAGTGCTAATTTATGTTCTAGATATTCGGTGGCCAAAGAAATGACCTCCTTCCGCTTCATTCTCTGGGGTACCGCTATCTCAAGCTTCCCCAGTTTCGACGTTTCATTATAACCCCGAATAAGTGTTTGGGGCAAGCTACCTGCCTATGTTGACTTACTTGTCATTTAAACACATCATAATAAAACACCATGATTCGAAATCGAATCATGGTGTTTTATGAATAACAATGTTAATTAACTGTTAATAATCTTACTGATGAAGTCCTTTGTCCGTGGATTCTGTGGATGTTCAAACATTTCGTTTGGTTTGTTCTTTTCCAGAATATAACCGTCAGCCATGAACCAGACCTCGTTAGCAACTTCTCTAGCAAAGCCCATTTCATGAGTGACAACAACCATCGTCATCCCATCTTCGGCTAGTTCCTTCATAACGGCAAGTACTTCGCCGACCATTTCAGGATCCAAAGCACTGGTTGGTTCGTCAAACAGTAGCATTTCAGGATCCATGGCTAAGGCTCTGGCAATGGCTACACGTTGTGCTTGACCACCTGATAGACTGTTTGGATAAACGTTGGCTTTTTCTTCCAAGCCAACCCGTTTAAGCAAACCCATCGCCTTTTCTTCGGCATCCTTATCCGACATCTTTTTAACTCGAATTGGTGCTAATTTTAAGTTATCAAGCACCGTCAAATTAGGAAACAAGTTGAAGCTTTGAAAAACCATGCCCATTCGTTCACGTAATGTGGTCAATTCTTCTTCCGAAAACTTCTGGGTATCTTTGCCCTCAAACAAAACTTGTCCAGCCGTTGGGGTCTCCAACATATTCAAGCAACGTAAGAACGTGCTTTTTCCGGAACCTGAAGGGCCGATGACACAAATCACTTGACCAGGCATAACTGTTCCGTCAATTTCTTTTAGGACTTCGGTATCACCATAGTTTTTTTGAAGCTTTTTAACTTCAACTAACGGTTTATCTTGCATGTTTCATTCTCCCCTCGAAGTAGTTTAGAATTCTCGTCAAAATGAACGTCATCACGAAGTAAATGCACATTGCGACGAACACAGGCATAACACCACGATACGTATCGGCACGCACAATGTTTAACTGGTAAATCAAATCGGTAACACCAATGATGGAAACAATTGAACTTTCCTTAACCAGTGAGACAAATTCATTACCAAGTGCTGGCCAAATGTTCTTCAGTGCTTGAGGCAAGATGATGAACCGCATGGTATCACCCTTGGCTAACCCCAGACTAGCAGAAGCTTCCGTTTGTCCTTTATCAACCGAGTTAATACCACCACGAATAATTTCCTCAACATAAGCACCACTGTTCAATGAAACGGCAATGATACCTGATAATAATGCTGGCAAATTAACAATGATTCCAACACCGAAGTACACGAACATGACTTGAACCATCAATGGCGTCCCACGAACAAATTCGACGTATGCCACTGAAATTGCCTTAAGTACCTTGCTCTTACTAAACCGCATCAAAGCTAAGATTGTGCCTAACAAAACCCCAAAGATAACTGAAATGGCTGAGATTAATAACGTGTATTCAATCCCTTTTGCAAAATAAGTCCAGTAATGAACCATTGAAGTGTTATTAGTGTTAACTTTCATATACTTCCCTGCGCTAGCCAGGTATTGCGTGGTCAGATGTTTTGCCTTGATCTTATCAATACTCTTGTTGACGGCTGCGGCTAAAGTACCAGAACCCTTTTTAAAGGCCATGGCAGAACCAGTTTCGTTCTTATTCAACTTATAACCAGATTTGATCATTGCTAAATCATGGTCATTCTTGACATAAGCTTCGGCTGAAGGTGTTTCAATACCAAGTGCATCGATCTTGTGAGTCTTTAACGCCAGCACCAAATCGGTGTTCTTGTCCATTCCTTTAACCGTTGCCCCAGGAATCTTAGTTTTGGCTAAGTTATATTGCAACGTCCCTGTCTGAGCACCGATCTTCTTATGAGCTAATGCGGCTTTATCCTTATACTTGCCCACATCGGTCTTATTGATCAAGAAACTTTGACCACCATTATAATAAATCTTTGAGAAATCAACACTTTGGCGACGCTTAGCGGTTGGGTTGATACCACTCATAGCCACGTCAGCTTTACCAGTTTCGACGGCTACCAAAACGGAATCGTATGACATGGACTTAATCACTAACTTAACGCCCAAGTCTTTGGCGACTTGTCTCATGATGTCAACATCCATCCCAACAACTTGGGATTTACCATTCTTGCTGACCTGGAATTCGTACGGCGGGTAATCTGGCGAAGTCGCCATGATGATGCTACCCCGATCCTTAATCTTCTGAAGCGAATCATCCGCAGCATACGCGGTATGGTGCGCTGGCTGAACTGTAAATAAAAATAATAATGACAAACACAACGTCATGATGGTGAGTAATACGTTTCTCCCCTTGACTTTCATTCGCGGTAACTCCCTCTCTTAATTTAAGTAACTTCAACACTACACCAAAATAAGTCTTTATGCAATAAAAATTACGAAAAAGTCTAATTTATACACGAAAAAGCAATATTATGTTTAATATGCACTTTTATATACATTATTCACATGGAAAGTGGATACGATTACGGTACAAAAATTTAGCGACCAGCTGTTGACTAATGATCCCCTTTAATGCCCACCAACTCACCATTTTTCAACTTACTTGCATTCTCACCATTAGCCATGATAAACTAGGCCCAATGAAGGAGTTGACCACATCATGGGATTAAAAGTGAAACGTCAGAACAATCTCGATGCAATGTTTGGTAAGTTTGCCGAGGTTGATTTAAAGGACGAAAAGCGCGACAAATTTTTAAAACACGATGAACAAAAAGATGACACTAAAAAGGCCAAAGCTTTAATCAAAGAACATCGCAGTTACCATAAATAAAAAAACGACACCCAGTGGGTGCCGTTTTTTTATGCCTCGAGTTCTTTTTTAGCCTGTTCAATTTGTTTACGAACCTGATCAAAGCCCGTGCCACCTTCAGAATGCCGACGTTCAACAGCAACTTCCGACTTCAAATCGTTATATACATCTTCTTCAATTTTAGGTGACGCCTTCTTGAGCTCCTCTAATGACATATCCTGTAAGTTTTGATGCGTTTGGATACCCTTCAAAACTAACTGCCCCACAATGCCATGCGCCTCTCTAAATGGCACACCCTTAGTGGCCAAATAATCAGCTAATTCAGTAGCGTTTGAGAAATCATTTTCCGTAGCGGCTTTCATATTATCCGCCTTAACGGTTACCGTTGAGAGCATGCCATTGAAGACTCGCAATGCTGGCAACAAGGTTTTAACCGTATCGAAGACCCCCTCTTTGTCCTCTTGCAGATCCTTGTTGTAGGCTAACGGTAGTGACTTCATTGTCGCCAACAATCCCATCAAGTGACCATAAACTCGGCCACTCTTACCACGAATCAGTTCTGCCATATCCGGATTCTTTTTCTGTGGCATGATTGAACTACCAGTTGTATAAGCATCAGATAGTTCTAGGTACTGGAATTCATGACTGACCCACATACTAAGTTCTTCACAGAACCGGGATAAATGCATCATTAAAATCGAACTGTTACTGAGAAATTCCAACGCAAAATCACGATCCGACACAGCATCTAGCGAGTTAGCATAAACTTGGCTGAATCCCAACGTTTTGGCCGTCATCTGACGATCGATGGGAAAAGTGGTCCCAGCTAAGGCTGCTGCACCCAGTGGTGAAATATCCGTATGCACTTCATTAAACGTAAACCGTTCCTTGTCACGCTTAAACATTTGGTAATAGGCCATCAGATAATGACCGTATGAGATCGGCTGAGCGTGCTGTAAATGCGTATAGCCTGGCATGATGGTTTCAACGTTCTTTTCTGCCAAACTGATCAGCGTTTTTTGCACGGTAGTAATTTCATCAATCACCTTAGGTAACCGTTTCTTCAAATAAAGGTGAAAATCGGTAGCGACTTGATCATTACGTGACCTAGCCGTATGCAATTTACCAGCCACCGGACCAATTCTGTCCGTTAAAATACTTTCAATATTCATATGAATATCTTCGTTTTCAACGCTAAAGGTCAGTTTTCCAGCTTCAAGATCCGTTTGGATTCCTTCTAAACCGGCAATAATTTGATCGCAGTCATCAGAAGGAACAATACCCGTTTTTTGAAGCATTTTGACGTGGGCTAAAGAACCTTCAATATCTTCTTCAGCCATGAGTTGATCAAAGGAAATGGAAGCCCCAAAAGCATCGACCCATGCAGCCGCCTGTTCTTGGAACCGGCCACCCCAGAGCTTTTTGGTTGCCATTACTTTGTCGCCTCCGTTTGATGCTTCTTTTCTGCCTTAACAGCCACTTTTACCTTGCTCTTAGTGTTTTGAGTGACTGCATTAACAAATGCAGACTGCTGATTCTTCATCTTCACTTGTGAGTAAACGGTTGTTGGTAGGCCCCATAACTTGATGAAGCCCTTGGCAGCTTCTTGATCAAATGAATCTGAAGCGGTATAAGTTGCCAAATTCTTGTCATACAATGAACTGTCTGACTTCCGACCTAAAGTGATGACGTTGCCCTTAAACAATTCAACTTTAATCACACCGCTAACAACTTCTTGGCTCTTCTTCAAGAAGGCAAGCAGAGCATCCATCAATGGTGAGAACCAGAGGGCGTTGTAAATCATTTCGCTTAATTGCTTTTCAATAACAGGCTTGAAATGAGCTAAGTCCCGTTCAAAAGTCAAATCTTCCAACTGCTTGTGTGCCTTCATCAAAACTGTAGCAGCAGGTGCTTCGTAGACTTCACGAGACTTGATGCCGACTAACCGGTTTTCAATGTGGTCGATCCGGCCAACGCCATGTTCACCAGCAATTTTGTTAAGTTTCTGAATCAAATCAGCTAACTGCATTGCTTTACCGTTTAATTTAGTTGGCACACCTTTTACAAAGGTAATCTCAATATCCGTTGGAGTATCAGGTGTCTTGTCGATCGGGTTAGTCAAAGCATAGGCATCTTCAGGTGCACTAGCCCATGGGTCTTCCAGCACGCCGGCTTCATTGGCACGACCCCAAATATTAGCATCGATTGAATATGGTGAGTCTAAATCAATTGGAATCGGAATGTTGTGCTTCTTAGCATAATCAATTTCTTCTTCCCGTGACCAGTGCCAGTCCCGAACTGGGCTTAATACTTCGAGTCCTGGGTTCAATGCATGGATAGCAACTTCAAACCGGACTTGGTCATTACCTTTACCGGTACAGCCATGTGCAACTGCCTGAGCATTTTCTTCTTGCGCAACTTCGACCAGTTTTTTACTGATCAATGGCCGTGATAGCGCTGAAATCAATGGGTATTCGCCCTCGTAGTACGTATTACCCTGTAAGGCAACCATTGCGTAGTCTTCTGCGAATTCTTCAAGCGCATCGATCACGTAAACTTTAACGGCGCCAACATTGAGTGCTTTTTGCTTAATAAAGTCTAAATCTTTACCTTCACCCACGTTAATGCAGCAAGCAATCACATCATAGCCCTTATCCTTTAACCAGGGAATTGCTACTGAAGTATCCAAACCGCCAGAATATGCTAATACAACTTTCTTATTTTTCGTCATGTTAAACGCCCTCTCATTTTTTCATTTTAACTTAATGATACGAGATTAACACCTGTATTCAGTTAATGCAAGTGTTTTTTGTTATTTATACACAAAAAAGGCCAATATTACATTTAATATACATATTTTTGAAATAAAATGGGTCTAGGATTTCATGTAACCGTTTTCAAAAACAATGGCATCAAAAAAGTTCGACCATCAGTAATCAATCAACTGATATTCGAACTTTTCTTTATTTATTAAGCAAAAAAGCTATTACTGATTATTGTGTGAAGCCGGATAACGTTTATTTAAACGTTCAATATTGCCACTAGCAACTTCTTCAAAGGGAATATCTGCCCACTCTGCTACCTGAGATAAATACCAGAGAACATCGCCCATTTCCTTTACCAACTGCTTTTTGTCCAGAGATTCACCCTGAAAAGTATACTGCTTAACCAAGTCGACAACTTGACCGGTTTCGCTGGAAAGTCCTAGAGCACAATTAGTCAAAACCTGTTCACTGCCAAAAAGGGTCCGGTTGGCAGCCTTTTGATAGTCATTAAATTCCATTATGATTTTCCCCCAAACGCATGCTGTTCGATCCATTGCCACACTTCATCTTTACCAGCCTTAGTTTGCGCAGAAAATGGCAATAAGTCATCTTCAGCACGGATCTGTAACGTCTTTTTGACTAAACTCAGCTGTTTATTCCACTTTGCCCCTGAGATCTTATCCATCTTAGTTGCCACCACCAGGGTTGGAATTTCGTAGTAACTGAGCCAGTTATACATCGTTTGATCGTCACTAGTGGGCGCATGTCGACCATCTACCAATGAAACAACACCTCGCAATGTATCTCTCGAAGTGAGGTAGGTCTCAATCATTTCGCCCCATTTTTCACGTTCTGATCGAGACACTTTAGCATACCCATAGCCGGGTACGTCAACAAAATAGAGTGAATCCTCCACGTGATAAAAATTTAACGTCTGCGTTTTCCCAGGTTGACTTGACGTTCTGGCATAACTATTTCGATTGATCAAAACATTCGTCAAAGATGATTTACCGACGTTTGAGCGACCAACCAACGCAATTTCTGGTTGTCCTGTTTTGGGATATTGTTTGGGATCAACCGCACTCATCACCAGTTCAACATTGTGTACTTCCATGATTTTCCTCCGTCCAACTCTTAGCTAAATAAAAGCCGTATGCCCCATAACACGGAACATACGGCTTAAAATGTCAGCTGACATTAGTTTCGAATCATCGACTATGAAGCCTTTTGATCCTTTAAAATTAGCTCGGGTTCCTGATGATCTTTAACAGTATCACCGGTTACAATAACCTTGGCGACATCATCTCGGCTTGGTAATTCAAACATAATATCTCGCATGACGTCTTCAATAATTGATCGAAGGCCACGTGCACCGGTATTACGCTTCAATGCCAATCGAGCCATTTCTCGTAAAGCTTGATCTTCGAAATCGAGTTCAACACCATCCAGTGAAATCAGTCGTTGATACTGCTTCACTAAGGCATTCTTAGGTTCAGTTAGAATTCGAACCAAATCATCTTCAGAGAGTTTCTCTAAGGCAGTCAAAATTGGTAAACGCCCAATAAATTCGGGAATCAAACCAAATTCTAGCATATCTTCAGGAACAACACGCTGCATTAAGCTTTCTGATTTATCAATTGGTTGATGAGTTGAATCTGCACCGAAACCAATCGTCTTATCGCCAAGACGGTTTTTGACAATCGTTTCGATACCATCAAAAGCACCACCCACGATAAATAGAATATTAGTCGTGTCAATTTGAATAAATTCTTGTTGAGGATGCTTACGACCACCCTGAGGTGGAACGTTGGCAATTGTCCCTTCAAGAATCTTCAATAGGGCTTGTTGGACACCTTCACCAGAAACATCCCGTGTAATCGAGACATTTTCAGCCTTTTTGGCAATTTTATCAATTTCATCAATGTAGATAATCCCTTTTTCAGCACGTTCAACGTCATAATCGGCATTTTGCAGCAGCTTCAAAAGAATATTTTCTACGTCTTCGCCGACATACCCTGCTTCAGTTAGTGTCGTTGCATCGGCAATTGCAAATGGCACATTCAAGATTTTTGCCAAAGTTTGTGCCAGGTAAGTTTTACCCGACCCAGTAGGTCCAATCATCGTGATGTTACTCTTTTGCAATTCAGGACCATCATTTTTGTTAGTGGCCATTTCATTAACACGCTTATAGTGATTATAAACAGCAACTGAAAGCGTCTTTTTAGCTTCAGTTTGACCAATAACGTACTGATTTAAAGAATCTACAATTTGTTGTGGAGTTGGCACATCAAAAACAGTTTGTGAGCTTTCCTCACTAAATTCTTCATCAATGATTTCTTTACATAAATCGATACATTCATTGCAGATATACACGCCGGGACCAGCAACAATTTTTTTAACCTGATCCTGCGACTTGCCACAGAAAGAACAATTTACGGGGTTGGTTGTATCAGTATTTTCAAACAATTAAGAGTCACCCCTCTTTAAATTCTACGATTATCTTATTCTTTAACGCAACTGCTACTATACCATACAAATATAGGCGTGGGAAAGGAAAAGCTCAAATGAAGACAGCGTACACGCTTGGTACAACACCTTTTCACGCAAAGAAATGTTGCTCGCTTAAGTTTTTTCTAAACTTCATTCCTATATACGCAAACAAAGGCCCTAACAAGAATCAAATATTCTCGTCCTTAGGGCCTTTGTGAGCAGTGCTAACGTTAAAAACTATTTTTCGTTTTCTTCGTCTTTTTTAGACTTGTCTTGCTTGGCTGAATCAGTGATCAAATCAACAGCCTTCTTGATGGCAATATCGTGCTTCAACATGTCATCTGAAAGTGCTGAACGAACAGCGCTTTCTTCCATACCATATTGGCCAGCTAAATCTTTAACTTCTGCATTCAAATCATCTTCAGAAGGTTCGATTTTTTCTGCTTCAACAATGGCTTCAAGAACCAAGTTGGTCTTAACACGACGTTCTGCATCAGCAGCAAACTGCTTGTGCAGATCATCTTCGCTAGTACCAGTCAGTTTGAAGTAAGTCTTAGGATCGATACCTTGTTGTTGCATGTTAGCTAAGTATTGGTCCATCTGACGGTGAATGTCGTCTTCCTTCATTGCTTCAGGAATCTCTTTGACTTCAGCGTTGTCAACGGCTTCACTGATTGCTTCGTCTTCGATAGCATCATGTGCAGCTGTAACTTTCTTTTCCTTCAATTCGTCTTTGATCTTAGCCTTTAATTCGTCTAAGCTATCAACTTCTTCGTCAACATCCTTGGCAAATTCATCGTCAAGTTCAGGTAATTCCTTTTGCTTAACTTCATGAATAGTGGTCTTGAATGTGGCTTCTTTACCTTGCAAGTTTTCAGCTTGGTAATCATCTGGGAAGGTGACCTTAACATCAACATCTTCGCCAGCCTTGTGACCAACTAATTGGTCTTCAAAACCTGGGATAAATGAGTTAGAACCCAATTCTAGTGAATAGTTATCAGCTTTTCCACCATCGAATTGCTTGCCATCAACGTAACCATCAAAGTCGATTACAACAGTATCGCCTTTAGCAGCTGGTTCGTCTTCTTTCAAAACTAATTCAGCTTGTGATTGACGACGGCTCTCTAATTCAGCATCAATGTCTTTTTGGTAGACACGAGTGTTTTGTTTTGTAACGCTTAAGTCTTTGTATTCACCCAGTTTAACGTCAGGCTTAACGGTAACAACAGCCTTCAAAACCCATGGTTGGTTCTTTTCCATAGATTCAACATTAACTTCTGGTTGATCAACTGGTTCGATACCTGCTTCTTTGATTGCTGCCTCATATGCATCAGGCAAAACAATGTTTAAAGCATCTTGATAAAGAGCTTCTTCACCATACATCTTGTTGAAGATTTGGCGTGGAACCTTTCCTTTACGGAAGCCAGGAACAGCTAAATTCTTCTTGGTTTTTGCGAAAGCTTGGTCTAAGCCCTTTTTGATTTGGTCGGCATCAATTTCAAAGGTTAATTCGCCTTTGTTGCCGTCCTTTTTTTCCCATTTTGCAGACATTATATTCCCTCCGAATTAAATATATCTTCGAATACGATCATATTCAAATTGCGTACAAACTTTAGTTTAACGTAAGGAAGCTGAAAAGTAAACATTAGAGTGCATTGCAACGCATGGAAGACACGTTTTTTCATCAATTAATTTAATTTTGAAACAAATATGAGACTTGTTAGACCCTTATTCATTCAAATAAAAAAGTCCGAAAAGTTAACCTTCTCGGACTTTTTATGTTCATTTAGGTAGGTATTAGTCCATGATATCTGAAACAACACCGGCACCAACAGTGTGGCCACCTTCACGAACAGTAAACTTAGTACCCTTTTCAATGGCAGCTGGGGCAATCAAGTCAACTTCGAAAGTGACGTTATCGCCAGGCATAACCATTTCTACGCCATCAGGCAATTCGATAACACCAGTGATATCAGTGGTGTGGAAGTAGAATTGTGGACGGTAGTTTGAGAAGAATGGCGTATGACGGCCACCTTCTTCTTTAGAAAGGATATAAACTTCACCCTTGAACTTACTGTGAGTTTGGATCGAACCTGGCTTTGCAAGAACTTGGCCACGAACAACTTGTTCACGGTTAATACCACGAAGCAAGACACCAACGTTATCGCCGGCTTCACCAAATTCCAAAGTCTTACGGAACATTTCCAGACCAGTAACAGTACTCTTAAGAACTTCTTCCTTAAGACCAACGATTTCAACTTCATCGCCGACCTTGATAGTACCACGATCGATACGACCAGAAGCAACAGTACCACGACCAGTGATGGTGAAGACGTCTTCAACAGGCATCAAGAAAGGCTTGTCGTTGTCACGAACTGGAGTTGGGATGTATTCATCGACAACGTCCATTAAGTGTTCGATAACCTTTTGTTGTTCTTCATCACCTTGGAGTGCTTTAAGAGCAGAACCGCGGATAACTGGAATATCATCACCAGGGTAATCGTATTCTGAAAGTAATTCACGGACTTCCATTTCAACTAAGTCGATCAATTCATCATCGTCAACTAAGTCGGTCTTGTTTAAGAAGACCACGATGTATTCAACACCAACTTGGCGAGCCAAAAGGATATGTTCACGAGTTTGTGGCATTGGACCATCGGTTGCGGCAACAACTAAGATAGCACCATCCATTTGAGCGGCACCAGTGATCATGTTCTTGATGTAATCAGCATGTCCTGGGGCGTCAATATGAGCATAGTGACGTTTCTCAGTTTCGTATTCAACGTGGGCAGTGTTGATCGTGATACCACGTTCACGTTCTTCAGGTGCCTTGTCGATATCAGCGTAATCTTCTTCCTTAGCTAACCCTTTTTGAGCTAAAACCTTGGTGATCGCTGCGGTCAAGGTAGTCTTCCCATGGTCAATATGGCCAATAGTACCAATGTTTACATGGGGCTTAGTTCGTTCGTATGTTTCTTTTGCCATTAATGAAACCTCCTGTATTTTTCACAAAGATTATGCCAACAAGCAAGTTGTTGGCAACCCTTTGCTGTAAATTATACTACATCTTCTCGAAAAGGTAAATCGAGAATCCCTCAAGAAGAATCCTTAAATATTATATAGATTAGGTTATCGTTTGTAAACAATAAACGCTAAATTCAATGGAACTTTTTTAAGCACCTGTCATCTCTGACATAATTTGTGACAGTTTTCGCTGCCACCATTCAAGACTATATGCTACTGGTAACGTTGCTGACTGTACTTGATCTCCCTTGATTAGGCGAGTTACCCAAGCTCTAGGATCCGGAATAGCCCGATCAATAAAGGGATATAAAAGTGTGACTTGCAAACCCAGCTCATTTTGATACAACTGCTGAGTGACAGGATCATGGTCATCAATCATTTCTCGCAGCACGTTTTCTAGTATACCAACTTTTTCAAACTCCGCCAGTGATTTTAACTGATTCCCGACAATTTCATAATTTTTATTATCTAACCAGCGAAATTCAAAGTGTTCTGGCAATTTAAGCTTTTGCACCATTTCCAATAAGCTAACTCGAATGATCGGCTTAACAAATGGATCAATCAGTAAGACCTTTGTCGCTGTTACCCACTCATCAAGGGGTAACTCCTTGCCCTTTTCAAATGCACGCTGTTGTTGATTAAACGTCAGTGCACTCAATTGATAGAACGTTTGATAGTCTTTTTTAAAATTTGGTTCCTGACGCGCATTAGCTTCGGCTTGTTGAATTAATCGGGTGACCTGTGCAGGTACCCGCGGCAAAGTAGCTGTTAGAACATGCGACATTAACAGTTGCCGATTAGCCAATAATACCTCCACCATCAGTATCACATGCTGTTCATCCATTAAGTAACTATTTAAGTTATCCATCATTATGGTATAAGCCATCTTGTATTGATGGTCTTCAAATAGGCTCTTTACCAGCAAATGGTTGATTTTTTCACTTGGTGCAGACTGATACTCTTGTTCATACAGTTGAGCCGCCTGCGCCCACTTCTGAGCTTTAAACGCTTCATTCGCTAGTTGTAAGTTTCGATCCACGCTTTTCACCTTCATTGAATTAATCCACTAAACGAAAATCTCGTACGTTGATAGACAAACATACGAGATTTAAACGCCTTATTTTTCAGCTTGATGATTCTTTTGCGTAGCCTGTTTTTTGTGCTTACTCTTCGGTTTATGACGCCGAGGATCGACTTCCATGATAACCGGTAAAATGACCGGGTGACGCCGAGTTTGGTCAAACAGATAGTGGTTCAGCTTTTCACGGACATCTTGCTTCAAATGTGTCCAGTCGAACTCCTTGTTATCTAAATTAGTCTGCACCGCTTTTTTAATGATCTCCGCACTTTCATGCATCAGATCCTTGTTCGCTTTAACGTATACAAAACCACGGGAAGTAATCTTGGGTTCGCCAATGATTTGCTTCTTTTTATGATCAATGGTAATCACAGCAACAAAGATACCGTCTTCAGAGAGCACCTTGCGATCACGCAACACAATGTTACCAATATCACCAACACCAATGCCATCAATCATGGTATTACCGACTTCAACGCTACCACTCAGCACCATGTCTTTGCCATCGTAGACCAATTGATCACCCTTAGCAGTCATAAAGATTTGGTCTGAAGTCATACCAACTTCTTCAGCAGCTCTTTGATGTGCTGACATCAACCGATATTCACCCTGAATTGGCACTAAGTACTTAGGGTGAAGAATATTAATCAGCAGTTGAAGATCATGCTTGCTAGCGTGTCCCGATGAATTTAGATCATCCGAAATTGCTTTAACTTCACCACCGGCACGATAGATCATATCGCGGGTTTTAGCAACGTTAGTTTCCATAGCATGGGAAGGCGTTGTGGTAATGAAAACCAAGTCACCCTCTTCAATACTAAGCCCCTTCTCCTGCTTGTTTGCCATCCGCTGGAGAGCTTTAATTGGTTCGCCCATCTTACCGGTTTGAATGATGACGATTTGATCAGCTGGCAGTTTTTCAAGCTGGTCTTCAGAAACGAGCAAATCATCTTGTGGCAAAACCAGCTTGTTTAACCGCATTGCGGTATCAACGATCTTCTCAATGTCTCGGCCAGTCAAATAAACTTTGCGTCCTGTCTTAGCAGCAGCATCAAAAACTTGTTGAAGCCGCAAAATATTTGAACCAACACTTGCAACTATGATTCGACTCTTAGCATAGTTAAACGTTTCGACCACGTTTTCAGCAATATCAAGTTCACTAGCCGTTTCGCTAGGATTTTCAGCATTAGCTGAATCGCTCAATAAAGCAAGTACACCGTTAGTACCAATTTGAGCCAAACGCGCGTAGTCTGTCTGATAGCCAGATGCGGCCGTTTGATCAAACTTGAAATCACCAGTGTAAACAACACTGCCAGCACTAGTATTTAGCACGATTCCCATAGATTCGGGAATTGAATGTGTGGTTTTAAAGAACGAAACGGTGACATCGCCAAAATCAATCTCAGTTTGAGCATCTACCACGTGGAAATCATCAAAGTCTTTCACGTTAGGATCAGATTGACAGTTTAATTTAGCCAACTCAATGGTCATTTCAGACCCAAAAACTGGCACTTTAAATTCTTTTAAGAAATAAGGCAGTGCGCCAATAGCATCAGCATGCCCATGAGTCAAAAACACCCCAACGATTCGATCCTGGTTTTCACGCAAATAGCCGAAATCAGGAATCACAATATCAATCCCGAGTAACTCGTTTTCCGGATACTTCAAACCACAGTCTAAAACGTAAATACTGTCATTAACATCTACAATATACATGTTCTTGCCATTTTCGCGAACACCGCCTAATGGCATAATCTTTACTTTTGCTTTGTCCATAATTCACCTCAAAATATGTTGTTCTGGTTCCGCTAAATCGCCAATTATAAAACCCTATTAACGATCATGAACGCTTATTTTTCCTAAATTCTAAAAATTTAGGCACGACTACAAACTGTTTACAGTTTATCACACTTAATTCAACTATGTAACATTCCAAGCTAGTACGAGTAAAAAAGTCATTGATATAACAAAAAAAGCCCCCCAAAAACGGAGAGCTCCAAATAATCAAAATTAACGACGTAGACCCAATGATTGGATTAAGTCACGGTAACGTTGAATATCAGTCTTACGTAAGTAAGCTAACAAGTTACGACGATGACCAATCTTCTTCATCAAACCACGTTGTGAATGGAAGTCCTTCTTGTGAACCTTCATATGGTTGTTCAATTCGTTAATGTCTGCTGTTAAAACAGCGATTTGAACTTCTGCTGAACCAGTGTCGCCATCGTGACGAGCATACTGCTTCATAATTTCGGTTTTCTTTTCTTGTGTAATAGCCATGAAAAAATTTCCCACCTTTAATTTATTTGTCCACCCGTTACTGAGTTGCCGTGAGTGAGATCGCAGTCAACTAAGTAAGGGCAATTTAAGAACCTTTGCTATTATATCCGTTATCGCACAGAATAACAAGGCTTTGTCTTAAACAGCTTATCAAGTACTTTTACTTTACAATTAATGGCGAACTGTTGCAATCGTTGATTTTATTCTGTATAATGACATTCGTTGAATATTACAGAGCCATCTGGCTTATGAGTGTGGAGGTGAATTCATTGCCAATTATCAAATCTGCGATCGAACGTGCAAAAACGAACGTTAAAGCTAACGAACGTAATTCTGCACAGCTTAGCAGTATGCGAACAGCCGTTAAGAAGTTTGAAAAAGCTGTTACGAACCACGACGATAACGCAGCTGAGTTATACAAAGCTGCTTCTAGCGCCGTTGACCGTGCTGCTTCAAAGGGTTTAATCAAAACTAACAAAGCTTCCCGCGACAAGTCACGTATGGCTGCTCGTTTAGCTAAAGCAAACGCCTAAATTAAACCAAATATTAAAGGATCAGTTCAATTGCGAACTGATCCTTTTTTTGTTTTTTAAGCAACTTCATCCAGATACTTTAACATAAAGAGTTCGAAAAGCATCATCGGGTCTTGACTGGTGGACTTCAAAGACCGTTCGATTTGAATCAAACCCAGATAAGCCTGACGAAGATGTGCTAATTCTAAGCGTCGGACACTCTGCATGGCCAATTTAACCCGGTATGGATGGACCTTTAACGCCGAGGCAATACTGCCCTGACTATAACCGTTACGCATTAAAATTTTCGTTTGAATCAGTAATCTAAACTGACTGACTAACACCGCATTGATTCGCAACGGTTCTTCCTTCGTCAAAATCAGTTGACGATACAGGTTCAGTGCTGCTTCAATCCGTTTTCCCATCACATCGTTAACCAAATCAAAAACATTTTGATCCAGCGACTTTGAAACTAGTTCTCCAACTACCGTTTTATCGATTTGTTTGGATTCCGCTGAAGCTAATTTCAACTTCGATAATTCGTTCATAATCAACGATAGGTCTGTTCCGGTACGCTGAAGTAACAAGTTAAGTGCATCCGGTTCAATGGCAAAATGATCTTGTTCAAGATTATGCTGGACTAACGTGCGAACCTGCCTTTCACCCACCGCTTCTAAACTAATAACTTCCGCGGCCTTTTTAATGATCTTAACCACTTTTTTACGGCTATCTAGCTTGCCATTAGTCGCAAAAAATACCACAACAGACGTTGGTTCAGGGTGTTCTAAATATTTGATCAATCCATCAATATCGTGATCGATCTTATTACCCCGATGATTTTCCGTAGTCAAAAAATAAGCACGTTCAACAAATACCAGCCGCTTTTCGCCAAAAAACGGGGCTGACATAGCGTCATCTAAAGCCTGTGCAAGCGGTGTTGATTCCATATCATAGGTGGCGTAATTCATTGTACGCTCAGATTCTGGAATTAGGTTTAAGAAAGACCGCTTTATTCGCTGCGTCAAATAAGGTTGATCACCCGTAATGAGGTATACCGGTTTTGAGGTTCCCTTATTGAGCTGTGCCATTACCGTTTCGTAATTCAAAATAATTTCTCCTTTAAAAAGGTCTGCCAACGACCCGTAGCATGATTAGTATATCGATAGCGGATCATACCGTTAACCTGAGTATTAAACGCAGGTACATGATTAGCTGCCAGAGTGGCCAACGTCTCTTGATTAGGATGACCATAACGATTATTCCGGCCCGCAGAAATGATGCCGATTTTTACCTGAAGCTGTTTAACGACTTCTGGATTCGTCGATGTTTTACTGCCATGATGTCCTAATTTTAACACGTCTGTCCGTAAAGCCGGATAGTGGTTTAAAATCTCGCGCTCACCTGCTTGATCCAAATCGCCGGTGAACAACCACCGTAAACCACCCATTTGGCCAGTTAAAACCATTGAATCCTCATTAGTTCCTAGTCCTGGTTTAAACGGATGAACCACGTTGAGCGGTGTCCCAATAATCTGCTGACCAGCCTGAACCGGCACAATTTGAGTGTGCTGAATATACGGCTGGATACGTTTCATAAATTGCGGGTTTTGGGTCATTCCTAATGGCACGTACAACCGTTTAACATGGACACCCTGAAGCACATCGCCCACGTCGCCTACGTGGTCCGCGTCCTGATGTGACAGACACAGATTATCAATATGGGAGATGCCCTGACTCTTTAAATAATTGATACTAATCCGCTGGGCTCGACTGCGACCGGTGATTTTTTTACCCCCAAAATTGACCCGGCCACCCGTATCAATCATGGTAATCTGCCGATTATATGGTGAACGGACTAAAAAGCTGTCCCCTTGCCCAATATCAAAAAAAGTCACTTCTCCGAACGTTGGAAAATGAATCACTAAAAAACAGGCAAGATATGCCGCACCCAGTATCACCCATAACCGCCGTTTAAAGCGCTGCGACATCACTAACAGCGTTAAAATCGTCAAGAGGCCCACGACCCAAGCTGTTGGCTTACCAAATACAATCATACCTGGTAAGCTATCAATCATATTCAACCCATTGGTGAAAAGCTGCAACAGCCATTCCGTTACGTCAGCTAACCAAGGTATCATCTGACCGCCAATTCCTGCCACCAACACCAGCGGAAAAATACAGACGCTAAAGATTGGTAAAATAAGTAAATTAACAAACATCGTTAACACGTGCCACTGGTAAATGTGATACAAAATCAGCGGTAAGCTCAATAAATTTAACATCATCGTGGTTTTCAACACGCCAAATTGCTTGGTAAATAAAAGGCCAAACGCCAAACCATAGCTCAATTGACCGCCTAAATGCATCAATAAAGCTGGCTGAACCAATAAACCTAACAGGAGACTAATTCCCCACGTAGATAAACCTGTGAGTCGCCACCCGCAAAGCTCCGCTAACAGCCCCAAAACGACCACTACAACCGCACGTAAAAGTCCTACCTGAGAACCAGCAAGGATGTAGTAAGTCGGCAGCAGTAGCAGTAAAAACGCTGAAATTGGCATTTGGGTGAACCCCAAGCGCCGCAGAATCCAACTTACGACAGCCACGATCCAAACGATGTGAAAACCAGAAATACTGAATAAATGGATCAAGCCTAAATCCGTTACCGCACTTAGCGAGTCGTAAAAATCAGTTGCCCGCCAGCCTAAAAATAACCCCTGAACATACAGCTGAAGCGTGCGAGGCAACGTTTGGGTGTAATTAACTAATCGTGCACGTAATATATGACAGGCATTGATCCACCACACTATTGGATTGGTCGCTGGAGAAGCCATCACAGGCGTCAACCGATCAATTTTAATGGTATTAAAAATTCCTTGATCGGCTTGATACTGGCGAAAATCAAATTCATTGGCGTTAGTCGCTGGTTGAGGACGTGAAATATCACCGTGGACCAGCATGGTGGTCGATTTTTTAATTTGCAAACTTTGAAGCAGTCTTTGATCATCCGAAAAATACTGTCCCTGGATTGTTTTCCCGTCACTTGTTCGGCCACTTAACTGCAGCCGACCCTCTTCAACCCGTAATTCATCTGGTTGAACCGTCAGCTCCACTGAGGCACCAGTTTGATCTGGCAACGTACGCGCCTGTTCTAAACGCTGCGTCCGCCAAAATAAGCCACTAAAAATCAACAGCACTAATGCAGTCCAAACTAAAAGCTGTCGATCACGTAAACAGATTATCCGGATCACCCAAATAAGTGTCAAAATTACCGACAGCCAAACCAAGCCAAAGAAACAGCCACTTAAACAGCCAGCTAGAATTGCTAACCAAATAATATTATGATTGATGATCCTGCAGATAGGCATCAACTGAAGCACGTTCAATTGCTTCGGAATCAAGGGTCACCTGATGTAACTCGACACCCTTCATCTTAATTAACGACATGGCATATGGGTCATTATGGTAGTTATGCAAGTATGAAATCTTACTAATGCCAGCCTGTAAAAGCATCTTGGTACACTGTAGACAAGGAAAATCTGTCACATAGATTTCAGCACCATCAGTGGCTTCACCAAACTTCGCACACTGTAAAATGGCGTTCATTTCAGCGTGAATCGTCCGTAAACAGTGGCCATCAACTAGGTAGCAACCCTCATCAGTACAGTGAACATCACCAGAAACTGAACCATTGTATCCACCAGCAATGATGCGACGATCACGAACGATTGTTGCACCTACCGAAAGCCGGTTACAGGTACTCCGACTCGCTAGTAACACTGACTGCATCATAAAATATTGATCCCAAGGAATTCTTTTATTAGCCATAACGGCCGCCTCCATCATCTCATTATCTGGTTAAGTATACCAAATTTTATTAGAACATGATAACGCTAAACCGTAATTTGAGGCTTTAGTCGTTCTAATGTTTTGTCGCCGAAGCCGTTGACGTTTTTTAACTCATCAGCTGATTTGAAACCGCCATGTTCTTGTCGATAAGCTAGTATCTTTTCCGCTTTTTTCTCACCGACACCATCTAATTGCTGCAGTCCTGCTAAGTCAGCAGTGTTCAAATTGACTTGTGGCGTCTCACTTTCTGAGCTGGCACCACCACCTGCTGCCGATGACCCCGCTACAGATGTTGGCACCTTCTCACCGCGTTTTGGAATATAAACAACTTGAGAATCCGTCAATTTTTGTGCCAAGTTAACCTGTTTTTCATCCGCATTACTAGCAAAACCACCAGCCAACTGAACGGCGTCAATAACACGCATCGTTGACTCCACCTTTTTCATCCCAGGTTGCTTAACCGCACCCTTAACGTCCACGTACATCGTTGTGTTGACACCGGTTTGACTCGTTGCTGTCACAGAACTGGATAACGAAGCCATCCCCGAATCAGACATCAACGATTGTGAAGTAAATTCTGGCTGTGCGTTAGAAACTGGTCGGTTGCCCAATAGTAAAAAGCTAACAGCAATGATGGTCGATAGACTTAAACCAATAATGATCCAAGTCTGACGGTTACTATTTTCTAGCAGTTCCTTTAACCTATCCACTTTTCTCCCTCCTTTCTCTCTAAACATAACTACGGCTAAAAACCAAAAGGGGTTGTGCCATAAGTCTATATTGGTAAGTATTTCAATCCATTTTTTAGTAAAGATGAGTGAGGCCTATCCTTTGGTTCAATGCGTCAATATTGCCTAATCATGCGCCAAAATTCAGATTCTTACCATTTAACGCAAATAACCCCCATCCCGACAAAGTACCGTCGGAATGGGGGTTATTCACGTTAAATTCTAGAATATACCGAGTTTTGTCACACACTCGCTAATGATGCGTATTCAAATATTGCACAGCTTGGTTGAAGGTTGAAACTGGCACCACTTTCATATGAGGTGCGACTTTCTTCGCCGTCTTTTTAGCTAGCTGATAATTAGTCACATGTCCTGGTTCCAACTGCAAAACAGCCTTAGTTGGTTTCAAATACGGTGCAAAGAAGATGGTTGCACCTGCTTTCTTAGCAGCAACGATCTTTTTATCGATACCACCAATTTCGCCAACTGTTCCGTCTGGATTAATGGTTCCAGTACCCGCAATATTTTGCCCGTGCCGGATGTTTTGACCAGTCAACTGACCATAGATCTGTAAACTGAACATTAGTCCACCAGAGGGTCCACCAATTTGTCCAGGATCCACTTTCACTTCGGGATCAGTTTTAATTTTAACGTTATCAGTCAAAATAATCCCAATTCCCGTCTTACCGCTAGAAAGTTTAATTAACGGTGCGCTGGCCGTTTTCAGTTTACCATCATGTTGGTACTGAACCCGTAGACGATCACCAACCGACTTTTTCGCAATGTATTTTTGAAAACCATACGCATTTTCAAAATGATGACCATCAACCTTGGTAATCGTATCACCTACTGCAAGTTGATGCTTAAACCGGGAATTTTTCTGAACATCCATGACGTAAATGCCCAGGTAGTTTTTGGTGACTTTTTTATGTGCTGCCTTGACCGCAACCGCTTTAGCTTCGTTGATGGCACTCTGCATGTAAAAATTCTGCATTTTTACATATGTATCGTTACTTTGACCACCAGTAACACTCTGTTCACTCTCAATTGTGGAATACGGTGACACCTTTGCCATCAAGTATGTAACTGGCCGCGCCTGCGCCAATTTAACCGAGGTAATCATAAACTTTCCCGGACGTTTATCAGGGTGATTTTTAATTTTAACAAACGTTTTTAGATTATCAGCCGATCCAGGAGATTCGATATACTTTGGCATGGGCCAAAAGAAACCAATCAGAATCAGGATTGCTAAAACAATGCTGATACCATACTGAAGAACCTTTTTACGAGTCTGTTTTTTCATACTATTCTGACCTTTGTTTTTGATTTAAAGCTTGAGCAACCGCTGGCGGAACAAGTTCGGAGATGTCACCCTTAAAATGAAGTACCTCTTTCAATAAAGAAGAAGAAATGAAGCTATACTTCGGATCCGTTACGAGAAAAATCGATTCAATTGAATCATCCAAATAATGGTTCATATTTGCGATGTCCGACTCATACGACAAATCTCTTAGGTCACGGAGACCGCGAACAATCACACTGGCGCCCACTTTTTTAACAAATTGAACCGTTAGGCCATCTTCCGCTTGAACCGTTACGTTGGGCAGATGAGCAATACTTTGTTGAATTAAAGCTACCCGTTCCTCAGGAGTGAATAACATGCTTTTACTAATGTTGATTCCCACCGTTACAATCACCTGATCAAACAGCTTACTTGCGCGTTCAATAATATTTAAGTGGCCTAAGGTAAGCGGATCAAAGCTACCCGGATAAACTGCAATTGTCATTGATTATCACCTTCCTGATAACGGTATACCGTAATTTTTGTAATGCCATAGGACTTTTCAACGATTCGTGTGCAAGCACCGATCTCAGCTGGCAAATCAGCTTCCTGATTCGTTTCGCACATGATTCGGCAGTCTGAATTCACTAACTGACTGGCAATCAGCTCTTGAATTTCTTTAACAATTTTTTGCTCACGATAAGGTGGATCAAAATAAATCAGATCAAAACTTTGATTCTGTGCCTGAAGCTGTTTTAAAGCAATTTCTGCATCCCGTTTAATGACCGTAAATTTATCTGGTTCTTTAGTAACTTCAATATTTTGATTAATGGTTTTGATGGCAGCACCTTGGCGATCAATCAACACAGCATGGTCGATTCCCCGAGACACGCCCTCAATACTCAAACCGCCCGAACCCGCGAAAAGGTCCAAACTTTGACCACCATCAAAATAAGGTCCAAGAATGTTGAATACGGCTTCTTTCACCTTATCCGTAGTAGGTCGGGTTTTCATCCCAGGGACTGCTCTTAGTCTCCGACCACCGTACTCTCCGGCAACAACACGCATTACTCATCCTCCTCAAAATTTACTTGATCTTCCTCTGCTTCAGGTTCATCAGATAAACCTAATAAATCCATTAATTCATTTCGAGGAGACTCAATGATTCGTTTAACAAACCGCAATTGTTTCAGACGACCAATGGTTTCCTTCGCTTCGTCCTCGTTAACATAGATAATGGCATACCGCATCCGCTTAGAAACATATTCAAGGTGACCGTAGCGCTTAAGCTGCCGAACTTGACGTAAGCTTGACACATAGACGACTAAATTGGTTCGAGATTGAATGTCCATTATGTTAACCCCCTCTTTCTGCGCTCTTGCGCACTTATATTTAAAATAATTCCTAACGATATTGTCAGTGAAAAGATACTTGACCCCCCATAACTAATAAACGGGAAGGTCACACCAGTAATTGGCAGCCAACCAACCACACCACCAACATTGATAAAGGCTTGGACGGCAAAATACGTCGCCACACCATAGCAAACCAGCGTATTAAATGGATCAGTAGCCCTAATGCCAATTCGGATGGTCTGCCAAATAATAATGCCTAGTAGAATCAAAATGATAACAACCCCAATGAGGCCGAGTTCTTCGCCCGTAATCGCCATAATAAAGTCGGTGTTCGGTTCAGGTAAATAGCCACGTTTTTGAATTGAATTACCCAGCCCAACACCGAATAAGCCACCATTACTCAAGGCATAGTACGAATTAACCAGTTGCTGGCCGGAGCCGTTAGCATGACCAAACGGATCGACGAAGGCAACTAGCCGCGCTAATTTATAAGACTTAATGGTCCCTGATTCCGAAAGCTTTAAGGCAATGGGAAAAACAATAAAAGCGATAAAAGCGACAGCCATACCAAAATATAAATAACTTTTTTTAAATGAAAAACCGCTGCTCAAACACATCATAAAAACAATCGCGGAAATGATCACTGCACTCCCCATGTCGGGTTGAATGAGGACTAAACCAATCATGGCAGCACACATTGTAATAGGCAGCCACATACCTTGCCACCAATGGCCACTGACAATATCTTCCATCTGAGCAGGCATGGTTGCTGTTTTAGCCATTAAAAGAATCAACGTAATTTTAACTAACTCGGCGGGTTGGACACTAATCGGCCCAATCCTAAACCAGCCAGCTGCCCCATTGACAGTTTTACCAATGACTAACAGCGCCAGTAAAGCAAGAATCAATACAATATACAAGATAATAAGAAAGATTCCGTTTTTGAAAAAATCATGCGGTATCATTAGCATAAACAGGGCAATAAAAAGACCGATAATCACAAAAACCAATTGTTTAAAAAGGTAACTGATAGGTGTCGAACCCATTTGTACAGCCACGTTTGAACTCGCTGAATAAACCATCACCACACCGATTCCACATAGAATCAAGTAAGGTATAAATAACCAATAATCCAAATCTTTTAATTTCTTGACATCGAAGGCATTTCTAATTTTTGAAACCTTCAATTTTCGCAAATTCTGCATCTAAAAAATCCCCAAACTACTCCACTAAATTTCTTAAATAAACTCACTTGATTATAGCATATTGGCCGGTTTTGATGTAAAACCGTGGAAAACCTTTAACATTTTACCAGCTAATTATGCAGAAATAAGTTTGTGATTTATACCGGTTCAGGCTCACTTTCACATTGTCAAAGGACTCTTCAGGAAAATAAACTAAAACGCAACAAAAAATCCCCTCGCAGACAGCAAAATAAAAATAATTTTTTCATTTGCCATCCACAAGAGGATCTTTAAATTGGTATAAATTTACCAACGATATTTAAATTTAGTTATGACGAGCCCGCTTAGCAGCCTTTTCACGTTCGTTAGTGTTCAGAATTTGCTTCCGGAGACGGACGTAGTTAGGGGTAACTTCACAGTATTCATCGTTGTTCAAAAATTCAAGTGATTCTTCAAGTGATAAATGAGTAGGTGTCTTGATACGAGCCATGTCATCGGAACCGGCGGCACGGACGTTGGTCAAGTTCTTACCCTTTGTGATGTTAACAGTAATATCGTTTTCACGGCTGTTTTCACCAACGATCATACCTTCATAAACATCAGTACCTGGATCAATCAATAACGTACCACGAGATTCAATACCCATCATGGCATACGTGGTTGCTTTACCAGAATTCATAGATACCAAAGTACCCTTCTTACGGCCAGGGTTCCAGTTCTTGATAACTGGTGCATACTTCTCAAAAGTATGGTTCAAGATACCATAACCACGAGTCATTGACATGAATTCAGTTGAGTAACCGATCAAACCACGTGAAGGTGCTAAGAAAGTCAAACGGGTTTGGCCGTTGTCAGTACTTTCCATGTTCTGCATCTCACCTTTACGTTGTGAAAGGGAATCGATCACGCTACCAGTGTATTCGTCAGGGGTATCAATTTGAACTTCTTCAAATGGTTCTGACTTAACGCCATCAACGTCGCGGTAAATAACTTCTGGACGTGATACTTGAAGTTCAAAGCCTTCACGACGAAGGGTTTCGATTAAGATTGACAAATGCAATTCACCACGGCCTGAAACAACCCAGGCACCTGGTTCGTCGGTATCATCAACACGAAGCGAAACATCGGTTTCAAGCTCAGTCTTCAAACGTTGTTCCAATTGACGACTTGTTACAAACTTACCGTCTTGGCCAGCAAATGGTGAATTGTTAGTCCGGAAAGTCATTTGTAAAGTAGGTTCATCAATCCGTAAGATTGGTAAAGCTTCTTGAGTATCAGAAGCAGTAACAGTTTCACCAACGTTAATATCTTCCATCCCTGAAACGGCAATCAAATCACCGGCCTTGGCTTCGTTGATTTCAAGACGCTTCAAACCGAAGAAACCAAACAGCTTAGTGACACGGAAGTTCTTAGTGCTACCGTCTAACTTCATAACGGAAACGTTATCGCCGACTTTGATCTTGCCACGGAAAATCCGGCCAATACCAACACGGCCAACGAAATCGTTGTAATCAAGTAAGGCAACTTGGAATTGAAGTGGTTCGTCTGAGTTATCGATAGGCGTTGGGATGTGCTTAACGATCGTATCAAAGATTGGCTTCATAGTGTGTTCTTGAGTTGCGATATCTGGATCGAAGCTTGAAGTTCCGTTCATTGCTGAAGCATAAACAACTGGGAAATCAAGTTGGTCTTCGTCAGCACCTAATTCAATGAACAGGTCCAAAACTTCATCAACAACTTCTGAAGGACGGGCGCCTGGACGGTCAACCTTGTTAATGACAACAATTGGTGTCAAATGTTGTTCCAAGGCTTTCTTCAAAACAAAACGGGTTTGTGGCATTGTACCTTCAAAGGCATCAACGACAAGTAAAACACCGTCAACCATTCGCATGATCCGTTCAACTTCACCACCGAAGTCAGCATGTCCTGGGGTATCCAAAATATTGATCTGCTTGTCCCCATAACGGACGGCAGTGTTCTTCGAAAGGATCGTAATCCCACGTTCTCTTTCAATATCGTTAGAGTCCAACGCACGGTCAGCAATCTCCGTATGTTCATCTAATGTATCTGATTGTTTTAATAATTCATTAACCAAGGTTGTCTTACCGTGGTCAACGTGGGCAATAATTGCGATGTTACGAATGTCATCTCTGGTTTTCAAAATCTTGTTCTTCCTTTCATAAACGCGTGAAACTTCATTATTTAACGGTCAAACTGTAGCGCATTCTCCACACTCTACACCTTGACTTAACGCCATAAAAAAACTGTGACCAGCGTCACAGTCAGACGTTTGAACCGATGATTGGCAGAATGTCTTGTTGTGCTTTTACTGTTGCTACCATTACGAAGTCTGATGATAGCATATCTAGAGGCTTCCCGTCAACTGTTGTCACCGCAAGTCCAAGAGTTTCTGTCAGAATTTTACCAGCACCGAAATCCCACGGCTTTAGATATGAAACGTATGCAACCGTTTCACCTTTTAGCAGATGAATCATTTCAATTCCTGCTGAACCATAAATTCTTAACCCAGAACTAGCTTCTGCAACTTTCTGAAAATTACGGTAGTTGTGCATTACCATGGGACCACTCAGACAAACGAGGCCGTCACGTAAACTGACATTTTCTGGTGCAGCTAACGGTTCATCGTTTTGAAAAACACCGATATCGGGTCCGCCCGAAAACAGCTGATTACCGATTACATCGTAGATATAGCCTAAAACACCCTGTCCATCGATATAAAGTGCAATCATAATGGCAAAATGATCACGTTGCTTAACAAAGTTCATGGTACCATCAATGGGATCCACGACCCAAACCCAGCCTTTTGTCTGTCGGATTTGATCACCAAAGCCCTCTTCACCCAGAATTTGACTGTCGGGCGAAAAAGTTCTGATCTTATTAATGAGTAATTTTTCGTTTTCCTTATCAACGTTGGTTACCAAGTCTTTACGACTGGATTTTTCCGAAACACTTAGATTTTGCTGCATCTTACTCAAGATAAATTTCCGAGAAGTGCTCAACCACTGTTTAACTGTACGATCAATTCGGTGAAGTTCTGTTTCATTCATGAGCTTAACCCCCTATCGTCATTTTAACCGACTTTTTGGTGGTCTCACGGGCTGTTTTTAACGTGCGATACCAACTATACCCGGTTAGCTGTTCGAACTGCTTACCAAGCTGTTTTTCCTGTGACTTGGATGGTACGACAGTTTTAAAAGCTGAATACGCGGACAATAGCGAATCAATCAAAACGCCTTGTGAAAGTTCGTAAGCATCTTCAACCTGCCGATAAAAAGCAGTTACTGTAATAATCTCGTCAGTTGTCCAATCTGACGCCAAGGGATAACTAAAGTTCTTCAAAATGGCACCCCGTCTATTCTTTATTATTTCTACAGATTTATTATACAGCAAAAAAGGACCAGGCACATAGCCTGATCCTTTCGTTAAATTCAAGTTTAGATGTGGGTTGGGAAACCAATCGCAACATCAGCAGCTTCTTGAATTGGTTCACTCAACGTTGGGTGTGGGTGAATGGTTAAAGCAATGTCTTCAGCGTTCATGCCGCTGTTAACTGCCAAACTTAATTCAGCAATCAAATCTGAAGCACCTGGTCCAACGACTTGGGCACCAAGAAGATTATGATTGTCATCCTTAGTAGTTACCAAACGAACGAAACCGTCTGGTTGGTCAAGTGAAACGGCACGTGCATTACCTGCGAATGGGAACTTAGCCGTGCTGACTTCGATTCCCTTATCCTTGGCTTCACTCTGCGTCAAACCGACAGTGGCAAGTTCAGGGTCTGCAAAGCAGACAGCCGGAACGCCAACCCAGTCATTAGCAGTGTTCTTACCAGAGATAGCTCCGGCAGCAGTTTTAGCTTCAAAGAAGGCTTTGTGAGCCAATGCTGGACCCGGAACAATATCACCAATAGCGTAGATGTTTGGAACTGAAGTACGACCTTGTTGATCAACTTCAACCAAGCCATGATCGCCAACCTTAACATCGGTCATTTCCAGACCAATGTCATCGGTATTAGCCTTACGACCAACAGTAACCATGCAGTAATCAGCCTTAACAGTTGATTCCTTGCCATCTACAGCATAGGTAACAGTAACACTCTTGTCATCTTGTTCTGCTTTCTTTGCCATGGCACCGGTAATCACATCGATACCCTTCTTCTTCATTTGCTTAAGGACAACCTTAACCATGTCCTTATCGAAGTTAGGCAGAATGGAATCAGTACCTTCAACGATAGTTACGTGAGAGCCTAAGTTAGCATATGCACCAGCTAATTCAGTTCCAACGTAGCCACCACCAATGACAACGAATTCTTTAGGAATTTCTGGTAAGTTCAAGCCACCAGTAGAGTCAACGACCCGACCTTCAAACTTGAATCCAGGAATTTCAACTGGACGGCTACCGGTTGCGATGATTAAGTTCTTGAATTCGATGGTTAAACCATCATCAGCACTCATGAACTGCTTTGGACCGGTTGATACAACCCGCAACTTGGTGTTTGAATCAAGTACGGCTTCACCTTCGATGACGTCAACCTTGTGCTTCTTCAGCAACATGGTGACACCACCGGTCATCCGCTCAACAACCTTCTTTTGTTTCCATTCCTGCGTCTTACTAAAATCAATCGAAGGCGCTTGAGTGGTAATCCCAAAGGTTGAAGCATCCGAAGCTTCTTGAAAACGGTGACCAGCGTTAATCAAGGCCTTTGAAGGCACACAACCAACGTTCAAACATACACCACCGAGTTTGTTCTTTTCAATAACCGTCACACTTTGGCCGAGTTCAGCAGCACGAATGGCAGCGACGTAGCCGCCAGGACCCCCACCAATGATGACAGTGTCACGTTTTTCAGCATCTGACATATAAGGATCATCCTTCCATTAATAACAATTCTGGTTCATGAAGCAAATCGTTCATCATGTTCAAGGCACGTTGTGCTAAGGCACCATCAATCAGACGGTGATCATAGCTCAACGATAACTTCAACATGTTACCAACAGCGATTTCTCCATCATCGTTGACATATGGTTCTTTAGCAATCTTACCAACACCCAAGATTGCAACTTCTGGTTGATTGATAACAGGGGTAAAGAAGCCACCGCCAATTGAACCAACGTTACTAATGGTAATTGAACCGCCAGACATCTGGTCAGCACTCAGCTTGTTATCCTTAGCAGCCTGGGTGTTATCAGAAATTTCCTTAGCAATTTCAAACATACCTTTAGAATCCGCGTTCTTAATGTTTGGAACGTACAGACCATGATCGGTATCAGTTGCAATTCCGATGTTGTAATAGTGCTTGTAAACAATTTCATTTGTAGTGCTGTCAATTGAAGCATCGAATTCTGGGAACTTCTTCAAAACAGCAACTAAAGCCTTAACCATGTATGGTAAGAAGGTCAAATGAATATCCTGATCAGCAGCTAATGCCTTGTACTTCTTCCGGTTAGCCATCAAAGCTGAAACTTCAACGTCCTGGAATGAAGTAACATGAGGTGAAATATCCTTTGAAGTCCGCATTGCCTTAGCAATAACTTTACGAGTCATTGACATTGGTTCACGGGTTTCAAGATCAGGTTGTGCTTCCTTGTAAGGCTTGATTGGAGCTGCAGCTGGAGCAGCGACAGCAGCAGGTGCGGCGGCAGCAGCTGGAGCAGCGGCGCCATTGAAGTTATCAATATCAGCCTTCAGAATCTGACCGTGGTTACCAGTTGGGGTAACGGCAGTAATATCAACACCCTTATCACGTGCGTATTGACGTACTGATGGCATTGCTAATACTAACTTGTTAGGATCAGATTGTGCAGGAACACCGGTTGGTGCTGCAGGAGCAGCAGCGGCAGCAGGTGCAGCTGCTGGAGCTGGTTCTGGAGCAGCTTCTTCTTTAGGTGCTTCGTCTGATGAAGCATCAGATGAGTCATCGTCAGGAGTATCAGGTGAACCATCATCGATCACAACCAAAGTGTCACCGATTTCAGCAGTTTCACCCTCCTGCTTAACAATTTGTTTAATAGTACCAGCCACAGGTGATGGCAGTTCAGAAACAGACTTATCGTTTTGAATTTCGACTAAAACGTCGTCTTCTTTAACGGTGTCCCCTTCTTTAACATCCCATGTTGCAACTTCACCTTCGGCCATACCTTCACCAAGCTCTGGGAGTTTGAATGCATAAGCCATGGAAAAACTTCCTTTCTATTACAAAGTAGTTATATTTAGTAGTTCAAAATTTCGCGTGCTTTTTCTTCGATGTCGTCAGCGTTTGGAATCCAGTCGTTTTCAACTTGAGCCCAAGGGTAAACGCTATCAGGAGCAGCAACACGGCCAATTGGTGCATCCAAGTTCATAATGGCATGTTCAGCGATCTCAGCAGTAACCTGAGCACCGACACCGGCCATCTTTTGAGCTTCTTGCACAACAACTACTTTGTGAGTCTTTTCAACTGACTTGAAGATTGTGTCAGTATCAATTGGTGACAATGAACGAAGGTCGATCACTTCAGCAGAAATGTTTTCCTTGGCCAACTTGTCAGCAACTTTTAATGACTCATTAACTTCAGCACTGTAAGCAACGATAGTAATATCAGTACCTTCACGAACTACTTTTGCAGTATCTAGAGGAACTGTGTACTTGCCTTCTGGAATTTCATCCTTCATTGAACGATATAACTTCAGGTTTTCCATGAAAAGAACTGGGTCGTTGTTTTCAACGGCTGAAATAATCATACCTTTGGCATCATATGGGTTAGCAGGTGTTACAACCCGCAGACCTGGGGTACCAACATAGTAGTTTTCAAGGTTGTCGGCATGCATTTCAGCGGTATGAGTACCACCACCAAATGGTGTCCGAACGGTGATTGGCATTGAACGCTTGCCACTAAAGCGGAAACGTTCACGTGACATTTGACCACCTAATGAGTCAACGGCTTCAAAAGTGAAGCCCATAAATTGAATTTCTGGAATTGGACGCCAGCCAGTAGCAGCTAACCCAATTGATAATCCTAAAATTCCTGATTCAGCTAATGGTGTATCGAAGACCCGGTCTTCACCATACTTGTCTTGCAGACCTTGGGTAGTACGGAACACACCACCATTTTTACCAACGTCTTCACCGAAGATCAACGTTTTCGGATCTTCGCCTAAAACAACGTCTAAACCATCTGTAATCGCTTTGATATAAGTTAATTTAGCCATGGTTACTTCGACTCCTTTGCTTCGAATCTTGCAATATCAGCTTTGATTTGTGGAGTTGGTTCTTCGAACGTCGTCTTCAACATATCAACAACTGATTGTGTAGGTGTATTTTCAGCTTCCTTCATTGATGCTTTGAAGCTGTCTTTATATTCCTCAACAAGTTTGTCTTCTTGGTCTTGTGACCATAATCCCTTGTCACCCAATACTTTACGCATACGGATCAAAGGATCAGCGTCGAACCAAGGTTTTTCTTCTTCTTTTGTCCGGTAACGACTAGGATCATCACCAGCACTTGAGTGAGCACCATAACGATAAGTTAAGGTTTCAACCAATACTGGACCATTACCAGCAGCGGCAAAGTCACGTGCTTCTTTAGTAGCAATGTAAGTAGCCAAAACATCCATCCCATCAACTTGAATAGATGGAACACCAGATGCAACGGCTTTTTGAGCTAAGGTTTCAGCAGCAGTTTGCTTGTAACGTGGAACTGAAATTGCCCAGCCATTGTTTTGAACCATGAATACAGCAGGAGCTTGGAATGAAGATGCAAAGTTAACACCTTCGTAGAAGTCACCTTGCGAAGTACCACCATCACCGGTATATACGAATGATACGGCATCTTTTTCACCGTTCTTCTTAATACCTAATGCGGCACCGGCAGCTTCAACGTATTGCGCACCAATGATAATTTGTGGGAACCAGTTACGTTGGTCACCATAATCATCACCAACGGCATTACCCTTTGACCATAAGAAACCTTGGGCTACGGAAGCACCGTGTTGAATTAATTGTGGCAAGTCACGGTAGGCAGGGAACAGGAAATCTTGGTCTTTAAATGCTGCAATTGACCCCATTTCACTTGCTTCCTCACCATAAGTCGGGGCATAGAAGCCTAAACGACCTTGACGAGAGAAGTTCATTGTTTGTTCATGCAATGTACGCTCCCAAACCATCTTTTTCATAAAATCAACTAACTGATCATCTGAAAAAGTATCGAAAAGTTCTTGATTCACGATCTTCGCATCTTTGTCCACAATTTGGAACGTTTTCTTATACGGATCGCTCATCGTGGCTTTAATTGATGCGAAATCAATTACTTGCCCAGTTTTCTTCGCCATAACTAACACTTTCCTTTCCGTTTGTATGCAACCAGTTTCAAAACCACCTTCATAGTTTTGAAACCGTTTGCTTTTCTCAACTACACTCTTAAATTACCACGCTTTCACAATTCATGCAAGCCCTTTCATTACTTTTAAAACGCAAAAGTTGCCCAGTTGCCTGTGAACATAGGAATCCTTTTTTCTGAAAAAATGTTTGTATTTTCTTTCACATTTTTTTAATTTCATTTTTGTAACTTATTATGCTAAAATTGATTGTTAGAGCACTTGTTTTTTCAATTTCGGAGGTAATTTTCGTGATTTTAATGAAAGACATCACCAGAGACGGTGACCCTGTCCTCAGAAAAGAAGCTGCCAAAGTCAGTTTCCCCCTATCTGAGGAGGATCAAAAGTTGGCTGATGATATGATGGAATACTTAAAAGTCAGTCAGGATCCAGAACTATGTAAGAAATATGGTTTGCGTGCCGGTGTTGGTTTAGCCGCACCGCAAGTCGGCGTTTCAAAAATGATGGCTGCAGTTCTTGTACCAGCTGAAGAAGGCGCTAAGTCTCCATTTACTGACGTCATTATTAACCCGGTTATTATTAGTCATTCCGTTCAAAGCGGTGCGTTAACTGAGGGCGAAGGATGTTTGTCAGTAGATAAAGAAGTGCCCGGCTTCGTACCACGTCATGACCGGATCACCTTACGCTACCAGGACACTAAGGGCGAAACACACAAAGTTCGTCTTAAGAATTATCCAGCAATCGTTTGTCAGCATGAAATCGACCACCTTCACGGGATCTTGTTTTACGATCATATCAATAAGGACAATCCTTACGAAGTTAGCGATGATACCATTATGTTTGAATAAACTTTCGATGGTTAGTATTTCTCAAAGTTAAGTCACACTGAAAACAGCTTACAGCTCAGCCATTCGGCTAAACAGTAAGCTGTTTTTGTTTGTTTTAATTATTCTGGTTGGTGACGTTAGGCTTCGTTTTAGGATCCAACCGGTGTAAATCTTGAATGTACTCAATCGTAGCTTCATTAACAAGGTATGCCACACCAAGATGAATACGTTTTGTATGCCGCCAAATATCCGTTACCAAAAACGCTGACTCGCCTGGCTCAACCACCGAAACAATTTGATGATCCTGGCAAAATTCAGCTAAGATATGGTTTAACCGTTGCCTTAAAATTGGTAACTGATCATCCGTAATCTGGTCAATCAAGAGCAAATATTCAAACGCCATCACACCCCTGCCCCAACCATCAGGAATGATACTAGCGTCCAAAACAGTTGCGGGACTTGAAATAAAATGTTCATCTGCTAAACGTTGGAGAGCTGCTTTAACGGCTACATTAGTCTGTTCCAGCGCTGCACTTTGCGCTTTTTTAGTGTTGCGGCTTACAATCATGTGATGGATAAGTAGGTAGAGACAGATTGCAATAATCACAGCAATTGAAATCGTAACTGTTCGACCCATGGCGACCACTCCTTTTTAAATTATACTAACACAATTTATATTTCAACTTTATCATTCTGCGGAAACTTGAATGAAAGCTCGCTGCATTGCGAGATTCTGCCCGGTTGGAAAACTATACAATTTTATTCATATATGATAATATATTAGCAACTGTTGTTCATTAACAACGAGACGTTCGGTACAAATAAAAGATCGGTTAGCGATCAATGCAGTAATTCACTGTAACTATAGAAAGGAAGTAGACAATTTCACTATGATTTTTAAAGTTTACTATCAAGAAGACCAGATTCGTAACCCCAAACGTGAGGATACGAAATCACTTTATATCGATGCTGCCACGGAAGTTGAAGCACGCGCTTTAGTTGCTGAAAACACCAAGCACAACATTGAATTCATCGAACCACTTGAGGGTAAGTTCCTTGAATATGAACAGGAAAACCCGGACTACAAGTTGACGGAGTTTAATAAATGAAAAAATTAAACGTCAAAAACAATGAAACAGCGATTTTTGGCGTTGGTGGTTTAGGCGAAATTGGGAAGAATACATATGGTATTCAATTCCAGGATGAGATTATTTTAATTGATGCCGGAATTAAATTCCCGGAGGATGAACTACTTGGAATCGATTACGTGATTCCAGACTATCATTATCTCATCGCCAACCAGCAAAAGATCAAAGCACTGGTCATCACCCATGGTCATGAAGATCATATCGGTGGTGTTCCCTATCTGTTAAAGGATTTAAACGTGCCAGTCTACGCTGGACCACTTGCGCTTGCGCTAATCAAAAATAAGTTGGATGAACACGGTTTGCTCCGTTCAGCCGAACTTCACGAAATCAATGAAGATACTGTACTGAAGTTCCGAAAAACAAGTGTGGAATTTTTCCGAACGACCCACTCTATTCCGGATACCTTAGGCGTTGCAGTGCATACCCCTTCTGGCGTGATTGTCCAGACTGGGGACTATAAGTTCGATCTGACTCCCGTTACCAACCAGCCACCTGATTTACAAAAGATGGCGCGTCTCGGTGCGGAAGGTGTTCTTTGCCTGATGTCAGATTCTACCAACGCTGAACGGCCAATTTGGACGAAGTCTGAAAAATGGGTCGGTAAATCAATTCGCCGGATTTTTGATCAAGTCGATGGTCGCATTATCTTTGCAACTTTCGCCTCAAATATTTCTCGGATGGAAACTGCCTGTGAAACCGCACTATCCCATGGCCGAAAAATTGCGGTCTTCGGTCGAAGCATGGAGGCAGCCATCGTCAATGGTCGCGAACTGGGATATCTAAATATTCCAGATGAAGCGCTTATTGACGCAAATGAATTACGTTCTTTACCAGCTAATAAGGTCATGATCCTTTGTACCGGGTCACAAGGTGAACCAATGGCTGCCCTTTCAAGGATTGCCAACGGTACCCACCGTCAGATTTCAATTCAGCCTGGTGATACCGTGGTCTTTTCAAGTAACCCAATTCCTGGCAACACTGTTAGTGTTAACCATGTTATTAACGAACTTGAAGAAGCCGGGGCTAATGTTATTCACGGTAAGGTCAATAACATCCATACTTCTGGTCACGGTGGTCAAGAAGAACAGAAACTCATGCTTCGGTTAATGAAGCCTAAGTACTTCATGCCGATTCATGGTGAATACCGAATGCTCAAGATTCATACCGAATTAGCTGAGCAATGTGGCGTACCGCTTGACCATAGTTTTATTATGGAAAACGGTGACGTTCTCGCACTCACCAAAGATTCAGCACGAATTGCCGGTCACTTCACTGCTGGTGATGTTTACATCGATGGTAGCGGCATTGGCGATATTGGCAACGTTGTGTTACGTGATCGTCAGCTGCTCTCTGAAGAAGGCCTAGTTGTGGTCGTCGCAACGATCAATCTGAATGATAAAATCATTCAAGCGGGTCCAGATCTTCTCTCACGTGGTTTCGTTTATATGCGTGAATCAGGTGAGTTATTAAATGAAGGTCGTCGTCTCGTCTTTTCTACTATTCGCCGAGCGATGCGTTCAAAGAAGGCTAACGAAGCTTCCATTCGAAACGCCATCATTGATGATCTACAGAATTTCCTTTATGAAAAAACTGAGCGTCATCCAATGATTTTACCGATGTTAATTATGGATTAAGGTATTAGAAAAGCCATTTGCGATTGCAAATGGCTTTTTTGTGGTTCGCTAAATGTGAGACTTTCAGGCCCTCTAACATCTCCATAATTTTTCTCATCACATTCTAACTAAATCTGAACACTTTCTAAATACTTCATTCTAGCCCTGACTAACAAAGTCGGCTATAATAAGAAAGTATGATTTTCGAATGCTATTGGAGGATGAGTTAGGTGTCAATCAGTTACTACATCATTTTAAATGAGTTTGCCGGTGGTGGCAGCGTCAAAAATCTATGGCCAGAAATCAAAGCCACTCTAGATGAACGGCAGGTAGACTATAAAGTTGGCCGCTCCACTTATGCTGGACATGCTCAGCTTTTAGCCAATCAATTTGCCAAAGCTCACGCTGATGATGAGCCTACAACACAGCATCGCTACGTCGTTTTAGCAATTGGTGGCGATGGCACGCTTCATCAAGCTATCTCCGGGTTAGCTGAAGCTCACCTAGAACGCCCTATTCCGGTAGCTTACTTACCAGTGGGGTCTGGTAACGACTTCGCTCGAGGTATTAAGATGGCCACTAACTGGCATAAAGCGCTCAATCAGATTTTAAACTGTACCGCTGAAAATTGGCTCACAGTAGGCTCTTTCTTCGATACCAATAAACAGACCCATGGTGTATTTACTAATAACGTTGGCGTAGGTTTTGACGCTGCTGTGGTCACATCTGCTAACGGTGCGCCGTCCAAGAGTATCCTCAACCGATTACATTTAGGTGGTCTAAGTTATCTAGCCGCAATTATCGGCGTGTTCTATAACCAAGAAGCTTTTCCTCTGACCGTACATGTTGGTCAGCACAGAGATATTTACTCACACGCTTATTTAGTAACTGTCACTAATCATCCTTACTTTGGTGGTGGCGTAAAGATTGCACCATCAGCTTCTGTTAATGACCCTAATCTCGATTTGGTTGTCATTGAAAAAGCGAACATTTTTAAACTTCTTTTTATACTATTAATGATATCAATGGGTAAACATTTAAAGTTAAAATCGGTTCACCACTATCATGAAAACAAAATTCATTTAATCGTTCCTTCTATTGAGTATGGTCAAATCGACGGTGAAGAAATGGGTGGTCGCTATTGGGATACCTACTTCGAAACTAAACAGTACCCTTTTTGGATTGATCCTACTATTTAATTTTTTTCACACTAAAAAACATGCCATCATCTGCTAACGACACAAATAGGCGCTATTCCGACAAAAACGGAATAGCGCCTATTTTAAAAGATTTTATTAGCTTCTAGTTACCTTCTAATCCAGAAAATGACAGAAACTCATCTCAATATTACCTGAACGTTTCATTTAGCTCTCTTGCTCCGACCTATTTTCTGAAAAATACGCAACTAATCTTCGGAAGCAGCCATTGCTTCTAAAATCATATTCAAATAGTCACACTTTGCTGAAAGTTCTTGCATCTGCCGACCATATTTAGGCTCGATGGTAATCGTCTCGTGATGACACGGTTCAACCTGTCGAGCTTCAGTCGCCTTTAATTCAGTTAGTTGTTCGTTTACTTTCTGATATTCAGTGAGGATCTCCGTACGATTACTCATCAGTTACACGCCTTCTTAATTGCAAAATAATTTTAAGTAATTTTTAAACAAGAAAGACTATAACACCAAACTTCAACTTTGTGAACCACATTTTACAACAAAACTTCAAAAGATTGCGAAAGCAACTTCTGTAAAAAATAAAAAACGCGACGTTTGAAAATCAAACTTCGCGTCCTTAAATATCATATTTATCTTCTCTAACCGTTCACTGTACCAGCGAAACTTGGCTTGAAATATGAACTGATTGATTGAATCTGAACATTTTCACCAGGTTCTGGCGCGGCAACGAACTGATTATTACCGATATAAATTGCCACATGGTAAGTCGCACCCTTAGACCCCCAAAATAAGAGATCACCAGGAACTGCGTGACTAACAGAGTGGGTAGAGACGTGAGCTTCTTGTGCCACCGTATTGTGTGGCAAAGAAACTCCAACTGTATGGGCATAAACGTAACTTGTAAACCCTGAACAGTCCATTCCTTTAAGGGAAGAACCACCCCAGACATACGGAATCTTTTCCGAAGCTAATTTAACCGCATAACTGGTTACAGACGTCACTGGCGCACCAGCAGCATCAGCTTTAACCGTCTTCTTAGCCTTAGGTGTTGTGTTGGTTGCTTGCTTCTTAGTGGTTGTTGCAGTTGCTGCCTTAGTGTTAGTAGAACTTGCCACACTTTTAACCGTGGTGGTAGCGCTCGTCTTTGCTTTGGCTGCAGTCCCCTTAACCTTTAATCTTTGACCAGTATAAATCGTGTCACCATTCAAATGATTTAAAGACCGTAGCCGATTAACAGTTATCCCATATTTTGCACTGATTTTATTCAGCGTATCCCCCGACTTAACTTTGTATGTAGAGGCTGTGGCTGTTGTCTTGACTGGTGAAGTAGCAGCATTTGCTTTCGTGGTAACTTGTGTATTTGACTTCGGTGTCTTAACTGTTGTCTGTTTAGCAGATGTATGAGTTGTTTTAGCTGATGCTGATGAAGAACCTAAAACAATTTTTTGACCTGCAAAAATCATATCTTTGTTTAAATGGTTGGTTTTCTCAATTGAACTAACTGACACACCGTACCTGTTAGCTAGCTTCCAAACTGTGTCCCCAGATTTAACTGTAACAGTTTTAGCGCTGGCTTGAAGTGGCCCGGCAAACATAAAACCCGCAACTCCAATAACACCAGCAGTGATGACTTTGGTTGTCGTGTGTTGTTTTCCCAAATCAGATCACTCCTCCTAATTAACTTTCTTGTCCTTGTGAATGCGCTTTACAGAAATTACATGTTCATATTAACACACTTTCTAAATAATCAGCAAAAAAGTTTAAGATTTTCTTGCGATAAGCAATTATGAAAGCGTAACTTATGTCCAATGATAACTGATTTAACGCTGTTTATAAGGCTTTGTAACATACAAAAAAACTAGTTGCTATTTTCATGAATGTTAGCAACTAGTTAGTATTTTTATGATTATTCAATTACTTTTTGCTTAATAAACGCACTGAATTTAGAATAAATTACTAAAGAAATCAACAATTGACTGCCAAATTCTACTTAAAGTTCCCATCATGCCACTGGTATCTGCATTACTGGCAAAATCCTTTAACTGCGCCATCTTGTTACCTACCGAATTGCTAATGTTATTTGCAACTTGTTTTGCATTGTCAACGTAACTCGAAGTCCCTGAAACGGGTGCTTTTTGAACGTTACCCAACGCGATGACAATGTTATTGATCACGGTAGTTGAGGTTTGAGACTGAATGCCTTGCTTTGCTAATGCATCATCGAGCATCTGCTTAATCTGGTCTTGAGTAGCGTACTGATTATCTTTTTGTCGCTGTTTGGCCAGATCAGAGGATACGCTACCCACTGCAGCCATTAACTTGCCCGGATACTTTTTATCATCCTTATTTTGATTGATCGCTGGCTGCGTTGCATCCATAATGCCGTTAGCAGCCTGCGTGTTTTGTTGATTCAACGTCAAGCCGTCCGCTGCCAAAGCTTTATAAACACCGGTTAAAGCTGATTCTCCGGAAACTGTTTTATCAGCAGTCACCGTAATAATGACATCTTTAACACCGGCCATAGTAGCCACCATCGCATACTGCTGTGAAGTTACTTGTGTAATATTGTTCTGACCATTGTAATCCGCAATATTCACCTTAACGCCAGTACCGGGATCAGCTGGAGCCAGCGATACTGAACTGATCATACTGGCATCACTGGTACCTGCAGAATTGATGTATGTGCCATAATCCGAACCGGTGACCGTGAGACTTTGGTAATTAGACTGAACACCTAATGCTTTTGAAATAGCGTCCTTATCCTCAGAGGCCAATCCCGAACCATAAACAACATACGGTTTTGATAATGCCTTTGTTTGAACCGCCTGTCCAGATGACGCATTAGTTGATTCTGAACTTGACGTCGCGTCGTTAGCAGTATCTGCCAACGCACTCACTGGCATACTTGCACCCAATAATAGTAACAGCGCACCGCTAATTAAACTGATACGAACTGCTTTTTTCATAATGAAATCCTCATTTCATATAGGTTAAGTTAAGTGTATCACGACAAATAAAAGGGCTAAACACCTAGTTAGCCCTTTTAATGAATTCATAATGAGTGGTAAATCAGCTGACCAATCTTAGCCATTAAGGTGATTGCCCCTAGTCGATCCGTAAATCCTTGCGTTAACACGGCAACATCAATCACATGCCCGTTCTTTACAAAGCGTGCCACATCATGATCGATATTCGGCCCTTCACCCGTTTTATTGTAGATGGCAACATCCTCAGCAGTTTCATCCATTGTTAAAGGTAACTTCCCGCGAAACTGCTGGTTTAAGAACCAACCGTGTACTTGAGGATAATGCTGCATCAACTCCCGGAAGAGCTTTAGACTATCAAACGCTGAGATCAGATTTTCACGACCCGTTTTTTTTGCCTCTGTATCCATTAGCCGTCGTTGTAAACTGGTTTCTGCGTAATGATTGGCATCAAGCCAGTGATTGATTGCAGCCATGGATAAATAGTCAATCATCACGTTTGCGGCATAATTATCAGAATCAGCAATCATCAATCCTAAGAGATCTTTGATTGGCCACTCTTCCGGTGTCAGTAACTGCAGCACGCCCGCACCACCAACTTTTGGCGTTTTAGAGACGTTAATCACTTGATTTAAATCCTCGTTTTGAGCAAGTTGAGTTGCTAAAACACCAAGTTTGATCAACGAGGCTGCCGGAAATTGTCGGTGCTCCTGATAGCTAAAAACTAGGTTATCTGTATTATACATACAAATTGAAACTTGATTTTTGTAGGGTGCAATTAGCTCGTTAAGACCTGTTTCTAAGTTCATTGCCAATACCTTCTTGCTGCCACAAATTCTGGTGCATATCGCATTTCAGTTAATTTAGCAATGTCCACTTGTTTACCAGGTGTCCGCGACTGAATCATCTGACCGTCACCAATGTACATACCAACGTGGTGTACGAATCCTTTACCATGTTCATAAGCAAAGAACAGTAAATCACCCGGTTGCAAATTTTCTGGTTCAACCGATTGCCCATTATTACGCTGATCATCCGCATCTCTAGGAATAGCAATTCCCAATACACGGTGTAGGGTATACATAAATCCTGAGCAGTCAAAACCATACGGTGAAATGCCAGCCCAAAGATATCGAAGCCCTAAAAATTGTCGAGCCATGCTGACCATCTTCTCACCAGCGGTTTTGCCCTCAGCATTCACAGCAATACTGTCAGCTGCTACGTAACCTTCTCCCAAGGGCGTCACTACACGTAATAAATTCCCCTCAGTGCCCAACTGAGTTAATTCAGTTCCCATAACTATCTCAAAAACCGGGTTCTGTTGTTCATCATACAGTGTTGTGAATGGCACAGCGACACAAAGATGAGTATTTGCTTCTGGATACGCCACTGTCGAAGACGATAGCAGTTTACTCGGCAGCCAACCAATATAGCCCCTGTCATCCGCATCATCAGCCTGAGTTGTCAGATAAACTTTAGCCCATTCACCCTCAACGCTGTCCACAATCACTTCGTCATTAAAAACGGCCTGAGTTTCTAGCCGTTTAGAGTCACACAAATCAATGGTCTGCTCAGTCGTCATGGCAGCGACCCACTGTTTGGTTTCACCATTTAGCGCTAACTGATCAATATCTCGTGGCGCTTTTGGACTGGTCCATAGCGTTGCCACGGGCACAATAACACGTCTTTTTTCCATCCACTCACCCCACTTACTTTGTTTGAAATTCAATCCCTAAACCGACATCGGTAGGAATCGTAATGACTGCACCATCATGTGTAATTCCGCCAGTTGTCGGTTGGGTCTTAAACATCATGGCAGCATCTAAATCGTAGTATTGAATATTGGCCTTAGCAGCTGCCATGGCCGCAGCTGCCGTTACAGAAACCTGCGACTCGATCATACTGCCGACCATGCAAGGAACCCCAAAAGCTTCTGAAATCGCATTAATCTTCAAGGCGTTATCAATACCGCCCGCCTTCATTAACTTGAGATTAATAATATCACAACCGTCCATTTTTAGTAGCCTTAACGCATCCTTAACAGAAAAGATACTCTCATCGGCCATGATTGGTGTATCAGTATGCGCGGTTACATACGCCATGCCTTCAAAATCGTCTGCAGGAACGGGCTGTTCCACTAATTCAATGTCCAAGCCTTCCTGCGCCATTTGATTAATCACTTTAGCCGCCTGTTTTTTATGCCAGCCCTGATTAGCATCCAGTCGAATTTTAACGTTGGGACCCACCGCTTGCCGAATGGCACGAACTTGTTTTAAGTCCTCAAAAGGTGACTGACTGCCAACTTTAACTTTTAAGGTATCAAACCCCTCAGTAATTAGCTGTTTGGCATGGCCGACCATTTCTGCAGCGGTACCAACGCTCACCGTGTAATCCGTTGAAATCGTCTGACGGTAGCCTCCCAGCAACTCTGACAAAGAAACGCCATAATGTTTAGCCAGCAAATCGTTAACCGCAATATTCACTGCAGCTTTGGGACTGTGATTGCCCACCAGCGCAGTATCAATGATTTGTTTAACCCGTTCAGGCTGATTTAACGACGCTCCAATCAACTTCGGTGCGATCACCTGTTCCACAGCAAACTTAATACTTGCGGAAGTGTCACCAGTAATGGGCGCAGTCGGCGCAGCTTCCCCTAGACCAGTAAACCCATCAGAGTCGGTTAGTCGTACAATTAAACTGCTAGCTGTTGTTACTGTTCGCAAAGCCGTTTTAAACGGTGATTTTAGTGGTACAGCAATCGGAAATGTTTCAATTTTTTTAATGGTTAATGACATCGCAAAGTCTCCCAATTTTTTAAATTATTAATCGTGTTGTTTATGCCACAATCAACTGAGGTTTAAATCATTCGGGTCAAACCGAAACCGTTTTTTATTATAAGTTAGCTTTCCAGCCACTTCTAACTTAGTCACAACCTGACCGGCAGTTTCACGGGTCGTTCCACTCAACCGCGCTAATTCAATTAAGGTGATTGGGTAAGGAATCAACACATCCCCTTCAGGCGTTTTCTCGCCCATATCGGTGCCAAAAATACGTAGTACCTGCACCACTCTACTGGTAGCACTAGACGTCACTAATTTTTGCAGTCGATTCTCCATTTGATTGAGTAACTGACTCATTTGGCTAATCACTTGCCTTGTTACCAGAGGGTTCAGGGCAATGATGGCTTCAAATGTTGCCATAGGAACTGAGGCAATGGTGATTGGCGTTAGCGCAGTCGCCGTATACGGATAGTCTTCATCGGTATATAACCCACGGTATGGAAATCCCTTGGTTGCCTTAACGTAATTAATGAAGGAAAAATTACCCGTTTCATCCTGCCTCTCCAACCGGACAACGCCTTTAATCACAAAATAAAAACGTTGTCGCAAATCACCGTGATCAAATAGCACCTGACCCTTTGGAAATGTTTTGACCATTAAATCATGAGTCAATTTCGTAAATTCTTCTTGTGTAAAATCACGAAAATCAGGTAGTTGACGTAAATAATGGCGATATGTATCCTCCGAGTGCAGCATGAAGCAGACCCCTTTCTTATCTGGCTATTATTATACGCCAAATGATTTGAAATTTAAGTTTGATTTTCAAAAGTAAAAGACAGACCGAATTTTCATTCGGTCTGTCTTTTACTAGGCACTTACATTTCTCTAGACACTCGACTCCGCGTTGACAGTTGAAACAATCGTCCCTGAGCCATTTTCAATAAACTTGCCAAGATTACTTAGTGAAGTGATGACAGCTTGTCCCTCTGGGCGGTGAGTCACAAATTCAATCGCTGCTTCCACCTTTGGCAACATACTACCGGCGGCAAACTGCCCTTCAGCAATATACTGCTGTAACTCATCTACCGAAATTGCGTTCAGTTGCTGTTGATCTGGCGTGTTGAAATTCACATAAACATGATCTACAGCGGTTAAAATAATCAGTTGATCAGCACCTACCCGCTCAGCTAGTTTCTCTGAAGCAAAATCTTTATCGATCACAGCTTCACAGCCAACTAGCTCATGACCATGACGAACCACTGGGATACCGCCACCACCAGCCACTATTGGGATTACGCCAGCGTTAACTAAGTGGTTTACTGCACCTGCCTCAACCACATCGATTGGTCGTGGCGAAGGCACTACTCGCCGATAGCCACGCCCAGCATCTTCCACAAAATGGAACTGGGGATTGGCAGACTGGATGGTAGTGATTTCTTCGTGATTATAAAACGGGCCAATGGGCTTCGTCGGTGTTTCAAAAGCCGGGTCATTTTCATCCACAACAACTTGGGTGACCACGGTTGCAACGTCCACCTCTAATCCAAGTGCCGTCAGTTCTGCTGCCATTGCATTTTGCAGCCAATAACCAATACTGCCCTGTGTCATGGCTACCGCCGTGTCTAATGGCATCTCTGGATTATCTGGTGTACTTCCCGCTGCTTGCTGCAACAAGATGTTACCCACCTGCGGACCGTTACCGTGAGAAATGATCAATGAGTCACCTTGCTGAATAAATTTAACGAGGTACCTAGCAGTTTCTCTTAGAGCGCGTTGTTGCGCTGCCGCACTCGCATCATTTGCTAAAATCGCATTTCCGCCCAGTGCAACCACAATTTTGCGTGCTGTCATGGGAAATCATCCTTTCTACCAAGTTGTCCGTTGAATAAACAAAAAGGGCGCTCTGTAAAACACCACATTGTGTTTTGCTTAAGCCCCCTAAAAGCAATCTTCAATTATACAGATGGAATAAATAAGTTACCTAACGTTGCGGCCATCATCGCCTTAATGGAATGCATCCGGTTTTCAGCTTCTTCAAACTGACGTGCATACTTGCTACGGAAGACTTCATCCGTAATTTCCATTTCGGTTAAGCCGTACTTTTCTTCAATTTCTTTACCATAATCGGTAGTCGTATCATGGAAGGCTGGCAGGCAGTGCATCACGATCAGTTGATCATCTGGTGTCCCCGTCTTCTTTAAAGCTGCCATATTCACTTGATAGGGTTGCAGCAGGTTGATCCGCTCTTGCCAGTTATTCTCACCCATGGATACCCAAACGTCGGTATAAACGATATTTGAGCCCTTCATACCTTCATCCAAATCATCCGTAATCAGTAATTTAGCCCCTGAGTCCTTAGCGAAACCGTTAGCTAAATCTTGAATCTCCTGTGCTGGATATAATTCTTTTGGCGCTACGATGTGAATGTTCACACCAAGAATGGCACCGGTAACGAGCAGGGAGTTAGCAACGTTATTCCGGCCATCACCCATAAATGTCAGTGTCAGGCCCTTCAAATGACCAAAGTTTTCCTTTACAGTCATGAAATCGGCCAACATTTGAGTAGGATGCCATTCATCCGTTAAACCATTCCAAACGGGAACGCCAGCATATTCAGCTAAATCTTCAACGACTTTTTGGCTGAAACCACGGAATTCAATGCCATCAAACATACTGCCAAGTACCTTAGCAGTATCTTCAACTGATTCTTTCTTACCCAATTGGATATCGTTAGCACCTAAAAATTCTGGGTGAGCCCCAAGATCGATTGCCGCAGTGGTAAACGCGGAACGTGTCCGTGTTGAAGTCTTCTCAAACAGTAACGCCACGTTTTTACCTTCGAGGTAATGATGCGGTACTCCCGCTTTCTTGAGGGCTTTTAAATGCAGTCCAAAGTCAATCAAATAGTTTAATTCATCAGCACTAAAATCTTTTTCGGCCAACACTGACCGTCCTTGAAAAACACTCTTTTTAAAGTCTGTCATGATCATAGCTCCTTTTTTGGTTAGAGATCTTCTCGTACCAGCGGCATACTCATGCATCTTGGACCACCACGTCCCCTTGAAAGTTCACTGGAAAGAACTTCCAGAACCTTGAGTCCATGTTCACGCAGCACCTGATTTGATACGTAGTTTCTATTATAGGTGACTACAACGCCTGGTGCAATCGCTAACGTATTAGATCCATCATTCCACTGTTCACGGTCCGCAATCAACGGATCACCGCCACCAGTTGGAATTAAATCAATATCATCAAGTCCAAGCACGTCCTTTAAGACTTGCTTTAAATCTAAGTGATGATCCACGTGTAACTCGCCATCTCGATCTTCGGTAACGATCCAGCTGTCGATTTGACCGCCCTCACCCAAAATACCTGGATGAACGGTAAATTGGTCGTGATTGATCATCGTAAAGACCGTGTCTAAATGCATCATCGCATGGTTATGAGGAATTCGAATCGCCAATACTTTTTCAAAGCCGCTCTTCTTTTCGAATAACCTACGAGCGATGTCTTCAATGGCACCAGCTGAAGTCCGTTCTGAGACACCGATTGCAATCACAGTGTCACTGAGGACTAATTCATCGCCACCTTCGATTCGACCAGGTTGATCACGGTCACGCCAAACGTGCAGCCCTTGATCAGCAAACCTCGGGTGATGAGCAATAATGGTTTCCATAAAGAGTGATTCACGCTGCCTTGCTGGGAAGGTCATGTGGTTAATGCTCAGGCCATCACCAATTGATGCAGCAGGATCCCGCGTGAAATACAAGTTAGGCATCGGGTCCAAGAAGAATGGATAGTCTTGTTCTTCCGCTGCACTCACTAAATCTTGCGGTACGAAATCTAATTCGTTTTTCCGCACACCGGCCATGATCTTAACAACCATTTCAGTGGTCGTCATGCTTAATAAATACTCTTCTAAAACATGGTGGATCATTCCAGCCGCATAGCCAGATTCGGTCAGCATTTTATCCAGAAAATGAATTTTTAATTCGGCACCGCCACCGTCTAAAGCTTCCACAACTAATTTTTCGAGATATAGAACTTCAACGCCATTATCTTTCAATGTATCTGCAAAGTTATCGTGTTCTTTTTGAGCAATGGGTAGGTAAGGAATGTCATCGAATAAGAGCCTTGGCATCATTTCGGGTGTAAAGTTTTCAACTTCGGCACCCGGCCTTTTTAACATCACAACGTCAAGCTTGCCGATTTCCGATGTTACATGAATTGGTTTTGTCATGGTAGTTACCTCCTATCTCTTTTGGACACCTTAATCATATGATGAATCAGCAGTCGTTTCACCGATGATTTCACAGTTGGAATGCCAAGGATTTCACACTTTTAAACCGTTGTGATTATTTAGACAAAAATATGCAGAAATTCAATGTATTTAAGCTTTGTTTGCTTAAATATACACCAGTTTATGCATATTATTAGAAAATTAAAATTAGATTAAATATTTTTTCGCATTACTATTTACTTTAGATAAAGGGATATTCGCAGTTTTATCGTTTTTAATTCATATTTGGTTCACATTTTTATTGTATATCTGAATGAATCATTTTCACACTGTCACGAACAATCAGTTCTAATGGCAACTGCTTATCCTGATGGGCTAACCTAGGATTATTGAGTCGCTCAATCAATAGATCTGTGGCAACTTGCCCCATCTCAAAGGCTGGCTGATGAATCGATGTTAGCTTGGGGGTAATAAAGTTAGCGAGATCGATATCATCATAGCCCATGATTGACAGGTCGTCCGGAATTTTTAATCCCCGTTCTTGAACGCCACGATATAATCCAATCGCCATTTCATCGTTAATCGAGAAAACCGCCGTTGCATTTTTAGCGAGAACGTCTGCCGTAGCCTGATACCCGCCCAACTTGGTCATGGAAGATTGAATAACCATGTCATCCGACAGGGTTAACCGATACTTCGCCATTCCTGCTCTAAAACCTGCAATTCGCTGTTGAATATTATGGGTAATGTTTTCGCCAACAAGTAACGCAATTCGACGGTGACCCCTCGACAGCAAATAATTTGCAGCCATCTGACCACCCTTATAATCGTCCACCCAAACACGATCGCCAATCTGAGCGTCGTTTTGATCAAACAGTAAATAGGGAATCCCGTTTCGTGTCAAAATTCGATCAATGTCGTTAGCATCTAAAGTTGCGCTGGCAATAATCAACCCGTTGGCTGCTCGTTTGATCAATTCTTCAATATACATACTTTGTAACTTCTGATTTTGATTGGCATCAAAAATAATCGGTACAAAATGATGTAATTGTGCCGCCTGTTGAATTCCCTTAATGAACATACTAAAAAAGGGATTAGCTAGGTTAGGAACGAGAACGCCAATTGTTTGAGTAGAACCCATAATCAAATTACGGGCATTATAGTCAGGCACATACCCCATTTTTTTTTGCAGTTTAAGTACGCGGTCCTTAGTATCACTGCTAAATCGTTCGCCCTTACCATTTAAAATTTGCGAAACAGTCGTTACTGATACGCCTGCAGCTTCGGCTAAATCCCTAATTGTCACTTTTTGCGCCACGATTTCCTCCTCATTGCAATCTGGTTGGATTGAAGCATCCCTCGCTTACTCAGATTGTCACGGTAACACTATGTACTAAATCCCCCATTTCAAATTGGTTTGGAATGAGGGGTAAAGGATGCAATTAACCTTTAATGATTGAATCAATTTTTGCCAATTCATCAGCCGAAAAACGAATGTTTTGTACGGCTTTTAAGTTATCTTCCAAGTGAGAGACCTTTGACGCACCAGTGACAACGCTCACCACTACAGGATCCTTCAATAACCAGGCTAACGCCATCTGAGCCATTGTTTGATCCCGATTCTTGGCAATTTCGTTCAACTGATTTAGCTTCTCTGCTAACTTTGCCCGGCCCTGATCCATCACTTCTGTACTGCTCCAGTGAATCTGGAATTCTTCAGGAATACCACCTAAATATCGGTTAGTCAGCAATCCTTCAGCTAAAGGACCGTACGCAACCATACCAAGATTATTTTCCTTCAAAGTGTCTAAAACACCGTCGTCTTCAACTTCTCGATTAAGCATGTTGTACGATAATTGATTAACAACAAATGGTGTGTGTAATTCCTTAAAGGTTTTCATAATCGCTTTAGTTTGCGCATCATTATAGTTCGAAATACCAATGTAAAGCGCCTTACCAGACCGAACGATGCTGTCTAGTGCTTCGGCAGTTTCGGCTGGATCCGTGTTAGGGTCAAACCGGTGACTGTAAAAAACGTCCACGTAGTCCAAGCCCATTCGTTTCAAACTACCATCAATGGCGTTGATCAGCGTCTTGCGAGAACTCATCTCACCGTACGGCCCTGGCCACATGTGAAAACCAGCTTTCGTCGTAATCACCAGTTCATCACGGTAAGGCTTCAAATTAGCCTGGTAAACTTGGCCAAATAAGCGTTCAGCAGCTCCTGATCCAGGACCATAGTTGTAGGCCAAATCAAAACTAAAAATACCACTGTCAAATGCTTTTAAAATAATCTTTTCACTGTCAGAATAATTGGCTTCATCACCAAAACTGTGCCACATGCCAAATGACACGGCGGGTAACTGTAACCCTTTATTCCCAGCACGACGAACGGGCATCCGGCCGTCGTAACGATTTTCATCCGCTGCATACATCATAATGATTCTCCTTCTCTCGTGATTGGTACATATCAATTTTAAAAGGAGAATGACACCCGGTCAAGTGGAAAAGGATGTGAATATGTTAGCAACGTCGGCATTTTGCCTTCAATTATTTAAGACTGCAAACTAAGCTTCACGGCATCACTGACGTGGCCGCCAGCTTGCTTCAATAGTGCCTTGGCTTCAGCAATCGTTCCCTTGGTTTCAATCAGTAAAATAGCCAAAGGAACGTTGTTATCTGCACGGTCCAATGCCCTCTCAGCGGCTAAAGTCGAGGTTTGAGTGGCAGCTGCGATAATCCGTTTAGCCCGCCGATTCGTTTTTTCGTTAGTGGGTACCACATTAATCATAAGGTTTTGATAAACCTTACCTGACCGGATCATGATACCGCTAGAAACCATGTTTAACACCATCTTTTGAGAAGTCCCGGCTTTCATGAGGGTTGCACCGGTAATCACTTCCGGTCCTACGATTGGACAAATTGCAACGTCGGCATTCTTCTCTAGAGGGCTGTCAGTCACACAAGCTACCGCGATAGCTAAAGCACCAACTTGTTTTGCATAGTGCAACGCCGCTACCGTGTACGGCGTTGCACCACTAGCGGCAATACCGATCACGATATCTTTTTTATTTAAGTTGACCTTTTGCAAATCAACTTCAGCTGATTCAGCTGAGTCTTCCACCCCTTCCAACGTGTGAAACATGGCTTCTGGTCCACCAGCAATGATGCCAAAAGTTTGGGACTCTTCCAGTCCGTACGTTGGCCTTAATTCGGTGGCATCCAGTACACCGAGTCGCCCAGATGTCCCTGCACCGATATAGATCAACCGGCCACCTGCATCAAAACGTTTCGTCGCTAAATTAATGGCCTCCGAGATTTGTGGCAACTGTTTTTGAACTGACCGTGCAACGCGCTGATCCTCACGGTTAATAATCTCCACCATATCGTCAGTATCAACCTGATCAATATGAGTAGAGTGGCGATTACGCTGCTCGGTTAGTAAATCTTCAAAATTCATTTCAAATCCTCCATTTTCATAAACCACCCCTGATTTGGAAAGAGGCCATTTTTATTTGTTATCGCTTTCATCCCTTACTAACAGGTATATCATGTTTCAATGAAAATTTCAATTCAATTTAAAGATGAAGAAGATATTTTCAGCTTTCATTGAAAATTTTTAGCTTAGTAAGGAGGTTAATTTGAAAGCCTTACACAGTTCAAAGAGATTTTGGAACACAAATAAGCGTCATCCCAATAACTGGGACAACGCCTGTTCGTGTAACCATTTGAAATTTAAAATTAATTATTTAGTGATATAAATATCCTTCAAGCCTCGACTCATCCCGGCTGGATTCCAAACGTAACCGTGGACGTTTGGCCGCCATAGCTCTGTTGTGGATGGCTGATACAATGGAATGACCCCTTGATCCTTCATCAGAACCTTTTCAGCGCCAACTAGGTCTTCATATCGGCGTTGCTGATCATTAGCATCCGTTGTTTGAGAAGCATCAATCAGTTTGTCGAATTCACTGTTGGACCATTTGCCATTGTTTGTCGGATTATTGGATTCCTGTAAACTCAAGAAATTAATTGGGTCTGCAAAATCAGCACCCCACATCGACACAACTAAGTCAAAATTACCGTTTGAAGAACGTGCTAAACGGTTCTTGTAAGGCACATTATCAATGTTGACTGTCAGGCCTGGCAGTTTCTGGAATTGATCTTGGAGATATTGCGTCGTGGTTTTCGCCTGGTCGGTATCATCGCTCAATAATGTCAAAGTCAGCTTCTTTTCGCCCACTTCTTTCATCCCTTGAGTCCAAAGTTTCTTGGCATTACTTGAATCATAAGTAACGCCGGATTTAACGTAGGCATCCGTTGCGAAGTCCGCCTTAGTCTTGGGATTGCGACTGAGATTAGTCGACACAAACCCCTTAGGTGCAGTGGAACCATCGCGCAAGACCTTAGTTGCTAACGCCTGTTTATTCACGATTTGAGAAAGTGCTTGGCGAATTTTAACGTTTCTCAACGCTTTATTGCGCTTTTGATTCATCTGCAGATACATCATTGAGCCGCCTTCAAACTTCTGGAAGCCCTTATTACTCTGATAATTAGCCACTTGAGTTCCTGACAACGGTGTCACATCAAGCTTATTTTGATTATATAAGTTTAATCCCGTGCTTGGGCTCTTCACTACTTGGTACTTGATCTGACTCAAATGAACGTGCTTTTTATCCCAATAATTAGGATTTTTCTTCAAATCCCACGTATTATTCGTCCCGTTCCAACCGGCCACTTTAAATGGCCCGTTGTTAGACACATCCTGACTATTATTGCCATATTGTTTGCCATATTTTTCAACCGCTGACTGCTCTTCAGGGAAGAACGTTGGGAACGCTAGCAGCAACTTAAAGTAAGGTACCGGCCGGCTTAATGTCACAACCAGCTTATCCTTACTTGGTGCAGCGACCCCTAACGTATTGGGGCTCATCTTCCCCTTTTGAATGGCACTAAAATTTTTAATGCCATCAAACAAATAACTGTAATTGGCCGCCGTCTTTGGATCGGCAGTTCTGCGCCAAGAATATACAAAGTCCTGCGCCGTTACGGGTTTGCCATCACTCCACTTGTCGTCTGAACGAAGATTGAAGGTGTAAGTCAAACCATCCTTTGAAACTTGAGTTTTAGTCGCCAAAGCATTCTCAATTTTTGAATGCTGCCCTAATCGATATAACCCTTCGTTTGTTGCATACAAAGCCGTCAAACTCACTGATTCTGATGCAGCAGAGTTATCCAGTGTTGAGATGGTATCTGTGGTACTAAGATTTAAAACCTGCTTATCAGCCATTTGCTGACTACTACCGTTACTAGATTGGGATTGACCGCAAGCCGCCAGCGTAAACGCTAAAGCAATACTGCCGATACCCACTAGGATTTTTTTGAAAGTCATACTGTTTGCTCTCCATCTCTAATTGAAATTGTTTCAGACCCAAAAATACTATCTGAACGATGATTTTATCCAGATAGTATCTTTGAGTGACATTTAATAATGAACTAACTTCTAACGAATAAACAACTGGCCAACACTTTGTTCGGAATAGATCCGTCGAATAGCTTGACCCATTAGATTACCAACTGAAATGATTTCTAGTTTATCAAACTGCTTAGACTCAGGCATTTGAATCGAATCGGTTACAATCACTTTCTTCAGTGGTGAATTTTTCATTTGTGTCACCGCATTCTTACTAAATACTGGATGGGTGGCAACAGCATATACGTCTTTTGCACCAGCGTTTTTCAAGGTTTGTGCCGAAATAGATATCCGCACAGCTGTATCAATAATGTCATCTACCAAAATGGCGTTCTTTCCATCAACGGAACCAATCACAGCATCTGCAGAAGTCGTTGACTTATCAGGATCCCGATTATCAATAATTGCTAATGGTGTCTGCAAAAGATCCGCCATCCGCCGTGCCTTTGAAACCCCTGCATGATCAGGTGAAACCACTACCAGATTATCCGTCAAACCATGGTCAATAAAATAACCTGCTAATAACGGTGTTGCTTCCAAGTGATCCATTGGAATATCAAAGAAGCCTTGCAACTGCGCAGCATGCAGGTCAAGGGTCACTACCCGATCAACACCATCATCTTCCAACAGTGATGCAATCAGTTTAGCCGTGATGGGTTCGCGAGACCGTGCTTTACGATCGGCACGAGAATACCCGTAGTAGGGGATAACAACCGTAATGGAATGCGCACTGGCACGACGAACAGCATCCACCATAATCATTAATTCCATCAACATGGTATTAACGGGATCTGAAACTGATTGAATCAAGAAAATGTCATCGCCACGAATACTTTCATCCACCGTAATCGCAATTTCACCATCACTAAAATGCTTAATTGTTGCCTTTCCCAGTTCGACTCCAGCAGCTGCAGCAATTTTTTCTGCAAGTGGTCGGTTTGAATTTAACGCAAACATCTTCAATGGATGTTTAGTTTCACTTTGATTTGACATGTTTTTCCTCCACGATTCGTATTATCGACAAAACTACTTAACCAAATAGTACACTATCACTATTTGTTAGTAAACGATTTTGGCGTGACTTTTCCCATTCCAATCATTGGATCGATTTGCCCGCTGCTAACCAATGACATGGTTAAGATACCATCGTTTAAAAGCTTCGATTCATCTTCCACTGCTGATGACTTCGCTTCAGGCGCCAACGTCTTTTTGACTGGTTGTTCCTGAGACTTTGGCTGACTCTCTTTTGGCGCATCTCGTTGTTCTACAACCGATGCCTGAACTTCGCTGATGGTAACCGTCAGCCGATCCACTAGCGCCGTATTTCGATTAACAGATTGCCGCTTAACACTTTGTTCAAAGGCCGACTGTTCTCCAAGTAGAATCAAAGTTGATTTCGCTCGGGTAATCGCCGTATATAACAGATTACGTTGCAACATCCGTGAATATTGCATGACCATGGGCAGAATCACCATTTTGAATTGACTGCCTTGTGCCTTATGAATCGACGTACAGTAAGCTAAAGTCAGTTTATCCCATTCATTGCGTGGATAAGTCACTTCCGTTTGGTCAAAGGCCACGGTGAGCTTATCGACCTTATCCGAATTACCCTTAGCTTTAGCAAAAGTAATCCCAACAATTGAACCAATATCACCGTTAAAAACGTTATTTTCTGGACTGTTGACTAGGTGCAGCACCTTGTCGCCAATACGGAACTTTTCACCGCGGAATTCAACTTCTTTTTTGCGAGTGTCACTTAACGGATTCATAATATCTTGAATAATGGTATTTAACCGTGTTACGCCTGCTGGGCCACGATACATTGGCGCCAATACTTGAAAATCATCCGCAGAAAAGCCGCGTTCTTTAGCTTTACCCACAATTTGTTCGATAACTGATGGCATCTGATAAGCGTTACAACGAATAAACGATCGGTCAGCCTTATTTTGCGTAAAATCAGCTGGCAACCTTCCCATTTTAACCTCGTGAGCTAAAGGAATAATCGAGGAATCATCGTCTTGCCGGTAAATCGTGCTCAACTCCATGGCCTTAATGCGATGACTACTCAGCAAATCAAAGAATACCTGTCCTGGACCAACTGATGGCAGCTGATCCTTATCGCCGACCAAAACCACCTGCATTGAATCCGGAATGGCCCGAAGCAGTGTCCGAAACAAGTAAATATCGACCATGGACATTTCATCTACGATCAATAGGGAACCTTCCAAGTCTTTAGCAGTCACATCATCGTTATTCTCACGGCCTGTAAGCCCTAATAATCGGTGAATCGTGCTGGCTGGCAACCCTGTTGTTTCACTCATGCGCTTAGCTGCCCGTCCGGTTGGAGCTGCAAGTAAGATTGGGAAAGGCTTATCCTTATACTGATTAATGTCTAATGATAGCTCATGTAACTTAGCATATAAATTGACAATTCCGTTGATAATCGTGGTTTTCCCCGTTCCGGGACCACCGGTTAACAAGAAAACATGGGACTGAATCGCTGATAAAATTGCCGATTCTTGGGAGTCATCGTAGCTGATTCCCAGATTCCGTTCGACTACGCGAATTTGTTTTTCAATGACATCGTCATCAAAAGTGGTCAAGTCAGAGGCCTGCAAAATTCGGTTAAGGTGCTCAGCTGCTTGCCATTCGGCATCGTAAAGCCCCTTTAAAAAGATGCGGTCTCCTTCACCAACCACTTTTTTGGCTTTACCTAACTCAATGAGCTGATCCGCAATAAGCTGAGGATCAATCGATTCATTGCGACTCTCCTGGAGAAGTCGAATCGTACCGTTAAGGAGCGGTTCCGCACTTGTAAACGTGTTGCCATCAGACATAGCAAGCTCACCCAAGGTTTGCAGTAACCCAGCCTGAATCCGTTGGGGTGATTGGGTACCAATCCCAAGTTGTTCAGCAATCTGATCGGCACGTTTGAAACTCACACCATTGATATCCTCGACTAATTGGTAAGGATTTTCCTGAATCACTTGTAAGGTTTTTTCCTTATACCGTTCAAAAATAGCACTAGCCAGCCGACTGCCGAATCCATAGCCATTAAGACCAATAATAATTTGTTCAACCCCATTATTGCTGGATAGATTATCAATTAAAGTCTGCTTTACCTCCGTTTTCAAATTAAGCGGGTCTAACACAGACGGATCCTGATTAATCTGATCAATGGCGGTCAACCCAAGTAGCGCAACAATCTTTTCAGCGGTTTTCTTCCCTAAACCTGGAAAGTCATCTCCTGAAAGATATTGGATAATGCCTTCTTTGGTGGTCGGTGCCTCGTTTTGGTAATTATCAGCTTGAAATTGCTGCCCGTACTTGGGATGGTCAACTAACTTACCAAAGAAACGATACGGCATTTCCTCAGCAACGTCAGCAAAATTACCAGTCACCACGATTTCATCACCGTGCCAGTTCAGGTTAGTAGCTGATACTTTTACCAATAATACTTTATAAAAACTATCCGGACTTTCAAAAAAGGTCGCTGCCACTGTGCCAACAATGTAGGACTGCTGTGGCTGTTGCTCTGCATCAAACAAATTTATATTTTCATTCGCCATTCAGTCCACCCCACTTTCAGCTTACTGCTTTGATTGGTCGTCTTTCTTCTTAGTTAACACGGCTTGAATATCAGCCAACCGCGACTGACCATTTTCATAATACTTAGGGTCTAGCTGTTTGGCTTGCTCAAAGTATTCTGTCGCGTCCTCACCCATTACAACGGCAGCAATGCCCCGGTCGAACTGCGCGTGACCATTCTTGGGGTCGCTTGCCAGAGTTTTATCATAGTACTTAGCGGCATCCTTAAAACTACCCACTGCTAGTAGATTATCCGCAATTAACTGGTTAACTTGTGGATCCTGCTGATGATTCTCCGCAGCTGTCAATGCGAACACCAGCGCTGTTTTATGGTCATTATTCCCCATATAACTCTGTGCCAGCATTAAATAAGCATCGCTTTTAAGTTTACTATCTTTAACCTTATTAAACTGTTCAATCGCCTTTTGGTATTCACCAGCTTCATAATAGACGTTTCCTAAGCCATACGTTAACGTATCCTTAGCAGCGCGACTCTTATCAGCGAATAATCCCAACGCTTTCATCATGAGTTCCTCGGCTTGAGCATAACTCTTAAGGTTGACTAATAACGCCCCAAGATCGTAGTAAGTATGGTAGTTGTCCGGGTCGTCATCAATTTCTTGGATCAATCGATGTAATAACTGTTCTGATTCTTTTTGTTTTGCATCTCGCTCTGCTTTTTTTTGAGCAGCTTCTGTTTGGTTATTCGTTTCAGTCATAGTGTCGCCTCTCTAAATGGTGTCTGTTGCATCAAGTTTGCGTTTCAAATAATCGGTTTTATTCCAGGCAACTAACTGATAGTGTGCACCAGAATCATGTGTTTCTAAAATAGTCGTTGACGTGTTACTTAATCCGCCACGGTCTCGTAAATGCGCCAGTGGTGTCCCCAATAAGGCATTGATCTCAGCATTAAGCGCGGCACCGTGACTCACTATCAGCACGTTTTGCTCATCGTTAGGATAATTCTTAACGATTGTTTGAATTGCGGGTGTCATCCGATCAATGAGTTCTTGGAAACTTTCACCACCAATTTCAACTGGTCGATATTCAGCCGGCGCATTACGAAAAGCATCAAATTCTTCAGGAAAACGCGCCTGAGCTTCCTTGAATAACATGCCTTCCATTTTACCCAGATGGAACTCTTCTAACCGGCTCAGTAAACTCAGCGCTGGCCGACCCGGTAGATACTGACGCACTGTCCTAGCTGTGTCCCGTGCCCGTTTAATTGGACTGGCGTAAACATGAGCAAATTTAAACTGTTTTAAGTAAGCCCCTGCTTGTTTAATCTCGTCATAACTTTCCGGTAAGAGTGGTGAATCACCACCAGCACCCTGATAACGTGATTCAAGGTTCCACTCGGTTTTACCATGTCGTAAAAAAAATAATCTCAATGTTCTTCCCTCTCAACTGATGATGGTAAAAAATAAATCAGTACTATTATGACAGGTTAACTCAAAAAAACCAACCCAAGTTCAGCGAAGAACTCAAGCTGGTTCGATTGTTATTTAAACGTATTGAAGTTGACGACTCTTGCTATAAGCTGCGTCAATAATGGCGCTTCCCAAGCATTCTTGACCATCGTAAAAGACGACGGCCTGACCCGGGGTAATTGCCCGAACAGGATCATCAAACTCTACCGTGACCTTCTGACGATCATCAGAAAGATGAACGGTCACGCCGGTATCAACCTGACGATAACGGAACTTAGCAGTTGCCCGGAAATCCTGACCGCGATCAATATTGTTGACCCAGTGGATATCTGAGGCATCAAGGTGAGTGGCGTAAAGGTGCTCATTATGATAACCCTTACCGACGTAAAGAATATTCTTCTTTAAATCTTTACCGATAACAAACCATGGCTCGTTATCCTCACCGTCACCACCAATACCAAGACCACGTCGCTGACCAATCGTATAGTACATCAAGCCAGCGTGCTCGCCCTTGACTTCACCGTCAACCGTCATCATTTTACCAGGTGTTGCTGGTAAGTAATGACCAAGGAAGGACTTGAAGTTTTTCTCACCAATGAAGCAGATCCCAACGGAATCTTTCTTGTGAGCAGTAGCCAGACCAGCTTCTTCAGCAATTCGCCGAACTTCTGGTTTAGTAATATCCCCGATTGGGAACATGACACGATCCAGCTGTTCAGTGGAAAGCTGACTAAGGAAGTAAGTCTGATCCTTGTTAGTATCTACCGAACGCATCAAGTGCATATGACCATCTGCATCGCGGTTTAACTGAGCATAGTGTCCAGTTGCGATATAGTCAGCACCAAGATCCAAAGCGTAGTCTAAAAACGCCTTAAACTTGATTTCCTTATTACAGATCACATCAGGATTAGGAGTCCGGCCCTTCTTGTACTCATCTAAGAAATAAGTAAAGACCCGGTCCCAATACTCCTTTTCAAAGTTAACAGAGTAGTAAGGAATTCCAATTTTGGCAGCAACTTTAGCCACGTCTTTGTAGTCTTCAGTAGCTGTGCAGACGCCGTTTTCGTCAGTGTCGTCCCAGTTTTTCATGAACACACCAACAACGTCATAGCCCTGCTGCTTTAGGCGCAGTGCGACAACTGACGAGTCAACCCCGCCACTCATGCCGACAACCACACGTGTTTGGCTGTTGTCTTGCATAAAATCACCATCACTTCATAACAGATTCTGGAGAATCTACGAGTTGAAGGTCGCAAAAATCCAGTATAAATGATAATACACGCCAATCACTGCTATTGCAAGCGTTTAGTCCTTCGCTGGCACGATGATTTCACGTTCTGCTAGGTTTTCCATGATGTAATGGAACTGTTCGAGAAATGCGTCCTTACGTTCCATCTTAAAGATGTTAACCTCTCGTAGACCATTACCTGCCAAGGCAGCCATTTTAAAGCCACTTAAATCAGGGTTAACCGTGACTTTTAATTCAACAGTCGCACTATAGGGAGAAGTTGGATCTAAGGACCGTTTCAACGTAAAGCTGCCGTTTTTGCTCTCAACGAAACCCACGTCTCTGAGTGAAAACTTCTTGATGCCGTCACTAATTGTATAAGCTTGGTCATCACCCTGTAATTTAGATGTTCGATTAAATGCCATCTTATTTCACCTCACTGCGTGCCTTTACGCGAGACACAATTTTTGAAATATTGGTTACCAGCGCTGAAATATCTTTTTCAGTCGTGTAACGACCAAAACTGATCCGAATCGATTCTGAAATTCGTGGACTATCTTCACCAAACATAGCCGTTAACACGTGAGAAGGTTCGATTGAACCCGCCGTGCAGGCTGAACCACCGGATACCGCGATACCAGCTAAATCGAGGTTCGTTTGCATGACGTAAGTTGAAATGCCTTTGATCCAAAGATTCAAAACGTGTTGCAGATTGTTTCGATCTAACGAACCGTTAACTTCGAAATCGACGCCTGCATCCGTTAAACCCTTAACGATTTCCTGCTTAAACTGATAGTATTTAGCTTGCCGATGCGCTTTTTCCTCAGTGGTGATCGTCTTCACAGCAGCTGCCATACCAGCGATTCCTGGCACGTTTTCGGTACCGGCACGCCGCTTTTCTTCCTGGTCGCCACCCTTAACAAAACTAGGAAAGTTGATCCCTGTTTTACGGTATAAAAAGCCGACCATTTTTGGACCGTTGATCTTATGTGCTGAGGTGGACAGCATGTCAATATGATCGCGCTTAACATCGATATCCAGTAAGCCATATGCCTGAACAGCATCCGTGTGGAACCAGGCTTGATGATCTTTTAGTAATTCACCAATTTCGTGAATCGGCATATGCGTGCCAACCTCATTATTACCCGTCATAATCGTAACTAAAATCGTGTCGTCGCGTAAAGCCTGTTTAAAATCATCCAAACTGATTTGGCCGTTTTCGTCAACGGGTAAGTAAGTGACTTCAAAGCCTTGCTCTTCCAAAAAGTGCAGTGGCTTCAAAACCGCTTCGTGCTCAACTGCGGTGGTAATAATGTGCTTACCCAGTGACTGGCGAGCATATGCCGTTTGCATAATCGCCGTATTATCACTTTCAGTGCCACCACTTGTAAAAATAATCTCATCTTCATCAGCATTAATACTTTGAGCAATCACTTGCCGACTGTTTTCGAGCACCGTATGTGACTGACGTCCTAAACCATATAAAGTTGACGCGTTCCCATAAACATTCTGCAGCTTATCCGTCATCTCAGCGAGAACTTCCTCTGAAATTGGGGTAGTAGCCGCATTATCTAAATAAATTTCTTCCACGTTAAAAACCCCTTCTATCAATTAAGCTGCAAACAAAGCCAGTAACATTTGAGCTGAACGCTTACCAGCCTCAATAATAAAGTCGTCAAAGCTGACACCAGCATTCTCATCGCCAACATCAGACATGGCCCGAACAACCACGTAAGGTGTGTTGAACTGATGAGCAACTTGACCAACCGCAGCCCCTTCCATTTCACTGGATAGGGCATCCGGAAAATGTTTTAAAATTTGTTCAACTGCTTCATGACTGGCAATAAACTGGTCACCAGAAACGATCAAACCAGTCTTAACGTTCAAGCCAGTGGATTCAGCAGCTTTTTCTAACCGTGCAACCCACTCTTTATCAGCATCAAAACGAGCTGGCTGTCCCGGAAGTTGACCGTAAACGTAATCGAACGCCCGCGCATCAACATCATGGTAAGCAGTTTGAGTAGACAAAACCACGTCACCCACGTGCAGTCCCTTACCAATACCACCAGCAGAACCAGAATTAATCACCACGTCCACGTGGAACTTGGTGATCAACAGTGCTGTGGTCAGACCTGCCTGAACTTTACCGATCCCAGAACGAACTAAAATCACTTCTTGGTCGTTAATGGTCCCTTGGTAAAATGACACGCCTGAAATATCAACGACATAATCGTGAACCAGCGCTTTCTTCAACGTTTCAATTTCTTCATCCATGGCGCATAAAATACCATATTTCATAATATTGCCCTCACTTTATCAGTTTAAAATTCAACAAAAAATAGGATTAAAAAGACCGCAATAATTCCCAAAACTAACCAAAAAATAGCCCAATTTAAACGGCGCTTCAAACGGTTAATTTTATCCGTTACTGCCGCTTCTTCCTGTTCTGGATCATATTCTGGTTCACTATGTTCTTTGGCATAACGTCTTTCCGCCTTCAACCGCTCGCGGTCACGTCGGTCAAACTCTTCTTGCTTACGACGTTGTTCTTCCCGATAAGCACTGCGGCTCAAAGGACGTCCATCGTTATCTGACCGATCATCATCTTGATATGCGATATGCTTCACCTACTTCTTTAATGCCATCATTTCAAAACGCCAAACGGCCATCACCGTTTTAGCGTCTTCGATTTCACCATTATCAACCATCGTTCTTAACTCATCTACCGAATAAGCCTTAATTGTCAGGTTTTCACCTTGATCACGAGGTAATTCCGATTGGACTGGCTGTAAATCAGTTGCTAAGTATAACGTCATATATTCATCTGAAAAACCAACCGAAGAATAGAAACCGGCTAGTCGTTCTAGATGATTAGGGTGTAAGCGAATTTCTTCATTTAATTCCCTAATAGCGGCATGTTGAGGATCCGCATCATCGCGTTGATCCAGCTTTCCCGCTGGAATTTCCAACGTGCTGCGACCAATTGGTGAACGCCACTGACGGACTAAAATCATTTTATTTTCGTCCGTAATCGCCATAACCGCTACAGCCCCAGAGTGATGCACGATTTCACGGTAAGCCTTTTTACCGTTTGGTAACTCAACCGTTTGCCGTTCAACATTAATAATGGCGCCATCGTAAATAGCGTCATGTGCCACGACTTTTTCTTCTAAATTCATTCAATCATCCCTTGTCAGTCACTCTTGCACTACTCTTCAGAATCAGAAGTCTTTTCTTCTCGAACAGACCGCACACGTGCTGCCATTGGTCCTTTTTGGCCTTCAACAATGACGAATTCTACTTCTTGACCCGGCGTTAATTTCTTGAACCCGGCCATTTCAATTCCCGTATAGTGAACAAAAACCGATTCACCTGCTTCGCTTTTGATAAAGCCAAAACCGTTCTGTTCGTTGTAGCGTTCTACTTTTCCCTTTATCATACTGCCACTCCATTCAAGTTGCGATCATCATTTAGTTTTAAAACATCATTTTTCTTGAAAATTAAGCAGCGTCATCTTAATCCCAACCACCATTAACTTCACCATGAAACAACCTTGTTTCGGTTAAACAGCAGTATAAGATGAAATAACTCGCTTTTTATTCTAAACTACCAAGCCTATTTAAATCAAGGTAACGGTTCTCGTAAAGCGAAACTATTAACAAAAAATTGACGATTAATTGGCACCAAAAACTAAAAAACGGGAATGAGGCGTACATCAGTCGTCCCATTCTCGTTCTTATTTTGATTTAAAAATTACTTTTCGTCGAAATCTACGCCAACCGTTTCTGGGAACTCTGCACGCACAATCTTGGCGCAGCGATCACAGAAGTGAGGGTAGTCCTTGTCATCGCCGACCGTTTCACGCGTCATCCGACAACGTTCACAAACTTCGCCATCCGCTTCAGCAACAACAACGGCAACACCATCGTTAAAGTTTTCAGCATCTGCAGGGGCATCTGCCATTGAAGCAACCGTTAATCCAGATACCAACAGTACCTGACGAACATCAGTATCTAGGTCATTCAATAGCTTAGTCTGTTTGTCATCCAAATATAAGGTCAACTTGGCTTCGGAAGCCTTCCCAATCAGTTTTTGATCACGAGCTTCTTCCAAAGACTTCAAGACATCGGAACGTAATTCCATGAAGGCATCCCAGTTAGCCACTAACTGTTCTTCATTGTTAAAGTGTTGAACAGTTGGCATCTCAGCTAATTGCGCGTAATCTTCAGGCTCCTTCAGGAATGGCCAAATTTCTTCTGCCGTATGCGGCAAAATTGGTGTCAGCAACTTCGTCATCCCTGCCGCGATGTCATAAAGAACGGTCTGCATTGAACGCCGTGAATGACTACCCTTAGCATCGATATACAGGATATCCTTAGCAAAGTCTAAGTAAAAAGCTGAGAGGTCAGAGATCACAAAGTTCATTAATTCCTTGTAAATATCCAAGAAATCGTATTGATCGTAGTGGCCTTTGACACTTTCAACAAATTGGTTAAACTGTGCCAGCATGTATTTGTCAGCAGATGCTAAGTCTTCAACAGGTACCGCATCGGTCTTTGGATCAAAGTCACTGGTGTTAGCCAGCATGTACCGCATAGTATTTCTGATCTTTTTATAAGAATCAGAAATCTTCGTGAAGGCATCCATTGAAACCCGCACATCAGCGCTACTATCAACGGAAGCAACCCACAGACGGACGATTTCAGCCCCCATCTTCTTGATAACTTCTGAAGGTGCAATCGTGTTACCTAATGATTTGCTCATCTTATGGCCTTCGCCATCAAGGGTAAAGCCTTGTGACAACACTGCCTTGTAAGGTGCATGACCTGAAACGGCAACACTAGTAATCAAACTGGAGTTGAACCAACCACGGTATTGATCTGAACCTTCAAGGTAGAGGTCAGCTGGGTATTCCAACTCTGGTCGTTCAACCAGTACACCCTGATGAGATGAACCAGAATCAAACCAAACATCCATAATGTCAGTTTCTTTAGTAAACTTACCGTTTGGTGAATGTGGTGATGTAAAGCCTTCTGGTAATAAGTCCTTAGCATCGCGATCAAACCAAACATCTGAACCATACTTCTCAAATAATTGAGCCACGTGTTCAATGGTCTCTGGTGTAATGATAGCTTCACCATCTTCACCGTAGAAAATTGGTAGCGGAACGCCCCAAACACGTTGACGTGAAATGACCCAGTCGCCACGATCACGAATCATGTTGTGCAGACGTTTCTTACCCCAATCTGGGAAGAACTGAACGTCGTCAATAGCTGCCAAGATTTCATCGCGCATCTTATCAACTGACGCAAACCATTGCGGTGTGGCACGGAAAATAACCGGTTTTTTAGTCCGCCAATCAAATGGGTAACTATGCTTATAAGGCATGTAGTCTAGCATCAGACCAGCTTCTTTTAACTTATCCAACGAAATCTTGTTGGCGTCATCGTAGAAAACACCCTCAAAATCGGGACCAGCTTCACTGGTCATATAACCCTTATCATCAACTGGGACAATAACATCGAGGCCGTATTCTTTACCGACATTGAAGTCATCTTCCCCAAGACCAGGAGCGGTATGAACAAGTCCAGTACCATCATCCAAGGTAACGAAATCACCTAACATGGTAACCAACTTACGTTCTGGATAGAATGGATGTTGTGTCAAAGTCCGGTCGAGTTCCTTACCCTTAACAACTTTCAGAGTTTTAACGTCTTCCCAACCGAATTTTTCGGCACACTGATCAACTAATTCAGTTGCTAAAACAAACTTGCGGTCATCGCCTTTAGGCTGAACAACGGAGTAATCAAAATCGGCACCAACTGTGATCCCTGCTGAAGCGGGAATCGTCCATGGCGTCGTTGTCCAAACAACCATGTATGTATTGTCGTTTTCCAAGACACCCTTGCCATCAACCACTTGTTCGCCGTAGTAGGCTGAAGGCGAAGTAACATCGTGATATTCAACTTCGGCCTCAGCCATTGCTGATTCAGATGACCATGACCAGTAAACTGGTTTTCTACCCTTAAAAATCAAGCCACGTTTAGCAAAGGCACCAAAAACCCGAACTTCTTGCGCTTCAAATTCTGGTTTTAACGTTAGGTATGGATCATCCCAGTCACCAGCAACGCCTAAGCGCTTAAATTCTTCACGTTGACGATCAACTTGTTCCAAAGCGTATTTCCGGCATAACTTTCGGAATTCAACCGTAGACATCTTCTTACGGTCGTAACCCTGTTGCGTTAACTTTTGCTCGATTGGCAAACCATGGGTGTCCCATCCTGGAACGTATGGTGCCCGAAAACCATTCATTGACTTATAACGGACGATAAAGTCCTTCGAAATCTTGTTCAATGCATGACCCATATGAATATCACCGTTAGCATATGGTGGGCCATCATGTAAGATAAACGTTGGCTTACCTTCGTTTAATTTTTGTCGCAATTGGTACACTTTGTTATCAGCCCAAGCCTTTTGACGTTCAGCTTCTTTGACTGGTAAATTACCGCGCATTTTGAACTTGGTCTTACCCAAATTCAGTGTGTCTTTTACCCGCAATTAGGGTCCCTCCTCGAATTATTAGATGGTACAAAAAAAGGCCTCACCCAAGGGACGAAGTCTTCGTGGTACCACCCAATTTTAGAATCAATAACTCTCTTATCTTAGCCGTTAACGGAGCCGACCCGTTCTGACTTACGTTTCAGTCAGACAGCTAGAAGATGATCTGCATAGCAACAGGGGTTACCGGATTTCCATCATCACACCGGCTCGCTGAAACTTATTACTATGCTTTCTGTTCTCCATACCGCTTTAAATTTAACTGCAGGCTACTTGTTAGAATCATCAGTATTATCATCAGGAAAAATAACAACCGTCTCAGTCTGCTGATCCTTATTAGGATCAACTGGCTGATCAGCATCATAAATCTCATCCGATGAATCTGACGAATCAGACTGATCATCTGCCTGTGAAGTCGAGTTTACGCCATCATCATTCTCATTGTCAACCCCGTTCTGCTTAATTGCAGCCTGAATATCATCATAAGTTGATGAACCATCATCTTTAAGCAGATTATCCCAGCTATCACTCTTAATTTCTGCCAACTGACTTTCAAGCATAACTTGCAAACGTTGACGAAAAACCCGGGTACTCTTCTTCAGATCATCCGTTTCAACAGCTAGGTTTTGGGCCCTCTTAGAAGCTTCAGAAATTAAATGATTAGCCTTGTCAGCAGCTTCACTAATAGTATCCGTAGCTTGCTTCTGTGCTTCCTGATTAATGATTTCAGCTTCTTTTTGAGAGTTAGACTTTACCTTATCAGCAGCCTCTTGGGCCACAATAATTGACTGATTCAACGAATCTTTCAAATCGTTAAAATATTTCAGCTTTTCTTCTGCAGAATTTAACTGATCCGTCAACTTCTTGTTCTGATCTAAAGTAATCTGATAATCCTTAATAATCTGCTCTAAAAAGTCATTAACTTCATCAACATTATATCCCCGTAACTTGGTTGAAAACTCTTTATTATGAATGTCTAATGGGCTAAGTACCATAACTTGTTCCTCCCCGATTGCAATTATTTATGCAGCACTGCCAGTGTGACTTTCAGTTTATCCTTCTTGGTCACGCCGTTAACACTTGTTAATCTAACCCGTCCGAAACCACGAACTGAAATGATGTCTTGATGTTCCAATTGGTAATCAGGCCGGTCAAAGTCGTTCCAGTTCAGTTGAATTCGACCAGCTTCTATTAACTCTTTAGCGTGGTGTCTGGATAAATGGAAACCAGTCGCAACAACGTTATCAAGTCGAGTTGAAGAAAGCGTGGTGCTTTCCTCTTCCCAAGCATCAAGCGGGATCAGATGATCATCCAATGCCACCTGATTCAACCGGATCTTAATTTTTCCCATCCGATCCACCTGAGAAACAACGTAGCGACTCATGTCCGCAGTGATAAAGAACTGCCAGTGATCACCATCAGTAATGATGTCACCCAGAACATCTCGATCAATTCCAGCGCCAAGTATGGAACCTAAAATTTGGCCATGCTGAAGCTGGGTAAACTTCCTTGGATAATCAATGTCATACAAGTTAATTTCAAAGTCGAGATCAGCTGAATCAACATACGTCGGGTAAATAACGGCCCGCTTCATTTCTGCTCCATGATAGCCACCCTGAAAACTCAGCTTCAAGTCAGAATCACCATTAACTAACGTCGATAAAATGTATTGCTGTCTCGGATTTAAAAAATGGGTTAAAATTGGCCGATATTCATCACTGGCCTGTTGAATCCAACCCGTCGCACTTTCAATGAAAGGTGCTTCTTCTACCCGAAAATGCTGCGCGATGCGATCAGCCAAAGTCAACTCCTCCTACTACATTCCCATAAGTCGAAAAATAATTTGTTCAAGATATGCTAAGCCACCACGAACAATACTCAAAACGAAGATGGCAACCAATGGTGCAAAACCGATCATACCGATAGTTGCAAAATTAAACCAGCGTTGAAACGGCTCAACGATTGCACCTAAAAGCTGCCCTAGCTTAGTTTGATAAGCTCCTGGGAACCAGCTTAGTAATGCATAAACAACAATGGCCATGATGTAAAGGTCAATTGCCCTACTCAATAGCCAAAACACAAACGTCACAAAAGCGACCAAATACTCACTCCTTACTTCAGTTTCTCGCCTAAAGTGGCAGAGAGATCTCCAGTTATTTCAAAGTTTTTGGGCGTGCATAAAAAAATGGCATCCCCAATTCGTTCAATATCACCATCAATAGCGAACACGGTTCCCGTTAAAAAGTCAACGATCCGACGGGCATTAGCATCATCAATACGACCAAAATTCACAATCACAGCCTGCTGATTCAACAGTTGACTAGCAATATCTTGCACATCCGCATATAATCGCGGTTCAAATAACGAGATTTTGCTGGCTTTACTAGTGCGCGGTGCATTTAACGACACCACTTTATTATCATCATGATGTTGATGAAAACTATGCGCCAATGGTTGATCGGCAATCTGTTGCTGAGTGTCCTGGGAGGTTTCAGCATCATCTTCGTCATTATCATCCATACCGAAAAAGCGACTCATACTAAATTTTCCCATGAAAAACGCTCCTTTCGCTATTTATCAGGGTTAATCACTCATACACTAATCGTTTTTACGACGGTGCTTGAAAAATGGTGGGGTATCAAGACTAGTGTCATCATCCGAAGCATTTGACGTATTATCATCATTGTTGAAGACACTGAAATCAGGCTTAGAAACACCATCGAATTCGTTAGAAGATGGTCGACGAGTTTCGTTTGATGCCTGACTTTGACCGCTTTGACTAGCATTAAAACTATCCATTTGGCTGTTCTTATCATCGCGACGTGAATCGTTTACTGGCGTTGATCCGTCAGCTAAACGGCGGGCTGTGCGAGTCTTAGCTGAATCCTTTTTCTTATCAATACCAGTTGCAATGACAGTTACCCGAACTTCATCACCGAGATTTTCATCAATTGACGTCCCAAAAATAATGTTGACGTCACTAGTGGCTGATGAAGAAACAATCTCTGAGGCCGATTGGGCTTCAAACAAGGACAAGTCTGGACCACCAGTAATGTTTAACAGCACTTGTTCGGCACCATCGATAGAAACTTCAAGTAATGGTGATGAAATAGCCTTCTTTGTGGCATCTTCAGTCCGGTTTTCACCATTGGCGGAACCGACACCCATCAAGGCAGCACCTTGATCCTGCATAACCGTCTTAACATCGGCAAAATCCAAGTTGACATATCCAGGACTGGTAATCAAATCTGAAATACCTTGAACACCTTGGCGTAACACGTTATCGGCTTCTTGGAAGGCTTCCATCATTGGGGTCTTTTTGTCGACAATCTCAAGCAAACGGTTATTAGCAATGACGATTAACGTATCCACGTTTTCCTTCATTGCCGCAACACCCTCAGCAGCGAAACGAGACCGCTTAGGACCTTCAAAAGTAAATGGCCGGGTAACAACACCAACGGTCAGGGCACCCTGTTCCTTGGCTAATTTTGCAACGACAGGCGCAGCCCCGTTACCAGTTCCGCCACCCATACCAGCAGTAACAAACACCATATCAGCACCAGCTAATGCTTCACTGATTTGGTCTTCGCTTTCCTGAGCGGCCTTAGTCCCAATCTCAGGATTAGATCCAGCACCTAGCCCACGAGTCAGCTTAGGTCCTAATTGAATCTTTGTTTCAGCCTTTGAAGCCTCTAGTGCTTGCACATCAGTGTTGGCAACAATAAACTCAACACCCTTAACGTCTTCTGTAATCATCCGGTTAACGGCATTACTGCCACCGCCACCAACACCAATAACTTTAATATTGGCTCCTCGGTTTTGTGTTGAATCTAACGAAAATTCCATTTTTAAATCCCTCCAGTAATCGGGTTAATCAAAGAAATCAGTAAAGAATTTCTTGATACCCTGTCCACGTTGTTTTTTCGGCTTATTCGACTTATTAGTACGACTCTGATCAGGTTTAACATGCCGTGTATCACTAACTTCTAAAGTTTGCTGTGGCTCTGGCCGTGTCTCAACTTGTGAAGCCAACTGATCATTGCCCGCTAAAGCTGATTGAACTAGCAAAGCAACTTCGCCCATCTTGCCACGATAGTTGACCAGCGATAATGCCTGAGTGAACGATGGATGCCGAAGCCCCATCTGATCAGGTATCGACACTCTAACTGGCACGTCAAAAACATCCTGAGCTAAATCAGTAATGCCTGGAAGTGCAGCCACACCACCGGTCAAAACAATACCACCTGGTAAAGATAACGCATTGGTTGCATCCAACTGTGTCTTAAGTTTCCCAAGAATCTGCATCAAACGAGCTTCAATAATTTCTGCTAAATACTTTTCTGAAATATCACTTGGTCTGCTTTGGCCGACAACGTCAACTGGAAACTGATTATCTTCCGAAGCACGGGATGAATCAGCAAAACCATAGTTACGTTTTAATTTTTCAGCATTCTCTATCGAAGTATTCAAAACGACAGAAATATCTTTGGTAATATAGTCCCCGCCTTCAGGATCAACCTCGGCAAATTTCAGCCGGTGATCATGAATCACTGCAGCGGTACTCTGTCCACCGCCTAAATCGAGAAGGATAGTGCCAAAATCCTGTTCACCATCACTCAAAATACTTAAACCTTGAGCAATCGGACTGACCACTGCAAGTTGTGCATTCAACCCAGCTTGTTCAACCGCTTTTTTAGTGTTATGTACGATTGTTTTGGGCCCAGTAAACAGCATACCGTTCATTTCTAAACGAACGCCAACCATCGATCTCGGATCCTTAATGCCATCAAAGCCATCGACGATAAATTCATCAGGTACTAAATTGATGATTTCTCGTTCTGGTGGTAAATTCTGAATAATCGCTGCAGACGCAACGTCTCTAACATCTTGATCAGTAATTTCACGTGCTTGATCCCCAATGGCGATCATGCCCGTTACTGGTTCAATTTTTAACATATTTGCCGAAATACCTACAATCACATCGTGAATCTGAATGCTGGCCTTTTCCTCAGCAGCTTTCACAGCTCGTTTAATCGCTTCGCTTGCCTTATCAATGTCCACGATCACGCCCCGGCTAAGTCCGGCTGCACGTTCATTACCAACACCCAGTACGTTCAACTGTCCCTCTAAATACTCTGCCACGATGACTTTAATTGAGGTTGTTCCGATATCAAGTCCTACATACATGCCTGAAGTATCCATAGTAGCAGGAACCTCCTCCGATTTCGATTTGATGAATGCTCATGAAAAGTCTTATTTTACTTTCCAGTTTACCACAAACACCACTGGTTAAAAAAGGCATTATTGCCCTTGTATTGCGCAATGAAGTGCAAAATGTAAAAACGCTTTCACTAACTCTGGAATAATCTGGTTTTTTCTTCGTCCTAAAATGAATACGAATAAGCCCCAATCTCTAAATTAACAATCCCCTTATGCGACATTTTCGCTGCAATACTGGGATAATACGCCATTTTACTGGCAAAGGTGGAGATAGATGCATAAACTTCATTACCATCGTTCATGTATAAATGAACCCTTTGCGCATTTGACTTTGATGGTGAAAACTGAATTTCAGAAATCGCGGTCTGAATTTTGGGAGAAAGTTTAGCGTATTGCTGAATCATTTGGGAGAGCTGCTTAGAAGATTTAAACTTATCGTAAACTGGATAACTGCCCGTTGGCTGCTGTTGACGCTCATTTGAAATCACGCCGCTGGTTAACGCAACCCGGTAATAACCATTAGCTGGCACAAAGCCGGCCGTGGTGTATTCTTTCACGCGGATGGTCAGCTGGTTGAAATGAGCGACGGAGAAAGCAATCTTTTTCACCCTCGGCGTACGGGCTTCAGCCTTTTTACTTAAGCGTTGTTCCTTCCCCACGACCCGGTATATTGAGTCACCCTGTTTGATACCGCTAAGTTTGACTACTTGCTGCTTAGAAAGCGCATGGTTCCCAATAACGTTAATTCGACCAATGTGGCTTAAAGGCGACACATAGTAGCCCGAGATTAGCAAAATGATCCCAAAAATACCGATCAAAATGCCCATTCGCTGTGCAAGACGACGATGTTTCTGTTGTCTCAATCGTGGCAATTTGGCGCCAATCCGCCGTACACGGTTGGTCTTTTTAGCCGCTGCACGCTGCCGCTCTTCCGACTGGTATTTTTCCCATGGCGTAATTGCAACGTGACGTTTTGATTTGTCACGGTTGATTTTAAAACTCATCTTGCACTCACCTCGATATTACGATTGGCTAACCTCTTTTAAAAGCGACAGCATTTCCGTCGCAGCTTTAGGTTTACCAAGTTTTTTGGCAGCAGCGGCCATCGCTGAACGCTTCTGATCATCATTCATCAATTCATCCATGGCTGAAACCAGCGTTTGATTGGTTAAATCGGCTTCTTTGATCATTAGTGCTGCATTCGCATTAACTAAACTCATAGCGTTTTTAGTTTGATGATCCGCTGTCACGTACGGACTTGGAATCAAAATGGAAGGCACGCCTAATGCGGTTAATTCAGCTAAAGTCGTCGCTCCAGAACGACCGACCACTCCGGCAAGCTTTGGCAGTACCTCTGGCATATTATTGATATATGACTGAATTGAAATATTATCAGCAGAAGCCATTTTATTGACTTGACTCATGACATGGTTATAGCGCTTGGGACCAGTCACAAAAACGACTTGATACGATTTCTTTGCTAATTCAGGCAAAGCTTCGACCATGACTTGATTCAGTTTTAATGCACCTTGGCTACCACCAACAACCATAATCGTTGGTACGTCATCCTTTAAGTTGAAGGCTGACAAACTGAAATCACTTTTGATGTTAGCTACTTCCTGTGCCCGTGGATTACCAGTCATCACAACCTTGTCAGCTGGAAATTGGGCTCTTGCGTCTTCAAAGTTAATGGCAATTTTGTCGACGTAACGACTAAGAAATTTGTTAGTCATGCCGACCACACTATTTTGTTCATGAATGACCGTTGGAATATGCTGCTTAGCTGCAGCGTATAAAACGGCTCCAGAAACATAGCCACCCGTGCCAAGAACCACATCCGGCTTAAACGAGCGAACCAGCTTCTTAGCTTGATGGACACTCTTCAAAAATAGGTAGACCGTCTTGAAGTTTTCTAACGACAATGACCGTTTAAATCCTTGAATGGTCATGGCTTCAAATGGGATCCCTAAATCTGGCACAATTTTACTTTCGATTCCCCGATGAGAACCAACATAGAGAACTTCCGCGTCGGAATCCTGTCGTTTTAGTTCGTTAATTACCGCTAGTGCAGGATAAATATGACCGCCTGTACCACCGCCAGAAACCATTAGTCGCATTAGTTCTCCTCCTTCTTACCAGTTAATTCTTCAACGGCTTTAATAAATCGATCACCACGAACCTCAAAATTAGGGTATTGATCCCAGCTGGCATTAGCTGGCGACAATAAGATAATATCGCCCGGTTCACTATCTTGATATGCCATTGGTACCCCTGCCTCGGCGTTTTCAGCAAACTGAATTTGTTTGATGCCAGCTTTCTTAGCGGCATCCGCCAATAAGTCCTTAGTTTCACCAAACAAAACCACAGCCTTAACGTGTTCCTTGAAAAATGGTACCAAACGTTCAAACGTATAACCCCGATCCAAGCCACCTGCTAATAGGACAACCGGTGCCTTGAAACCTTTTAATGCCATCTCAGTAGCTTCAATGTCGGTCGCTTTAGAATCGTTATAGAATTCGCGTCCCTCGCTAGTCAGTACGTACTGTGTTCGGTGTCGTACCCCACTAAAGGTCGTTAATACGTGTTTGATGGCCTCGCTTGAACGGCCCTTAATTTTAGCTACGGCAATTGCCGCTAATGCATTTTCAATATTATGATCTCCTGGTACTTTAACGTCAGCCGCTGCCATAATTGGCTCGTCTTTGTAATAAAGGGTGCCATTAAGCTCATAGGCGCCATCCTTGCTTTTGGCTAGTCGTGAAAATGGTACCACTTGGGCCTTACTTTGCTGACTTAAACCAACTAATTCTTCGGAGTCAAAGTTAACAACGAAATAATCGTCAGCTGTTTGATTCTGGGTGATCCGCATCTTTGCCCGAACGTAATTTTCACGAGTTTTATGATAATCCAGATGATTAGCAAAAATATTAGTTAACACGGCAATGTGCGGATGAAACTGGGTCGTCCCTAACAGCATGAAACTGGAGACTTCCATGACCAGCGTATCCTGCTCTGTCAGTTGCTGAGCAACTTGGGAAGCTGGAACACCAATGTTGCCGGCGTATGCGCTCTTCCCTGCTTGACGTTCCTGATTCATCATCTTAGTGATCATCGTTGTCGTTGTGGTTTTTCCGTTACTACCAGTGACCGCAATTAATTCTGCATCCGTAATCTCACTAGCCAACTCAATTTCCGTAATGATGGGCAGTTTTGCCTGGGTAGCCGCTTTTATCAGTGGAACATCATAAGGTATACCAGGATTTTTCACCATTAAATCAAAACCGGCATCAAGTTGAGAAGGGTCTTGTTCACCCGTCAGAATGGTGTAGCCGCCTTCAGCTTGCAGCTCTTGCGCTTCTGAATTTTTCTCTAAGGGCTGCTGATCACTAACCGTGACTTCGGCTCCTAATTTTTTAAGCAGTCGAGCTGCATTTAAACCACTCTTAGCTAATCCTACAACAATAACTCGTTTACCTTCATATGTCTTGATACGCTTCATACCTTTGTCCGCCACCTATTTAATTTTTAATACCTTAATAACAATAACTTAAAAGAACCTACCACATTACCCAAATACCTGTCACAGCTGTTATGGCACTAATACACCAAAAAGTAATGTCAATGCGCCATTCGCTCCAACCCTTCATCTCAAAATGATGATGAATCGGCGACATTAGGAAAATTCGCTTACCAGTCGTCTTAAATGAAAGAACCTGTAAAATCACACTGGCAGTCTCAATGACGTAAATTAAGCCAATCCATAACAGTGATACTTCATGATGAACTAAGATTGAAACGGCAGCCAGTGCCCCTCCTAATGCCAACGATCCCATATCACCCATAAAAATTTTAGCGGGCTTATGATTGTAGATCAAGAAGGCCAATAAGCCACCAACAACTGCCAAACAAAACATTGCCACGTCTAACTGATGCTGATGCAGGGCAATGACACCATAGGCAATAAACGAAATAGAAGCTACCCCAGCAACCAGGCCATCCAGACCGTCTGTTAAATTAACAGCGTTGGAAAAACCAACCAGCCAGAATAAAATAAACAAAAAGTAGCCAAATAAGCCTAAATTAATGGCACCGATACCTGGAAGTTTAAGTAACAATGGTAGTCCTTCGTGCAAGTAAACAGCAAAGAAAACTGCCCCACCAACAATCTGTCCCAATAATTTTTGCCAGGCCTTAAGCCCCTCATTTTGCCGGCGGAAAAGTTTGATGGAGTCATCCCACATCCCTAACAATCCGTACAGAATCAAAATAAACAGCAAGATCAGTGCTACCGGACCTAATTGTCCAAACACTAATCCGCTAATCAACGTGGCCACGATGATGGCCAAAATAAACATCAGACCACCCATCGTCGGCGTACCTGATTTTTTTTCGTGCCAAGAAGGCCCTTCTTCACGAATCATTTGACCTTCATGTTTAGCACGAAAATAACGAATCAATGCTGGCATAAATGCCGCTGTAATTACAAAACTAATTAGAAATGATAAAACCGAACTCATGACTTTCTCCTCTTATGTCCCACGAAGTGAGTTACTTTAAACTAACTGTTAGTTTGTCAGATTGACCAATCTGTTTACCAACTGCAATACTCTGTTTTGCGACAAATCCATTACCCTTTGTTTTAACGTTCAGTCCAACCATTTGACCAAGCCGTAAAACATCACTAGCTGACCAACTGGTTAAATCAGGCATGCTCTGCGTACCGCTTGTAATTAAAATGACGCGTTGCTTAGACAAAAGCGACTGCCCAGCAATTGGCGATTGCTTCAAAACCCGGGTACCGGTACCAATCGTCGTTACCTTATAACCCTTTGAGATTAAATCGCTCTTGGCACCAGAAGCTGACCGGTTAACGTAAGAAAGCATTTTATCGGCAGTCTGTTGATTACTGGTTGAAGTATCCTCTTGCAACGCTCGCTTCATCACTGGTTTGAAAACGTCTGCCATCAATTGGGTCGCCGTTTCAGTCCCAGGTAAAGTTGGCTGTTTCATGGTGATGTACATCACATACTTTGGATTTTTAGCTGGCGCCATACCAGCAACAGAATAGAGGTAACTATTATCACCACTCAAATAGCCCGATTTACCGTCACTAACTTGAGCCGTACCCGTTTTAGCAGCAACACGAATACCGTTAATCTTATAGTCAGACCCGATCCCGTATTTCTTATACACAACATCTTCCATGTGACCACGTACTGCTTTGGCTGTGGTAGCCGAAACTGGCTGTCCAACTTCTTTCTTACCATACGATTTCACAACTTTACCAGTATTTGGATCAACAATTTTACGAACAAGGTAAGGCTTTAACATTTTACCATTATTCGCGATTGCAGATAACCCCTGCATCATTTGAATTGCTGTAACCTGAATACCTTGTCCAAACGCCGTGTCAGCTTGTTCAATCGTACGGTTAAACGCGATATTGCCACTTTGCTCACCGGGCAACCCAAAGTGGGTTGATTGCAAAAACTTAAATCGTTTAATGTACTTCTCCCAGGTCTTGGCACCCATTTGCTGTTCCAAATGTGCCATGGCCACGTTACTTGAAAGTGCAAATCCTTTATTATAGGTAATTGTTCCCCAACCACCAGGATTCCAGTCAGGTACCGTTCGACCGCCAATTTCATAACGTCCTGACTGATAGGTTGCGTTGCCGTTATAGTTGCCGCTATCGATGGACGCCGCCATGGTAAAGACTTTCATGGTTGAACCAGGTTCATAGGCATCCTGAATCAAGGTATTACGCCAAACCGAATTCAAGCCTTCACCAGTTTGCGGATCAAATGTTGGTCGCTGAGTGGCAGCCACAATTGCCCCGGTTTTGGCATTCATCAGTACCGCATTCATCGTCTTAGAATGGGTTTTATCCTGTAAAGCAGACATTTGGGTCTCCAACAACGTTTGCAATCTACTATCTAAAGTGGTGTAGACGTTATCACCATTAAGCGGTTTTTTAGCCTTTTGATTAGAATTAGGAATCTGGTAACCATTATTATCCTGACTAACCTTCTTGAAGCCATCCGTCCCTTTCAATAAATCGTTATCTGCACCTTCGATTCCCATCGTACCAACTAATTGCCCCTTAGCTGTCGAGGTAACGTTACCGATTAAGTGAGATGCGAATACACCGTTAGGATACAATCGTGCTTGACGTTGAACAAAGGTCAGACCAGTTAAATGCGCCCGATCAATTTTTTGTTTTGTCGTCAATGAAATATTCTGACCCGCAGCTCCGAATTCAACCTGAAAGGCATTTTTACTCTTAGGCGTGAGGTAGGCCAGTGCCTTTTTCTCACTAATTGGTAAATATTTTGATAAGACCTGTGCCGTTTTATTTTTATTGGTAACGTACATCGGTTTACCAGCAATAGAACGCTGGTTTTTGTCTAAAACTGCATAGAGTGAATACGTGCTGGTATCCTCAGCTATGGGTTGATTTGAGGCATCATAGATCGTACCCCGTTGTGCTTTTAAAGTTTGATTGGCAGTGTACAGCTTTTTAGCTTGACTGCTTAAATTCACGTTTTGAACGTTCTTACCAATTGCAATATAAGAAAAACGACCAATGAATAGCAAAAGTGCTAAGGAGAAAAGCACCAGCAGGCTTCGTCCAAAAACCCGCTGATTGCGTCGCACTTGTTTGCTAGTCACCGTTCGTTTAGGTGATTGTTTCATTTATTCACATTCCTTACTTTACTATTTGAAAGTGTCATGCCGTTTTGTTTAGCGACTTTCTCCAATCGAGAACGATTCATTAACTCGTTAATGGTTTGTCGGTCACTGGTATTTTTATTTTCAAGACTCGTTATCTGAGTGTCAACGTCTTGCAAATGCTGCTGAGCAGTTGAAACCCCGTTAGTAGCACTAACTAACATCAACATCATGCCAATTAAAACGATTCCCCCAACCGTTAAAAGACATTTTTCAAACTTAGAAAATGGGAGTCTTCTAGGCTTACTGACAACCTGTTTTGAATGACTATGTAATGGAAGTGTCGGTTGCTCTGGAAGCACCTGTGGTTGAAATTGAGTTGCCAAATTATTTTGAGCCATACTTCATCATCATCCTATCCCTTAGAATATTAAATCATAAAATCGTTATTTCTGCTCAATTACTCGCAGTTTCGCACTGTGTGCACGATGATTTTCTGCTAATTCATCTTCGTCGGGTAAAATTGGCTTACGAGTTACGAGTTTAAAATCTGGTTGCAAGTTATCTGGAATGACAGGCAAGCCCGCTGGTAAATCAGGTAAGCTGCTTTTCTCCTTAAACATCGTTTTAACTAAACGATCCTCCAAAGATTGAAACGTGATCACACAAATCCTTCCCCCAGGATTTAGTAGTGTGAGTGCTTGTTCTAGTGATGCTTCAAGGGCCGAAAGTTCATCGTTAACCGCAATTCTAATCGCTTGAAAAACTTTTTTTGCCGGATGACCACCGTGACGTCTTGCCTTAGCTGGAATCGCTTCTTTAATCAGCTCAACCAATTCGCCAGTCGTCTCAATCGGCTTTTCAGTCCGCACCGTTTCGATTCGTCTAGCAATCGACTTCGCAAACTTTTCTTCGCCATAGCGATGAAAGATTCGCACAAGGTCTTGATAAGGCCACTCATTCACCACTGTTTGCGCCGTGAGTGAGGCACTCTGATCCATCCGCATATCCAGCGGCGCATCGTAGCGATAACTGAAGCCCCGGTCGGCATCGTCAAATTGAGGTGAAGAAACACCCAAATCATACAAAATACCATCAACACGCTCCACTTGCTGTTCTGCCAAGGATTTTTTCAGTTCCCTGAAGTTAGCGTGGATTAACGTCAACCGATCTACCTGAATATCGTCAGCCAATTGTTCCTTGTTATAGTCGATAGCTGTTTGATCCTGATCAAATGAATACAAATGACCACTAGTCAATTCGGTGAGGATCTTATGGGTATGACCGCCGCCACCAAGCGTGCAATCTACGTATATGCCATCTGGTTGAACATTAAGTTCATGGACAGCCTCATTTAATAATACTGTTCGATGATGAAACTCTGCCATAGTCTTCTCCCTCACCTAAAGATCAAAATCAATTAGGTTTTCTGCAATGTCATCAAAATTTTCCTCTGCTTTATCCGCAAAGGCCTGCCAGCGCTCTTGGCTCCAAATTTCAAAGCGGTCTGAGACACCGACAATCACGCACTGTTTAGCCAATTCAGCATGTTTGATCAATGTTTGGGGAAGATTTACCCGCCCCTGCTTATCAAACGAACACGTGGTAGCAGCTGAATAAAAGAACCGAACAAAGGCACGTGCATCGCGCTTATTTAAAGGCAACGCACTTAATCGCTTTTGCATAATCTCCCATTGCGCCATCGGATAGCCAAACAGGCAGCCATCCATACCGCGAGTGATCACAAATTCTTCTCCCAACTGACTACGAAATTTGGCTGGAATAATTAGCCGCCCCTTAGTATCGATCGAATGCTCAAATTCTCCCATGAACATCCGACTCGCCTCCTAATTACTCACTAATTTAACTAAAGTTTACCACAGGTCCCCACTTTCTACCACAACTCCCCAAGTATTAATTATATAAATTTTAAAAAAAACCGTTCAAACAATGTTTGAACGGGGAAAGGTTTGGATAGTAGGCGATTAGCCAGCTAAATAACTAATTAATTAAGGCTCTAATCACTGTTAAAAGGTAAGTTAAAAAAAGTAAAATATCTGTTAGTCGCCAATAAAAAAGGAGAAACTTATTCCATAACAGTTCACCTTTGGACAATCCCCACCAGAGAGTTATCCCAATTGAAATTATCATCCAGATGAAAACCACAGCGGCAAACCAAGGATCAGTCCACGTGTGGGATAATTGCCAGATAAACCAAAGACTGAGCAATGGTAGACAATCTATTGGATGCAGCTTGGGGCGCCGTTCTTTGGGAATCAAGCCCCTTAACATCCTTAGTATGAACAGAACTGCTATGAGAATAATAATTTGAATGATAATTTGAGTCACCGTAGTCCGTCCTTTCGTAAAGCCACCCGTTTCTGTAGTTAACACACAACCGAAATTTTACCGCATTCGGTCGTTTAAAATCAAGAAAGTTTAGCAACTAGATTGCATTTCTTAATCGTCCACGTTAAACTATTTGAAGTAATACAGATGAAAAGTGGTGCAGATATGCAAAAAAAACAAAAATCAACCTTCCAAAAAATTACCATGGTGCTAGTTTGGATCATGATCATTGCGACCCTGGGTTCATTAGTTGCAAGTGCCTTACAAGCCATTGGCATGTTCGGTTAACTCATTGGTGGGGATTCGTCCCATATAAAATACTAAAAAGCTCCTGAAGTGGTTTTCATCACTTCAGGAGCTTTTTAGTTGAGACAATTTCAAGTTTAATTACGCATCCGAGCTTTTTTGTTTATAAACTTGACGCGGTTTACTACCATCTTGAGGACCAATAAAGCCGCCCTGTTCCAAGTCGTCGATCAACCTAGCCGCCCGATTGTAGCCAATTCTAAAGTGACGTTGCAGCAGCGACGTACTGGCCTTCTGCTGGTCAACCACGAATTCTAAGGCGTCGTTAAACAGGTCATCATCTGATTGAGAAGCCTCTTCGGAGATTTCCTCATCACTGACCATCATGCTCTCATCATATTCAGCTGTCTGCTGGTCACGAATAAAATCAGTAACGTGTTGAACATCCTTATCCGGTATATAAGCACCTTGAATCCGGATCGGTGAGTTTTGGTCAACCGGCATATAAAGCATATCGCCTCGTCCCAATAGCTTTTCAGCGCCATTGGAATCTAGAATCGTCCGTGAATCAACCCCGCTGGAAACTGCAAATGCCATTCTAGATGGCACGTTTGCTTTAATTAAACCGGTAATGACATCCACCGAAGGACGTTGGGTCGCTAAGATCATATGGATTCCAGCGGCACGTCCCATTTGAGCCAAGCGAATAATAGCATCCTCAACTTCATTAGAAACCGTCATCATTAAATCAGCCAATTCATCAACAATCACAACGATATACGGCAAAGTTGGTAACGGCTTATCAGTCGTTTGATTTTGCGTTTGAACAAACTGATTATAGCCAGAAATCTTTCGTTGCCCGACTTTAGCAAACAAATCATAACGCTGTTCCATTTCATGAACGACTTTATGCAGTGCCCTAGCCGCCTTCTTAGGATCTGAAACTACTGGTGTAAGCAAGTGTGGAATACCGTTATAAACACTGAGTTCCACCTTTTTAGGATCAATCAGCATTAATTTAACCTGACTTGGTTTGGCATTCATCAAAATACTGGTGATAATGCCATTAATTGCCACCGACTTCCCGCTACCTGTCGATCCGGCAATCAGCAAATGCGGCATCTTGGTAAGATCCATGGTGATCACTTTACCAGTTACGTCCCGTCCTAACGGCACCTGCAATAGATGCGCTGCCCCATGAGGAACCGCTTCGCTAACGTCGCGGAACGAAACCGTTGAGATTTCCTGATTAGGAACTTCGATACCAATTAATGATTTACCGGGAATTGGCGCTTCAATCCGAATTTCCTTGGCTGCCAAAGCTAAGGCTAAGTCATCCGCTAAATTAACGATTCGCGATACTTTGACCCCAATCGCAGGATGAAGCTCATATTCAGTCACGGAAGGTCCGAGATTAACGTGCTTAATTTCAGCGTCAACGCCAAAACTATCCAACGTTTTCTTTAAAATCTTGGTGTTTTTTTCAATCGTTTTATAATCATCCTGCTGATCCTTTTGCGGAATTGGTGTTAACAGATCAGTACCGGGAAGTTGATAATTGGGATCATCTCCCACAGTTGAAATCATCGTAGGCTCAGATTCTTCAGTAGACTTTTCAAACGTCTGCTTTGAAGCTGGCTCTGGTTCATTTTTACGGGTTGCCACACTAATGGGAATATCCGGTGATTTGGGTTCGATCGTTTGTTCAGTCGTTGACTGCCGTTCAGCAACTGGGGTAGGCAAATCCTTTTCGGTTGCTGGTACCACCTTCGCAGGCTTGGGCTTAACCGGCCGTTTGGCTGATTTTGACCGTGCTTGTTTAATTTCTTCGATACCCCGAACTAACATTTGACCGCCCTTTTTGGCAACTTGACCGAACCATCGACCACCCACTTGCACCCATCTAAGAATCTGAGTACCAGAAACGTTAAAGGCAATCATTAAACCAATGATGACTAACAATACGGCAATCACTTTAGCGCCACCAAAAGCTACCAAGAAATGAGTAATTGTGAGTAAAACGGCTCCAAGGGTTCCGCCACCTACAGCCGTACTAACACTATTATTCAACAAATCACTGCTGAGTAACTGCCAAGTATAACTCAAGAAACCGGTGTGCTGGTTTTCGGATAAAAATAAATCAACGTGCAGCCACAGTAATATCCCCAGATACATCGTTCCAATACTCCAAAGCCATTTACTGGCGATCCTTGGTAACTGACCAGTGATCAATAAAGCCAGACCAACCGCTAAACCAACTAAACTGACAAACGGATAGGTATCTCCAACCACAAAACGAATCAAATTAGCTGCTAAGTTACCAACGAAGCCTGCTTTAAAGAACGCCAAAAGGCACAAAGTTAACATGATGAGGCCTACCGCATTGGCAGTATATGTAACGCTGCTTTGACGTCCTTTTTTGCGCCGGTTAGTCGACTTCGTTTTTCGACGTCGCGTGGTCTTTCGCTTTTGTGCCAAAAATGTCCCCCCTATTTAACTCAATTTAATTTAGCTCACTTATTTTAGTTTATCATTTTCGTAACGATGACTGAGCTCCAATTTAGGAAAACTTTGCTGACGTAGCACTTCGTAAATCACAATTGCCGCAGAATTAGAAAGATTCAAAGCCCGAATATGCGTATCATCCTGTGGAATCCGAATGGCCTGCTCGCTGTGCTGACGCATGAATGGCTCTGGCAGTCCGGTCGTTTCTTTACCAAACATAAAGTAGTAATCGCCATTATCAACGTCGGTATAGTCATGCTGCGTGTACGCAAACTCAGCGAACTTAGAAACTAAAAACAGTCGCTTAACATCTGGTACTGTACTCATAAATTCCTGAAGGTTCTTATGATAACGAATATCAACTTTGTCCCAATAGTCCAAACCAGCCCGCTTTAAATGTGCGTCATCGACTGAAAAGCCTAAGGGTTCGATTAAATCTAAAATAGTATCAGTACCAGCACAAGTTCTGGCAATATTACCAGTATTAGCTGGCATTAAAGGTTCAAATAAGACAATATGATTGGACATAGTCATGCTCCTCGTTAATAAAATTATAAAAGTCACCGCATAAAAAAACGCAACCCCTCGGTGTCAGCACGGCGAGGAACTGCGTTAATGAAGTGCAAATTCGACAGAGGCTGACGATTTCTCGACATCCACTCCCGAACGATTTCTCAACAGTTAATATAACGCGAATTTGTAAAGAATGCAAGCTGATTACGAGATGGACCTAGCCTAACGTGAAAACGCGTGTTATGACACTCGTCTGAATGTTTAATTCTGTGATGCCGTTACTTTTTCATCATCGTCTTAACGACGTATATTATAAATGAACTGTCATTAGTCCACACTAATCGTCAAAAATTGTTATGTTATAATGACTGATAGATTATCAACTAACTTAAAAGGAGACTTACCTTGAAATTTACTGAACCGCTTGCTAATACCTACAACCAACTGACACAAGCTATCGGTGATCAAACTACCCGCGTGACGATTGGAAACAACGGCACAACACCTAGCAAAGGAACCATTGCCGAAGCAGTCCTTTATGCTCATGAACATGATTTATCTTTGACTGTCTTGATTCAGCCACGGTTAGGTGTCGCAAATTTTACTGATCCAGAGCTTAAAATTATGGAAGCCGATATACTAGAAGCTCAGCAATTAGGTGCCGATGGCGTCATCATCGGGGCGCTTACGGCTGACCACCAATTAGACACTGAAGCCATGAATAACTTGATTGCAGCCGCTGGTGGCATGTCGGTCACTTTCAGTACAGTAATTGATGTACTTGCGGATAGCGAACAGGCAAATGCATTAGAGTGGCTGTCTGATAACGGCGTGGATAAGGTTTTGACGCACCTGACGGGTAAAACGGATACCGCTCAGCTATCAAAACTGAATAATGTAGCTCAAGCCGCCAATCTGCAATTGATTGTTTTAAGTCATAGTGAGGCTGAGAGCAATCAACTGAACGAACAGCTTAACTTGACTTATTTTCTCCAAGAGATTTAAAATCACTCATTTACCTAAAAGTATCCTGTCACATCAGTTTTAAAGCTGATGCAGCAGGATACTTTTTTTATCCTAAATGCTATTTTCACGTTCAATCAATGTTGCGAAGTCATCAGGCATCGGTGCATAACACGTAATCTGCCGCTGGGCAAATGGATTATAAAAGCTTACTGAAGCGCAATGTAATGCTTGTCGATGAATCCAAGGATTTGTTTGCTGTCCATACAGGAAATCACCCACTAAGGGGTGCCCAATACTAGCCATATGCACTCTGATTTGGTGTGTACGTCCCGTATGTAAACGGACCCGTAACAATGTTGATTGCGCCATCCGTTTAGCAACCCAGTACTCAGTTTGAGCCGACTTGCCATCTTGCCGAACCATCCGTTTGATGAAGGAACCGGGTTCCCTGCCAATGGGGGCATCAATCACATCGTGTTGCTGTTTCACCACCCCTGAAACAACACAAAAATACGTTTTTTTCAAACTGTGCTGCTTCAGCTGGGTGTCTAAGACGGTGTGTGCAAAGTGGTGTTTGGCAAAAATCACGATACCGCTAGTTTCACGATCCAACCGAGTAACAATATGCGTCACTTGACTAGCAGCATGGGTACGGATCAGATACCCCTTCACTCGATTAACCATCGAATCATCCGCATAGATGTGTGACGGAACTGATGCCACTTCTGCTGGTTTATTAACCACCAAAAAATGATCATCTTCATAAAGAATCTCCAGCGACGTATGAGATACCTGCAAATGATCACTGGGTATTTCCGGTGGCAAGGTCACTTCTAACCGCTGATTAGCTCGCATTTTATAAGTCACACGAACTGGTATCCCGTCAACACAAATCTTGCCACCAGAAAACTTGATTTGCTTTAGAAGCGTCCTGCTGATTCCCTGCTGACGCATAAACGTGCGCACATAGATCGGCGAATCACCAGTATACTGCCAATCAAATTTAATCAACCGGCTTCACCCCAATAAAGGATTCTGATACTCGTTTCCAAAACTGTGTATGCCGATATTGTGCAAAAGCAATTCGTTGTTTAGAAATTCGGTACGTGACTGATTTAATTTGACGATTTTCCACCATTTTTTGATCACAAGTCATCAAGCTTTCATCTAACTCAACTGGTTCTACTCGAACCCACTCATGAGGTGAAATAATAATGGGCGAACCCAACGTTCTGAAGACGCGATTATTGATCGAGGCAATTTCAGAAACTTGTACAACGTTTAACTCCGAACTGATTACCGCACCGCCAGCCGATTTGTTATAAGCCGTGGAACCAGTTGGGGTTGAAACACACAACCCGTCACCGCGAAAAAGTTCGAATAACTGATCCTTAATGTAAACGTTGGCCAACATTGTGCCGGTAACTTTCTTAATGGTTGATTCATTTAACGCCAGCATCGTTTCCTTATCACCATTACTATACTCGATTAAGATATCTAGAAGTGGATAACTCACACTCTGTCCGTTGTCGTGAACCAAACTATCGATCAGTTCATCGACTTCATAATCACGCCAGTCCGTATAAAAGCCTAAATGGCCGGTGTGAATACCAACGAAACGGATGCTGGCAAGTTGGTATTCATAGTGGTGAAAAGCCGACAGCAGCGTACCATCACCACCAACAGTGATCAAAATATCCGGATTATCATTGTCTAAGGTCAAGTGTTCAGCTTTAATTTTGGACTTCAGTGCGTTTGAAACCCGTGTTGAAGCTGGACCTGTATTACTAAAAATGCCAATTTTCATCACTGATCATCCCTTTTATTAGGTGGTTGCGGATCTGATCCTTTACCATACGAAAATAAATGCTGTGCTTCTTGAATCTCTTCTCTGATCTCAGACATTTCGGTATCCAACTTGAACGCAGCTTCTCCAGCTCGCTGTAATCTGGCGCTGAGTTCTTCTGGAAATTCACCCTGGTATTTATAGTTCAAAGAATGCTCGATTGTTGCCCAAAAATTCATGGCAAGCGTTCGAACTTGAACCTCAGCTAAAATTTTTTTCTCACCCGTCACCATCTGAACAGGATACTCGATTACGATATGATAAGAGCGATATCCACTGGGCTTTTCATTATGAATATAATCGCGCTCTTCAAGGATCGTCATGTCAGAACGTTTTCGGAGTAAATCAACCACTTGATAAATATCCTCGACAAACTGGCACATAATGCGTAAACCAGCGATATCTTGCATATCCTGTTCAAGTCGTTCCTCTGATACGTGCCGGCGATTCATTTTTTCCTTGATACTATCCACCGGTTTTACCCTGCCAGTCACAAATTCAATGGGTGAACGCTGATTTTTGTTTTGAAATTGCTTGCGCATTCCCCGTAATTTTACTTTTAATTCATCTACCGCCTGGTTATAGGGCAGTAAAAAATGATTCCAATTTTCAATCAAGCTGTTCACCTCGATATAGTTTAAATTGACTGCGGTTTGTTTTACAAACAGACTTTATTTTAGCATATTTTCCATTATGTTGGGCCGCCTGATACCAGAAGAATCTGTCAACTTGATTGACAGACATGCGGAACTTTAAATTTATTTGTATAACAACGGAAAACAACAACACTGATTGTGACAGCCTTTGAAACCGGTTTTACCCTTTCCAGTAGGATTTGCATAGCCTAAATCCTTGCATTTCGCTCAAAATGCTTTATGATTATTTTTGAACTGAAGGTCGTTTACTAGTTAACGGCTAATTAATGGAGGAAATTACTTTACTAGAAGTATATCTATTTATCAACCCATTAGGCAGTCGCTGTATGAAGTCGGAAAAATGTATTCTACGTCTCGCTGATCAAATTTTTGGCGATATTTCTTATCAATTTATTCCGCTTCTCAACCCGCAAATGATTGATCAGCATTTGAAAGCGACCAATCAAGACTGTCATGACTTGAACTTACGCAATGAACAATTCGATCTGCATTATCGCACCATTCTCGACTATAAAGCTGCTCTTTTTCAGGGCAAGAAGAAGGGCCGGTTGTTTTTGCTAAACCTACAGAACCAAATCGTCGATCAGGGTCAACCCTATTCCGATAAATTGGTTTTGGAGGTTGCCAAACACGTCCACTTGGATCTTGACATGTTTTCCGAAGATCGTCAATCTGAGTTAGCGCGCCGTGCTTTTCAAGCGGATCAGCGCTTAGCCTCTGAGATGAACGTTGCTGACCCATCCACTGCCATTTTATATAATGCCGATGTTTCTGACTATGGCTTAATGCTAGAAGACGTCACTTACCAAGGATTATACGAAATTTGTGAAAACAACGGTTTACTTGCTAAACGGGCATTAGAACATCAAAAATCCACACCTAACTTACATATTCTTTAATCTATGTGAGTTCATATCAAAAAAGCGATCCGCACTTTTGCAGGTCGCTTTTTTAATTGCAATAAAAATCACATCGTCTTTGCTAACGTTTCAAACTGATTTAATCGTTGCTCAAATTCAGCAAACGCCTGATCAAGATAAGCCGTTTGGGTCATATCAACACCAGCTTTTTGCATGACATTGATAGGATAATCTGAGCTACCAGATTTCAAATAATTCAAGTAAGCATCTCGTTTTGCGGTATCGCCACTGGTGATTCGTTGGGCAAGGGTGTTAGCAGCTGCAAAACCGGTTGCGTATTGATAAACGTAGTAATTGTAATAGAAATGAGGAATCCGTGACCATTCATCCGCAATCTCTGGGTCTGAAATAACAGCGTCGCCATAGTACTTTTTATTCAATGCCAAATAATGCTGACTCAAAAACTCAGCCGTCAGCGGTTGACCTGCAGCATCTTGTTCATGAATAAAATGCTCAAATTCAGCAAACTGTGTCTGACGGAATACCGTCCCCTTAAAACCATCAAGGTAATGGTTAAGAACAAACGCTTGAACTTGCTTTTCAGGATACTTCTTCAACAAGTAGTCAGTTAACAGTGTTTCATTCGTGGTTGACGCAATTTCAGCCACGAAAATTGAATAATCACCATACTGATACGGTTGGTTATGTGTGGTGTAATAGCTGTGCATGCTATGACCCATTTCATGAACCAGCGTAAATAAACTCTCAAGGTTATCTTGCCAGTTCAATAAAATATATGGTGCTGTATCGTACATCCCTGAAGAATACGCACCAGAGCGTTTACCCTTATTTTCCACAACGTCGATCCAATGCGAATCAAACGCCTCTTGAACGTGACTTAAATAGTCTGGTCCCATAACAGCCAGTGCTTTTAGCGCTTCAGACTTAGCTTCTTCAAACGTATACGATAATTGGGGTTCCCCGGTGATTGGCGTATACAAATCATACATATGCAGTTCTGGTAATTTCAAGATCTGCTTACGTAAAGCAACATACCGGTGTAACAATGATAAATGATCGTTTACGCTGGTGACCAGTGAATCAAACACGCTGACCGGAATATGGTTAGCGTTCATTGCAGCTTGACGGGCGTTTTCATAATGATGAACAGAAGCCTCAAAATTATGGGTTTTAACGTTTCCTGAAAGTGTTGCGGCTAAGGTATGACGGAACTGATGATAGACCGCATAGAGCTGTTTAAACGCCATTTTCCGCACTTCAGGCTTAGTTGATTGAATTAACTGATCGTAAACCCCTTGCGTCAATTGTACGGTACCACCATCTTCATCCTCAACCACTGGGAATTCCAAATCAGCATCGTTTAAAACACCAAAGGTATTGCTAGAAGCGCTTAACGCATCTCCTGCTTGAGCTAATAATTTTTCAGCAGCTGGAGTTAAAACGTGTGCGCGTTCATCCGTAATCGTATGCAAATAGTGCTCATAAGGTTTAAGCGCCGGCTCAGTTTCAATCCACTGATTCAGCGTAGCCGGTTCGATTGCCAACAATTCTGGTTCAAACCAGGCAATATTGCTTTCCAGCTTAGTGAACATATTTTGTGTGCGACCACTCAGCGCCTGATTTTCAGCATTTGAAGTATCCTGATCATGTTTCAAAGAAGCATAAACATAGAGTTTTTCAGCGGGGCGAATAGTGTTCATGATGGTTTCAAGCACCTTTACCAGGTCATCAGAACTGTGAGCCATTTTCCCCTCTAATTCAGGTAAAGCATCAATCTGTTTCATCACCCTATCAAAGGCTTGCTCAAACGCTTGTTGATTTTGAAAAATGGGCGTCAGATCCCATGTTAACTCGGAATTAACCTGATCACGCGTTGGTAACTGTTTGATATCTGCCAATAACAGCACTTCCTTTTCATCGAAATTTGTCACTGTCCATAGCTTACCACACGACTAGCGAGGTAATGCAACCAATTGCCATGATTTTTCATCAAGTGCTTTTAAAATGCCCTGTTGTTCCAACAAATCAACGTACCGTCGTAACTGTCTCCCCCAACTATTGACTAGCTCCTGAGTCGTACACTGAATAAGTTGCGACCCTTCAAAATGAGTACTGATCTTGGCTGCCCATTTTTCCAGATCCAGTTGCCGAATTAAAGAACTAACTGGTTTTTCCATTAATAAAACGGTCATCAGCGCCGCCCAGATAATGGGTGAGCCGCAAATTAAGGGCTCAGCATCAGTGAATTGATAACAAACTTGCGGCATGGCCTGCAGTAAACTGTGATGTTCATAGCAAAACTGTTGCATTTTCAACCATTTAGGTATTTTGTAGTGTAAGCCCATCTGAACCTGACGTTGAAGCTGTTTTTTTAGGGACTTAACTGTCGATTGCGGCCTTTTTACGGATTGATTGCCAGTGCTGGTCTTTGCCCATCCCTGTAGGAACCCTGCCCCATCCACCGTCAAGTGATGCCAGATAATCAAACACGGCTGATGCGTCTGCCAAAAAATAATGTACCATCCCAGCTTATAGGAATATTGAAGCCATTTTTCGGCATATCGAACGGAAGTTATTTTTTGTAAATAAGTTTCCCCTAAAATCCAGACGACCTCCATGCCATAACTATTGTATCCTTGACTGCGCTGCTGTAATTTTCCCACGGAAATTGGCGAACATTGGTATTCAACCGCCATTTTACGGCCGTCGCGTTTTAACAGTAAATCCGGACGTTGTGCCAGTGTTTTAATATAGGGTTCCAGTTCAACGTTACCTTCACCAAAATAATCAGCTAACTGCCATTTGCCCGTTAAATGAGCCTGACTTTCTGATTCACTGAATGGCTGACATGATGAATTAGGCCGATGAGCAAAATGAGCGACCATCCGACTACCACGTTTTAAAGTGACTTGTTCTCGACAACTGGGGCAAAAATAACTTTTCTTTCGGTGCGCATTGATTGCTTGCACAGGACTGCTCTGTTCGGTTTGAGCAATTAGCATCTAAACACCTGCTCTCTTTTGGAGATTTAACACTAACTACGCAAATGAATTGATTTAAATTTTGTTCAAACAACTGATAGTAGTCGTAAAATGGCGCAAAAAAAGCGCTAAGCCAAAACAGGCTTAACGCTTTTACTCTTCAACCATTAACTTATTCTGCAGTAAAATAACGGCGGGTTAGTTGTAGCGCACTTTGCGCCATAATCTTTTTCCCGTGTTCATCAAGAACATCGGCGGTAATCTTCGTTTTTTCTGCATACTCATAAGCAACGGCTAGTTCATCTTTAATACTTTCAGGAGACATTTCATTCACACGGAAAATCAATTCCAAATAATAATCGTTCTTATAGTGATACAAGTTAGAAGCAGCTTCTGACAACTTCAATGCTTCAGCAATCGCAATCATATCATCAAAGCTATGAAGGCGTAAAACGGTTGTATGGAGCGGTGACACTTTGGTGACAGGTGATGAAGTCTTGTCTGCTGATTGAGCAGCAGCTGGTTCATTCTGATTATCGTCACTATCAGTCTGCATCAGTTGTTTCTTCAAAAAGTCAGGCACTTCGTCTTCGTTAACCATTTCAATGTCAGGTGATTCTGTGTCATCTTCATTATCGGTTGAATCATCATCCGCTCCACCTTTGCTGATAAATAACTCAAGTCCGTTACGGTTAGGTAAGACTTGAAAAGTAACGGCATCAGTTTCTTGAAATTGGTGATCAACGTCAACTTCTTCCAAAATACTATAAAAGAAGCTTTCAATTTGCTTGTGGTTACCAAGCAGATCAAGGACGGTAATGCCCCGTTGGGTTAAATCATCATTTCCAATCAAAACGCGAATCGTGTTCTCATTAATTCTTTCCATTTCCATGACCCAACACCTCTTTCTGCCCGCACCAAGATTTACCTATCTCCATACTAAAGAATTTTCGCAGTTTGTAAAGTATCTGGCTTAAATTTTTTTAAATATTGTGAATTTATATGGTAGCTAGCGAAAGCAAAATACCGTTTAGAACGGCTTTCGTATGCTGAAATTACCCAGCGTCAGCAGCCTCAATCGCCTTCTCAAGCTCCATAACACGGATATGTCGCGGTAAAAAACGCCGAATCTCATCTTCATTAAAACCGACCTGTAACCGCTTCTCGTCGAAAAGTATCGGGCGCCTTAATAGACCCGGATGTTGGGTTATCAAGTTGATCAACTCGCTCACTGGAAGGGTATCAATGTCTATCGTCAAGCGTTTGTAATCCTTTGACCGTTTCGAAATAATATCCTCCGTCCCATTTTCAGTCAACTGTAAGATCAACTTAAGTTGTTTGGCACTTGGCGCCTGCACAAAAATATTTTGCTCTACAAAGTCAACCTCGTGTGTCTTAAGCCATTTTTTGGCTTTCCGGCATGATGTACAACTGGGTGAAGTAAATAGCGTGACTGTCATAGGAATTGCCTCCAAACTTATAAGAACTGGGGAAATAATTACCATTGATTCATTTGCTATCTCAACTATAACAAACTCCCGGTTCCCTGAGAATGGAATTCACTAAAACATCATGAACATCTCAGTTAATCGTCACAATTTAACCTGAAAAGTTTTCCGTAATGCTGCTAATTCAACCGGTATCTGACCAGCTGCTGCTTGGGCTTCTTGCTGTAGCACAGTCAGATCACCAACTTGCGGTAAGTGTGTTAGCATCAAGTGGCCAACGTGAGCATCAGCTGCCAATTGGCCGGATTCACCGGCAGTCATGTGCCATTTTGTCCCCGTTTTCTCATTAAAGAAATTAGTATCTGTCATCAAAAGATTGGCATGGTCTGCAAACTGAACTAATTCGGGAATATAGGCTGTGTCAGCAGTGAAAACCAGCGTTTCGCCAGTCACGTCCTCAACAATTCGCATGCCAAATGCAGGTACCGGATGCTTCATCGGTAAAAATGAAATCGTCAACGGTCCAAGGTGTAAAGTATCTGCTGGTGCATAACCTTTTCCTTCCGAAGCATGGGGCCAAGTTAAACTACCGAACATTAAAGGGTCGGCAGTTGAACCGTAAATGGGCAGTATCTTTTGATTAGGCCGTTCTTCGTGTAATTGCCAGTAATATTGCAGCACCCCCACATCGGCAACGTGATCATGATGATAATGTGAAAGAATTACCGCGTCCAACTGCAGTGGATCCAAAATTTTTTCTAAGCTGAGTAGCGCCCCACTGCCACAATCCATCAGCAAATGATAACCATTTGACTCGATTAAGTAGCTACTCGTTCCAATACCGTTAGCGGGATACCCGCCATAATAGCCTAGCACCGTTACTTTCATATCTATACTTCCCTTCAAACACTTTTTACATTAAGACTTATGAACGCCTTAAATTACCATTTTAGCCTAGCAAATTGTATAATAATAGTGATCCAGTCAGGAGGAATGAACTATGATTACTCGTATAAGTATCACCTATGGCACCAAGCAAATTTTATCAAAGCTCCAAAATCGCTATCCAGATAGACAATTGCTGTTACTGGATTCTTCTGCCTCTGGTGACAAGCTTGCACTACTAGATGTTTCTGGAGAAGAATCAGTGTTTAGCTCACCCATTCATTATGACATCAAACTTCACCGCGGGACAACTGATTGGCAGGGATTTATTAACTTTATCTACATTGATAATTTATCTCCTGACGATCAAAAAGTCTTTAACTCAAAAGCCAATCATTTTGTTACAACTGACCCAATGCCAGAAGGAATGCGTTCAATCTATTTTATGAAAGAAGAAAAGAACCGTTCAAATAATATCCTACTTTCAACTTGGGAAGACGCTGCTGATTTCTCTACTTGGAAACAGGACAGTTCATTTAAACCATTCGTTTATTTCCTAACTGGTCAAAATAATTATCATGAAGCTAGCTACCATTTCTTTAAACCCGAAAATAAGTAACCGTTTATGATGATCCATACGACTATGACCGTGTGGATCATTTTTTAAATTTAAGAGGAGAATTGACTTGCAAAACCAAGCAACTGAAAAATTATCACCATTTAAAACGCCGACACAAGAACAAAGTGAGTTAATCAATGACGCTAAAGATTTCATCTATGCACATCTTCACGATGCAACGCCAGCTGTCTTTGTGATTACTGGCGATGCTGGTACTGGCAAAAGCGTGGTTTTAAGTCAGTTATTCTACCAAATTCAGCAGGCCGCCCATGATAATACTAGCGACATGGCAAACACCAGTAACTATTTTATGGTGAATCACCCAGAACTGCTCAAAGTTTACCGTCATATTGCTGGCGAATTACCTGGATTACTCAAGAAAAATTTTCAAAGGCCAACGTCTTTAATCAATCAGATGAATAAGCACCACGAAACCTTTGACGTGGGAGTAATCGATGAATCACACCTTTTACTATCCCAACCAGACCATTACAATAACTACTATGGCCATAATCAATTATTATCCTTACTAAAATTATGTCACGTTTTGGTTATTGTCTTCGATGCCCATCAAGTTTTAAGACTAAAAACGTATTGGACGCAGGACCGGCTAAAAAAATTACTAGCACCGTACACTCAGCAATGGGTCCACTTAAACCATCAATTTCGCATGCAGGCTGATAACAGTTTGATTTCTTGGGTTAATCACTTCACTGGAGATAGGATCTTACTACCATTGCAAAAGAGTTTTCGTCATCATTATGATTTCAGAATTTTCTCAGACGCAGAAGAAATGCGCCAAGCAATCGTTAGTCAAAATAAACGTTTGGGGCTGGCCAGAATTGTTTCAACAACCGGGTACCCTTCTACTTTAGACGGCGGCCAGCATTTTATTACTGAGGGCAGATTTAAACTACCATGGGATCAGTATAATTATACGTCAACGCCTTGGGCAGAAATCCCCCAAACCATCAACGAAGTTGGTTCAATTTATACTTGTCAGGGATTTGACCTTAACTATGTTGGGCTAATTCTAGGCCCTGTGGTTAAATTATCTTCTGATGGACAAAAAGTCGAAATTGATACTAGTAAGATTACTGATGTTGAGTCGTTTAAACATCGAACTGACATGGCCGATCCCCAAGAAATCCTAAACGCTAAAATACAACTAAACCTCAACGCTATTAATGTTTTAATGAAACGTGGTGTAAAAGGCTTGTATCTGTTTGCACACGATCCAGCATTACGTACCCGGCTTTACTCTGAATATCAGATAATTAACCACTAAAAAGGGCATTCACAAGACTCATACCATAAATGAGTTAGTGAATGCTTTTTAGTGTTAAAAAATAAATTCTGGTTAAACAAAAAAACCGCCCCTAAGGCGATCAACGTACTGGACGGTCCGTACGAGACTCGAACTCGTGATCTCCTGCGTGACAGGCAGGCGTCCTAACCAGCTAGACCAACGGACCATTCGAATTGCGGGGGCTGGATTTGAACCAACGACCTTCGGGTTATGAGCCCGACGAGCTACCAGACTGCTCCACCCCGCGATAATATGAAATTTACTAAAATGACCCGTACGGGATTCGAACCCATGTTACTGCCGTGAAAGGGCGGTGTCTTAACCACTTGACCAACGGGTCATATCTAAAATAAAAGAAGCATAACGGAGAAAGAGAGATTCGAACTCTCGCGCCGCTTTCGCGACCTACACCCTTAGCAGGGGCGCCTCTTCAGCCACTTGAGTATTTCTCCAATGGGCCTAAATGGACTCGAACCATCGACCTCACGCTTATCAGGCGTGCGCTCTAACCAGCTGAGCTATAGGCCCAAAAAGCGGGTAACGAGAATCGAACTCGCGACAACAGCTTGGAAGGCTGTGGTTTTACCACTAAACTATACCCGCATGGATCTTCTTTGAGCAATGGCGCGGGACGGAATCGAACCGCCGACACACGGAGCTTCAATCCGTTGCTCTACCGACTGAGCTACCGAGCCATATAAACGGTCCGTACGAGACTCGAACTCGTGATCTCCTGCGTGACAGGCAGGCGTCCTAACCAGCTAGACCAACGGACCATACAATTGCGGGGGCTGGATTTGAACCAACGACCTTCGGGTTATGAGCCCGACGAGCTACCAGACTGCTCCACCCCGCGATAATAAGGAGGATGAGAGATTCGAACTCTCGCGTGGTTTGACCCACCTGACGGTTTTCAAGACCGTTCCCTTCAGCCAGACTTGGGTAATCCTCCATGATAAAACTGTAAAAATAATGATCACCTATAAGGACCATATGGACCTTGTAGGACTCGAACCTACGACAGGACGGTTATGAGCCGTCTGCTCTAACCAACTGAGCTAAAGGTCCGAGTCGAAGATCAAATCGCGGCGGGGGGGATCGAACCCTCGACCTCCCGGGTATGAACCGGACGCTCTAGCCAGCTGAGCTACACCGCGATGGTGTTTAAATAAAACTATCTAAAAACTTTTATTTAAATCGGGAAGACAGGATTCGAACCTGCGACCCCCTGGTCCCAAACCAGGTGCTCTACCAAGCTGAGCTACTTCCCGTTCAAATGCACCCAGTAGGAGTCGAACCTACAACCTTCTGATTCGTAGTCAGACACTCTATCCAGTTGCGCTATGGGTGCAAAATATTAACATAAAAAATGCCGAGGACCGGGATCGAACCGGTACGGTCATCACTGACCGCAGGATTTTAAGTCCTGTGCGTCTGCCAATTCCGCCACCCCGGCGTATATGGCATAAGCGGAAGACGGGATTCGAACCCGCGACCCCCACCATGGCAAGGTGATGTTCTACCACTGAACTACTTCCGCATATTAAGTTGAAATGCCGACTAGAAGATTCGAACTTCCGACCCCCTGTTTACAAGACAGGTGCTCTACCAACTGAGCTAAGTCGGCAACACAATAGATATAGTATCAAATCTAACTTTTAATGTCAACATGAAGATTGACGCTATGAGCCGTGACAGTCTCGAACTGTCGACCCTCTGATTAAAAGTCAGATGCTCTACCAACTGAGCTAACGGCTCAATGGAGGATACAGGGCTCGAACCTGTGACCCTCTGCTTGTAAGGCAGACGC
>Ga0214925_100056_pt1 | contig 113338 bp, 115 predicted proteins | sample Stichaenrichment_FD_168299 | JGI IMG/M metagenome (GOLD analysis project Ga0214925, IMG submission 168299) | Xylose enriched microbial communities from anaerobic bioreactor in Madison, Wisconsin, United States - 63SRT | ecosystem: Engineered > Bioreactor > Anaerobic > Unclassified | place: USA... | reverse complement strand
GTCACTGTGGATTCAAATCACCAAAGCAACTTGAAGATGAGTATCAAACTCAAATTCAAAATTTAGTCGTGGCATAGGACAAAAAAGTCTCTATTTAAATTGTCTATTTTATTGACAGGGGACCATATTGCTGATATATAAGTTTGAAACACAGACGAAGTGAATGTTTGCTCCGTCGGCACTCAATTGCGGTTTAGCATCCTGAACGTAATTGTTTGTAAAGTGGATATCGTGAATAATGCCACCCGCACCATTAGCGTAGAGTGCGTGCTGCCCAATCGGGTTTGGTCCAAATGACTTTACTGAACCTGACTTATTAGAAAGCGGTACAAATCTATTCTTAGTCACGTTAACATCATAAGACGGTAAGTTATCATACACATCCCCTGGTTCGTGATATGACATGGCTTTATGGTTAGAATAATCAACTTGAATCGCTTCTTTATAGTCAGTTTGCGCGTTAAACCCAGTGAAGGTTGAATTCTTAACGTTAACATCGTGACTGCCATCAATATCAAGGTAGTGCCCTGTTGGTGATTCAGCGTTATCAAAGGTACAGTTATTAAAGTTCACATGCTGAGCATGATGAATTGATTGTACGAAAACACTTTGTCCATCTGACTTATTGTAATCGCCACGAAAGGTTGCGTTATTCCACGTAATGTTACTAATCCCACCGTTGTAACCACCTTTGGGACTAGGATAAACAAAAGCCATCCGATCGCCATTTTTGATTGTAAACTCAGCACCCTTATCAAAATCAAAGGTCATATGTGAATGCAACACGATGGCATCTAGCTCAGCATTCGTAAATAAGTAGTTACCCTTGGGAACGTGAATCGTGACGTTCTCATCGGAATTATCGATGATCTGTTGCAGCTTGGTACTATTATCGGTTTTGCCGTTTCCGACCATCCCCTGGTCTTTCACGTTAACACTCTGATCCGCGTGCGCCACAATAGCTTGGCTCAAAGGTGAATTATTTTGTCTAAACTGCGCAACCCCAACGCCCATAGCAAGTCCAAAAGCGATGGCTCCTAACATCAGTTTTCTTGGTTTACTCATATCACATTACATCCTCTCCCAAACACAAAATGTCTCTCCATCTATAATACCTAAAAATCTTCAACTATTTCAAAATATATCAGTTAAACGTGCTCACCAAGGCAGAGACCTGCATAGAACGAGCCCCACCTTAAATCCAAGTTCGGGATTTATCTGGTGCTTTGCTTTTATCTAGACTAAACGTGTTCACCAAGACAGAGACCTGCATAGAACGAGCCCCCACCCTAAATCCAAGTTCGGGATTTAAGGTGGGGGCTCATTCTATTACGGTCTCTAAACGCCTTGGTTCACACTCTTTCATAAACGTGCTCAAACAAGCAAAGAGTTATGTCTAAGGGCTCGAAACAAAAATCCCCAGGTTCAGGGAATTTCCGTTTCGAGCCCTTAGACTCCACTCTTTAAACGCTTGTTTTCACACTCTTTTACATTAACTCATTCTTCTATCCAACGACCGTGACAACAGCGACAATGCATAACATACAATGAAGTACATAATGGCAATCATCAGGAACATTGGCAGAATATACGTTGAATTTTGCCCATAAACGATTTGTGCGTTATGCATCAAATCTGGCAACACGATAATGGTAGCCAGTGATGTATCCTTGATTAGTGAAATGAATTGGCTCACCAGCGCTGGAATCATCTTTTTCATGGCTTGAGGCAAGACAATATGATACATTGCTTGTCCATAAGATAACCCGTTCGCTCTAGCACCTTCCATTTGACCAGGATCAACGGCTGCGATACCCGAACGGACGATTTCAGCAATCATCGTTGATTCAAAGACCGTCATGGCTAAAATCGTTGCCCATACACTGCTGGGACGAAAACCTAAGTTTGGCAGTCCAAAGTAGGTAAAGAAGATAATCAGCAGCAACGGTAAGTTACGAATAATATCGATGAACAAACCGACGATTGGTGAGACGATTTTAATGTTAACGTAACGAATAATGCCTAAAATCGAGCCCAGAACGTAACTGCCGAGAATCGAGACTACGGATACAGCCACCGTAATCCAAAGGCCCTGAAGCAAGTAATGAATGTTGATCCATGAGTATGCATTAATAAAGTCCTTCATGACTGCACCCCCCTAGGCTAATTTCTTTTCGAGATAACGCATCCAGTAACTTAACGGTAACGTGATGATCAGATATAAAATACCAATGCAAATGTAGGTACTCATGGTATTCAATGAGTCTGACGCAATCACATTTCCTTGATACATCAGGTCAAAGCCAGCAACGAAGGCTAGAACTGATGAATTTTTAACTAAGTTGATAAACTGGTTGCCCAGTGGTGGAATCACGTAACGAAAGGCTTGTGGTAAAACAATGTAGCGCATTGACTGCCACCAAGATAACCCGTTGGCACGGGCACCTTCCATTTGCCCGGGATCCACTGAATTAATCCCAGAACGAACCGTTTCAGCAATAAAGGCTGACGTATAGATGGTCAGACCAATTGTTCCGGCGGTAAACCCGTTGATCTTCGCAACAAACATGGGAATTACCACAAAGAAAAACATTGTGATAACCAGCAACGGAATATTTCGGAATACTTCAATGTAAATCCGCGCAATGACTCGTAAAAACTTGATTGGTGTGGTTTCAAAAATGGCAAACATCGATCCAATAATCAAACTAAAAACCAGTGCGATGATACTACACAGTAAGGTTTGACCGAATCCTTGGAGCAATAGACTGCCGTAATTATGAAAAATAGCTATCATCGTTCCATCTCCTTAATGTTCATGCCAGGTACGTTTCCAAACCACTTGTTCAAAAGGCGATTATACTGACCGCTCTGTTCGACCTTGGTTAAAGCCTGATTTAAGTCACGCTTAAATTCTGGTTGATTCTTGTTAATGGCAATCCCATATGGTTCTTTGGTGAAGGCACCGCCAGTCAATACGTAGCCAGGGTTTTCAACTGACATCCCGGCTAAAATACCGTTATCAGTGGTTAGCGCCTCACCTTGACCCGACTTCAACGCCGTCATGGCTTGCGCATAATCAGAAAGCTGCAGCACCCTTGCTTTTGGTGCAAACTTGGCAACGTTTTGAACGGAATTAGAACCAACCACACCTAAAACAGTAGCGCCTTTGTGGTTAAGATCCCTGACGTTTTTAACTGGGCTCCCCTTTTTAACCAGCAATGATTGCCCAGCATCAAAGTAAGACCGAGAAAAATCGACTTGCTTCAAACGTTCTGGAGTAATGGTCATGGTCGCCATAATGGCATCAATGTTCCCGTTTTTCAGTAACGGCATCCGGGTTGAACTCGTCACCTGAACAAACTCTGCTTTACCCTTGGGTCCTAAAATCTGTTTAGTGATCGCCTTAGCCATATCAACTTCGAACCCGTTGATGTGACTGTTCTTCACGTCCATTAAACCAAACAACTTTGTATCAGCTTTAACACCCCAAGTAATCGTGTTAGTCCGCTTAGCACGGGTAACCACGTTTTGATCTGCCAGTGATTTTGATCCACAGGCAGACAATACCAGTACTAATGCAAGACTAGAGATGATAACGCCGACCAATCGGAAAAATTTCTTCATGCTCCCATCTCCTGACTTTAGTGAGTGATAATCTTGCTTAAGAATTGACGAGCACGTTCATTACTTGGCTGCCCATCAAAGAATTTCTCTTTCGTATCGTCTTCGAGAATGCGACCATCCGCCATGAAAATAACCCGGTTAGCCACTTCACGAGCGAAGCCCATTTCGTGGGTAACCACTAACATGGTCATCGATGAGTCACGCGCAATGTCTTTCATAACGTTCAGCACATCGTCAATCATTTCGGGATCCAAAGCGCTGGTTGGTTCATCAAACAATAGTGCCTTAGGCCGCATAGCTAGTGAACGGGCAATGGCGATACGCTGTTGTTGCCCACCAGAAAGTTGCGATGGCATCTTAGGTGCTTGGTCAGCTAAACCAACTCGATCCAGCATGTCCATGGCAATTTTTTTATTCTCTTCCTCTGGCCGTTTCAAAACCAGTCTTGGTGCCAACATAATATTTTCCAAAATCGTTTTATTCGCATAGAGGTTAAAGTGTTGGAACACCATCCCAACGTTCTTACGAATCCGGTTCATATCAGTCTTTTTATCGGCTAAATCCTGGCCGTTAACAATCAGCTTACCTTCCTGAATCCGTTCCAAACCATTAATGGTTCGAATCAAAGTTGATTTACCAGAACCTGATGGGCCAATCAGCACCACGGTTTCACCTGCATCAATGGTCAGGTTAATGTCATGCAAAGCATGGAAATCGCCATAGTACTTTTGAACATCGTGAAATTCAATCATTGACATGTTTTTCCCCTCCGCCTTAAGAAAATAGTGACCAATCTCTAAAGTATTCTACAACAAGATAAGCGAACAAGCTGCATGGTCTGTTAGAGGCATACAGCCTGCTCGCTTAGACGGCTGAAATTCATTAGATATTTGGTTCATATGAGATGCACTATACTGCAAGTGCACGTCTTGAAGTACTGAAATATTTCGTTCAATTTCATCTACTTCTAATTTTGACTCACTATAAATATTAAACCATATTCAGCCATTGGTCAAAGCAATTCACCGCTTCAAGTTCGTGATATAGGCTCATATCACAGCAGAAATGGCGCTAAATCAACACATTAATGACTACGATAATTTTTTCATCAAACGGTAAAATATTCACTTTTTTAGAAATATTCACTTCGTTCTAATGCTATTCTCATTACAGCTCAAATAATATAAATGGCAACCAACTAGGATCATCATAAAGAACAACCAAGTCTAGTTTGATTTCATACCTCGGAAACCAGCCATTTAACGCAAATAATGCGTATTCCCGGTAAGATCCCTGGAATACGCATTATTCATCTTAAATTCACAAAACAATAAATTGTGTCATGTTCTCTAAACGTGTTCACCAAGGCAGAGACCTGCACAGAACAGCACCCCACCATAAATCCAAGTTTGGGATTTATCCGGTGCTTTGCTTTTACCTAGACTAAACGTGTTCAAACAAGCAAAGAGTTATGTCTAAGGGCTCGAAACAAAAATCCCCAGGTTCAGGGAATTTCTGTTTCGAGCCCTTAGACTCCACTCTTTAAACGCTTGTTTTCACACTCTGGTTAATGATACCGACTCATCCTTGAAGTTGGCGCAGTGGGTGAAGTTGGTGTATTTGTCATTGATTCAGACTGAGAAAATCCCTCTTGTCTAGAGAGTGCTTCATTTTGCTGAACCCGATGTGCCTGCTTATCCCGCTCATAAGCCAATTGAACGCGGATCATGTAAGGCGCTTGTTTTTCGATAGGTTCGTTACGCCCCATTTCCATGTATGGACCACCAACTAAAATGACGTTAGCAAGATACAGTTTTACCTTATCATAAACGTCTTCGATGGGCTGAAGTCCAACCGTGGTAATTTTGCCCATTGGTGCCTTTTGTGCTTGGTTCATCCCAGCGTAAACGATCATCTGCTGACCATCCTGCTGTAACTCAAAGTAAGGAATATTAACACCTAGACCAATAGCATAAACCGGCTTTTTAGTTTTTTCCAACTGCTGAGCTAATTCACGTGAACCGAGGCCACCATAATCAGGCGTCATCAACTTCATCTGCTGCAATTGATTAGCCAGTTGTGCAATATTGCTGCTCTGTTCTGCATTGACCGCCACTTTACCGGGTAAAATCTTCTTACTGTCAAAATAACCGTTAGCCGGAATATTGGCACCGTTTAGAAGATTATTACCCCGTTGACGTCTAGATTGCTGACCGTCCTCAGCCGCTGTATCACCAGCACCCAGTGTTTTGCCAAGCATTTTTTCAATTTTAGGTGAAATATCAAATGGTGCCTGTTTATTAGTGAAGTAGTAGAAAACGTTCATGACTGAAAAGTAAGCTAAGATAATGGCGACTAACAGGATCAAGCTGCCTCGCAACCCAAAACCGTTTTGAATCCAGCGCACCGAAACATACAGTAAGTAAACCACCCCAATGACGCCAAGGATGGTGTAAATTCGGTTCTTCAGTTTAACGTTTAAGTTCACATACCCCAAGTAGTGATTGATCATATCTAAGAAACTAAACAACTATTGCCACCCCCTTATTGAGCCGTCGTCTGGTCAGTACTTCCAGTATTACTGGTAGCGCCAGTTCCGTCTGACTCATTATTTGTTTGCGTATCATTAGTTTGTGAAGATGTCGTCGTTGACTTAGAATCGTTCGTACCCGTGTTATTGTTATTAGTAGTCGTATTGCCACCCGTCGACTTCGACTTATTGGTAGAAGTGCCGTTGGCATTACTCGTTCCTGTTTGCGGACTAGAAGTCGTTGTACTCGTATCGTTTTGACTGCTTTGTGAACTAGAATCCTTCTTCTTCGAACTATCACTGCTAGAATCTTTTTTATTCGAAGATTTACTATCAGAACTGACCGATTGCTTGGTTGAATCAGTCACCGAATTATTAGAGATCACGCGAGCGCTTGCCGGCTTACCCTCTTTAGAGTGACTGACTGAATTAACCACCACGTTAGTTGCACCCAGCGCGAGTGCAATTGAAACAATTGCAAACGGGGTGATAAAGGGTGGTGTCCGGTATGCCATATTAAATACCTCCTCAAAACTTTCTTATTAACCATTAGTATCTCAAATTATTATTAATAAACAACAAAACAAACCTTAAATATTGAATAAGGTTTGTTTACCAATATTACTTTGCAAGTAATCTTTGACAATCAGGACAAATACCATACAGCTCAATCCGATGACCAACGATGTTATAGCCCGGTAGCTGAGCCTCGAAAACATCCATTGGACACTCTTTAAGTTCCGTCACTTTACCGCAGTTCTGGCAGATAAAATGATGGTGGTGCAGGTGGCTGAAATCACACTGGTACTTGACCCGTGCCTGTTCCCCCTGAACCTGCTGTTCAACCATCCCCGCTTCTTCAAATTCCTTGATATTGCGGTAAATGGTATTGTGGCTCATTCCGGGAAACTGTTTTCTCATATACTCATCAACGAGGGTCACATCGTGGTAGTGATCTTGATTTTGAAGTAAATAGCTTAACAGTGCTTTACGCTGTTTCGTGACCTTTAAATGGTTCTTTTTTAATTCTGTTAACGCTCGGGCGAGTTCTGCCGGCATTTAATGACACCTCTTTAAACGTGACTTCCGTCTTAAACAATAATGATTACGCTTAAGACAGTGTATCACAAATATATGAACAATAACACATATGTCCGTTGCTTTTTACAAAGAGGGTGTCTTCAACTTTGTCACGATTGTTGCAAGCCGTTCTTGTGTCTTCGTCCAATCGTCGTTTTGGAGCACCGTTGCAATCCCCTTTAAATCCTCTGGTAAAGTCAAATCGCGACTGTACTCCTTGCTTTTAATTCGCGATTGAATCATCTCTAGCTGGTCACCGCGATCTTTGAGTCTTTCATGCAGCACCACCGATTTGCCAACGGTTAAGAACAGAATAAACGCCTGCTCCTTCAAATCATGAACGTAGGTTTCAGCTCCCTTAGTATCAAGGACGATACTAACTAAATCGGACTTTTCAAACGCCCGCTGGAGTCCCTCATACGACGACCCATACTGATAACCGGCGTAAGTCACTGACTCTAGGTAATGGTTCTTGGCAAAACTGGCATCCGTTTCAAAATAATAGTCCACGCCATCCTTCTCACCGGGCCGCATTGGCCGAGTGGTGTGCGTGATGATCCGTGGAATCTGATATTTAGTTTTTAAATAGGTACTCACCGTTGTTTTACCGGTTCCCGTTGCACCCGTAATGACAATGACGTGCTTCATGATTTCCCCCACTATTTATTGGCCGTAATTTTCGCAGAAATATACTGGTGTGCCCGTTTCATCAACTGCTTTAAATTATCGTAGGTTAGCCGATCAACCGCTTCATCTTCGTTAAACCAGCCGTAATCACTGATTTCAACGTCTTGTTTCTTAATTCGAACGTCAACGGGAACTTCGCTGACAAACAGGTGGACCTCTTTATGATTGCCGTTGGGTAGTTCATATTTAAGTTCATCATGATAATTCGTATCGAGTTCAACGTGAAGCTGGGTTTCCTCACGAATTTCTCGGATGGCCGTTTCGTCTAACTTTTCCTTACCTTCTACGTGGCCCTTAGGGAAGCCCCAGAAATCACTGGTAGCACTCTTAAGCAACAAGTATTCTGGCTGACCGTTTTGAACCCGATAAACCACTGCACCGCTAGCTACTTCCGTTGTCATTATTAAATCATCCTTCTTCCGAAAATATTAATAACTCTTATTTTAGCCTAATCAGTGTGGCAAGCAAACTGGGAAATTCTATTTTAGACAAATTTCTCCAAAACTTGACGGGGATGAACATGCCAGTACTGGGGCTGTGCATTGCTTTTAACGACTAACATGGTTAAGATGGACTTAAAATTCTTTTCAATATTTAATTTGGAGGAAGTTATATGTCATCATTCATTTCGCGTCTTTTTCGCCGGGAAAAAGTTGACCGTTACTTGGAAACTGACAAGAAATTTGTCAAAACCATGTCAGCGGTTGACTTGATCTCACTTGGGATTGGTGCCGTTATTGGTACCGGGATCTTTATTCTACCTGGTACTGTAGCTGCAACTAAGGCCGGTCCTGGGATTATTCTATCCTTCGTTTTAGCCGCCGTAGTATGTTCCACCGCGGCTATGTGTTACGCCGAGTTCGCCTCTGCCCTACCGGTTGCTGGGAGTGCTTATTCATATGGCAATCTGGTTTACGGTGAAATCATTGGCTGGATTCTCGGCTGGGCTTTGATTCTAGAATACGTGCTGGCCGTGGCCGCCGTTTCCAGTGCCTGGGGGGCCTACTTTAAGTCCTTCATGAGTGGCTTTGGTGTTGATATTCCATCGTCAATCGTCGGTCCTTTAGACATCGCTCATGGTTCCTATGGTAACTGGATCGCCATTATCATCGTGCTGATCATTTCGTTGATGCTGGCTCACGGGGTGAAATCATCCGTCCGATTAAACAACATTATTGTTTTCGTCAAAATTGCTATTATTTTGCTGTTTGTCGTGGTCGGTGCTTTCTTCATTAAGCCAGGTAACTGGCACCCCTTCATGCCATTTGGCTTTCACGGTGTGTTGGCCGGGTCATCAGCCGTCTTCTTCGCTTACCTCGGTTTTGACGCAGTTTCCAGCTCAGCTGCTGAAGTGAAGAATGCCAAGCGTAACATGCCAATCGGTATTATCGGGACATTGATCATTGCGACGTTGCTGTACGTTCTGGTTGCTATCGTCCTCACTGGGATGATCAGCTACACGAAGTTAAACGTTGCCGATCCCGTTTCCTTCGCGCTGCAAGTGGTCCACCAAAACTGGGCTGCCGGTGTGATTGCACTGGGCGCTTTAGCCGGAATGTTTACCATGATGGTCACCATGATCTACAGTTCGTCACGGTTAATTTATTCTGTCGGCCGTGATGGTTTACTGCCGAAGTTCTTGGGTAAATTAGACCGTCATGGGAACCCCATCAACAGTCTTCGAACGATTACAGTCGTCATTGCCGTCATGGGTGGATTCGTACCACTGGATCAATTGACCAATCTGGTTAACATTGGAACGTTGATTGCTTTCTTGTTCGTATCCTTTGGCATCATCCCGTTGCGCCATAACAAGGAAATCGAGAATAATCAAGGCTTCCAAGTGCCTTGGTATCCGGTACTACCAATCGTTTCAGGCTTTCTGTGCCTATTCATGTTAACTCAGCTGCAAGCTGAAACTTGGATTGCTTCTGGCATCTGGTTCCTGTTTGGCCTCGTGTTGTACTTCAGTTATGGTATGCACCACAGCCGGTTGAATAATCCGGATAATGCAGAATAGTGTGTGCAGCAATTCGGTAGATTCCAGAATATAAGATGAATAACCCCCATTCCGATGAATTTTGTTGGAATGGGGGTTATTCATCTTATATGGCCGGAATCTGAGTTGCGGAACATGATTAGACCCCATTAAAGTATCGAGCATCCGTATATTCTTAGCAAGATGTCAGTTAAGAAGACGTTGAACTTCACATATCAAAACAGACAAATTATATCTTCTCAACTAACTATGAATCCAGCCTAGCAATAGCGTGTTTCAACAACAACGGTGCAATGACCGTGGACAAGATGATCACCACGATCAACTCCGAATACAGCTCTGGCGCTAAAAGTTTAGCCTGATACCCAATTTGGGCGATAATCAATGCCATTTCACCACGAGAAACCATCCCAGCTCCCACAACGTAAGAACTATTAAAGCTAAACCCTAAAATTTTGGCTCCCAGTCCGCCGCCAATCAGCTTGGACAATACGGCAACGATGGTCATTCCTAGAATCAGCAGGATGTTGCTCCAGAAATGATCAAAGCGCATTTCAATCCCGATACTAACAAAGAAAATCGGCACGAAAAACGCGTACCCAATGGGACTGATATTGGTTTCAACCTCTTCTCTTGCAGTTGTCTGCGCCACGGCGATCCCTGCGAAAAAGGCGCCAATCACAGCGCTCAGTCCGGTTAAGTCAGCTAAATAAGCCATGCCTAAACAAATAATCAAAGACATAATCGGCACTGATTGCGGTACGGGTAAGTGTTCAAATAACCGAATCAAAAGCGGTGCAATCCAGCGAATCACCACGTAAACTACCACAAAATAAGCGAGCTGTTCACCAATACTGAGCAGTAAATTAGGTTCGCTACGACTGCCACTGGAAAACATGCTGACAAAAACACTCAGAATCAGTACTGCCATAATGTCATCCACAACGGCGGCGCCAAGAATGGTCGCACCTTCCTTGGTGTTTAATTTACCGAATTCCCGCAGAACTTCAACCGAAATCGAAACTGAAGTGGCCGCGAAAACCACACCCCAAAAGATGGCACGTTCAAAGTTTTGGTGCATGAACACACCGTAGATATAAAAACAGATCATGGGTAAAATGACACCCATAGTTGCCACGCTGATTGCGGGTTTAAAGTACTTTTTTAACAGTTTTAAATCGCTTTCCAGCCCAGCCATGAACATCAAAATGATCACGCCAATCTCTGCTCCAGCCGTTAACAGCTCACCTGGCCGAATCCAGTTCAGTAAAGCAGGGCCGAGTAAAATGCCCACCAGTAGCTGACCAATCACACTGGGGATCCCGATTCGCTGGCTAAGCGCGCCAGCAATCGTAGTGGCAAATAAAATTAGCGCTATTTCGCCAATATAGTTCACATCAACGTTCCTTTCTATCCTTGTCCTCACATTAGTTATTATTACAGTGTATCATGACTCAAACACCCCTGGCTATCAGCTCGGCTTATATGGCATGGCTGCGGTATAATGGAAACAATACTCACCTGCAGGAGGAATGACCTTATGAAAATTAATCAATTTGCAATTGCACCCACAACTTTGGCTGACGAAAAGAAAGAATTACTGCAAATTCAGTTCATCCGTCAAGCTGATTTACAACTCACACCTCACCGGTTATTACGTCGTTTACTCCAACAAAGTTTCCCCGAGGTCACCAGTCATGAAGCTGCGGATACCAAAATTGCTAACTTGCTGGCTGCTGACCAGTTAGACGCGCTGTCACTGACCCAAATTAGTGGTGACATCAAACCGTTACATATTTATAATCTGATCTTGCAACTCTTAGGCTTTGAAGCTGGCAGAGATTTCCAGATTGACTCGCCAGCAACACTGAATTCCAAAGTTAATTTACCTGAATTTGAACACGATTCGTTGACTAACGATGACTTGCTTCACGCCTGGTATCAACTACTCATTACCCATACCACCACGGGCCAAACTTTTCTGGATCAGCTAGCCGGACGCGGTTATTTCCATCGACTCGACGACTTGCCCAAACCGCTATTCTTTAATGGTAAGGCTCAGCCCGTTTTTGACACCACCAAGCTGATCCATGAAGTCGTCTATGTAGAATCTTCTCAGGATACTGACCACGATAATCTGCGAGACCTGCTGAAGGTGGAAATTACTCGTCCCAGTGAATCAAATCAGCAACCAGTACCGGTCCTTTATACGGCTTCACCTTACAATCAAGGAACTAACGATGCTGACGGTGACGCATTGACACACAACGTCAATGTCCCGTTGAAAGAAAAACCTGCAACACCCAACACCTTGAGTGACAACCAATCAGTGCCAACTAAACTGCCGGAACCACGGGTGATCAATACTCACACCAATCAAGCTGATGAAAGTTTCGGTAATACGTTTGATTATAGTTTAAACGACTACTTTCTTGCTCGAGGGTTTGCCGTGGTATACGCAGCCGGTATTGGAACCAAGGAATCAGACGGTCTACGAACCACTGGCGACCCGGAAGAAACAACGTCAACCATTGCAGTCATTGAATGGTTGAACGGCAAACGAACTGCCTTCACTAATCGCACATCTAACGTTGCCATCGCTGCGACCTGGTCAAACCGTCACGTAGCAATGACAGGCCGCTCCTATTTGGGCACACTGGCTACCGCTGCCGCAACTACCGGAGTGGACGGCCTCAAAACGATTATTTGCGAAGCTGGGATTTCCAGTTGGTACGACTACTACCGTGAAAACGGTTTGGTCATTGCCCCAGGCGGGTTCCCTGGCGAAGATGCCGATGTCCTGGCAGAAGAGACCTTCTCCCGTCAGCAACAAGCAGGTGATTACAGTCGCATCAAGGAAAAGTGGCAACAGCAACTGGCAGCCATTACAACTGAACAAGATCGTGATACGGGTAACTACAACGATTTCTGGGACGCACGCAACTACCGTAAAAACGCCAAGAAAATCAAAGCGGATGTCATGATCGTCCATGGACTTAACGACTGGAACGTCAAACCGCGCAACGCGGAAAAGCTCTGGCGCGCAATTAGTGACCTGCCTATCCGTCGCAAACTTATTTTGCATCAAGGACCGCACATCTACATCAATAATTTCCGTTCACTGGATTATACCGACATGGTCAATCTTTGGCTGTCGCACGAACTCTATGATCTCGATAATCATGCAGAAAAAATCTTACCTGATGTATTGATTCAAGATAACGCCAGTGCTGAGTCCTGGCAGGCTTATCCCGATTGGGGTGCAACCACTAACCACACAGCTCACTATCATTTAACCACTGACGGGCTCTCCACTGGCACAACTGATCAAGCCACGATCCAGTTTAACGATCAATTAGATGATGAACATTTCCAACAGTATGCTAAGAACAACGCCCAGTGGCAGCGTGACCTGGTTAAAAAATCGTCCCCGCTTAAAGGCCACCGTCAAATTTTTCAGGCACCCGCCCAAACTGATGACCTAGTAATCGATGGTTGCCCAGTCTTACACCTCAGCGTGTCGTCTGATCAATCCGTTGGCCTGATCAGTGCCGAATTAGTTGACTTAGGTAACTTCAAGCGGCTGAATCCACTGCCAACCGTGCTGGCACGGCAAGCCATGGCGGTGGGAGACCACTTCCGAAAAGAAGATTTGCGGGAGTATGAACTCAGCAAGAAAGAAACGCCTTATCAGCTGATTTCAAAAGCCCACATGAATTTACAGAATCGAACTGCTTTGACCCAAGTAGATACCATTACATCAGGCGAAGTTTATCCAGTGACACTGGAACTGCAACCCACTCATTATCGACTTACTGCGGGTCACCAATTAGGGCTGATCGTTTATGCCACGGACTTTGGCATGACCGTTCGCGGTAACCAAAACATCACCTACACAATCTCGCTGGCTAATAGCTGGCTAGAGCTTCCCCACCTATAGAGTTCGTGATATTATGGTAGTTAACTTCAAATTTGAAACGAGGTAATTCACATGAGACAAGGCACCACGATCATTACGCTAGATAACGGCTATCATCTGTGGACCAACACGCAGGGCGAAGGCGATATTCACTTGCTTGCACTGCACGGTGGCCCCGGTGGCAACCATGAATACTGGGAAGACACTGCTCAGCAACTTAAGAAACAGGGATTAAACGTTCAGGTTCATATGTACGACCAACTAGGCTCATGGTACTCTGATCAACCCGACTACAGCGATCCAAAAATTGCTGAAAAGTACCTGACTTACGACTACTTCTTGGATGAAGTTGAAGAAGTTCGCCAAAAATTAGGCTTGGACAACTTCTACCTAATTGGCCAATCATGGGGTGGCGCTTTAGTACAAATGTACGCTGCTAAGTACGGTCAACATTTAAAGGGTGCCATCATTTCATCAATGGTCGATAACATCGATGAATACGTCACTCACATCAACCAAGTCCGTGAAGAAGCTTTGCCAGCTGACGCAGTGGCCTACATGAAGAAGCAAGAAGCCGCCAACAACTACGATGATCCACAATACCAAAAGTACGTGGATGTCTTAAATGACGGTTACGTTGACCGGAAAAAGCCAGCTGCTATTTCCCACTTGATTCCAACCATGTCACGTCCCGTTTACGGTGCTTTCCAAGGTGATAACGAATTTGTCATCACTGGTAAATTAAAGGAATGGCAGTTCGAGTCACACTTAAAGGAAATTAAAGTACCTACTTTGCTGACCTTTGGTGAACACGAAACGATGCCAATTGCCACTGCCAAGCGCATGGCAACAGAAATCCCACACGCACGGTTAGTAACCACTCCTGAAGGTGGTCACCATCACATGATCGATAACGCGCCAGTTTATTACGATCATTTGGCAACCTTTATTCGTGATGTTGAGGGCAACAACTTTAACGACTAAACATCATCTCAAACAATACAAAAAGGTTTCGAGCTCAAACGAGTTCGAAACCTTTTTTGCATTATTTAATCAATCACAACTTTAGTGCCGTAAGTGACATTATTATAAAACCATTCAGCATCCGGAACCGCTAACCTCACACAGCCATGAGAATGCGCTGTACGACCTAACATATTAGCCTCTTTGACATTAAAGTTACCGTACTGATCAGTTGGGACGGTGTGGAAAAGATAGACGCCGTGGTCTTTAAATGACACCCAATCTTTAGCGCCTTCTTTAGACTGCGCGTTATAGAAGAACTTACCGCGTTCGGCCTGGATATGAAAGGTGCCTCGAGGCGTGGAATTATCCACACCCGTTGAAGCAAACATGGTATAAACCGTTTTATCGCCATCCTTAATGTAGACCCGCTGCTGTTTCACCGAAACGTGAACCCACGGATCTTTCAGTTGGTCCCACTTCGGATACGGTTTATTTTCAGAAGGCTTACGCCAATTGATCTGAACTGGGGTAGCCTTTTTTGTCGTCACTTTTTTTGTCGTACGCGCTGTCTGATCGCTCCTGGTTGGTGTTGGCGTCATCAGATGATGCGCTGTAACCCCCAGTACAACAAGTGCAACAATGACGGTAATGAATTGCAAAACCCGCTTCATAATCTCTCTCCAAACATATCTTAATAGTTATAATTGTAGCATGTCAATGTTTCAAAGGGATAACATTTAGCGAAACGGTCAACATTTTACTGATTCTTAAGACTTAGTTTTTCAACGTTCAGCACTTTATCGGCTAAACCATCGTAAAAGCTGACCTCATGACTAACCACAATGGCGTTACCAGGGAACTTGTTAATAGCGTCCTTTAAGGCTTCCTTGGTTTCTTCATCCAAATGATTAGTCGGTTCATCCAAGATTAAAAAGTTACTTGGTTCAAATTCCATCATGGCTAACTTGACCTTCGTCTGTTCACCACCAGAAAGTTGGCCGATTGGCTTCATGGCGTTGGCTGCATCCAAGCCGCATTTAGCAAGCTTGGTTCGGATGGCTTTTTGAGGAAGTTTTTCATACTTGGCCTGAATAATCTTCAGTGGTGTTTCCTGATCATTTTCCCATTCAAGATCTTGACTAAAATAGCTGACCTTAGCCGAAGGAGAGAATTGTGCCGAACCACCCTTTGATTTGATCAGACCAAGAATCGTCTTGATCAACGTTGATTTACCAACCCCGTTAAAGCCTTCAAAACCAACTTTTTCACCAGTATTCACGGAGAACGTTACTGGCTTTAACAGTGGTCGATTATAACCAACGGAAAGATGATCCACCACTAGCGCATTTTGTGAACCAGTATCTTCATACGGAAAGTTAAAACTGGCCTGAATGTTACTCGAAGGCGGATCCACCAAGTCCATATGTGAAAGTTGTTTTTCCCGAGACTTAGCTTGTTTTGACCGGGTCCCAGCCTTGAATTTAGCGATGAATTTTTCGGTTTTCTCAATCTTAATTTGTTGTTTTTCGTATTCTTTACGCTGAGCTTCTTCACGTTCAGCCCGTTGACGCATAGCTGACTTGAAGCTACCACGATACTTCGTGATTTTTCCAAAGGCCACGTTGATAATACAGTTGGTCACCTGTTCCAAAAAATCGTAATCATGGGAAATGACCATTGCAGCACCATCGAAACTATTCAAATAATCGACCAGCCAGGCAATGTGTGCCACATCCAAATAGTTGGTAGGTTCATCCAGTAAAATCACATCTGGGTTTTGTAGTAACAATTTGGCTAAAATAATTTTAGAACGTTGGCCACCCGACATTTGAGCAACTTCATGATCACGGCCAATATCATCAAGACCAAGGCCAGTAATAATCCGTTCGATTTCGGTTTCAATATCGTAAAAGTTGCTGGCTTCCAATTCTTCTTGAATTCTGCCAGCTCGTTCCAATAGTTTATCGTCAGCCGTTTCCGCATAATCGGTATACAGTTGTGTCATACGGGCGTTTTTATCGTACAAATCTTGAAATGCAGTGTGCAAAAAGTCAATCAGCTTCATCCCATCAGGAATATCAGCGTATTGATCCAGGTAACCCACGTGAATCCCTTTTTGCCACTTAACGGAACCGGATAATGGCAATTCGTCACCGGTCAGAACCTTGATCAAGGTTGATTTACCAACCCCATTTTGACCAACGATTCCCATATGCTCACCCTTATTTAGCTGAAAACTTGCATCATCGTACAGCCGTTTGTCAGCAAAAGCCATACTAAGGTTTTCAACTTCTAGTAAAGACATTTTTCGATTTACCTCCCTTAATCGGGGTGCAGAGGTAGGCTTTTAAACAGGATACCTAAGGGACTTCCAACAAACTGATCTAACAAGTTCGTCAAAAGTCCCCTAGCCAAAATTGTCAGCTTGCCGGAACACCATCATTTAAACAGCCTTTAAAGGCTAAATTTAAGTTCATTTTCATTTTTTCACAACACTTCACCCTATCACGAAACGATTTTAATAGCAAGAAATGAAGCCGAAACAAGGCATGATATCGGGCTTTCTCAAACACTGTTCCCAAATCGTTTAATTATACTTGTGAAAGAGATGGGGACGCTTACAACCGAATTTATAATTTTTTTGGAAGTACCTATCGAATAGTACTGAACTGGCGACTTTCAAGTCTGTGGTATAATAATGCCCATACAATAATCACACAAAGGATGACAAAATTGAATATTAAAGATATTGATAGTCTGACATTAACGGTGAGTGACGTCAATCACGCCATGCGTTTCTACCATGAAGTGTTTGACCTGCCAATCATTAAGAACGCTAAACAGCCAACTTTGCAGCTTGGCCACCACCGTTTAACCTTCCGAACACCTAATGATAAAGATGTTATCACCGCTCACGTGGTTACGCCAGGCAGCGCTGAACTAGCGTTAGAAACCCACGATGCGCTGGAAGACACCTTGTCTCACCTGACGAATTACGCGGTAGAAATCGCAGACGGACCCGTGCCTTACGAGGGTGCAAAGGGTTCAGCAACTGCCCTATGGGTTCGCGATCCAGATCAAAATCTCATTAAAATCATTACCTATTAGGATCAACTAGAAGTGAGGTGCCGAAAATGGCTTATATCAGACGTCAAGGCTTACGTATCGGCGCTTTTATTTTATTACTTGCGGCGTATCTAGCAAACTCTGTTCTATTGGAGTTTGCAACTAAGTATGCCAATAAAAACGTTGGGCTAGCCGACAGGTTCATTGGGGCTATGCTGATAATGGTGGCAGTCATATTGGTTTTATACACGTGGTTATACCATCGACAGCTTAAACGGTATAACCCACGGCATTTCGGCCGTCAACCTTTTAATTGGCACCGTATTAGCCAGCTACTGTTACTTTTTGTCCTCATGCTCGCTATTCAGATTGCTTGGTCACAGTTAATTACACGCCATCTGCTACCCATGCCCAGTAATCAATCAGCCTTGGATGGTCAAATCCAGCAACTGCCTTTTTGGAATACAGTTTACGGTGTCCTGATCGCGCCAGTACTGGAAGAGTGCCTTTTCCGCGGTTTCTTTTTCAACTTCTTCTTTTCAAAAAATTCGCCTTGGAGCAACGTTTTCGGCGTTTTTATCAGCGGATTGCTATTTGGTTATCTGCACACGATGACGTTTTCTGTAACCACTTTGTTTTATGCATCATTGGGTTGGGTACTAGCCGGTACCTACCTACACTTTAAAGATCTCAGATACAGCATTGCGCTGCATTTTATGAATAATCTGTGGGCCGTTCTCTAGGCGGAAAAAGTATATTTTTGTTTCTATATGACAAAGCATGGTGTATAATATAGTCACGATAACTACTAATGTAGCTTATCAAGCGCGAAAGGACTCAATCTTGTTTACAGGATTGGGTCCTTTTGTTTCACATTTTTTACATCAAAATCAAGACCGCTGAAACACAAGTGACGCTTGCGTATCGATAGTCTGGTCATTATAATAGTAGATATTCTAGTTCGGAGGAATTCAAATGACAAAGTACGCTAAGCAACTTAGTTCCTGGCAATCCCGGTAACCAAACCGCCCTATTTGATGCGGTTTGAACAACATGTTCAATACACGTGTCTTGCCGGTTGCTTTGCCATATGAGTGACGCTGCATGACTAACCTTGCACGTCGCGCTTCCTAGACGACTTCTGCGAGGGGGTCGCCTTTTTTATTTCAAATTAATTTTAGATTGGGGAATCGAATCATGAAGCGACTATATGCTTTAATCGCTATTATTGTTATCTTTCTAGGTTTCGCTTTCGTTGGTGAAGGTGGAACGGGTAAGCCCGCTAAAGTTGCCAAGCCAACGGTCGGTATTTTGCAACTCATGTCCCATCCTGCTCTGGATTCTATCCATCACGGTATTATTCACGGTTTGGAAGAAAAGGGCTATCATCCTGGTAAAAACATCAAAATCGATTTTCAAAACGCGCAAAATGATCAGAGTAATCTGATGACCATGAGTAACCGTTTTGTTAACGAAGATGCTGACGCAACCATTGGTATCGCAACACCTTCAGCACAGGCTTTAGCAAACGCAACTTCTAAAATTCCCATTGTGTTAGGTGCAGTTACTGATCCTAAAGGTGCCGGCCTGGTTAAGAACAACCAGCAACCAGGGCATAACATCACGGGTGTGTCCGACCAGGCACCCTTAAAAGAACAGCTTGGCCTCATTAAACAAGTTGTACCGAGGATGAAGACACTGGGTATTTTTTATACGTCCAGCGACGATTCAGCTGCCGCTCAGTATAAGCAGTTCAAGCAGTTATGTGCGGACGAGCACATCAACTTAAAAGCCTATTCCATTTCTAACACCAATGATGTGGATCAAGTATCACAGCAAATGGTTCAAAACGTGGACGCTGTTTACATTCCTACCGATAACACGGTGGCTTCAGCTATGCAGACCTTGATCAAGAATTCTAACGCTGCTAAAATTCCCGTTTTTCCAGCCGTAGATACCATGGTTAAAAGCGGTGGTTTGGCCACTTACAGTATCAACCAATACAAGCTGGGCGTCTTAACCGGCCACATGACTGCTGATATTTTAAAGGGCAAAAAGCCAGCCACAACACCGATTAAATTCATTCGCCACGGTGATTTGATCCTGAACATGAAAGAAGCTAACCGGCTGGGAATCACCTTCCCTAGCTCACTAGTTAAAGAAGCACAAAAGAAGGGGGAAATCATCAAATGACATTTGGATTAGGCGTTTCTGCCATCGGTCAAGGACTGCTCTGGGCAACCCTCGGACTGGGACTTTTCCTAACTTTTAGAATCTTAGATTTCCCTGATATGACGGTTGAAGGTACTTTCCCAATGGGAGCCGCTGCCTGTGTTGCCGCAATCAATAACGGCATCAGTCCAATCTGGGCCACACTGATTGCCATTGGTGTAGGTATGCTCTGCGGTTTAGCAACCGGTTTGTTATACACCAAGGGACGTATTCCAATTTTGTTAGCCGGTATTTTAGTCATGACCGCGGCCTATTCCGTCAACTTACGAATCATGCACGGCCGGTCTAACCTGACACTGTTGGATAAACCCTCACTACTGAAATTACCTATTTTCGCACACGCCCCAATGTATTTTGACAGTGTGTTCCTCGGCTTCACCGTGATTGTTATCTTAACTTTAGTCCTAATTTACTTCCTGCAAACCGACCTCGGTCAAGCCTTCATCGCCACTGGTGATAATGAGAAGATGGCCCGGTCATTAGGCATCAAGACTGATAATATGAAAATCATGGGCTTAATGGTGTCGAACGGTGTGATTGGTCTAGGTGGCGCCTTGGTTGCTCAAAACGACGGTTACGCTGATGTCAACATGGGAATTGGGGTCATCGTCATTGCGCTGGCCTCTATCATTATTGGTGAAGTTGCCTTTGGTGAATTGACCATGAATCAACGACTGGTTGCCGTAACTTTAGGTTCGATCCTCTACCGTTTCGTCCTGCTAGTCGTCTTAAAGTTGGGCTTCAACACCAACGATTTAAAGTTGTTCTCGTCCGTTGTTTTGGCCCTTTGCATGATGGTGCCAGTCTTCCGGGATATGTTCAATTTAAAGCGCGTTTGGAAACGGGGGATTTCTACTCATGACTAAACCAATTCTAGAATTAAAACACGTGGTGACTAAAGTTAACCGCAACACACCTGAAGAACTTACCCTATTAAAAGATTTAAACCTCAGTATTAATGAGGGTGACTTTATCACAATTTTGGGTTCTAATGGTGCCGGTAAATCCACGCTGTTCAACACCATCGCGGGTAATTTAACCATTGACTCCGGTGACATTTTACTTCGAGGCGAAAGTATTGCTAACGAATCTGAAGAACGGCGGACCCGTTTTCTGAGCCGGGTTTTCCAAGATCCAAAGTTAGGCACCGCGCCCCGCATGACCGTAGCTGAAAACTTGTTATTAGCAACTAAGCGCGGCGAACATCGCCATTTAACGCCACGTCATCTCAAGCAGCACATGGCTGAGTTTAAAGAAATGACTAGTGGCATGGGCAACGGGTTGAATGAACGCTTAACCACACCCACTGGCAGCTTATCCGGTGGTCAGCGTCAAGCACTCAGTTTCTTAATGGCAACGTTGAAAAAACCAGATATTTTATTACTGGATGAACATACTGCTGCCTTAGATCCCAAAACCTCGCAGGAGTTGATGACCGCAACTAACGAACGGATCATTGCTCAAAATCTAACCTGCTTAATGATCACCCACCATTTGGATGATGCTCTTAAGTATGGTAACCGACTGGTAGTGATCAGTGATGGGAAGATTACTTACGACGTTTCTGGTGACGAAAAACAGCAACTGACACAGGAAAAGCTGTATAGTTTCTTCTCCGACTTACAAGAATAGTACGTAAACCAAAAAAGCTAACGGACAGTTGAACTGTCCATTAGCTTTTTTAGTTGCGTTAAAGATTTTCATACAGTTTAATGAGGCCCTGAGTACCATCATCACCGAGCCCTTTTTCGTCAACCATGGTTTCGTAGAGCTGTTTGGCTAACTTAGTTGCGGGTAGATCAAGTTTCATTTTATCCGCTTCATCTAACGCGATCCGCAAATCTTTCAGGAAATGCTTAGCAAAGAAACCGGGTGTGTAATCACCCTTCAGAATTCGGGGAGCGTAGTTGTCCATGCTCCAGTTATCAGCACCACCGCTACTTAACGTGTCCAAAACATCCGTCATCTTTAAACCGGCATGCTGAGCGTAAACCATCATTTCAACGGTTCCAGTCATGGTACCGGCAATCATGATTTGATTAGCCATCTTGGTATGCTGACCCTTGCCTGCTGGTCCGAACAAATGAACTTTTTGGCCAACCAACTCGAATAACGGCTTCATTGCATCATAGGTTGCCTGATCACCACCGACCATCACCGTCAATGTGGCGTTTTTAGCACCAACGTCACCGCCTGAAACTGGTGCATCCAGCGCATGAGCGTGAAGTTCTTCGGCCTTCGCAGCAATTTTTTCTGCCAACGTTGGGGTACTAGTGGTCATATCCACCACCGTTTTACCTGCTGTTAACGTACTGAAGATGCCTTGATCGCCGAAATAAATCGACTCTACATCAGTTGGATAGCCTACCATGGAAAAGATGACATCCGCTTGTTGTGCAACTTTGGCAGGCGCATCAGCCCAGGTTGCACCCTTAGCCACCAACGCATCCGTTTTGGACTTGGTCCGGTTATAAACTACTAACTCATGACCGGCATCTAACAGATGGCCCGCAATGGCACCACCCATGACACCCGTACCGATAAATCCTAATTTCATAAATAAAGCCCCCTAATTGGTTGCTAATTTTTTATCTAAATACTTGGCTAACTTATCTTTAGGATACACGCCTGTCACTTTTTCGACGGCCTTACCATCGCGGAAAAGGACTAGACTAGGAATACTCATCACTTTGTAGTTCATAGCCAAATCTTGGTTATGTTCCACATTTAATTTGCCAAATTTGATGCGATCCCCATACGTTGATTCCAATTGTTCAAGCACCGGATCCATCATTTTACATGGTGCGCACCAGTCCGCCCAAAAATCAACGAGGACCATTCCAGTAGCAGTTTCTTCAGCTAAATTATCCTTCGTTATCGTGACTGCCATCTGCTGTCCGTTTCCCCTTTCTTCGAATAAAGTGAATCATCACTGTGAGTACGACTGCGCCCAGGACAACAAGTCCAAAGGTAGTCGCTGAAATTTCAATATCAATCATCGGAATACTTACAAACAACTTAACGGCAATCAAAGCAATCAAGCCATATGCCATTGGTTCGAGTTCTGGAATGAAACGCATTAATCTGATAATCAGTTCAGCCACGCCACGCATAGCTAAAATACCGATCAAGCCACCAATCAAAACAATAACTGGATTAGACGAAATCGCCAGTGAAGCGAGTACCGAGTCGATTGAAAAGACAATATCCATCAATTCAATTTGCATGACCACGGACCAAAACAGCGAGATACGCCGTTTTTTGCCGGACACTAATTTACGCGTATGCTTAACTCGTGACTTGGAGAAATATTGCACCGTTAAGAAGAGCAGGTAACCCGCTCCTAAAACTTTAATTTCCCAAAAATTAATCAGGTAAACGCCCATTCCAATAATCAGAAAGCGGAAAATATAGGCACCCCAGATGCCGTAAAACAGCGACTTTTCGCGCAGTTCCTTGGTGGGCAGTGCTTGAGTCTGTGCAGCCAGTACCACCGCATTATCCACTGAAAGTAAACACTCGATCAGTACCAGTGAAAAGATCACCAGCCAGTCGCTACCTGAACTGATGACGGTTTCCCAATTATGCAAATCAAAAAATGGCCCGTAAAGCTTTCCGATTAGATCAAACAATCTCAAACATCTCTCCTATCGTGGTCTTAATATTTGTATCATACAGAAATCACCCAAGGGTATCAAGCGGGAAGTTTAATATTTTAGTAACCATCAAACCGATTCAAACTGTAAGTATTGATGACATTAACTAATTTCTTGGCGTATGAAGGATCCGTTGCGTAGCCGTTTTGCTGCAATAGTCTTGCCGCAGTACGGTAATTAGTGACGTGGGCTGGCAAAAACTGCTGGGCAACCACCGCGTCATGGTCCAAAATTGCCGCCTCCAAATTCGGATAGACCCGGAAGTTAGCATTGATTCGCTCTTCTTTACCATTAACGTACTCGGTAGTCGGAAACGATTTGGTTTGCCCGTTATAGCTTCCCTTGATACCAAACGGATTCTTGGCGTCTTGGTACAACTGGGAATGGCCCCAGTTGGATTCGATAATGGCTTGTGCAACTACGATACTCGGCAACACTTGATGGTTATCCTTATAAACGTTGATTGCGGGTTTTGCCACTGAATCAATAAACTGACGTTGCTGGCGCTGTTCAGGGGTCTCCGTATTAGCTGTCTTGTTGGTTTGAGTCTGCTGGTTAGCCAGATAATTATTCATGACATAGCGTACACCTAGTCCGCCACCGATGACAAATAAGGCTAACAAAAAGACTAATGTTGCTACACCCTGTGAATTATTCTTTTTACTGCGGCGTTTTTTCTTGGCCAAAAACTGTGTCTCCATTCATCAAAATTATTGTTAATACTAAGCTTAGTTTAACATGTCCCTTCATTGACTAAGAATTAATAATTCATTAATTTAAACTGAATGTCTGTAACTGATCTGGAATTTGGTAAATCACCGGTGCTGTTCGTTCCAGCATCTCTGGTGTCAGCTGTAATTTAACGACACCTAACCGGTTATAGGACTCAAAGTAGTATGATAACGATTCCGTCACCGTCGCAGCTCGGTAAATCGAATAATTTTGCTGATAAGCGGTACTTTTAGGTACGCATACGCCATTCAACAGATGCCACATACTGATGATACCTGCTTCTTCATCTGCTGGCCGGTCCGTACGTTCTTTGTAGTATGCTGCCCGGATAAAGCGGGAACCTGGTGTGTATGATCCGGCTGGTACCTTCTTACCCGAAAAGTTGCCTGTAGTTACCCGTGGTGTATTCAACGGCACCGTACCAGCCTCAAATTCTGGTGTAAAGGTCATATAATCTTTTAGTTGGTTAAGCTGTCGCTCGAAATCATAGGCATTAGTCAAGATGCCCAAGGGATTCTCGTATATTTTTAGCGGTTTTTCTGAAGTTTCAATAGCAACGATTCGACCCGTAGCGTCCGCGGCAACGAAGTGAAGTTCAGGATAGCCATAGGGTTTAAACGCCCGTTCACCGCTCATTAACTGAATTTCATTCATGTGTGCTTCGATTTCCGCAATCGTTTTAAAATGACCCAGAAGATACAGTGGTAATTCGAAGGGCGCAATGGAGTGCTTATTCAGATCCGGTTGGTGATCAAAAAGTGCCCCATTAGCAAAGGTCAGTTTTTGGACGCTTAAACCGAACTCGTTGATACCATCAGAAATATCGATTTCCTCATCGTGAGCACCACCACTACCGACAATGGCGTAACGATTTTGATAAGCTTGATTATCATATACTGAACGCCAGTGATATTGACGCGGAACAAATACCGGTCCAGCACCTGTTGAATGCCAATCCATTGTTCTTCCCAATACATGTGTCCCATCCAGCGCGATTTGATAGATACTCGTACACATGCTACCGCTCCTTTGGTTGACTGAGTTGCTTTAAGATCTTTTCGAATTGTTCGTCAATTTGCTTCTGTGCATTTTCAGAAATCTGTTGCTTAGGTTGTGCTTCTTTGAGAATTGGTTCCGCAACCTTTAAATAGGTAAACAGAATTTGGCTGATATCCAAATGATAATCAGCAGCTAATTGTTTTGCAATTGAAAACCGTTGATTTGTATTTAATCCGGCAAAGCGACTTTGATATTGATTTGACATGGTCTTTTCACACCCTTCATTTCAAGAAAGTTAATTATAAGCAAAAATTGACCCAATTAATAGTATTTTGAATTGAATTCATTTTCACAATGGCTGATCAGACTAAAAATTGCACTTATCAGGTGTCGGACAGCCTAAAAGGTTAATTATTTCAATTTTAAGAATTGAAATACAAACCCCTATCGGCTATGTTAATATAGTAGTTATATATATGCGCCATCAGTGGCGACATTTTAAGGGAGATATTATTCAATGAAAGAGCGGATACGTCAGTTACACAAACAACGAATCTTTTCGTTGCTGCTATGGCTCATTGCAATCTTTGTTGCAATTGTGATGATGCCTAACACCTCTGATCTGATTCAATCTAAAGGTCAGCCGCAGTTGGCTAATAACAGTCAGCCTATGGTGGCCCGAAGCATGCAAAACACTTGGGGACGAAGCCAATCTGGTACATCACACGTCACCGTGGTTTTCAATAACCCCAACGGTAAGCTGACTGCCACGCAGCAGTCTAAAATTGATCAGACTGTTCAACGGTTGACTGAAAAAGAAAAAACCTATGGCATTCAGTCGATTCAAACTATGACCACGAATCCTACGGCCAAAAGTCAGTTCTACTCTAAAGACGGCTCCACCGAAACCGTTCAGCTGGCAATTGCTCAAAACCAGGGGAATCCCCGCGTACTTGCTAAACAGCTACGATCACAGATTCGAACTGTTGGTCTATCAACTTATTTGACTAGCCCAGAACTGGTTAACGATGCTGCTAACCAAAATATTAGCCACGTCACGACCTTTGCAGCTATTATTGGTTTCATACTAAGCCTGCTGATCATCGGCGTCATCTTCAAATCCTTGATTGCACCTCTAATTTCAACGTTATCCATGCTAATGATGTACGCCGTTTCCTTAGGTTTGATTAATAATTTGGCCAGTCGTACCAGTTTCCCGTATTCTGAATACTTGCCATTATTGACCCTATTACTGACATTAATATTGGGTACTCTAGGCCACTACTATCTCTTTAACGCGTTTAAGCAAAACGTAGCTGCTGGGCAAGACGCGGTAGAAGCAACCACGCATAGTGTTCATTCTGTACGTAACTTCTTGTTGATTCTTGGGGGCACACTGACCGTCATTTTTGCCAGCTTTTACGCCTTCAGTTTCTCAACCATTCGTGCCATGTCTGGTTTAGCCTTCGTTACGATTATCACTATCATTGGTCTTTACACCATTGCCCCAATCTTTATGCAACTCTTGGGCGAACGGTTCTTCTGGCCAGCCGTTGACTTGCCTTCACGCCCACACCGATTCTGGAATTGGATGGCACGTTTTGGTCTCTGGCAACCCTTCGTTGCGATTATTGCTGTGCTGTACGTTGTCGGTCCATTTGCCATTTTATACCGGGACAACTTGAACTTCTCGGCTGCTAAAACAGTCGCCCCTAATAATGAAGCTATTGCCGGTATGCGTGTCCTCAATGCGCACTTTGGCGAAGGTAAAGCAACACCAGTCACCATCTATATTCGTAGCAATAATCGGGTCGATAACGAAAAAGCCCTGCTTCAAATTGATAATTTAACTTCTAAATTACAATCAATGCCTGGTGTTTCAGGCGTAACTTCACTGACTCAACCGAACGGTCAGCCAATGAACGAATACTACGTCAATACGCAGTTGAACCAGATGAACATGACACTCAAAGGTGCCACTGATCAGCTCTCTCAACTTCAATCAGACCTTAAAGGCAACCGTTCCGACCTTAGCCAAGTCAAGTTGAGCGAATCCGCCGACAAGCTTGACAGTTTAGTTTCCAAAACGAACCAGTTAGCAGATGATACTAGCACAGTTCGTTCACAAGTCTCTGAAGTTGCTGGTCGAGCTAGTGTTTCGCAAAGTTCATCTGCTTCCAGCCGTGTGAGAAACTATCAACGCTTACTTAACTTGGTTAATAGTCAGCTTCAGACCGTTGCAAGTAACATGCGAGTCTTAAACGACGAAGCAACTTCAGCTGGTAATGACGGTCAAGCTGTCCAGTCAAACGTTTCAGACTATGCATCTCAAGTATCCTCCGTTCAAGACAGTTTAAAGAAAACCACGTCCAGTTTGAACGGTCTGATCAAGTCTTATAACAATATCTACAGTTATCTATCAGCTTTACAGGCTTCGGATGCTGCTAAGGTTTATTACATTACCCCTGAACAGTTAACTGGCATGCAGTTCCAGCAGTCATTGCTAAGCAACACCAGTCAAGACTATAAGACTACTCAGTTACAAGTTTACTTAAAGAATTCTGCATCTAGCCATAACAATTCGGCTACCATCAAGCAGTTGCAGTCTGAAGTTAACACCCAACTGCAAGGGACGACCCTGGGCAAGGCTAAAATCGCTTATACTGGCCAGCCAGTTGTTCAAAGTACCATCGAACATTCTGTCAGAGCTAACACCGGTTGGCTGATTTTAACCATTGGTGTCATCACCTTCTTGATCGTGGCACTGCTAAGTGGCTCAGTCTTACAGCCAATCTACTGGCTGATTACTTTGGCACTTGCCGTTATGGGCGGCACTCAGCTTGCACAGCTTACCAGCCACTTTATGTCAGGCGATCCAAGCTTTAACTGGCAAGTACCGCTGATCGCTGCTGTTCCATTATTAGTAACCAGTGTTAGTCTGCTCATTCAACTGGCAATCAGCTATCGGTTCAAAGAGGCTACAATGATGGATTGGCTGTTACCGGGCGTCAGCTCATTAGGCCAGATCATTCGTTACCAAGTCTTTACAGTACTAGTAATCTGCTTAGTCCTGTTCAGTGCTAACTTTGCACCACTGACTCAAGCAGGCCTGATCATTTTGTTTGCAACAGCTATCTTCGACATTATCTTACCAATTATCGTCACGTCAGTTGGTAAGTTAACCATCACGTTGCCTTCAAAACGGCCTCACCTGAAACGACATGCAAAATAATGAATCAGTAAACAAAACAAGCACTATCTCGAAATTATCGGGATAGTGCTTGTTTTTTGCTTTCATATTTAGTTAATCATCATTAGCTGGTCGAACTTCATAACTAGCCTGCCCGTTTTCATACTGACCATACAAAATTTGGGTTTTAGCTTTATCAAAATACCCCAGATTTAAAAACACCTGGCCGTCTACTACCTCCACGCCATTAAACGCGGCATGAAAGAACTTTCTGGACAACGAAAGTTCTTTTTCAATACTACTCATCTTTTCCACGGCAGCAGGAAGTCGGTACCCCTCATCCAATAACTTTTTAATAATACTAACTTGAAGAAAAGTATAAAAATCGTAGACGCGCGCTTTATTTTGATCATCACGGGTAATGGCTGAAATATAATCCCGCTGCTCCCAGTAGCGCAGCTGACGAGACGAGACACCCGTCATTCGGCTCAGTTCACCAATCCGAAATACAAATTTGTCGAAATCAACTATATTAGGAATTTGATACTTCATTTCATAACCGCCTCTCAGGTTTTGCAACCTTATTATTTCACATTCTGACTTAATGAGCAAAGTTAGTCACCTCAAAATCTTGAATTGTCAGAAAAGTTGGGGTGTTATTGTGAAATTATTACGTAAATTACAATTTGAAATAGATTGTTTAACGTCATTGACACTACTTTGTTACATAACTGAAATAATTAACACGTACACTAATTATTGTACATAAAAGACGGATAAGTTAGGGGTTTTTAGTTCAATGAAGAATTTAATTACGAAGAGTATTATTGCCATCGTGGCATTCTTTAGTTTCGCAGTTGCTGGTGCACAGGTAACAACAGCACATGCTGCAAGCACGGACGCAACTTACAGCACCGTTTATACTACAGCTAAAAGTAAGCTGGGTCATCCATATGTTTGGGGCGCAACTGGTCCTTACTCATTTGATTGCTCTGGTTTTACGAGTTATGTTTACAAAAAAGCTGCTAAGATTACAATTCCACGGACTGCCCAAGCACAATACAATGCTTACAAACATGTTAGTGGTTCTAACGTTAAAAAGGGCGACTTAGTCTTCTTTGGTTACAGTACCCGTAGCATTAGCCACGTTGGCTTATACGTCGGTAACGGTAAAATGATTGATGCACAAAACCGCGGTGTGGTGAAGGAAAAGGTTCACGCACCATGGTGGCACGTTGTTGGTTACGCACACGTTACTGATTTCAGTACTACTGCATCTCAAAATTAATTCACACATATAATATTTGAACATATAACAAAAGCTTGATTGTCAGTTTTATACTGGCAACCAAGCTTTTTTAATGGCATCAATCAATCTTCCTATAGTTGCTTAACCATCTTGACATGTTTTATACCGACCTCTTCAAACGGCTCACCAGTTTGCTTAAAGCCTAGTTGGTCATACAAACCAATGGCTGTTGCTTGGGCATTGAGTTCTAACTGAGTTCCTGGTGTCATTTTAGCAATCACCTGCTGTAACAGTGCCATAGCATACCCGTGATGACGAAACGATTTCAGGACTGCTACCCGTTGAATATGTACGACCTGATCTTCATATCGAATTCTAGCAGTCACCACCGGTTGCCCATCAACGTAGCCAACGTAGTGGGTCGCCTGATCGTCTAGACCATCAAACTCTAACTGGGCCGAAATCCCCTGTTCCTTCACAAAAACGGCTTGCCGGATACTAGCTGCATCCGCATATACTTGACTATGCGTCTTTTCTGCTGACTCAATTTTCATATCTCACACTCCTTATTCGTTATATTATACCCCACTTCTAAAGAGCGAAATCAGCGGGGTTTTAGTATCGATATGCTATACTTGGGGCAAGAAAATTACGAAAGCAGGCGGGTATCGTGCAAACTCATCACATTTCACTTTTGACGAAAAACGCTAAGCAGAATATTCATTTTTACACACATGTTTTAGGTTTACGGCTAGTCAAGAACTCAGTTAACCAAGAAAACATTCACATTCGACACCTATTCTATGGCGATTATTTGGGTACACCTGGATCAGTGATTACCTTTTTCGTTTTACCACTACTAGGCCATCGAACGGACGGTAATCATTTTATAAATGGTATCCGTCTAGCCATTCCAACTGGTAGCAAAGTTTTCTGGCAAAATCGGCTTTCTAACGCAGGTGTTACCGTGACTGAAACGGACGGTAACCTCACGTTTGACGATCCTGATCAAATCCCAGTAACGATGGTTGAAACTGATCATCAACTCACTGAGTGGCAAATTGTGCCCAATAACGGCATCGACCCTAAGTACCAAATCAGCCGCTTCATAGGGACTGAGCTACACGTGCCAGATGTAAGTGCCTCACAGGCCTTTTTTGAAAAACTATTACACTTAACGGTTACTAATAACGTTGTTGAATTGGAAGGCGCTGAACAAATCAAACTGGTGCAAACCACTGACTTTAGCCAGATAACCCGTTTTGGTCGTGGGTCTATTGACCATGTGGCTTTACGAGTTGCGGATGAAGCAGAATTACTACGTTATTACCACCTGGCAGAAGAACAAGGCTGGGACATTGAAATGTATCGGGATCGTGGCTGGTTTAAGAGCCTCTACATTCGTGAACCCGGCGATAATCGGATTGAACTGGCAACACCGACTCCCGGCTTCAGCCTAGATGAACCCATCCTGACACTTGGTAATAGTTTGGGATTACCACCAAAATTTGAATCACTGCGGCCAACTATTATGGACTACTACGCTAAGCAGAACGTTGACTTTAGTGATGATGGTGATTTGAGTTGGGATGCGGATGAATAAGTTATTAATTGAATAACTGCACTTGCGACTGTTATGTAGCCTAATCGGGCTTCTCCAAGCAGAGTGCTATATGTAATCACGTAATAACCAAAATCCAAACCCGGGATTTTAGTTATCACGCGCTTACACTTCGCACTCTAATCGCTTGGTTCCACACCTTACTCAATCGGGCTTTTCCAAGCAGAGAGTTGCACAGAAAGGCGTCCAACAGAATTCCCAAGTTCATGGAATTCCATTGGACGCCTTTCTGCTCCACTCTCTAACCGCTTGACTCCGCACCTTATTTATTATAACTTTCCACAATCACATCATCATCGGTCAGCGTTAAGTTCGTCAGGCTGCCATTCGCTGGACGCACCGTCAAATCATACTTGCCGCCACCATAACGCTCCATCAGACTTAACAATGTGTTACCGTGACTAATTAACAGCACATTGTCCCCATCCTTTAAATCTGGATTGCTTCGGATCAAATCAAACCCTTGATCCACCCGTTTCCAATATTCCTCATTGTTTTCGGCTTGGTGGAAAGGATCTGCTTCCTTCAAATAATCCTTAGCCTTACCAATCGAATACTTGGTCACAATATCCTTAAAGGTTGGCAAGCCATGAGGTGCCCCGGCTAAATACCAAGCTTGCGCCATATCATTACCTTCGTAATAGCCATAAAACTCTTCACGGAAAAACATCGTCGTTTGCGGTTCTTTAACTGCCGAAGCATTGTTTTCTTTTAAAATTAGCTTTGCCGTATCCATGGCCCGAGTTGTATCACTGCAATAAGCAGCCTCAAAGTGAACGTCAGCTAAGCGTTTACCAGTAGCAACCGCACCATCAATACCTTTTTGAGTAAGCGGTGAATTACTCCAGCCCTGCAATTTATTATAAATATTAAAATAAGTTTGCCCGTGACGGACAACGTATAAATTGAGTTTAGTCATTAAAAGACACCTCATTTCTTAAGTTACTTCAAGTATATCACCATCCGTAAGGAACAAAAGGATGAAAATGAAAGCGTTAACTTAGGCCGCTGACTTCTTACATTTTGATAAATTTTACGGTGAATACGGCACAAACCCCGAAAGTCTGCTAAACTAGTGAGCATTAAGAATTAATCTGTCGTAAAAAGGAGTCATTATTTTGCAGTTTATCAAGCGCTTATGGCAAAAAACGGACACGCGACTTGGTTTTGCCACCCTGTTGCTGGTCTGTTTTTGGCTAAAAACACTGCTCGCCTACTTCGTTGATTTTCACATCACTCTCAACGATCCGCTGCAGGTGATTTTATACATCTTAAACCCGATTCCAACTGCAATTATTTTCTACAGCCTGGCGCTTTACATTAAGCGTACCCGGCTGTTTTATACGTCAATCATTGTATTGGATATCTTAAATACCGTGTTACTCTACCTAAACGTGATTTACTACCGCGAGTTTACAGACTTTATGACTGTCTCTACCATGTTGGGATATAACAAAGTCAACCAGGGGCTTAGCGGCAGTTCGATTGCGCTCACAAACTTTCACGATATTTTCTTCTGGCTAGATTTAGTCGTCATCGTTATTTTACTGTTTACCAGAAGAATTAAAACTGACGATCAAAAGCTAAACTGGCGTGCGGGATTCGCCGTCACGTCACTTGGCTTCTTAGCCTTTGGATTGACCATGGCAGTCAGTGAAATGAACCGGCCACAGTTAATTACCAAGACCTTTGATCGCTCTTACGTGGTCAAATATCTCGGCTTAGACACCTTTACCCTCTATGATGGGATGAAGACTCAACACAACAGTGACGTCCGCGCTACGGCCAAAAAATCAGAGCTAACCGATATTTTAAAGTTTGTCCATAAACATTACGCTAAACCTAACCAGGCTTACTATGGTAAGGCCAAGGGTAAAAACGTCATTGTGATTCACTTGGAAAGTTTCCAGCAGTTCATGATCGATAAAAAAGTCGATGGTAGAGAAGTAACACCGTTTTTAAACAAGCTCTACCATAGTCAGTCAACCTACGCTTTTGACAACTTCTTCCATCAAGTTGGTCAAGGTAAGACCAGTGATGCCGAGAACATGTTGGAAACCAGCACTTATGGTTTACCTCAAGGATCATTGTTTGCACAGCTTGGCAGCGACAATACGTTCCAGGGTGCCCCATCGATTCTCAAACAAAAAGCGGGTTACTCCACTGCTGTGTTCCACGGTAACGTGGCCAGTTTCTGGAACCGAAATAACACTTATAAAAATCTAGGTTATCAGTATTTCTTTGATGCCAGTTACTACGATACTTCTGGTGATAAATCACTTGGATTTGGTTTGAAGGACAAGTTGCTCTTTAACGACTCCGTGAAGTATCTGCAACGCTTGCAACAGCCATTTTACGTGAAGTATCTCACCGTGACTAACCACTTCCCGTTCTCCCTTGATAAAGAAGACCAAGACGATGGGTTCAAGGCGCCCGATACTGGTGATAAGGCCGTTGATAACTACTTCAAGACCGCTCATTACCTGGACGAGTCCATCAAGGAATTTTACAGTTACCTGCACAAAACCGGACTGGATAAAAAGAGTATGATCGTCTTATACGGTGACCATTACGGGATTTCTAATTCTGAAAATACCAGCTTGGCGAAGGCACTGGGCAAAAATCCAAGCGATTGGAACGACTTTGATAACGCTCAGCTTCAACGTGTGCCGTTAATGTTCAATATGCCTGGTACCAAAGGCGGTTACATTAACCATACGTATGGTGGCGAAATCGACGTCTTGCCAACCCTGTTACATTTATTGGGAATCAGCACCAAGCAGTACATTCAATTTGGAACTGATTTATTCTCAAAGGAACATGATACGGTGGTGGCCTTCAGAAATGAAGATTGGGTCAGTGACCGCTATACTTGCTTATCGGGCACTGTCTACGATAATAAAACAGGTCAAGAACTTCATCCGAATAAAAAACTACAAGCTAAGATCAAGAAGATGCAAGCCAAAGTCAAACTCGAACTTAGCCTGTCAGATTCGCTTAACCAAAAGAACCTGCTACGTTTCTATCATCCTAAGGGACTCAAAGCAGTTAACCCAGCAAAGTACAACTATGCCAACGGTTTAAGTAAGGAAATCAATATTGAACGTCGCTTAAAGGGTAAGTCTACCAGTCTCTTCAGTGAGAATGGCAATAAATCGACCCAATCAGACTACAAGACAAATGCACCAGAATTAAATCATAAGTCAACGGATACCAACCGAATCAAGATTACGAATCCGGACGCAAACAGTGGTGATAAGTAACGTTTAATCTGGACGTCATCTATACAATTTAACGTAAATAAAGCCCATTCCAAGTTCGCCGGAATGGGCTTTATTTGTGTTATCGAACATTTCCCTAAACGTGTTCAAACAAGCAAAGAGTTATGTATAAGGGCTCAAAACAAAAATTGCCTAAAGTTCAAGGCAATTTCTGTTTTGAGCCCTTATACGCCACTCTTTAAACGCTTGTTTTCACACTCTCTCGCTTTACTTTTGCTTAATAATCGATGAAGAATGCATCGGTCCGCGACGGTCCGGATACAGCTTGGCCATAATTGCGTTAACCGCGATTGGCGCTTCACCATAAGCGGTGGCAATCAACGCCTGCTTACCTGGATACGTCACACTGTCTCCGATGGCGTAAATACCGGGCACACTAGTTTCCATTTGTGTGTTAACTTTAAACAGCCGGTGATCCGTTTCAAGATCAATACCCCAGCCATCCACTGTTTTATGGTCAGAAGTGAAACCATAACTGACGATCACATCATCGACTTCAAAGGTTTCGGTTTCATCGTCTGAACGCATCTTTTTAATGGTGACCAACATCCCATTATCAGTCTTTTCAATGGTTTTGATCATGTATGGCGTTTGAACATCGACCGTTGAAGCTTTAACCTGAGCAACCGTGTGCTCCAGCGCCCTAAATTCGTTTCGCCGGTGAACTAAATGAACGCTTTTCGCCACTGGCTCTAACATTAGTGCTTCATCCAAAGCAGAGTCGCCCCCACCGGCAATGAGCACGCGATGTCCCTTAAAATGAGCTAAATCAGTAACGGCGTAAAAAAGGCTCTTACCTTCAAATTCCTTCACATTATCAATTGCTAAGGGACGTGGCGCGAAAGAACCATTTCCAACCGCGATTAAAACGTTTTTCGAATGGGTCACTTCACTAGGCGTCGTCACCGTAAAACCATCCGCTGTTTTCTCAATGTTAGTGACGGTTTGTTCCGTCTTAACATCGATTGGAAACTGTTTAAATTGTTCGACCTGCTGATCAATCAAATGCTGCGCTTGAATATTGGGTATCCCAGCAACATCCAAGATCCGCTTTTCCGGATACAAGGCACTGACCTGACCGCCCAAAACGGGTAAGCTTTCAATCAGTTGTGCAGATGCCTCACGTAAGCCTGCGTAAAATCCGGCGAAAATACCGGCGGGACCTCCGCCAATAATTGTTAAATCATACTGTTTATCCAACTTCGACACTCCTCTAAACGTTTAATTAATAATACGCTGTCCCTGCAAGGTACGCACTTCCCGTAACCCCGCATCGATCAGGACAAAAATGGCAATCCAACCCACAATGATAATCAGCCATTTCTGAATATCAAAAGCAGATAGGAACGGCGTTGGCGCTTGCCAGTCCCAACCTGCATGAAGTAAGACAGCCAACACGTAAAAGCGCAAAAATTTTGGTCGCACCATTGTTTTACCCTTCACTGGCTTATGACGACCCTTGGCTAGAATAATTGCAGCCCCAATAATTGCCGACCAAATGGTGTGGGTGCCAATGGCCTGCCAACTCCGCACAAACAAAGTGACTAAGCCAAATTCACCGGTGTAACCCGAAGTTTCAAAAACCGCAAATCCCGCACCGACACAAGCACCGATTAGCATGCCGTTAAAGATATAATTCACCCGGAAACTATTGATAAAGTAACCGATAATCAGTAATTTACCCGTTTCTTCAATGAATCCAATCGTTAGCGCAGAGACTAAATCCACCCCGTTACCTGAAGGAATCAGTTGATACAGAACCATGGTTGCAATCAACGAAGCAATCCCACCAATCAGAAAAACTTCGGTAGCCTGAAACACGGAAATATTTTTATAAACGTTAATTTCAAAAAACATAATAGCTAGTGAAAACGGTACGGCTAGTGAGCCAATAAAAACCATCCCGGGAACGGCTTTATCACTATGAAAAACAAGAAATAGCAGCGTCAGTAAGGCAAAACTTAGGCCCAACAACGCTAATACCCGGGAGAAAAGCCAAGGTTTAACTGGAGCTGATGAAACCTCGGATAAACTTGGGGTCGTGGTCTTAGTACCCACAATGAATAATGCGTCCCCTTCATCCTTATTATGCCGCTTAAAAACCTCTGAAAACATTTGGAATAAATGAATTTCGACGGCTGTGTCATCTCCGGTCCACTCGTTAAGTTCCTTGGTCGCATCATCCAGGAGGTTTTCTTTGCGCCTCTTTTTAATTTGTTCCTCCGTTAAATTCTGAGTCATTATTACCTGCTACTGATAACTGATAAAAAGTTATAGATTATTCTTGTTTCTCCCTATCCTGCCTCGCATGAAACTCACTACTGCAGTTGATATGATAGTCCACAAGCGTTAATTCCCAGCTAGCCACCGGTACGTACTTTGAAGCCTGTGTTAGTAGGCTAATTCAAAGTTTTCAGTATCCCTGATGTTTAAGGCCGCATTAATATCTCGATCTGCAGTATAACAACATTTAGGACATTGATAGGTTCGCTCACTTAGCTTTAAATCAACTTTTTTATAGCCACATTGATGGCATAACTTAGAAGTTGGTTCAAACCGGCCAGTTAAGTGTACCGGAATGCTTAGTTGTTGGCATTTAGCGATTAATTTGATTCTAAAGTTGTAGAATCCTTGGTAACTGACCGCTTTAGCTAAATGCCGATTCTTCATCATACCTTTAACATTCAAGTCTTCTAAGGCTACCCACTGCGGTTTGGTTCTCACCACAGCAGCAATAATCTTATTTTGATAATCCGACTGAATGTTGGTCAATCGTTGATACAAGCGTTGCACTTTCTGCTGAGTTTTAGCTAGATTTAAATCAGTAGCAGATTTTCCTTCTTTCTGTCTTCTAGCTTTCAGTGCTTCATACTGGCGGGATAACTTTCTTTGCAGCCGTCGCAGACGTTTTCTGATACGTCTTACCCGGCTGCTCTTATTCTTATTGGGATACAATGTACCATCGTTTAGAATGGCCAATTCTTTTAGGCCAAGGTCAATGCCAATGGGCTCACCAATCAGTTCTAACTTTGGCAATTCGGCTTGTTCCACTAAACAGGTCAGGTAATACCGACCAGCCTTAAATTTAATCCGGCCTTGTTTGATAACGAAGTGCTCTGAGTCTGTGGGAATGTAGCCAAGTTTCGGTAACTTAATCCGGTGACGCTGACAGGCAATGATTTGCGTTTTATCGTTCTTAACAAAGTAGTAACTGCCCTGACCGCGCTTAAACGAGCGCCAATGTGGGAAACCGCTCAGTTTCTTAAAGAACCGTTTCATAGCCGTGTCAGCATCAATGAAGGCCTGTTTAATCGATTTGGCATATAGATCCTTGATCCACCTGTCATCAGGATTGGCTTCTAGATATTCATGGTTAAACCACTTACTAAAGGCGTAAGCGTTTAAGTAACAATAACCCATTTCGTAGCGTTGCCGGTTGATATCCAAAAACAGGTTATAGGCCCAACGACTACCACCAATATGACAATCAATCTGCCAGGCTTGTTTTTCAGTCAGCTTAATTTCGACTTTATAGGTGAGTAACATCTGTTGTTCCGCCTTATTAAATTTAATCACTAGGTGAGGTGTCCCTCATATTATACGGGATGGCTTTATCTTAAAAAGCCTTTTAATGAAATTCATATAAATCACTACTTATAAGCTATCAGCTAATACGGAAAATTCAATTTTTAACTTTAACCTAGTTATATCTTCACCAGCCTTATAAGAATACGGAATAGGATAGAAGCACCACTTTACAAAGATTGATATCCTTTTACAGCAAAATAGTTACTGTTCATTACCTCCAAATTCATGATTTTCACATGGTACTGGACAGAAATATTGTACCACATGTATCCGGTTACCAGTATCGATACAAAATTCTCATCCCGTTTCAATATGTTAATCAGATTCCCATCAGGACGCTATTCGTACCCGAATCTAACCGTAAATTTCTTGTATTTCAATCTTTCTTCACTTATCATTGAAGAGTATAGTGCAGCGCTTTCAACAATAACAAAGAACAACTGGGTATAAGTTGTTCGATGGAGGTTTTCTGATGGCTACAAAAAAAATGATTTTGGATCTGGATACTGGTATTGATGACTCATTGGCTATTGCCTATGCATTGGCCGCACCAGATGTTGATCTAATCGGTATCATTGGTTCATATGGTAACGTCTACGTTAAAGAAGGCGGCATCAACTCACTGAAGATTTTGGAATTGCTGGGTGCCCCTGATGTACCTGTTTATCTCGGCGAAAGTCACTCCCTTACAAGTGATCACTTCGACCGGATGCAAGTTAGTGCACGAATTCATGGCGAAAACGGGATTGGTCAAGTTGAACTGCCAGAACCTAAGCGCCAATTAGAAACCACTTCTGGTGTTGATTTCTTAATCGATTCCGTTAAAAAATACGGCAAAGACTTGACGTTAGTCCCAACTGGTCCAATGACTAACTTAGCTAAGGCGCTTGAAAAAGCCCCTGAAATTGCCACAGAGATTGGTAACGTCACTTTCATGGGCGGTGCTTTAACCGTTGAAGGTAACGTTAACGCCTATGCAGAAGCTAACATTAACCAAGATGCAGAAGCTGCCAACGCGGTCTTTACCAGCCCAATGCAGTTAACCATGGTCGGTTTAGATGTTACCTTGCGGACACTATTGACTCGTAAAGAAACGTCACAGTGGCGTGAACTTAATACCAAAGCTGGTACTGCCTTTGCCGATATCGTTGACTACTACATTGAAGCCTACGAAGAAACCAACCCTCAAGTACCTGGTTGTGCGTTGCATGATCCCCTTGCCGTTGGTGTGGCACTTGATCCAAGTTTTATTACCACACTGGGACTTAACATGTTTGTTTCCACTGATAAAGAAACTTACGGCCGAACAATTGGCGACCAAGCGCGCTTGGATCAACCAGAAACGAACGTCAACGTTGGTATCAACGTTGATGCGGACCGTTATCTAGCAACCTTCATGAAATATCTAACAGGGCTGTTTGCTAAAAACTAAGCTAAATTAAATCAAAAAAGTACGCTCAAAGGATTAGCCTTGAGCGTACTTTTTTAATGTTTTTGGAAAATGATTCAGTTTTAATTTTAGTCCTTTGGTAATAATGACCGAAGTAAATCGATCACACCGCTAGTCGCGCTCGGAAAGGCAAAAATCTGTTGATTGAGTTGTCTCTGAGTGAAATGACCGTTAATGATCATGGTGATGAGGTTGATCAAATCATCCGCATCATCTGCGTATACACTGGCACCTACTAGGTAGCCGGCTTTATCGAACACCAACGTTGCTTCGGCATCCAAAGCAAGTTTGAATTCAAAGGCTAGCTGCTTACCAAACGGAACAACTTGAGTGCGATATTCGTCTGGGTTGGCCGTGGCAGTCGCCACACTCACGCCGACTTGAGAAATCCGAGGCATCGTAAAGACCACGCTTGGAATTGCTGGATAGCTGATTGGTTGATCATTGCCTAAAATCACGTCCGCAATATAATTTGATTCAAAGGTTGCAGTTGGCGTTAACTTAGGCTGCGTTTTGTCGATCACATCTCCACTGGCGAAGATACTTGCAACACTAGTTTGCAGATGATCATTAACTTTGATACCGCGACGAGAAGCATCGATACCAACATTTTCTAACCCAATGTTTTCCACGTTAGCAATCCGTCCTGTAGCACCAAGAACGTAGTCAGTCTCAATGTTCAAACCATTCTTGGTGGTAACAGTCAGGCCACCTTCAGTTTTAGTCACAGCAGTTACCGCTTCGTTAAAGTGGAAAACAACACCCTGCTGTTCTAACTTAGCCTGCAAACGATCAACGTAGGTCTTCGGAAAGGCCCCAAGTGCACGGTCAGCAAATTCTACGATGTGAACTTCTCGACCCATGGTAGCAGCCATTGCGGCAAACTCCATAGCAATCACACCTGAGCCAATGAAGGTCAATCGCTTTGGCATGTCAGGAATGTCTAAAAACTCGCGGGAATCGTGAACATATTCTTTTCCTTCGATATCTAAAGTAGCAGGACGCTGACCCGTTCCAATGACGATATAGTCCGTCTTATAAGACTCGCCTGCAACCATAACTGTGTGAGCATCAGTGATCACGCCAGAACCTTTGAGCATAGTAATTCCCATCTGACCAAATAAACCATCCATAGAAGGTGCAAGCGGATCAATCATTTGATGTTTGTAGGCCATTAATTCTGGCCAGTTGATGGCAGGTGTTTCTTTAACGCCACTGCCCTTAAAACGGTTCAACTGTTCAACAAGTTGAAACGGCCCGTCCAAAGCGATCTTGGCATCGCAACCATAGTTGGTACAAGTTCCGCCAACCATGTCTTTTTCAACAATGGCAACCTTTTTACCAGCTTGTTTCAAAGTAACGGCTGCATGCCAGTTTGCGTGACCAGAACCAATAAAAATAACATCAAAATCCATAATATAAAGCCTCCTAGTTAAATAATCGTGCACGATTAATTATTGAAAATAAAACCGCCTTACTCGTTAAAAGCGGCGATAAATTTTTGGTTCAAAGCTAACGCTTGCTGATAGTCCTCATAGGACATGTGTCGGCGACCTAAACACGTCGCCAACTCCTCATGAATCGGTTCCTCACTAGCCTTGGCTTTGTCCGTCAAGTTCACAATGAGGCGCCGTTTATCATCAGGCCGAGTGCGACTCACCCAGCCTCGCTGCTCCATCCGTTTCACCAATGGCGTTAAGGTATTTGACTTCAAATGCAGAACCTCACCTAAATCACGGAGTTCCTGATGGTCATTTTCCCACAGCGCCGTCAAAAGTAAATACTGCGAATAAGTTAACTTATACGGTGCCAGCGCTTCTTGGTAAAATTTGTTAAACAATCGATTGACATTATACGTGCTGAAACAAAGTTGATCAGCAATATGAACGTGCGTTGTCATGGGTAAGCCTCCTCAATCAATCGTGTGCGATTAAAATAAATGATAACACTGAATTGAAGTGCAAGCAAGCTAAATTTTCCATCCAACAGTTACCACTCAACTCCAGTGGCATAAAAAAAGCCCCTGATTCTCTATTGAAAATCAAGAGCTACACTATTTATAAATGGCTAGTTAAGTTTAAAATATTGATCAACGAATTCCGCGACACCGTCTTCTTCGTTAGTCCCAGTGTGGTAGTTAGTCAACGCCGTAATTTCAGGAATTGCATTCGCCATTGCCACACCCACAGACGCCGCTTTCAACATACCTGCATCGTTTTCGGCATCGCCAAAAGCCATGAGGTTACTTTCATCCCAGCCGAAATGTTGCAAGAGTGCATGCAGACCAACGGATTTGTCAGTTGTTGAACTCAAAAACTCTAAAATATGCGGTTGTGACCGCGCAATATGATACTTTTCATGAAGTTCTGGTGTCAACGTGGCAATCATTTGATCCAACTCTTCCGGCTTTTGAGCAGCAACAACTTTCGCATATAAGTGATCAGGCAGCTCATCAAACGTCATGGGGGCAAACTTGATGCCGCCACCCAACGTGTAAATTGACTTCACTAAATCCGTGACCGGATAAACCTGGTCAAAATCCAGAATATCCATCGGAAACCCGTTAGCCTTACAAAAATCATGCAGTGGCACTAAGTCAGTCTTGGTGAGCCCCTGCTTAGCCAAAACCTCGCGACTAGTATTATTAATCACTAGCGCACCATTAAAGGTAATCGTATAATCATCGGCACCCGTTAAGCCAAGCTGTTCAATATAGTGCCAAATAGCGTTGATTGGCCGTCCTGTACATAAAACAACTTTAACACCAGTTGCCGTTAATTTCTTCAAAGCCAGTTCGTTGACCTGACTAATTTTTTTATCGTTAGTGAGTAATGTATTGTCCAAATCTAGTGCTACTAATTTAATCATTTTATCCACCTCGTCGATTTCTTCACAATAGTTTCAGTATAACCCATTTCAATCTATTTGAGAAAATCATCAATCACAGCGAGGACGCCGCTATCATTGTTCGTCAGCGGTGTGATTAAATTCACCTGTTTTTTGACAGACTCTGGCGCATTTTTCATCACGTAGCCATACTTAGCCTGCTGCAGCATTTCCAAATCGTTGCCGCTATCGCCAAACGCGAGTGTTTCATCACGGCTGATCTGCCATTGCTGCTGCAGTTTGCCTAAGCCATACGCCTTATTCACATGAGGAAGGATCACGTCAATGCCACCAAACCCACTAGAAGTTGCCCGTAGTTTACCCGCAAAGGCCTCATTAACCAATGCTTCCTGAGCTGAAACGTCAAAAGCAGGCCACGTAATATCAACTTTATAAATATCATCATTCACTTCGGCTAGATCCATAACGTGAGTTAAATTGCCATAAAAATAACTGGACTTTTTAAACCGTTTAGCTGAAGCCAGCATTTCAGTCCAAGCCGCTTGTCGACCAGACAGTAGCACCCATGCATGTTTAAATAGTGGTTGAGTTCGCATCCATTCTAGGAATTCGAGTAGTACAGCACGTGGAATCACATCTTCACTGATAGTCTGTTCATTTGAGACAATGTGCGCCCCATCTTCAGCTAAGTAGGTAATTTCTCCGGTTAATCCTTGAAAATATTGGGGTAAATGCGGGTACTGATTACCGCTGGCTACCACAAACCGGACATTTTTTTGCGTCATCTTTGTTAATAGTCTTTGAAACCGTGCGTGATCATAATCATTTTGATCATTTAAAAAGGTGCCATCCATGTCAGTAGCAATTAATTTGATGGACATGCCGCGTCATCTCCGTTACTTAGATTCTGCTGGTAACCAGTGCCACGGGTCCTGTCGCCATTGCTGCAACGAATTCAGTTCTGCTTGATCAATGTCGTGGTTTTCGTTAGCCAACTGGATCAGCGTACTGTAATTAGTCAGTGTATGCAAGGACAATTCAGCTTTCGCAAAGTTCTCCGCGCTATCCGGTAATTCATAAGAAAAGATACCGAGGACTCCCAATACTTCTGCACCTGACCGTTGGACCGCTTTAGCAGCACCTAACACACTGCCACCAGTTGAAATCAAATCATCGATCAAAACTACTTTATCGGTTGGCAAGATTTGTCCTTCAATTTGCTGACCCGTTCCATGATCCTTGGGCTTTGACCGAACGTAGCTCATGGGCAATGCAAGTTTGTCGGCAACGATTGCAGCGTGAGGAATCCCGGCAGTTGCTACACCAGCAATCACGGTTGCATCAGAAAAGTTACTCTTGATGTAATCGGCAAGTCCTTCTGCAATGTGTGTCCGAACGGCTGGAAAGGCAATCGTCCGGCGGTTATCAGTGTAGATTGGTGCCTGAATCCCGCTGGCCCAAGTAAACGGTTCTTTAGGCGATAACGTTACAGCATTGATTTCTAAAAGATCTTGTGCAATTTGACGTGCAATTTCAGTCATGATTATAGCTCCCATTCTTTGGCAATTTTTTGATAAGCAACGACTGGATCATCCGCTTGAGTGATTGAGCGACCAACTACCAGACCATCACTGCCAAGTTCAGCAGCCTGAGCTGGCGTTACCACCCGCTTTTGATCGTCTGCACTATCAGTGGCTAAACGAATCCCAGGATTAATGCACAAAAATTCATCACTGGTCGAACGGTGGATCATGGGATCTTCAAGGGCTGATGAAATAACGCCATCCGCACCGCTAGCTTCTGCCAATTGGGCATAGTGCCGTACCGATTCCGTTAAGCTGGCATTGACCAGCTGTTCGGTCCGCATCTGCTCTTCAGAAGTTGAAGTCAGCTGCGTAATGGCGAGTAATTTAGCCGGCTTTACGCCAGCTTTTTGACTGCCACGCAAAAGCCCCTTCTTCGCCCTGCTGATCATCTCAGCACCGCCAGCCGCGTGAACCGTAACCATGGAAACCTCCTGCTGACCTAACTGATACATGGCTTGCTCAACGGTGTTAGGAATATCATACAGCTTCAAATCAAGGAAAACTTGAATCCCACGCTTACGTAATTCCAATAAAATCTTCGGTCCCTCGAAATAAAAGAGTTCCATGCCAACTTTCACAAATAATTGATCTTGGTGGTCAAATCGATCAAGAAAATTGAATACCTGATTTCGATCTTCAAAGTCTAACGCAATAATGATGGGGCGCATTTCGTTCTCCTTTCTATACACAAAAAACCGTTTAGCTCGAGCGCTAAACGGTTCACTGGTTCCATCAAGAAGATGGACTTCTTCCGTAAACTTGTTAGTCTCACTGGGCTAAGTTAAAGATATCTTGCTTTGAGTTTACATCAGCCAGCTAGTGACCGTCAAGAAGTACTTGTATTCATCAATAAACTATGTCACAATACCAGCGACGGTTAGATCCGTAACCGCAAAAATAACAAGTGCCAGTGAGCACTTATTTTGGAGGAAACTGAATATGGAAACTACTGCACAACACCACGCACTAAGCAAGAACCAAAAGTGGACGATTGCTTCTACCTCGGCGGGATTTGCTTTGGAGAATATGGACGTTTTGTTCCTCTCCTTTGCACTTTCTTCCATCATCGCTGATTTACATATCAACGGTGCTCAGGCAGGGCTGATTTCATCAATCACTAATTTGGGCATGCTAGTGGGCGGTATTTTTTTCGGCGTCATCGCTGATCGTTTCGGACGAGTACGTACTTTCTCCCACACCGTTTTCATTTTTGCTTTTGCCACTGCTGCCATGTACTTCGCTAATAGCATTACCTTAATCTACCTCTGCCGCTTCATCGCCGGTGTCGGTGCCGGTGGTGAATATGGCGTCGGCATTACGCTGATTGCTGAAAACTTCAATCATCATAAGATTGGTAAGATGACTTCAATTGCGGCTATTGGTGGTCAAATCGGCGCGATTCTAGCTGCTATCTCAGCTGCATTCATTATTCCTGTATTCGGCTGGCGTGCACTGTTCCTATTTGGACTGATTCCAGTTGGTTTAACCTACTTCATCCGTCGTCATCTCCACGAAAGCGACGAATTTTTAGCCGCTAAAAAAGCTGAAAAAGATCCCAGCAAACGGGTTCGTATCAGCGCGCTGTTTAAAACACCGAAGCTGGCTTATCAAACCGTTGCACTTAGCGTTATGGTAGTTGTTCAAATCGCCGGCTACTTCGGCTTAATGAACTGGTTGCCTTCCATCATGCAACAAAAGCTGCACCTAAGCGTATCCGGTTCTTCCATCTGGATGATTGCAACAATCGTCGGCATGAGTATTGGGATGATGACATTCGGCAGCATTCTTGATTACTTCGGTCCCCGATTGGCATTTGGTATTTTCCTGATCTGCTCGGCTGTTGCCGTTTTCAGTATCACTCTGGCAGTCAATGAAGTCACTTTACTGATTGCCGGTGCTGTCCTCGGATTCTTCTCAAACGGGATGTTTGGCGGTTACGGTGCCGTGATTTCTCGGCTCTATCCCACTGAAATCCGTTCAACGGCTAATAATGTGATTGTCAACGTTGGCCGGGCGATTGGCGGTTTCTCCAGTGTTGCCATCGGCTTTTTGATGGATCATTACAGCTTAATCGTCGTTATGGGCTTCCTGTCAGTACTCTACATCATTAGTCTGTGCACCATGCTGACAATTCCAAATCTAAAGAAGTTAGGCCGCGCATAACGCTGCGCTAGTTTGCTTGCAAATACTAACTAGTCCGTGTAAACTGAGCATTGTACTAAACGTTATCTGGGGTGCCTTTTGGCTGAGATACCACCCATTGAACCTGATCTGGTTAATACCAGCGAAGGGAGCATAATGCATTTATTTTCTGATAATAAAAGCCAAAAGGAAGAGTCAAAGATAAACGTTTATCTTTGGCTCTTTTTCTGTGGAAACCGTTTAGCAAAACTATATTATATGTGGAGGCTTTTTGTCATGAAATATTCAAATGCTTGGCATTTACGCGACATTATCTTATTAACGTTAATTGCTATTTTCTTCGGGGTAATCTATTGGATCATCGGCCCGTTGTACAACGTGCTAACGGTTGCTCTTACCCCCGTTGGCCTTGGACCAGGCGCCAACGACATTGTCATGGGCATCTGGGTGATGGCTGGTCCATTATCCGGATACGTCTTTAAGAAAGTCGGTTCGGCTACCCTTGGTGAATTCTTGGGGTCTGTGGTTGAAATGTTTCTTGGTGGCCAATGGGGTGCCAGCACGATGATTTCTGGTGTTGTCCAAGGGGTGGCTTCAGAATTAGGCTTCACGTTTACCGGTTACAAACGTTATGACTGGTTCAGCTTGAACCTTAGTGTGCTGACCACCACTATCGTCACCTTTGGTTGGGACATGATTCGTAACGGTTACTCCAAGTATCACATTGGTTTACTAATTGCACTGTTCATCATTCGTCTCATCTCAACTTGGATCTTCTCCGGTGTGCTGGTTAAAGCCATCGTCAACTTGCTTGACCGGACACACTTGATGCAAACTCAAACGCGCTAGAATTGAGGTAAACTCATGGCAACGATTTCGGTAAATCACCTATCATTTTCTTATCCGACTGAGGACGGTCAAAAGCCTTTGACTTTGGCCGATATTTCAGCCACTTTTCCTAACGGCGGCTTTTCGCTATTGACGGGGCCTTCTGGTTCCGGTAAGTCCACTCTGATGAAAATTATCAGTGGCCTTTACCCGAAATTTGGCGGACTGATTACAGCCGGAGAAGTCCGGTTAAACGACACCAAAATTAGTGACATACCGGAAACGGATCGTGGTCAGTTAGTTGCAATGATGTTTCAAAATCCAAATCAGCAATTTGCCATGGACACAGTAGAGCGAGAATTAATTTTTGCGCTAGAAAACCAGTGTGTTGCTCCGGCAGATATGATGGCTAGAGTTGACCGTGCACTTGACTACGTTGAAATCAGTCAATTACGTCATCGCCAACTCAATAGCCTCTCAGGTGGTGAAAAACAAAAGGTTGCTTTAGCAGTGATCATCGCCATGCAAGCGGACACTATCTTATTAGATGAACCCTTTGCCAGTGTGGATCCAGTTGCCCGTCAGCTGCTGTTGGCTAAACTTTCAAGACTGCAGCATGAAGAACACAAAACCATTATCATTTCTGATCATGACCTTGAAGACTATGATGCCTATATTGATCATCTCTTTGTGTTGAATAACACCGGTGATTCACTCGTATTGCTCAACGACAAAGCAGCACAACAAAAAATGGCTGCCTTTAAGCGGCGAGATACCTCTAATCAACAGTTGCTGTTGCCTAAAAAGACTGATGAACCGATTATCTCAGCAAACAACTTAAAGTTGACGGCTGGAACATCGACTTTGCTGACCCAGCCTAAAATTGATTTCTTCCAGCACCATATTACCCTGTTGACTGGCGCCAATGGTACGGGCAAATCGACCTTGCTATTAGCAATTTCAAAACTGCATCAATACAATGGTTCCCTGTTGCTTAACCAAAAGGAAATTGCTAAAATTCGGCCTAATCGCCTTTACCAGCAAGTTGCGCTTGTCTTTCAAGATGCCGATCAGCAATTCTTAAATGTAACGGTATCGGAAGAATTAGCCTTATCCTTAAAAAATAGTCAGGCACCAGCTTATTTTAAGGATCGTATTCCTAAGTTCCTAGAACAATTACAGTTAACTCAGTTACAAGATCAAGTGGTCTACACGTTAAGCGGCGGTCAAAAGAAAAAACTGCAGATTCTAGAAATGCTGATCATGGCTACTCCGGTCTTGCTGTTCGATGAACCGTTTACCGGACTTGATTTCAGTTCATTGCAGGCCGTTATGACCATCATGAAACAGGTTGCGAAAGATTGTCAGCAAACCATGATCATTGTTAGTCACCAGCTTTTTGGCCTAGATGCCTTAGTTGACTACCATGTGACTCTAGAAAACAAACAATTACAGTATGTGGAGGGATTAGCGTGAACCCGAGTTTAAAATTCTTATTAGCGGTACTGATTGCGCTGGAAATTTCCTTCACTAACACCTGGACAGTCAACCTAGGACTGGCAGTGATCGGTTTGTTGGTCATCCTCAGCAGTCGGCCAAGTCTAAAACGACTTGTGCTGTTGTTCTTTGTCCCTTTAATTCCCGCAGTAGCATTAGCAGTAGCGATTTTATTACAATCCAACGCTGGTATTCATTTTGCCCTAGTTTTGTTCACTCGGATCTACGCTTACGTCTTTGTGGGTTCAGCCGCAACGTTGACCACTTCAGTTGCTGATTTAGTGATGTCGCTGGAACAAAACGCACATATTCCCAGTAAGTTTGCTTACGGCTTCTTAGGTGCCTTCAACTTACTGCCAAAAATTGTGAGTGAAGTTAATGTGATCCGCGCAGCAGGTAATATGCGTGGACAAGCATTGCATATCTGGTCACCCCAACTGTATTTTAAAGCGATTCTCGCCTCGTTAGACTGGTCAGAAAACTTGGCTGAAGCCATGACTTCTCACGGCTTTTCTGAGGATGCTCCCCGCACATATTTCAAGCAAATTCGCATCCGCTGGTGGGACTGGTTAATCGTCATTGGCAGTCTGGCACTATTGCAAGTTGCGTTATTCGGCTTACATTTGCAATAATATGATTACCCCATTTTACTTAAAAGATTTATAATATAGTTTAAAGAAGGTGATCATTATGGCTCAAAAACCACTTAAATTCACGACAGCATTCGGCGTGACCGTAATGGTTCTAGGCGCGTTACTCGAACTAGGTGCATTTTTCTATCACTTGGGCAGTATGGTAAGCGCAGAAACAGTATTTACAGGTGCCATTGTTTTGACTATCGGCCATGCGTTTTACGGTATCGACAATCTCTTTTTATCCTTGCTACTAACTTTTTTCAGTTCAATCGGAATCGGCTACTACGTTTTCGTTCAAACTACTAGCTGGCTATGGACAATCGTTGCTGCAATCGCGTTCTTTGCCTTTATCGTTGCTCTGTTTGGATTTAGATCATCAATTCGTAAAAAACACGGTATGTGGTAATTTACCAGATACTGACTTAAAAACAAACAAGCGCTATTCCGAGAAATTTCAGAATAGCGCTTGTTTGTTTTTATAGTCAAAATTTGAATTATGAAACAGTCCTATTTTTAATACGCATTACCAACCACCACGTAATTAACACCGCCGTCAACTGATTTAAGTAACTGGCCCTTCGCATTGGTCTTAAACCACGCAATCGTTGGACTGGTACTTGGATCCGCACCCTTAGCTTTCATATTGGGTGACTGATGGTTTTCCTGCACCTGAACCGTATAAATGCCAGACCCTGCTTGATTGAACTGAAAGCTCAAATCCTGAGGAGCATATTGACCACTGAGTAACCGAGAGATTCGGCTAGCAAGCATTTGCTGCGTCACTGCAGGATGACTTTGAGTGACATTGGCTTGAGAACTTTGGGTCTTAGCCTGCGTTTTAGCGGTGGTTTGGTTGTTCTGTCTTTTCTCGCTTGGTTGCTCAGATTCGGCAGATGATTCAGCCACTGGTTTGGTTGAAGAATCACTTGTGGAACTACTACTGCTGCTACTATTAGTTTTAGGTTTAGCAACTTCAGTTGTTTTTGATTCCTTTGATGCTGAATGTGACTTGGTTTGTGAGCCACACCCGCCCAGCAATCCTAAAACAGCCATTGGTAACACGATCTTGATTAACGTTTTCATCGCTTATCATTGGGCAAATTCATCCCACTGAATCTGCCGCTCCCCCCTTACTTATTTACGCCCATTATACCATGAGTGCAAATAAGTAAGCGGGATAGCGATTATTACTTGACAGTCCCTGCAAAACTTGGCATGAAGTAACTGCTAATCGTCTCAACATCCACGTTCTGACCTGGTTGAGGCGCCGCTACAAACTGGTTATTGCCAATATAAATGGCAACATGATGAGTCGCACCAGCCGACCCCCAGAAAAGCAGGTCCCCTGGTTTAGCTTGAGAGACGGGTTTACGATTGACCTGACCCTCTTGAGTCACCGTATAGTGACCCAAGTGAATGTTGGCAGCATGGGCGTAAACGTAATCCGTTAATCCGGAACAATCCATACCGTGCAATGATTCACCACCCCAGACGTAGGGAATATTCATGGTGGCTAACTTCTTCGCTAAATTAACCACTGCCTTGGCTTGAGACGTGGTGGCAGTTTCCCCATCATTAGTAACGGTAGCAGAACTACTAGTTGACTGAGTCGTATCAGCGGTCTCACTACTATTATCAGTACTTCCTTCAACGGCATTATGAGCCGCTCTTGTAGCTTCTTGGTTAGGGAGTGCCTGAATAGTTGCGGCTGAAGCCGTAGTAACCGTTGCACCAAACAATGAAACGGTGGCTGTCAGCATTAGTAAACTGTGTTTTAAGTTCATAACTATCACCTCATATTAATTATTAATATTTACAATGATACAGGAGCAACATCACGAAAAGATTACAGTGCAATTGATTTTATGTAACTTTTTTCACTTGTTTATTGGTCTACCTGCTCTATCAATGGGTTTTAGGTGACTGCAGTTTGCTTTTAAATTCTGGCTTATCGATCATCCAAACTTCTAATTCTTTGGCGGACTCCCAAAAATCGTTTATAATGAACCTAGGTTTAGTTGTGTTTAGTTTTAAGTCATATCAGGTGGAGGTATATTATGGAACAAGAAGTAAACGGTATTGCAGAAAAAATCATTCAATATCAAAAGAAACATAATCTTACAGATACTGAACTGGCCTTAAATCTTCACATTACAGTTGAACGGTTACACAATATCAAGTCAATGGAAAGTGACCCAACGACTGAAGAAACTGCGGTACTAAATCATTTTATCGGTGCAAACTAATTCATCGGGGTCAACATCAATGAACGCGATACAAGTATCACAGTATAAACGAAACAGCTTGTCAATCAGATGTTTTCTGATTAACAAGCTGTTTTTAGTTTGCCATTGCTTTGTTAAAAGCGTCATACGTTTTTTGATCAAACGCCACCATCGTCACTTGAAGCGGTGCGTCAAACTTTCGAATGGTTGATACCGCAATCTTGCAGGCTTTATCTAAAGGATAACCGTAAATTCCCGTGCTAATAGACGGAAACGCCACGGTTTGACAATGATTCTCCACCGCCCGCTTCAAACTATTCTCATAACAGCTACGCAACAACTTAGGTTCCTCAAAAGAACCGTCACGCCAAATTGGTCCTGGTGTGTGAATGATAAATCGAACTGGTAAGTTAAACCCCGGCGTCACCTTTGCATCACCAGTTGGACAGCCATGCAGCTTTCGGCAGGCAATATTCAGCTCAGGTCCCGCTGCTCGGTGAATGGCACCGTCAACGCCACCGCCACCTACTAAACCTGTGTTAGCAGCATTAACGATAGCATCACCCTTAAAGGCTGTAATGTCACCCTGAATCAATTTAAGATTCGCCACGTTGAACACCTCACTTCTTTTTCCTAGACCACCAATGCTTCTTTTGCTGTTTCGTCTGCGACTTTTTCTCCTGCGCCATTCGTTCCATCCCGACTCGCATCGGATTAGAAGCTAAATCATTGAGGTTTAACGGCTTTTTCGCTGGTGTTGGTTCGTCAGGCATATCGTTCTTTTGGGACTCAGTCATTTTTTAACCCCATCTTTCATGTTTTGCTGATTTTACGGTATAATGTGCCTAGTGCGTATAATTAAGTATACCGCCAAACTTGGAATTGGTGAAAGACGATGTCCCATAGTTTATGGCATTGATTTTATAGAATCAAAATCAAGCAACGCGTCTTGTAAAGGATACGTTGAGTAATTCACTAAAGAGGTGGACTTATGTCTATTCAAATCGTAACGGACTCAACGGTTCAGCTAACTGCTGAAGAAATGGCAACCTTGCCGATTACCGTGGTACCGTTGATCGTTCGTTTAGGTAAACAAGAATTTTTAAACGATGGTGTTCAAATCACCAACGCCCAGTTTCTGAGTCATTTAGTCAATGATGATGAACTTCCTAAAACCAGCCAGCCCTCAATTGGTCAGTTTTTAGAGGCTTTCAATCGGCTGGGTGAAAATGGCGACGAAGTTTTATGCCTCAATCTGACTCATTTTTTGAGTGGAACGGTCAACGCCGCTCGACAAGCAGCAGAAATTTCCGAAACTAAAGTCACCGTTGTTGACTCAAAGTCAATTGACCGCGGACTAGCGTTTCAAGTGATCACTGCGGCTAAATTGGCGAAGAATGGTGCCCCAATGGATACCATCCTAAATGCCATTGAACTACACCGTTCCCACACTGAGATTTACGTTTTTCTCAACACACTTGAAAATCTCATCAGGGGTGGCCGAATTAGCAAGGCGGCTGGTGGTATCGCTAACCTGTTGAACATCAAAGTCATGGCAGAAGTCAAAGACGGCGAACTCAGAGTGGCGGCTAAAGGGCGTGGCAAACGGTTTATCCGTAAAGAAATTGCCGATTTAGTGGAACGAATCAAGACCGTTGCACCAGCTAAAGTTGGTCTGACACACGTGGATAATCTGACTCAGGCAAGTGAAGTGGCCAACCAAATTAAGGCGGCCTTACCAAACACATTGGTCACCATTCATGAAGCTGGACCAGTGATCAGCACTTATACGAGTGTGGGCGCGTTGGCGATTGAATTTTATACGGATTAGAGTGCGAAAACAAGCGTTTAAAGAGTGGAGAATAAGGCACAGCCAACAGAAATCCCGGGTTTGGATTTTTGTTGGCTGTGCCTTATTTGCAACTCTTTGCTTGTTTGAGCACGTTTCAAAAAAGCAGAGTGCGAAACGCGGCGTTTAGAGACCGGAGTGTAACTAGGACTCACCAAAAATCCCGGTTTTGGATTTATGGTGGGACCTAGTTACATGCAGGTCTCTGCCACGTTGAACACGTTTAGAAAAATAAGACACAAATCAGTTTCTGATCATATAGCACAAATCAAAAAATGCCAATTCCGGCAAAGTTCGCTCGGAATTGGCATTTTTACGGTATATTCTGGAATACATACACTACTCTCTCAAACGTGCTCACCAAGGCAGAGACCTGTACAGAACATCACCCCACCACAAATCCAAGTTCGGGATTTATGGTGGGGCGATGTTCTGCTTCAGTCTCTAAGCGCCTTGGTTCACACTCTTATTGCGGTCGATTCTGTTTAACAGCTCGATTACGTTGGCTATTTTCTTCATGCTGACGTTCCTGCTGTTCTTTTTTAAGCCGCTCGATTCGCGCTGCTTCAGCCTTTTGTGCTTTATCTTTTTCGATAATTTTGATTTTATGATGGTTATACAAACCCAAGAGTCCAAAAGCAATGATCACCTGAAAGGGAAACGCGATAAAGGTCGTCATCGAATATGGCTGATGCGTAAATTGCGGAGATAGTAAATCGTAAAGAATCAATAAAATCGCCATTGGCGCAATAACCGCCATGGTGTCCTTGAACCACTTCGGCATTTTCTGCCATTTTTCCAACAAAGGAGATCCCCCCTAAAGTTCGCCTTGATTACGTAACTGTTTTTCAGTTAACATGGCATCCAAATAATCGAAGGCCACTTCATCAATTTCGTTTAAATCAATCAGCGTACCCATTTTATCAACTACGGTACCCTGCTCGACTGCGTGAAAAATAATTTCGTTGCCGCCAAATTTACTAATATAACCGGTAATATTTTCATCATCCGTCAACTGTAGCCGGATCACCCGGTGAAACTTGCCGGCCTGACTGAGTACTTCTTGGAATAAATTATCCGTACCGTCAAATAACCGTTCATCGTTGACTCCTGTCTGTGCAGTCACTCCTAACGTATCATCTAACGTCATGTAAGTTTTCATCACTGATAAGTAATCAGACTGCGTCGTAATCTGGGCAATGGCAGTAAACTTAACCAACCAATAACCACCAAATTGACCGGTCATATCAACCAGGTTCACCACCACGCAATCCTCGCCAACCGTATTCACTCGGCCGACGAAGAACATGCCCTCATCTGCCACCGGCTTAATGGAAAGCAGCTGCTGGGTTTGTTCTGCACGATGAAGCACGTCTGAAATACCAGTTAAACTTAATACTGAAACAGTTTTTACGGGTGTTATTGTCTGTAAGAAGCCCATCGCAGCGGTCTGAAGGGTGAGTTCTTTGCCCTCAAATTCAATCAGGGCTACATCGGTAAAATCAAGGGTCAATAATGGGTGCTGATCCAAGTGAAATTTGTTAAACACTTGAAAATCAAAATCCTGTTTTGAGATTCGGACCACTTCACCTTCATGAAGTTCACCACTCTGCTTATCGAGAACCATCACCGTGGCTTCTTCTACCATGGCGTTTTCTAATACTTGCCGAATTAGCGGCCGCTTCGAGTCGAATTCAGTGGTCATCTGACCAAAAGAAAAGAAGTGTTCAGCAGTAGCGTTTTCAATCCGATAACGCATATTATCGAGATCATCGCTGTCAAACTCAACAAATTCAATCACATCAAACGTCAGATAAACAGCACCATCTTCACTGCCACTATCATCAAAGGTTGTCAAAATGATGCCAGCATCATCGACAATCTCAACATAACCAGTATAAACAATATCTTGCTTAACCTGATAAACATTCACTAAAGCTTTCCGTTGCAATGCATATTGCAGATCATTCATGATCGAATTCATTGACGCACCACCTCTCTATTCGCTAATGTAACTCATACAACAATGAAACTTTACGCTAATTCAAACCTGAAAACAATCGTTTTGCGTTAAAATGTAATTAAATTTGGATTTCACTCATAAGGAGATTTTAACATGCCAGACAAGTCTCGCAAAGTCGAGGAACATCACAGTTTACCGGAAATTAAAGTGGATATTAAAACGCCACCTAACTCGGGTGGCATGATGGATTGGGGACCCATTTTCGGCTGGTTTAAAAGTTTATTTTCCAAAAAAGTCAAAAAATAATTTGACTTTCCAACCAATACCGACTATATTAGAACACAATTAGATAATGAAAATTTGATGGGAATAGTAACCAATGAGACTTTACACAGCGACCTGCATTTAGTGAGAGGCAGGCATAGCTCGATTTGGTGAATGAACCCAAAATTGATGGTGAGCTGTTCACGCAACTGACCCGCAAGGATGCGTTACTATCCCAAACATCAATAGGTGTTGTTGAGGTAATTCATGTAAGTGAATTATGAAAATGGGTGGTAACACGGCGTTCGTCCCATACTGGCTTTAGGCTGGTATTGGGGTGAACGCTTTTTTCGTTTTCTGATACACATATTTAAGTGCACATCATAAATAAACTAAAAATTAGGGAGAGATTAATATGACTGAGAAAAATTTACATTTTGAAACGAAACAAGTTCATGCAGGTCAAGTTGTCGATGAAACCGGTGCCCGTGCTGTTCCAATTTACCAGACCACGTCATACGTTTTCAAGGATGCTGCACAGGCAGCTGGTCGTTTCGCATTAACTGATCCTGGTAACATTTACACCCGATTGACCAACCCAACCACTTCTGTCGTTGAACAGCGGGTTGCCGCACTTGAAAACGGGACTGCCGGTGTGGCGTTAGCAACCGGTGCCGCCGCTGTGACCGCATCGATTTTAAACGTCGCTAATGCTGGCGACAACATCGTTTCAGCCAGCACGCTTTACGGCGGGACTTACGATTTATTTAGCGTGACACTGCCAAAATTAGGTATCACAACCACCTTTGTCGATCCAGATGACCCACAGAATTTCGCCACCGCCATCGACGACCATACCAAGGCACTTTACATTGAAACCATTGGTAATCCAGGAATCAACTTAATTGATATTGAAGCCGTTGCAAAAGTGGCACACGATCACGGCATTATTCTAATTGCCGACAATACCTTTGGCACACCTTACCTCATTCAACCACTGGACCACGGCGTTGATGTGGTTGTCCATTCCGCAACTAAGTTTATTGGTGGCCACGGGACTTCAATGGGTGGCGTCATCGTCGAAAACGGTAAATTCGATTATGCGGCATCCGGCAAATACCCTGACTTTACTACGCCAGATCCAACCTACAACGGCATTGTGTGGAGTGATTTGGCCCCTGCAGCATTCACTACCAAGGTTCGTGCTCAAACGTTACGTGACACCGGTGCTGCTATCAGTCCATTTAACTCCTTCTTACTGCTTCAAGGACTAGAAGACCTCTCTTTGCGGGTAGAACGCCACGTTGCCAACACTGAAAAGATCACTCAGTTCTTAAATGATCATCCAAAGGTCGCCTGGGTGAACTATCCAGAACTGGCAGACAGCAAGTACCACGCACTCGCCCAAAAGTACTTCCCTAAGGGCACAGGCTCAATCTTTACTCTTGGTCTCAAAGGTGGCGAAGCTGCGGGTAAACAATTAATTGAAAACCTTGATTTGTTTTCGTTGCTGGCAAACGTCGGCGATGCACATTCATTGATCATTCACCCCGCTTCAACGACCCATGCCCAGTTGAACGAAGAAGAACTGAAAGCAACTGGTATCACACCTGATTTGATCCGGATCTCAGTCGGAATCGAAAACGCGGACGATTTAATCGCTGATTTGAAACAAGCGTTAGACAAAATTTAACCTGATACAAAATATGAAATGAAGTGTGAATTTCTCAGATTTTACTCATTTCTAAACGATAGGTATCATTAAAAGTAACCGTATATTAAAAGCCGACTACAGCAGTCGGCTTTTTTGATTTCTATGATTTAACGGTTAAGCCACAATCTCTTCCAGTTTTTCAAGCTGATCAATTTCGTACGTAGGCTTAATGCCAGTTTTATTATCCGCATGAGCTGGATTATACCAAACAGAATCCAACCCAAAGCTGGCTGCCCCTTTAATATCAGAGGTTAACGAATCACCAATCACAATGGTTTGAGCTGGTTCATAAGACTGAATGTCAGCCGTCACCCGCTGGAAAAATTCTGGTGCCGGTTTTTGAGCGCCAACTAGTTCAGAGATAAAGACGTTTTTAAAGTAGCGGTCAAAATGAGCTTCAGAAAGCCGCTTTTGCTGCGTCTTAGCAACACCGTTCGTTACTACGTATAAGTCATGATCCCGACACAAATCGTTCAGGACTTCCGGAGCTTGCGGCATCGGCTGGTGTCCTTGCCCCAAATAATAGCGGTAGCGTTCCTCCATTGCCTGACCATCAATACCAGTAATGCCTAAGTGTGAAAAAAGCGTTGTAAACCGCTTAACGAGCAACTTAGGCTTACTGATCTGACCCAATTCAAACTGTTGCCATAAGGCCAAGTTTTCAGCATGATAAAACGCGTAGGTCGTTGTCGTTAATGGTAATTTCAGTTCTTGAAATAACCCTTCCAGCGCTTGCTTTTCCGCAGCTTGAAAATTCAATAATGTATCATCAATATCAAAAAGCAGTGTCTGATATGCCATTTATGATTCACCTTTCGTTGGCCCAGTTGGCCGTTTAATTAAACGATATCCCGTTATCATTGCAGCGATTGCACAAATAATTGCGGCAATCAAAAATGAAACGTGCATACCGTAAATGAAAACGTCTGGCTGCCCACTAAGATAAGTGGTCACCTTCGTTCCTTGATAGTGACTCATGGCGCTAAAAAGCACCGTTGTGGAAAACGAAACGCCAACTACCATTCCTAAATTACGCACTAATGCGTTCATCCCACCGGCAATGCCAAGATTTTCGGGATCAACCGCGCTCATAACAATGGTGTTATTAGGCGCCTGAAAAATACCGTTGCCGAAACCAACAAAGCCCACGATTGCGGTAAAAAGCCACAGTGATGTCGTCAAATCTGTCAGCATATACCCAATTTGACTCATCAGAATCAAAATCAAGCCACAAAAGGTAATCAGTTCAGGGCCAATTCGATCTGAGATGGCACCCGCAATTGGCGCCACGATTACTTGCACAATTGGATAAGCCATCAAGATCAGCCCGGCAACATTAGGTTTTAACCCACGGGCATTTTCTAAGTAAAACGGTGAAATGACATTAAAGAAGAAGTTGGTGACGAAAATGAGGAACGCACATAACAAGCTCATCGTAAAAGCGCCATTTTTAAATAGACTAAATGACAATAACGGATTAGTCTGATGATTCTCAATGCGGACAAAGACGGCTCCAATCACAATTGCGAAAACAAATAACCCTAAAATCAATGGATTGGTAAAACCAATTTCCTGGCCTAAAAAGATGCCAACAAATAGCGACACCATGAACAGCGCCATAGTTACCGCACCAAAACGATCAATTTTTTCGTGGGTCTTAGTGATATCTGCAGGTAAGATCACTTGGCCAATAATAATTGTCACCACCCCAATAGGAACGTTTAACCAGAAAATATAGCCCCAAGGGAGATGAGACAGTACAATACCGCCCAATCCTGGTCCTGCAATGGCACCCAACGCCACGAACGAACCAATCATACCTAGAGCACGACCCCGCTCACTAAAGGGAAAAATTTCGGTAATGATGCCGTTATTATTCGCCATGGTCATCGATGCCCCAAGTGCTTGGACCACTCGTGCCGACAGCAGCAAGTAAAAATTGCCGTTAAAGCCGGCCAGCAACGAACCGAAAACAAATAGTAACGTGCCAATTCGAAAAACGTTGATTTTACCCAGTGAATCACCCAGCTTACCGAATAGGAGTAACAGTGCACAGATGACGATCAGGTAAATCGAAACTACCCACTCTGATTGGTTCATTGGAATACTTAAATTCTTTGAAATCACAGGTAACGCAATATTAACAATACTAGCATCTAGTGTCGACATGAACGTAAATAAACCCACCGCCGCTAGAATCCACCAGCGATGTCTTTGAACCCGCTGGTCGGCTACATAATCTTTGCTTGCCACGCTGCACCTTCTCACTTTGAAACTAGCTATTTACAATTTTTAAATTTACGCTTTTTTACGGTTTTAATCAAACACTTAATCTACTTACAGCGGTAATTTCCACATCTTTAACGTCGCTTCTTGCTTAACCTGATTTAGACTGCTATTCTATATACTCGAGGTGTAAAACATGACAGATGATCGTTATTATCAACCCAAAAACGCAAAAGACGCGCTTCGCTATATTGAAAACTTATTTAATCAGTATGTTCAGGCACCACTAACGATGGAATTAGTTGCCTACCATCAAAAACTAGTTAAACAGATTCAAGAAGATATCCTTCCAGCAGCCGAAAAAGCAGGTCAAACCATTCAAGTCGAAAACGCTAAACAAATGTTGGCGACCATGCAATCTTGGCTACGTATCCGCATGAGTGGACAGCCATTCGCCGGCAAGATGCATCACTTTAAATTTGAAGCTGATAACGCAAAACCTAAGTTTAAACGTCAAGTCATTAAGGGACGACGGAGTGGTGGTCACCGTTCAGTTCGGCATTAAACAAGACAAGCTTTTCTAATCAAGCTGTTAACCTGCTGAAATCAAGATGTTTCTAATGAAAATATAGTTTTATTAAAGGCTAGTTGGTGGTGCTCATTGCGACAGCAATTGAAATTGCTGTGAAATAATTTTCACTGTACAAAAAAATGAGGTTGTGCCGCAAGGTTTAGCTTGGTAAGTATTTCAATCCATTTTTAGTTACGCTTAGTCGTAATGAGACCTTGATTCTATACGTCAATATAGCCTAATCGCGCATCAAAACACAGATTCCGGCCATTTAACACAATTAAAGCCTATTCCGAAAAGTACATCGGAATAGGCTTTAATTGTGTTAAACTCTGGAATCTACCAAGTTTTGTCACAACTTAATTTGGTCTTTAATAAATCAATGTGCGTTGTATGCCGAAACCAGGTTTTGAAGAGTCTTGGTGACATCTTTATTAACCTTTTGGGTCACAGCTTGGGTAAAATTCTTGGTGATATTTTGGGTAATTTTGTCAGTATTGTCTTTAACATATTTAAGTGCCGCATTTTTTATATCTTGTTGCGCTTCGGGTGTACTTGGATCCCCATTTTTACCATCTTTATAATCTTGTTGAGCACCCTTGTTGATTGCGTCGGTCACTTGGGTAAGATATGCATCATACGCTGCTTTATAGTTTGCGTCATAATTCGCTTTATAAGTTGCTTTATATTCTGCATTAAATAATTTAGGCTTAGCATAAGTTGACGCATAACTCTGCGCTGGTGAACTCTTAGTCACATTGGCCGTGTAAGATTTACCCTTATAGCTTGGCAGTAAGCCCGCCTTATACTGATTTAACTTAACTTTATACTTACTGTTACTGTATTTATAGATATCCATCCGGTAAGTCGTCTTATCTAACTTATTCTTATTCATCAAACGATAGTAAGTCGTCAAAGTCCGGTGATTCTTGCTTAACTTATACTTAGTTGGGACAGCATAACGAACAGTAGGTTGCTTAAAGTCACCAAATACAAGAATTTGTGCCTTTTTGCTGCCACTTTTAACTGTTTGCCAGTGAAACGCATAAGCGGCTTTTGATACCTTAAAATGACCGCTTGGAACAGACGAAATTTTGTTTGACGCATGTGCTGTGGTTGGTTGTTGCACGGCCACGACACCACCAAGCATTACAGCTACCACAATAAGTAATTTTGTACCAATCTTTTTCATCATTATGATTCCCCCTAAAAATAGACCCATAACATTAACCGAATCATAGCATGTTAAATGTATTAATACAATCCTTAATCTTTTTTGAGCAAAACAAAATGGATCCAAACGGACTTGAACCGTCGACCTCCTACATGCGAAGCAGGCGCTCTCCCAACTGAGCTATGGACCCAATAAACCATAAACAGACTACCACTAATCGGTCAGTCTGTTAATAGTTGCAGTAATTAATTTAACTGACTAATTTTCCACCATCATTAAACCATCAATGTCATTAAGCTTAATGTGGTTGCGCCCTCGCTGTGAGATTAATCCCGACGTCGAGAACTGTTTCAGTTTCCGGCTGATTGTTTCCGGCGAAGTTCCTAGATAGAGCGCTAAATCCTTTTTTTGCAACGGTAAATCAAAGTCGTTAGTTTCTAATTCCGAACTAGTTTCAACCAAGTAGTTAGCCAAACGCTCACCAACACTAGTGGTTAACGTTGCAGCTGCCTGAGCTTCAAGTTCAGTCACCCGCTTACCTAGAGCATTCAGCATGTTAATGGCAACCGTTGGTGATTGTTTAATTAATTTTTGAAAGTCCTGTCGAGTAATTAAGCAAATTTGCGTGTCAGTTAGTGCTTCTGCAGTGGTTTTCCTTTCCGAATCTTCGAACAAAACGGATTCGCCATCGAAATCTCCCGTCTGAAGAAGCCGAATCAACTGTTCACGACCATTAGCTGAGCTTTGGGTCACTTTCACTTGTCCGTGAGCCATAATAATCAATGAATCCGCATGGTCACCTGACATGAAGACGAATTCACCCTTTTTGACGTGTCGGTCCTGTACCAACTCAGCCACGGCAGAAATCGTGTCATGATCTAATTGCTGAAAAATCGGTACTAATTTGACACAAGCTATCGCATCATGATTTTCTAGCATTTTGTTACCCTCCAATCCAGTTACCTTCCTACTTTATTCTAATCCGATTATAGCCGATAAAACAGTGATTGAACTTGACGTAAATCAAGTCCGATTAATTATTAATCGACAACCGCCATTTATCATTGCGTACACGTTGAATTTCTACCACAGAAAGTTTTAAAATGAATGAAAGAGGTGATTATTCTTGAAAAAATCTGAGAAAGCACTCAAAGACAGTGTTATCGTCGACATGAATGACTTCTTAATGGAGTATGGTGCCAAAAAATTAGGTAATCGAGATGACCTTGCGGAGATCATTTATAACGCAGCAAAAGACGACGTTAAGGGCTTAGATTCACTATTTAAAGATGGTGGCGAAGCCCGTGAACATATCTATAAAGCCGTAGGTGAAGGATTTCTTTCGGACTATGAATCCGGAACGCCAGCTGATGAGCTCGATAAAGAATCCGAATCACTCGTACAAGAAGCCATCAGTTATCTCGGCAAACACGAAAAAGAACTTGATGACTGGAAGTTTAACTAAGTTACAATGCAAAACGTTAAGATACAAATAATCCCTATTCTGATGGTTTTATCAGAATAGGGATTATTTTCTTAAACGTGTTCAAACAAGCAAAGAGTTGCATACAGGGTCTCAAGGCGTAAATTCCAAGTTCGGGAATTTTCGCCTTGAGACCCTGTACTCCACTCTTTAAACGCTTGTTTTCACACTCTCTACTTCACAACAATATCATAGTGACCGCCATAAGTGCCACGATCATGAACAACACCCACACCTAATGGCGTCTTAATCTTAGTACCAAACTTTTTGTTATTCGCTAAAATCAAATAGCCGTTCTTATCATGACCATTCAACGTGTAAGTTCCATCTGACGTGTAGGCGCCCATACCAAAAATATGAGAGCCATTTGGTGAATAATAGGTAAATACGCGATGATGATAATGAACACGGCCCATGCGTTTAAACGCCGAGATGCTCATAATTGCATCTGCTTTGGGATTATATTTTGTTTTTGCAGCTGCGTTCGTTCCGGTCACACCGGCAACGCCCGCAAACATTGATACGGTGAGTAATAGACTCGCTATCCAAGTTTTTAATGACAAGATTAATTCTCCTCAACAATCTAGTTCGTTCGTAAACAACATAGACTAGTATAGTCAAAGAAAATTACGTCAGTGTCTCATTCAAGTTAACATTTGTCAGCAATTTGAAACAATTGTCACACAACTGTTATATTACTCGTGCATTTTTTTGAATAACTTGGCTCTTAGATCAGTCCCCACTATCTCCAACACAAGCTTGATTAGCTGATCAGGCATATAACCTGTCACGTCTAATTGCGCCTCGTGCCCATTCACGTGAGTAATAACCGTACCGCTAGTCACCAACTCAATGTTATATGCAGCCAGCAATGGCTTTAAAGCAGCTAATTCTGCTTCAGTCATCTTCATTCCCCCAATCTTCACTATATTAATTATAGCGATTGGAGTCATCTCAAAGCAAGTATCAGTCAATATCTCGAAGCGGATAAACGTCTTGGCCAGAAACAATCGTACGTACAGTCTTACCCAGAGCTTGTTCACCAATAAACGGTGAGTTATGCCCCTTAGATAAGAAATCATCAGCGTTGATCGTAAATGGCGTAGTGAGATCAAACAGTGCCAGATCAGCTGGTGCACCTTCAGTAAGCTGCCCAGCATTGAGTCCAAACAATGCCGCTGGCTGAACGGCCATCCAATTGACCAACTGTGCCAGACTAAACAGTCCCGTTTTCACAAAACGGGTGTACAGCATCGCAAATGCCGTTTCGCTACCAGTAATACCAAAAGGTGCCTTCAACATAGACTGTGCTTTTTCAGCATCCGTGTGTGGTGCATGGTCAGTAGCAATGACGTCAATGGTACCGTCTAGCAGACCCGCAATAAGCGCTTGTCGATCTTGTTCACTACCCAGTGGCGGATTCATTTTGAGCATGGCATTATCACTTGTAATCACCTCATCGCTTAACAGTAAATGATGGGGGGAAACTTCACAGGTCACGTTCACCCCCGCCGCTTTAGCTGCTCGAATCACCTGAACCGTCGCAGCCGACGAGACGTGGCAAACGTGGTAATGGACTCCGGTAGCCGCGGCTAAAGCCACGTCCCTAGCAACTTGGGCAGTTTCGGAAACACTTGGAATTCCAGGTAGTCCCAGTCGCTTTGACACACTGCCTTCGTGCATGACACCACCATAGGTTAAACTATCGTCTTCCGCATGGGCAACCACAGCCATGTTTAACGCAGCTGCCTGCTTCATTCCTTGATACATAGTACCCGCAGTTTGAACACCATTACCATCATTACTGAATGCAAAGGCACCGGCAGCCTTTAAGCCAGCCATATCGACCAGTTCATCACCGCCACGATCAGTCGTAATGGTGGCATACTGAACCATATGAACTGCACCGTCTCGCTGATTTAATGCCAGCATGTCTTGCATCCGTTTCGGTGTGTCTGGAGCCGGAATGACGTTGGGCATCGCAGCAATGGTGGTATAACCGCCATGAGCAGCTGCTAAGCTCCCCGTTTTGACCGTTTCCTTATCTGTTTGACCGGGTTCCCGTAAATGAACGTGGAGGTCAACTAGCCCCGGGCTCACAAATAATCCCTGGGCATCAATAATCTGACCCACCGGAACGTTTGCTGCTAGGTGCTGCCCGATTTTTTCGATTTTGCCGTCAGCAATCAATATATCTCGCACTTGTAAATGCCCGTCAACTAAGCACTGACCGTTTTTAATTAATCGTTTCATGATTAATCCTCATCCACCAATCCTTGGTAGCGCAGCAAACTTGTCATAATTGCCATTCGCACGTAAACACCGTTAGCCATTTGCTGGAAAATTCTGGAACTGTCGCATTCTACTAAGTCATCCGCAATTTCAACTCCACGGTTCACTGGCGCTGGGTGCATGATGATGGCGTGTTCCTGCATCCGAGCCTTGCGAGCAGGTGTTAAACCGTACTCAGCATTGTATTTAGCCGCCGTAAAGTGCTTATTTTCTGTAGCATCCAGTCGTTCGTGCTGAACGCGCAGAAACATCATCACGTCCATATGATCAACTAAATCATCTACTGGCAACCAAGTCCCGTAAGCGTCAAAACGATCGTCGAACCACCTCTTTGGTCCGCCAAAGAAGACTTGAGCACCGAGTTTGTTTAAAACTTCCATGTTTGATCGAGCCACGCGTGAATGCGCTAAATCACCGATGATAGCAACTTTTAAACCTTCAAAGGTGCCAAATTCTTCGTAAATCGTCATCATATCAAGCAACGATTGTGAAGGATGCTCACCAGAACCATCACCACCGTTAGCGATGCCTACATGAATGTTGCGGTCATTCACTAGTGCGTTGTAATATTCGTTATGTCGATCACGAATGGCAACCACGTCCACACCAATAGCCTGCAGTGCCTTCACGGTATCGCCCATACTCTCACCCTTATTAACAGAGCTGACAGCCGGGTTGAAGTCAACGACTTGCAAGCCCAATTTACGTTCAGCCATTTCAAAGCTGGTGTGGGTTCGGGTACTGTTTTCAAAGAACAGGTTGGCAGCGTAAACCGGTCGCGTCAGATGAATCTGTTTGCCGGCCTTAAACTGCTGGGCTTCTTTAATGAATGCCATCACTTCATCGGCATCCAAATCTTTCATACTGAGTACGTTTGCGTAACTTAACGGCTTGGTGGTTTCAATCATAGTTTTTTCCTCCTAAAATAAACGCGCCTTGCCGTGTTTGCAAAGCGCGCCTTTTCGGGTTTTATCCTTTGGACGTTTTGCTCTCACGGGAGACAATTAAATCGTCAGACAACAAAAACCTCTCTACCGCCTGTGGGTAGAGAGGTTCACCAAAGTCTAGACTCTGCGTCTAGTTCATCGTGCCTTCTTAGCCTCACAGGACTATTTGTTAAAGGTTTCATTGCTGATATCATACCCTGTTTATTTGTCGGAAACAAGTTCTTTTTCAAATTTTTTTGAGAATTGAGAACGGAAAACTGTTAATGACGTATCATGCTATAATGGATTTCAGCTATGAACAAAGAGGAACGAAAAATGACAATCACCAAATTAGGGATTCGTGAACTAGTAGAATTCACACTGCGGTCTGGCGATCTTAACGCCAGCATGAACAGCATGAATACTGCTTTAGAAGGCGCCCAAATTCACCGCATGCTTCAAAAATCACGTGGCGAACACTATCAAAAAGAATATAGTCTTGAACATGAAGTGGAACTAGCAGGCAAACCCTACTTAGTCCATGGTCGTGCTGATGGGGTCATTTTAAACGGTAACGAGACCTTGATTGAAGAAATTAAAACCTCTGACGCAGCTTTTGAAGATTTGACCGAAAACACTCTAACCCTGTATTGGGGACAGGCCAAAATGTACGCGTATATCTTGATGACCGATGAAAGTTTGGAACAGCTTACTTTACAACTGACTTACTATCGCCGGACAACCGAGGAAGTCACGACACGAAAAATGACTTATACATTAGCCGAAGCCACTGAATTTTTTAAGTCGGTCACTGCTGAATACGAAACCTGGTTGCAACTTCAAGCAGATTTACGAGACGGCCGCAATACTTCGATCAAAGACCTAACTTTTCCCTTCGATCATTACCGAACTGGTCAGCGTGAACTGGCTGTGTCAGTCTATAAAGCGTTACGCCTTAAAAAGCAACTGTTTATTGAAGCCCCTACTGGTACAGGGAAAACGATTTCAACCGTCTTCCCATGCATTAAGGCAATGGGTGAAAACCAGATTCAGCGGCTTTTCTATTTAACCGCCAAACAAAGTACGCGGCGAGTTGCCGAGCAAGCACTGGATTTGATGGCACAACGAGGACTGATTCTTCGCAGTATTACGCTGACAGCCAAGGATACCATCACCTTTCCAGAAGAAGCGGATCTATCACCAGAAGAAAATCCTTTTATGGTGGGCTATTACGACCGGTTAAAACCCGGTTTGAAAGATATTTTAACCAATGAAACTGCCATTACTCGAGAAACGGTGGAAACTTACGCACGTAAGCACCAACTAGACCCCTTTGAATTTTCATTGGATATCAGCTTGTTTTGTGATGTGATTATCTGCGATTATAACTATCTATTCGATCCGCAAGTCTACCTTCAGCGGTTCTTTGCTGTTGATCATGACGATGACAACTTCTTTCTCGTGGACGAAGCGCATAATTTAGTCAGTCGTTCCCGGGATATGTACTCCACAGAATTATCATTGGCACCATTAACTGATCTGATTGCAGCCACCAAAAACTCGGATGAGGGCACGCCGACCCTGCTGAGAGCTTTTCGAGCTATGCGACGCGCTTTCTTTAAGGTCGCGGGTCCACTGATTGAAAGCGGTGAGGCAGAAAGTGTCTTCAATAGTCCTGCCGATGATTTTAATAAAGCCGTCACTAAACTAAGTGACCATATCAGCGACTGGCTAGGCGACGAACAACGGCCGCAAACCGATTTTACAAAAACCGTTTTGGATTATTATTTTGCGTGCTTAAGCTACTTAAAAATCGCTGACTTTTACGACGAAACCTACCGAACTAAAATTAATTTGGGTGATGATCACGACCGGGAAATCACCTTCAAACAGCTGTGTCTGGATCCTAGCGCGTTTCTGCGCGATTGTCTGGATAAGGGGCGTGGTGCGGTGCTGTTTTCGGCTACCCTGTCGCCACTAGACTATTACCAGCGGGTACTTGGAGGGAACGATGAAAGTCTCTGTTATCAGCTACCCTCACCATTCCCGCCAAAACACCAGAGTATTTTGATTACGGACTACATCAGCACTACCTATCGCAGTCGTGAGGCTAATTTAGCCAAAATTATCACCGGCATCAAAACGCTAGTGAACGGCAAAACGGGTAATTACTTGGTATTCTTACCCTCTTACAGTTTTTTAAGTACCGTTAGTTTGGCGTTCAAAACGGCCTACCCAGATTTAAAAACTGTCACTCAAACTCCCAACATGAATGAGTCGGACAGGTCAGCTTTTTTGGCTGCGTTTCAACCAAACCCAGACGAATCACTCGTTGGGTTCGCTATCCTGGGAGGCTTATTTTCCGAGGGAATCGATTTAACCGCCGACCGACTGATTGGTGTCGCCATCGTTAGCGTCGGACTTCCAGGGTTAAGTACCGAAAATAATTTGCTGCGGGACTACTTTGATTCACAGGGTGAGCCCGGTTTCGAGTATGCTTACCAAATACCCGGCTTGAATCACGTCTTCCAAGCAGCAGGTCGACTTATTCGCAGTACCTCAGATCAGGGAGTTATTCTCCTAATGGATCAGCGATTTGCTAGTCAGCGGTATACTCGCTACTTCCCGCCGCACTGGCAGTACCACCGTATTCTGCACAGCGCTGATGAATTGGCGCCCACCATTGAACACTTCTGGGAAATGACCGATAAGGAGTTGAGTTAATTTTGAAAACGAAGCTCACGTTAGAACTGGAAAAAACACTGTACGAAACCTGCATTGAGGCTGGCAGTATTGCAGTGGAAGAAGTCACCATGCCCGATGATCAAGGAATCGTGGATACTTTAAGCTATCAGCATTTACCAAATGGTACAGATGAATGGCGTTGCTACGAATTAAAGGTGACTAAAAGTGATTTTCATTCACACGCCAAACTTTCATTTATCGGGAATTACAACTACTTTGTTCTGCCACTATCCCTCTATCAGGAGGTTGCAGATGAAATTCCGGCAGAGATTGGTGTCCTCAGTTATCAAAAATATGATCCAGCCCAGCTAGAAGTTGCTACTGAACCGGTCTTAACGCCGGGGTATCTAACCGTTGAAAAGAAACCACGGTATCAGGAGATTACCCTTGATCAAGGCGAATTAATGCGCCATTTCCTATATTCGCTTGCCCGGGAAGTCCGCAAGGCTAAACGAGTGGAAACGGGCATCAGTCAGTATGCCACCGACCGGCTCTTCAAAGAACTGAAAAAACGTCATCAACACTACGATATCTATAATCCAGAAAATAATTTTTACGACCGCTTTATTGACGAAACGCGTGCCAACGCGGTCACAGCCCTACAAGAAGAAGTGGACGCGTTAAACTTCGAAATTGCCAAACTGCAGCATCAACTCTATGAGGCGAAGCAAAAATGATCTATTACCCCTATTTCCGCGGTCGCCAATACGACCTGCGTGCGTTAACTGAATTTGCTGAGTGTGACCACATCGCAAACATTGTGCCCATTATTGAACCGGTGCGTGATTCACCAGCTTTGCCGAAAACAATCAAAGCGTTTGGCCAGCATCACCACCGATTAGCTGTTATCCAGAATCCCCAAGTGGATCACTATGATTATCAGGCCGCCAAACGTTATCCCATCGATGACTTGTTTGAACAGCCTGGTATTCAACGGGCTTACGTTTTAACGCCGCTGTTACCACCCAACCTTTTAGATAACAGCCTAGTGATCGTTCAGCACTACGCCGATTTAAAACTATTTCTCGATCACGACTGGTTACCCAATTCCGCCACGCTCTTGACTCCGCCTGAAGCCCGTATCCGTCAACTACTTGCTGGCCGCCGTTTCGGTCACTTATTCGATCATTACGCTGTGCCGGAACACAGTTTTGAATTTTCAACGATGCCAGACAGCTTCTGGTCTAACGATATCGAGTTTGCCCACCAATACCATGAAATCGGCTTTAGCGATTATCTGACTCAAGGCGCTACCTACTTTGAACGTGGTCACCCTAGTCGCACAGTCACACTTCATTTAATTTACCTTGCTAATCATCAGGTACGCATCCGTCACTTTGTTTCTGACCAGCACGATGATTTTAAACATCAACGGGAAAAATACTTCGAAGCTTTGGCCAAGGCAGTTCAATGGATCAAAAGCCAACCAACCAAAAATCAGACAGCTGCTACTGCTAAATTAGTGGCGTTGTCTGAGGAGCACCACTTCCCTGGTATGGGTGTGCTGAAGGCGCTGACGATTGAACATCATTTGGAAATCATGGAAAGGTATTTGGCGTTGGATTAATTTAGCAACCAATACAAAAACGCCATCCATAATGGAATGACGTTTTTTGGTGTTACAATCCGCTCTCCTAAACGTGTTCAAACAAGCAGAGAGCTGCATGTAAGGCAGGCAAGACATAAATCCAAGTGCGGGATTTTTGCCTTGCTCTTCGCTCCCATAAACGTGTTCAAACAAGCAAAGAGTTGCATATAAGGGGGACCAAGCGTAAATGCCCAAAGTTCAGGGCATTTACGCTTGGTCCCCCTTATACTCCACTCTTTAACCGCTTGTTTTCACACTCTCCTACTTTCCCATCGTTTTCGCCAATAACCCCACGTACGCGATGGCCCCCTTCGTTTGTAAATGCACATCGTCACCCGCAAACCAGGTCGGTTGATCCTTACTGAGACCATGCCAATCTACCATGTGTACATTAGGAATACTGTTAGCGATTGACGCAATCATCTCGTTGGTTTGATCCTGCCACTTTTGCGTTGGCACGTGAGTATTGATCCAGTAGACCTGCCGTTTATTGCCAACCACTTTAAGAAAACGCGAAATATCAGCTTTCTTTGGTGGCCCATTAGTCCCCAGATTAACCACAATGGTGTTGGCCAATTTATGTTCGTTCTTTAAATTCTGAGCAATCGTCGGTAACTCATAGAATTGCCGTCCCACAGCGCCATCAACTTGGGCATTGGGAAAAACCTGCTTCATTTCTGGCACAATATCGACCATGACCGAGTCACCAATTGCTGTAACCTTAACAGTATGCGCCTTGGCCGTTGCTTTGGGACTTAAATGATACTTCTGGGCCACCTTTTTCTCTGAGGCCGTTAATTTAATCGGTTTCGGTTTTGGCTTAGGTTTAGTAGTCGTTGGTTGACTGAACAAGTTGGCAATCGGTTTATGCCCAACCGCGAAACCACCAATCAACACGATCACAACGAGAATCACCCAGAAAATAGGCCGTTTCAGTATTGATTTCCTTGGAGCTGCATGTCGCTTCATTACACTATTCTCCTCTTTCTTCACTTCCTGTATTTTAACATTCCTAAGCTACCAGTGGTATTTTTGTTACGTTTTCTACCACCTATAATAAAAGTAAAAATGAACCAATCCCACGTTGAGAATTGATCCATTTCACTGTGAAACGACTGTTTAATTCGATGTCGATTGTTTAAATTCCAAAGACTAATTTCAGATACCCTGCAGCTAACGTTAAACCAATTAACCACAAGTCAAGTTCCTGTAATCCCCGTGCCTGTTTAGTCGTATCAAAAACGATAAAGTGGCCACTAAAAAGAACTAAGCTGGCAAATAATAGAAAGGCAAATAAAAATTCCGAAGTCCCCAGAATCAGACTGATGAAGGTGACAAGGTTCAGCGTCAATAACAAGACTCGCCCCCATGTTACCTCTCGTCCCATAGCCACCAACTGAAGATTAATTCGATTCATCATGTCTAACTCACTCCTATCCTGATAGTTGATTATCTAACCAAGGACATTGTAACGCTTCCAATACCGTTTTATAAGCGTTTGTAGCAGCTTTTAGCAAGTTCTAATCCAACCAAAAAACCCGTGTCCTAAAGGTGATAGACACGGGCTTTTAAAAATGAGAGTGCTTAGATAAATCTTATTTACGCACTTTGTTTTACTTATTTAACGGGTGCGACACAAACGCCTTCTGGTACCTTAAAATCTTTTTGAACCAAGGTTAATTTACCAGTATCAGCATCACGGCTGTACAACGTTGCGTTATCAGTGTTTTGGTTAACTAAGATAATGAAACTTTCGTCAGCGTTAAAGTTAAAATCACGGGGAAAGTCACCTTCTGAAGGAATTTGATCAATCATCGTTAGTTCACCGTTATCTTCAACTTTGAAAGTCGCAATGGAGTTGTACCCACGGTTAGAAACGTAAACAAATTTGTTGTCGCTAGACAGGCGAATTGCAGCGGCACCGTTATGCTTAGTCCAATCGCGTGGAATGGTCTTTAATTCTTCTCGTAAAGTAAACTTGCCTGCCTTGGCATCGTAGTCTAAAACATCTACGCCACTGCCAAGTTCACCAACTAAGTAAGCCACGTTCTTGTCAGTGTTGAAAATAATGTGCCGTGGGCCAAAACCAGCAGCACACTTGAACTGAGACTTTTCAGTTAATTTGCCGTCATCACTTAAATCATAAAGGTAGACCACGTCTTCACCAAGGTCACAGGAAACTAACCGTTTATCCGGTGTTAAATCAGCAAAGTGTGGGTGCGGGCCATCTTGCTGTTCTGGAGCAGGACCAACGGCACCAGTATGCTGAGTGGTGTCCGCCGTAGTCAAAGTACCGTCTGCATTGATCTTGTAGACGATAACGACGCCGGTATGATAATTAGCGGTGAAAACCAATTGGCGGTCTTCATCAACAGCAACATAAGCTGGATTAGGACCAGCAATCAGGTTTTTATCCAGTTCTTTAAACGGCTTTTCGGCAGCATCAAAGACCTTCAAACCACCAATCTTCTTACCGTCTTCTGATTCCGCGTCAATAGCGTAAACCTTATGTGCCTTTGATTCGGCAACGTAGGTTGGATTGCCAGCGCGGCCAACTAATTCAAGGTTTTGTAACTGTTTCTTTTCCGTGTCTAATTGCAGTTCGTAAACACCTTCACTGCTCTTATGCGTATAGGTACCGATTAAAAATGTTTCGATCATGTTCAATCCTCCACTATGCTAATTTTATTTCAACGTGTCAATTATAGCACAGGTCTAGTCCGACCTTAAAAGGTGAATGATTTGTTTGTGATGATTTTTACTTGACTGAAATACTTCGAATCAAACACATTTTATGTTACACTCATAGACATTCACTCACAAAAAGGAAGTATTTCCATGGCAAAATTTGAACTTTACCACCCTATATTAACGCCGCATTACCAGTTAAATTGGCTGACCAATTTTAAAGTGAAGGATATCAATGCTTTACGCCAAACGATTAATCCCAACGAGTCCATGATTGAAACAGCTAACTATATCAACCGTGAAATGAGCACCGTCATGAATGATCAGGCCTTGACCTGGGGTGTCGGCGACAAACAAACCGATGGCTTCCTTGGAATCGTTACCTTGGCTCCGGTGAATGGCACCTTTGAAACGACTGAGCTCACAATTACCAGAGTGAACGGCAACGATCAAACACTCATTGATGAAATCAAAACCTATATGACCGAATTTTCTAAGAATCAGCTTCAGAGTTCTCAGTTGTCAGTTAAATTAAAATGAGGCTTTCTGGAATCTTTCTAAGAAAAGTGTTTTAATAAGGGTAACTAATAATTACTCTAATGTGAAAGGAGACTATAATCATGAAAGAACCCGATGCAACCCTTAGTACTGCGCTTGCTAAGCTTCGTGAACAGCACGTTCGGATTACCCCTCAGCGTAAATTAATTCTAGACTACCTGATGAATCATGAAAATCACCCGCCCGTAGAAGAAATCTACAAGGAATTGGCACCGCAAATGTCTTCGCTTAGTCTGGCTACCGTATATAATACACTGAACCTTTTTGTTGAACTGGGAATTGTCATTGAGATTCCTAACGAAAACGGCGGTGTCCGGTACGACTTCTTTGGCCGGCCGCACTATCACGCTATTTGTGAAAATTGCGGTAAGGTCACTGATATTTATGATCCCAATTTGCCACAAATTGCTAGTATGCTGGAAAATACGGCTCAAAAGCAGTCTGGGTATGATTTCAACGCCTGCCACATCGAACTTTATGGTCTCTGCCCCGAATGCCAAGCAAAAGGCATTACACGTGCTTCGTAAATAACGCCTAACTTTAAACGCAAAACCGGGTTAACTTTAACTTCAAAGTTGAGCCGGTTTTTTTAGATACTTGATTGAAATCTAAAATTAATGGCTTAAGCGTTTTGTTACCTGTTTTTAACATGAATGAAAACAAGCTCAGTTTAGCCTACCAAGACAACGTCTATGCCTGTAATATTACAGGTTTAGTGGCCGTTGACAACTTGTCAATCATCCTTTTTCTCGGTAGTATGATTTCAGAGAATGAATCGACCGTTCATTAAAAATAAAATTTGTTTATAGAGAGATGATAAATGTGAAAAAATTTTCAAAGTTTTCATTATTACTTACTGGACTACTAACGTTATTCACAGTGGGTGCTGCCAGTACAACCACTGCTCACGCTGCCAGTTCAGCCGTAAATGATTATATTTCAAGTCAAAAAATTAAACCTGCTAAAGTGACCAAAACTCTTTGGGGTGGTTTCCCTAAGAATGCTTACCGGCATGGTGTTGGTAAGCCAGAGGGTGTAGTCGTACACGAAACGGCTAACCCAAATTCCACCATTTACAACGAAATTGCTTATATGAAGGCACATTACAACAACGCTTTCGTTCATTCTTTCGTTGATGCTTCGCACATCATTAACATTGCTAATACGAACTACCTTGCTTGGGGCGTTGGCTTCCCTGGTAACGCTCGGTTTGTTCAATTCGAACAAGTCGAAGTTCACAGTAAGAGCGCCTTTGCCCACGAAGTTTCCAACGCTGCTTGGTATACAGCCTATCTGCTTCACCAATATGGCTTAAAGCCAAATGACGCCGCCTATGATGGTAACGGAACAGTTTGGTCTCACGGTTCAGTTGCTAAACACCTTGGTGGTTCTGACCATACTGATCCAGTTGGTTATTACTCAACCACTGGTAAGAAGTACTTTGGTCAAAGCTACAACATGGCCGCCTTCTATCAGTTAGTTCATTCATACTACTACAGTGATTTTGGTGGGTCTGCTTCAACACCAAGCAGTTCAGCTTCTGCAACCCCACTGGATAAAGTTACCTACAGTAAATTGACGACAACTGGTAAGCTTTCAAGTCAATATGCTAACTACCGTTTGTACAATCACGTTAAGAACGCATACGCTAACACTTCTAAGTACAGCTGGTCTTCCGTACAGGCTGCTACAGGCAAAAAAGTCTACATTAACGATAAGGGTGTGAAGGATAAAGCAGGTACAACTTGGTACCGTCTCACTTTCAGCACTGCTAAGAACGCTAAACAGTACTGGGTATACTCCGATGCCGTTGATTTAGATAAATAGAGTGTGAAAACAAGCGTTTAGAGAGTGAAGAATAAGGCACAGCCAATGGAAATCCCGGTTTTGGGGATTTCTGTTGGCTGTGCCTTGTTTGTGTTAAATTCTGAAATCTACCGAGTTATTTCACACTTTCTTTCTAGCCTGCCGCTCACTAGCCACCATCGCCCAAGTGGTTAACGGAATCGTGGCAATCACTGACATCATTGAAAACAGGACCATCAGCACTTCACCAACCAGAATTTTATCATTCAAAATTTCACCTAGGGAATAATGAACACCTGCAAACCAGATAAACAGTGCCAAAAAACCGCCAAAGAACCCGAAGAACAAGGTATTAAACGTCGTCCCAATGATTTGAGACCCCACCTTGAAACCGGCGGCCTGCAAATTTTTTAAGGTAATTTTCGGGTGCTGTTCCAGTATTTCGGCTAATCCGGCAGCAATCGCAATGGCTGCTTCGGCAATGGCACCTAACGTACTCAAGATTGCCGTAGAGATGGCCACGTTTAGATAGCTGATTCCTAAAATCGTGGACATCCCTTCCAAGTCTTCGCTATCTTCTTGTCCAAATCCCTGAATCTGTGCCCAATGTTCAATGGGAATAATTAAAATGACCAGCAGGATCAAAACCGCCACGGAAGCATAGAAAGCTACCATAGTACTGTTGGAATCATTGCCACCAAGGAAAATAGTCATTGCCAACACGATAATCCCCGTTACTAACGTGACTAAAACGGGCGAAAAGTGGAAGGCCATCAGTACCATAGCAAAGAACAGCGCGCCAAAGTTAAAGAGTAAGCTGATCCAAGCCTGCAATCCCTGAGTACCACCCACAGCAACCATGCAAATGAGTAAAAGTAAACCTAGTGCTGTAATCGTCCCCATGACTTATGACCTCCAATCATTAGACTTGTAATGCCACAGGCAAGAGGAATCGTCAATACGATACCAATCCCGCTAATGAGGCTTTGAACCACCCCAAGCGACATAGTCATATTAAAGGTATATCCCCACGAGTTGGCGTTTTTCAAAAATAGCAAAGCCAGTGGTAAGGTCTCGGCCACGAAGATAAAGAACAGCACGTTCACTAACGGTCCCATGATCTCGCCGCCGATTTGTCTGCCAGACTTAAATATCTGTTTCGCTGAAATATCTGGTTTCTCCGTTTTTAATGCCATCAACGAGGCGATAATATCCGTTGATTCATCCATAACCGCTCCCAAGGAACCCAAAATCGTTTCGGCTAGGAACAGCGGTCGCGGCAATTGGGTCACATACTGCATTGATTCATAATACACGCCACGTTCATGGGTCAGCGCAAACACAGCCAGTGCCACAATGATTGCAATCGCAGTACCACCGATCGTTGCCAGTAACGTCATTAACATTTGCCGGTTAAAGCCAATCACGATCAATAGTGTTAATGCCGCAAAAACGATGGCTAGACCACCAAAAATAGCGAGAACGATTCCACCTTGAGTATGGGTGTTCCAGCTAACTGCTAGCCAGAATAAAACACCGTTAACAATCACACTGGTTAGTGCCATTAAACCGCTAAACCGCATCAAAACTAGGAGAAGACTAACCGTTAGCCAAACTGTAAAAGCTAAAGCCGTATCCCGTTTAAGGTTACTAATGGTTGCTGATATGCGATTCCGATTATGGTGCACGGTCAGAAATACCTTTTGACCGCGATGATACCCCAGCGTCGTTGCTTGCGACTTCAAATAAGTATTCTCAATTTTTAGTTTTTTCCCTTTATCGTTTCCGTTGGTAATCACACCATCTAATTCCTGTTCAACTTGGCGATCCTCGTTGTTAAACTGGTCGGACTGTTTGTCTGAACTGATTTGCTTAACGGATTGAATTTTTAAAATGGGTGTTTGGTACAGTTGGTCGTCATGAGCCACACCAAATACCAGTAATGCACCTAAGATAACCACCAAGTATGGCCACCAGCGTTGCCATAAAGAATGCGTCTGCTTTGCTCCAATTATCATTTCACTACCACCTTGTCATAAACCATCATATCATACGGGCCGTTGTGGGATTCATAGCACTAACAGATTTAAACTAACCGTTAGTTTTTACTTTTTTCAACAACTATTCTTGCAATTGAGTGGGTATATAGGGTAGAATGGTCGAGTGATTGATTACACCATATTCAAGAAGTGAGGGTTAGACACATGAGAAAAGCACATCCACATGGCGTACAAGGCCGTCGTCCAGTGAACCAAAAGAAGGACGCCAAGCGCCAAAAAGAAATTTCAAACTTGCAACAATGGCTTAAGAGCGAAAACAAGAAGTAATTCTTGTTAATCGCAAGCATTGCAAGTAAAAAAGGTCTCATTTAAGCGACTATGCATGGTCACTTAAATGAGACCTTTTTTCTATCTATGCTAATCCCTGATAGAGTTCGTAGTATCGCCCATGATGCTGCAGTAATTCCTCGTGAGTGCCCCGCTCAATGATTCGACCGTTGTCGATCACCAAAATCAAATCTGCATTAAAGACCGTAGATAGCCGATGAGCAATCACAAAAGTTGTCCGGTGAGCCATCAGGTTATCCATGCCAGCCTGAACCAAACGCTCCGTTCGGGTATCAATATTGGAAGTTGCTTCATCTAAGATCATTACCGGTGGATCCACGATTGCAGCGCGGGCAATAGCCAGCATTTGACGTTGCCCAGACGACAATTCCTCACCATCACCGGTAATCTCCGTGTCGTAACCAGCTGGCAGCTCCTTAATAAAAACATCTGCCCGCGCCAACTGGGCCGCAGCAATCACTGCCAAATCGTCAGCATCCGGGATACCATAACGAATATTATCCCTGATAGTGCCCGTAAACAAATGCGTATCCTGTAACACAATGGCCAATGCCCGGCGTAGATCGGCCTTTCTAATAGTTGAGATATCCACACCATCATACATAATCTGACCACTATCAATATCGTAGAATCGATTGAGCATATTGGTAGTCGTCGTCTTTCCAGCCCCAGTTTCGCCAACTAGGGCTATTTTGGCGCCTGCTTGTGCTTCAAAACTTAAATCGTGCAACCCAGCGCTAGACTGCGGATACGTAAAATTCACGTGGGAAAATTTGATGTTTCCCTTCACCGGCACCCGTGGCTGTGAAGTATCTGCTGGCTGCCAAAACCAGCTTTCACCCTGTTTGATTAACGTGGTGGTTCCTTGGTCATCCTCCGGTACCTCATCTAATAGTTGAAAAATTCGTCCTGCACCCGCCATCGCCTGAATAATTGAATTTAATTGCTGTGAAATTTGGGCAATCGGCTGACTGAAAGAACGACTAAGCTGCAAAAACGCGGCGATAGTCCCTAAAGTGATCAGCGTTGGGTGCATAATGGCTAAGCCACCACCCAGCACCGCAATTAACACGTACAGCAAATTTCCCATATTGCCCATTATGGGAAAGAGCATGGTGGCAAAACCGTTGGCATACCTCGCATCATTTCGTAGGGCGTCATTATACGTTTCGAACTCTGCTTGCACCTGTTTTTCGTGGGAGAACACTTTAATCACCCGTTCACCGTTCAGCATTTCTTCAACAAAGGCGTCCAACTTACCTAGAGAAGCCTGCTGAGCTCGAAAATATTTGGCACTGCGATGAGTCAGCCAGCGCACGATCATAATACTGGTCGCAAAAATCACCAGTGAAACTAGAGTCAGTACCGGACTCAACAGCAACATGGCTGCTAGTGCAAAAGTCACGTTAAACAAGGCCACCACAAACTGCGGAAAACTTTGCGTAATCAGCTGCATCAAGGTATCCACGTCGTTTGTGTAACGACTCATAACGTTACCGTAGTCGTTTTGATCAAAGTAACGCAGCGGTAGCACCTGCATTTTTTCAAACATCTGATCCCGAATCGACTCTTGAATGCGTTGACCAATCACCGCCATGATTTGTGAGTAAATCACGGTAGCAATCACCCCAACGTAAAAAATAGCCGCCATCACACCGATTGCAACCAGTAGCGGTTTAAAATCCGGATTAGCGGCTCGGGTCAACGGCATAATATAGTGATCGATTAATCGTTGAATGAACAACGAACCAGCCACTCCTGATAAAGCGCTTAAAATAATGGCTATTAGGCTGATACTCAGCCAACCCTTATAATCACTCACCAACAGTCTCAAAAGGCGCCAGAAGACCTCACGTCGCTTATTCATGGCCGTTGCCTCCCGTCTTCTGCTGTGCCTGGTAAAGTTGCCGGTACCATTGATTAGAAACCATTAATTCGTCATGGGTCCCAATGGCTTCGATACCACCGCGTTTCATAATAATAATTTGATCAGCATCAATAATGCTGCCGATTCGCTGAGTGATCATCAGCTTGGTGACGTTAGGCAAGTCTTGTTTAAACGCTTGGCGGATCCGCGCTTCAGTCTGCGTATCAGTAGCGCTAGTGGCATTATCCAGAATCAAAATTTTAGGTTGCTTCAATAGTGCTCGCGCGATGGTCAGTCGCTGCCGCTGCCCACCCGAAACATTTTGACCAGTCTGCTCAATTTGAGTATCCAAACCCGCTGGTAAATGCGCCACAAAATCCTTAGCTTGGGCCTGCTGAAGTACCTGATCAAGCTGTTCATCCGTGGCATCCGGATTACCCCACTTTAAATTTTCGCGAACCGTACCCGAAAATAAAATGGTGTTTTGCAGCACCATCGCAACTTGGTCCCGTAAAGTTTTCAAGGCGTATTGCCGCACGTTTTTCCCACCGACGCGGACGACACCGCTAGAAACATCGTACAATCGTGGAATCAGTGACACCAAGGTCGTTTTAGACGTCCCCGTTTCGCCAATAATGCCGACTACAGCACCACTGTTAATGTGTAGGTTAACGTCATTTAACTGATTATCATCCGTACCCGGATAACTGAACGTCACGTGTTCAAAATCGATACTGCCATCCGGTACTTCAGTCTCAGCATCAGGCACCGCCACAATGTCTGGTGCCGTTTCTAGCACCTCTACCGCACGTTCCGCAGATGCCTGTGAAACCGACAACTGTGAAAAAATCATAGCCAGCATGTTTAAACTGTATAAAATTGAAATGCTGTACGTGAACAAACTGACGAATTGGCCGATTTCCAGAGCTTTACCGACAATCAACTTAGCACCCAGCCAGGATAAAATCAGCATGGTCGTACTGATCACAAACTGCATCAGCGGCATGTTCAAGGCAACGATTCGCTGTGCTTTGGCGAAAACCTCAGCGATTTCCTTTGCTGACTGACGAAATTTAGAGATTTCAGCACCTTTCTGACCGTATGTTTTCACCACCCGAATGCCACGCAAATTTTCTCTAACTACCCGGTTTAATTTATCGTATTGACGAAAAACTTGCCTAAAAAGCGGTCGGGATTTTTTAACGATCCAGAACAACCCGATTGCCAGCACCGGAACAACGCAAACAAATAACCAGCCCGCCTGCCGACTGACTAAAAACGCCATGATGATTGAAAACAACAGCATGGACGGGGCTCGAACCGCCACTCGAATCAGCATTTGATACGCCGTTTGAATGTTAGTGATATCGGTGGTCAGCCGGGTCACTAAGCTTGAAGTGGCAAAATGGTCCAAATTTTGAAAGGAAAAGGTTTGAATCTGACTGAAAATATCGTGCCGTAAATTCTTGGCAAAGCCAGCTGCCGCTTGACTAGAAACCCAACTGGCACCGGCACCAAACGTCAGTGAAACCACCGACATCAGTAAAAGTAATACGCCAACCTTAATCACGACCGATAAATTACCAGGACGAATCCCCTGATCAATAATTGCAGCCATCAAAAAGGGAATAAACGTCTCAATGGCCGATTCTGACACTACGAGCAATGGTGAAACAATCGTTTGAAGCCGGTATTCACGTACCGATTTTAATAACGTGTGCAACATGGCTTACACACCCCCACGTACTGAAATTACCGTAAGTTTACCATGAGTCTCATTAATTTTATGGAAAAAACACTTGTCGTTTATTTGTTTCAAAAAAGCATGCCTCCCGACTAAATATCAGTCGAAATGCATGCTTTCTAAGCTTAAATTTTACGCGTTTATGCTACTCACCAACAACCAGAACTGGCGTGATTGACCGACGAACCACATACCCGGTAGTTGATCCCATAATGGCTCGGTTCAAACCGTGAACACCCGATTTACCAATGACGGTCAAAGTAGTATCCAGTAAATCTGGCAAGGTCTCCGAAATGGCCTGCTTTGGAATGCCAACCTCAAAATCCGTTTCTACATCCACGCCAGCATCCTTAGCACGCGCCTTAGCTGCCTGCAATGATTCTTCAGCCTGTTCCTTCATGTGTGCCATAATGTCGTCGCCAAAAATTGCCCCATATTGAGTGTAACTTTGATCGTTGGCAATCGCGACAACCGTGATCTTTGACCCATAGTGTTTCGCAATATCAACCGCAGCATCAAGCGCCCGATAAGCATTCTCACTGCCATCAATTGGAACTAAAATTTTCTCAAACATGAATGACACCTCCGCTTCTTTTCTACTTTCATGCTACCACATTTGAAAGCGCTAACGTTAAAATATGTACCAAAATAATGTGAGCATTTTCACCCTTGCTTTCATGAAAAAAGGTTCAAAAAATTTTTTCTTTGGTAAATCGCCACGCAACAGTACGTCGCTTGACCTGCTCAAAATGTCAAGATTGAATTCTATATTTTGGCTCCCTATAATGAAGCTTGAGTTTTTAAATCGGGGGGATATCAATGCAAGAAACAACCAAGGATTTATCATCTACTATTACAAAAGCCTATCACCATAATTGGGTGATCAAGTTGACGTTAAGCCAATCTAAAGCTGTCACGGGAATGGTAAATACTTCCCCAAGTGACGGTGTTTTTTACCTGACCCATGATGGCGATATTGAACGGTTCGAACTAGAAGACTTAAACAACGTTACCGTAATTGAAAAAAATTGGTGGAAAATTTAGTACGAGTTTAACGTTATGAAGACTGGCCAACGATTCGTTAACAGTCTAAGCTGGTATTAGTCGCTATTACATTTAATTGAATAGTCTCATCATTCAGCTAAATACGACTGAGTGATAATTACAAAATCTGGCGGGTCTCGAAGTTTATTGACAACTTTGAGACCGGCTTTTTGTAATCAATCTTGTATCAAAGCCACTGGGGTAGCAGTATAATAAGAACAGTCTACTAATCAGATGGAGGTTATCAAATGGCAGATAAAATTGATCAAGATTTAATAAAAACTGATTTATACGACGCTGTAAACGGCGAATGGCTTAAAACAGCCACCATCCCGGGTGACCACTCAACTACAGGTGGGTTTACCGACCTCTCGGATGGGATTGAAAAAACGTTAATGGCCGACTTTAAGGATTTATTAGCGGGTAAATTAACACCTGAAAACGATGAAATGAATGAATTTAAGAAATTCTATGAACTTGTTAGTGACTTTGATAAGCGGGAAAAAGACGGCAGTGCACCATTAAAGCCCTACCTTGACCGCATCGAAGCCCTTAACAATTATCAAGATCTTAGTGACCAGCTGGCTGACTGGATTTTAGCCGGTCTGCCAACACCGTTCTCACTGGATATTGATTCAGATATGAAGGATTCCACTAAGTATGCACTGTTTGCTAGCGGGCCACGCTTATTCTTGCCCGATAAGACCTATTATGAAAAGGACAATCAGGCGGCTAAACAGTTAATGCCAGTTCTGGAGAAGATGATGACTCAGTTATTCGAACAAGCTGGGTACGATACATCAAAAGCTAAAACTATCATTGAACAGGCAACCGCCTTTGATAAACTGATTGCACCTCACGTTAAATCAGCCGAAGAAGGTGCTGATTACAGCAAAATGTACAATCCACGAACACTTGACCAGATTGCCGATAGCACTGATAAATTGGATCTGAGAACCGCTATCACGACTCTGGTTCATGGCACACCTGAAAAAATTATCGCAACGGAACCGGCCTTCTTCGATGCCTTGGGTGATCTACTGACCGATGATCACTTCCAGATGATGAAGAGCTGGCTCCTGTTTAAGACGGTAATGGGCTTATCCAGCTATCTAACCGACGAGCAGCGTCAAACCAGCACCATCTATGGTCGTGCGATGAGTGGCCGTAAAGAAGCTCGTAGTCAAGAAAAAGCCGCTTATGATTTAGCTACCGGCACTTTTGATCAAGTCGTTGGTGACTACTATGGCCGTAAATACTTTGGCGAAGCTGCTAAGCAAGACGTCCATGACATGGTTGTCAAAATGGTCAACGTTTATAAGAAACGCCTGGCTAACAATACTTGGCTTGGTAAAGCAACCCGTGAAAAAGCAATTTTGAAGCTCGATAAATTAGGCATCCAAGTCGGCTATCCAGACAAGATCGACCCACTCTACAGTAAATTCAAGGTCACTACCGCGAGTGAAGGCGGTAGTGTACTGTCAAACTTAATGGCATTCACCCGCATCCGTAACGAAGACGATTTTGCCCGTTGGAATCAACCCGTCGACAGAAGCCGTTGGGAAATGAGTGCTTCAACCGTGAACGCCTACTTCCACCCCTTCTACAACATCATTGTGTTCCCAGCAGCGATCCTGCAAGCACCGTTCTACAGCTTGAAACAGTCTTCCAGTGAAAACTTTGGCGGTATCGGTGCCGTAATTGCCCACGAAATTTCTCATGCCTTCGATAATAACGGTTCGTTGTTTGACGAAAACGGTAGCCTAAACAACTGGTGGACGAAAGAGGACAATGAGCATTTCCATGAATTAGCAGAAAACATGGTGAAGGAATTCGATGGTCTGCCTTACGCCGGTCAAAAAGTAAATGGTAAGCTGACCGTTTCTGAAAACATTGCTGATGGTGGCGGCCTTAGCTGTGCGTTGGAAGCAGCTAAAGGTGAACCAGACGTGGATCTGAACGCCTTCTTCCTCAACTGGGCCAAAATTTGGCGCCAAAAGGCTACTCCGGAACGCGAACAACTATTACTGTCCATTGACGTTCATGCGCCAGCCAAACTGCGGGCCAACGTTCAAGTTCAAAACCTCGATGATTTCTTTAGCACTTTCAACGTTCAACCGGGCGATAAGATGTATAAGGCACCGAAGGATCGTGTGAAAATCTGGTAGAGTGTGAAAACAGGCTTTTAGAGAGCGGAGTGTAAGTAGATAATGCTAAACATCCTGGGTTTGGATGATTAGCGTTATCTGCTTACATGCAGCTCTTTGCCTGATTGAACACGTTTAGGTTATATCGACGCGTAGAACCACAGTACGGTTATCACTAATTTTGGCTAAAAATAACTGGAGGTCCTTTTCTCATGCATAATGTCTATTTCGATCACGATGGTAACGTCGACGATCTGGTTTCACTTTTACTGCTGCTTCAAATGCCCGATGTTAATCTTATTGGTGTCGGTGTTATCGATGCTGACGGCTATGTCGATCCTGCATCTTCTGCTTCCCGGAAAATCATTGACCGGTTTGGTCATGAGGGTCGTAAACCAGCTGCCGTGGCTAAATCGAATTCACGACCAGCACATCAGTTTCCTAAAGAATGGCGGTTAAGCGCGTTTTCATTCGACGACTTCCCCATTCTAAACGAACATGGTGAACCCAAAACACCGTTGGCAACAAAACCAGCTCATCTGGACATGGTCGATGCCATCAAACAATCCGATACACCTGTTACCCTTGTGATGACAGGACCGTTAACTGACTTAGCCCGTGCGTTGGCCACTGACCCAACAATCTCTGACAACATTGAGCAGCTATTCTGGATGGGCGGTGCCATGAACAGCCAAGGAAACGTTGCAGAACCTGGACAAGACGGGCACGGTTGAATGGAACGCCTACTGGGACGCACAAGCGGTTAAAAAAGTCTGGGACTCACCGTTAAAGATTACCATGGTGGGCTTGGATAGTACGGACCAAGTCCCATTGACTAAAGAATTAAGAACGCGCTGGGCCAAACAACGGCAGTATCCAGCTCTTGATTTAATTGGTCAGGGATATTCACTCGTCCATTCCTTTGAAGCTAATTCGACTTACTACCTTTGGGACGTTTTAACGACTCTAATCAGTAACTATCCCGATTTAGTTGATTCAATCGCCGTTAAAAGTGATGTGATCGACCACGCACCTTCTGAAGGCCGGACCTTCATCACTGAAAACGGACGTGACATTACCTTCGTCACCAACGTTCACGCTGAGGCCTTCTTTGATAAAATCGACGAACTAGCTAAGCTCGCTACTAATTAATAGATAGCAAAAGCGGATACCCCAAAAAAGGTATCCGCTTTTTACTATTTAGTTTTAAGCTCTAAATAACGCCCTCACGCAGCCCCATAAAAATCGTTAAGATCAGCAAATCCGCTGATCCACCCAAACTGAGGTTACGTGCGGTAAAAATCTCGTTTAATTCGTCAAGAAATGCCATTCCTTGGACTGTTCGACTGCCGCCTAAAGCGAAGTACCGTTCTGACTGTAAACGAGCCCAGGCAACGATGTCGTTGGTTTTAGCGCGTTTTACTAGATTAGTATCTACACTATTACCCACGATGGTCATCAAGGTATCAAGTAACCGCTGATTCTTAGTTCCCTGATGCTGACGTAAAGCTGGTAAAGCAATGTTCATCACCGTTGGAAAACCTGCTTCGGCTTCACCACGAATACCTTTAATGCCATAGGTTAAATACTCTTTTTCCCCAGCGGTTAATGTTTCAGGTGCCTTATCCGCTAACCCTTTAAAATCGTTGACGGTTAGATCCTTCAACATTAGCTGAACAATCTTCTGTATCGACAGGTCACTATGGTCAGCATGATAGGCATCTGCTGTCACCAAAATTCCCAGGGAAAAGATGGCACCCTTATGCGTATTAACACCCTTAGTCGCCTCAAACATATCTTTTTCGGCCTCAACACCAGCCGGACGAATCGCTAAGAACAACGCTCTGAGATCATCACCCTGAAACGTGGTACCCTGCTCAACGCAACGGCTGAAATACTGTCTCAGACTCATGGAACTATCAATAAAGGTGAAGACGTCCATGTCAAGATGAGGACCGCTAGACACCGGGTCGACTAAACCAGGCTTTGGATTGACGCTAACTTCGTATAGCAGTGCGCGTAATGCATCGCCAACTAACGCATCTTTTTCAGTTGCAGTCATGTCTAACGTCCTCCCGCAGATGCGAATTCAGCAGTATAAATCTCACTGATTCGGGCTTGTAGTTCCGCTACCGAATGACGTCTGGAACGCGCGCAATCCTTCGCTTCTCGATTACAAATCAGACATTTACGTACTGGCAAATCAAAGTCAGAACGGGACAGTGCCCGCTCACGGCCAGCGTGCAGCACATCAACGTCGAATAGCCGACCAAGATGATCGCGGTCTTCAAAATTCACAGCTAACTGTTTCACAGCTGTTGGATCTAATTCAACGGTAATGAAAAGTTCATTGCCAGTTGGTTTATCCCACTGCGTAACAGTTTGAAAGTGCCGAGTCTGTGCCTTTAACTCGTCATAAAAACGTTGCATACCAGCTGTAAACAACTGTTTAATCTGCTGGTTGTTCTTAATTGGCCCAGGAATATTCAGTTTAATGGCAATCAGCGTATCGGTTGGATAGCGTGTCAGTAATTGCTGCTGCAGTGCTACTCGCGCATCACGGTTATCAAGCACATCAGTGATTTCTTGCGGCTGACCAGTTTGAAAAATGGCGGTCATCAACTCAGTCCTTTCAGGGAATAACGATTCTCTAATTTAGTCTTTAACTTCTTTAATGGTATCGATGATTGAGCCATCACGGTATTCAATCATGGCAACGGTCCGGTCGGTGAATTCAAGTGGCTTTGGTTTGCCCACTTTTTGTTCAGCCAGCTTTTGGAGGTCTTCAATCTTGTAAACTGGCACACCTGGCAAGTTACCGAGAGCTTCTTGAAGGTCCTTTCGCTTAGGGTTAATAGCAATCCCGTATTCGGTTACCAGAACATCAACTGAGTCACCTGGAGTAACAACAGTAGTAACATCTGGCACAACGGTTGCAATACGACCACGAACTAACGGTGCGGAAATAATAGTCAACTTGGCCGTTGCAGCATCTTGATGACCACCAATAGCGCCACGAATGACACCGTCAGAACCTGACATAACGTTAACATTGAACTTAGTGTCAATTTCCAAGGCACTTAAGATCACAACGTCTAATTGATCAACCATGGCGCCTTTGTTATCAGGATCAGCGTACCATGAAGCATCAATTTCTTGTTGGTTGGCACTGGTGTGCATTGATTCGGCAGCACCCTTGTCAAAGTCTTGAACATCCATGACCTTGTCGACTAAGCCTTCTTTTAACAAATCAGTCGTTGGCTTCGTAATCCCACCTAATGCGAAGGAAGCTTTAATCTTATTATCAATCATAGCCTGACGCAGGTAACGGGTAACAGCTAAGGCCGCACCACCGGAACCAGTTTGGAATGAGAAGCCATCCTTGAAGTAAGGCGAGTTCACAATGACATCGTTCACCGTTGATGCAATCTTCAGTTCTTTAGGGTCTTTAGTGAAACGAGTGGCGCCTGAACCAATCTTGTCAGGATCCCCTACCTTATCAACTTTAACCACGTAGTCCACTTGAGTCTGCTTGATTGAAGCTGGCGTGTTTGGATAACTAACGATGTTGTCAGTCAGTAAAACAACCTTGTCAGCATATTGGGCATCCATTAAGGCATAACCCAATGAACCAAAGACAGCGTCACCTTCCATACCATTGGCATTACCAAGCGCATCCGCGTTAGGCACACCCAAGAATGCAACATCGATCTTAATGTCGCCGTGTTCGATTGCACGAGCACGGTTACCATGTGAACGGAAGATAACTGGGCTCTTTAAACCACCATGTGAGACGAAATCGCCCAATGAACCACGCATCCCTGAACTAGTAATGTGCGTAATGGTACCAGCCTTAATAGCTTCGATCACTAAATCATTCATGACGCCAGTCAAAGACGATGGCGCTAAGGTTAAGTCCTTGTAGCCCGCATCGATGATTTCGCGCATCACCATATTAAACACAAAATCACCGTTTCGGAAGTGGTGATGGAACGAAATGGTCATACCATCTTTTAAGGTATCTTTGATTACTTGCTTGATTGAGGTAACTACCTTGTCGTCACCGGTTGAAACGTGAACTTTAGGGGCAACCCGCTGAATCTCGGGATGACCAATTTCAGTGGATTCAAATGGTTTGTAGTTTAAGTCTTTCATGACATCTTCTGGTAAGTCGCGATTAACACTATTTTTCAATGTAATTACCCTCCTCATTAACTAGGTTAGACGCTTTTGCGAGCCGCATGACACGTTGCGCACGTAAAACAACTGGGCGGTCAACCATTTGACCGTTCATTGAAATCACGCCTGAACCCTTAAGGCGGGCCTCTTCAATGGCGTTGATCACGTTCTTAGCGTTCAATACTTCTTTTTCAGTTGGTTCGTAGACCTTGTTAACCATTTCAATTTGACGAGGGTTAACCAGTGACTTGCCGTCGAAACCGAGCTGGTGAATGTATTCCGTTTCACGGTAGAAACCTTCAGTGTCGTCCATGTTGGTAAAGACGGTATCAAAGGCTGCCACACCAGCTGCACGAGCAGCGTGAAGTACCATGTTACGGGCAAATTCGAGTTCAGCACCATCTGGGTAACGGTGAGTCTTCATATCAGTGGTGTAATCTTCGGCTGATAAAGCAATCCCAATCATCCGGTCAGAGGCCGCGGCGATTTGAGGTGCGTTTAAGACACCCTTAGCACTTTCAATGGCAGCCATGAGATGAGTTGAACCCTCTTCTCTGCCAAATTCTTTTTCGGCAGCTAAGATATCAGTCTCAAGTTGTTTGACCATGTCAGCTGATTCAGCTTTTGGCAAACGAATCACATCGATGCCGGCCTTAACCATGGCTTTAACATCATTAGCATAGAATTCAGTGTCTTGACCGTTGACTCGGACAACCAATTCAGCATTACCGTAGTCTTGCGTTTGAAGTGCTTCGTATACTAAAACACGAGCAGCGTCTTTTTCTGACAGTGAAACGGAATCTTCCAGGTCAAACATGATGGAGTCGGCACCATAGATACCGGCATCCTTCACCATTGCTGGGTTATTACCAGGAACAAACATCATTGTTCGACGTAAACGTTCTTCATTTTCAGCCATTTTAGAGTACCTCCCATGCTGGTTGATCAGTGGTCTGGCTAGCACGTTGGGCTGCCGCAATCGTCCGGGCTTTGATGACACAATCAAGCGCACCCTTATCCACTGCTTTAACCTTTGCGGCTGTAATGTCTAAATCGTTTAACGTCTTGGTAATTACCTGACGAATTTGGTCGCCGAACTGTTTTTCAACGTCGGACTGCAAATCAATCTGAATCCCGTCGGTAGCTTTAGAGATCATAATCTGAATATCTGATGATTCCAAAGTACCAGCAACGGCTGTTTCTTTAATTTCCATCAATGTTCATTCCTTCCTGAATCCGTTTTTGTAGGGTTGTTAAATGATTTTGGATGAATTGAGCAGTCGTTTCCGGCACAAAAGCCGTTAAACTGCTGATCTCACCCTTTTTGATGAACTGTCTAACTTGCGTTGCAGTGATCACTTGATGATCACTTGTTAGTGTCTGATCACGATCAATCACCTTCACCTCAACTGCAGACGGCAATTCTCGTGTCAGCACATCGTTATAAATACTAGTGGTGCGAGATAGTGGTTCGGACCCAACGTAGCGTGTCGTAATATTCAACGCTGGGGCAATGACATTACGGAAGATGCGTGCATCCAATGTTGTCTGATACGTCACAGCCTGATCAGGTGATGCCAAGAAATAAGCTGGGAACGTCGCGTAACTGACCATGTAGTCGCCACCGTTAACTACGATGACGTTATCAAGGTCGACTGTGCCGTCCTTTACTAACTGGAACCGTTCCTCAGTCGTAAACAACGAAGCATCCGTATTAACGACGAAAACATACACCAAATCGTTTTCACTAGCCGCCTGCTCGACTAGATAACGATGCCCGCGAGTAAACGGATTAGCGTTCATGACGATGCCAGCAACTTGTTTATCACTTTGATCATCGACCCGGGGAATATCGGTCAAAAAGTCATTCACATCCGGACTACCGGTTTCTAAAAACGCGGCTTCATCTGAATGTGCCAGTTCACTAAAGCCAATATGTTGGAAACTGTCACTATACTTCAGTTTCGTAAACACAAATAGATGATAGATATGGTTCGCAAATTGGCGATTAACTAACTCGGAAACAATCGCGTTGAACCGGGAACCAGTAGTCACACCCTTATTGCAGACGCCAATGTACTTCAGCACATTACCGGCAACGGAACCCGTTGCTACCAAGTCATCACCGCTGTAAATACCAATCGTATAGTCGATTTGGTCAACCTCATTGGCAGAGAAATTGGTAATCTTCAGACTCGTTAAAAAATCTTCCCAATCCCTTTTCACTTTAGGGTTGCTAAGATACAGATCGACAATTTGATTGTCCATGTCAGACCTCCGTCATCAATTCTTTCTTTTGGTCATCGGCATAATCTATAACCGCTTGGCTGACTGTTTCAACCACCTTGGTATTGAACACACCTGGAACCACTTCCTCAGCCGTTGGTGTTTCAACAACACTCGCTAAAGCCTTGGCAACAACTAATTGTAGCTTGGCGTCAACGTGCTTTATCCCACTGGCCAGCAAACCTTTAAATAAGCCTGGGAAGGACAAAATATTATTGACCTGGTTAGGATGTTGGCTTGAGCCGGTTGCAATGACCTTAGCACCAGCTTGAGCAGCAACTTCTGGTTCAATTTCGGGAATCGGGTTTGCTAACGCAAAGACGATTGGGTCAGCAGCCATCCGCTGAACATCATCACCGGATAACAGATGCTGATCAGAAAGACCGATGAAGGCATCCTGACCATCCATAACATCGCTCAATTTAAGTCCCTTTTGAGCATCACTAGCCTCAACTTGAGCTGCAAAATCACGTTGGTACTGATTATATCTCATATCATTTGCGGTAACCACACCATAAATATCGACTAAAGTCAGTTGTTTGATTCCTGCTGCGTAAAGTAATTTAGCGGTGGCTAAGCCGGAAGCGCCGACGCCATTAATCACCACGCGCAAATCTGACAATTGCTTACCTACGACTTTAGCGGCGTTAATTAAGCCTGCTAAAACAACGATTGCAGTTCCTTCTTGATCATCGTGATAAACTGGAATGTTTAACGATTGACTCAGTGCTTCCTCAATTTCAAAACACTTCGGTGCCGCAATATCTTCCAAATGAATACCCGCAAACGACTGCGACATATTTTGAATCGTCTTAACGATTTCGTCAGTTGACACTTGGTTAACCGCAATTGGAATGGCGTTAATGCCAGCCAAGTCCTTATATAGCAAAGCTTTACCTTCAATCACGGGTAAACCGCCAGCTGGACCAATATTGCCGAGGCCTAAAACGGCGGAACCATCCGTAATCAAAGCGACCAACTTACCGCTAACCGTATACTTATTTTTAAGTTCCGGATGTTTGGCAATCAACTTAGAGAGCACCGCTACTCCGGGAGTATACGCCTTGCCCAAATCGGTCTTATTATGTACACCTAGATCAGATTGAATGTCCAATACACCTGTGTGACTCTCATGCACTTTTAAAATCTCACTATTATCTGTCAATCGCACCATTCCTTTCAAACAATCACTTGTGATTTAATTATTAAGTTCTTCTACTCTTATAGTTTACTCCGCCTTTTTAACTTTTTCAAATATAAATCATATTTTTTACATTTTTAAAATAAGAATTTTTGTTCTGATAAAAGTGTTTAAAAATACGAACATTTTTGTTCTAACATGATATGATGGTAGGGAAGTTAATTAATGAAACTAGATTCACATCTAATTGATAACCACTTACGAAAACTTGTATGATGGTTCTGCTATCGATACGGCTACTGAAACTTTTAGGAGGAAACTTTTTGGACAACATGAAATCCCGCGAGCAACTCGCCAATATTGCACGCGATTATTACCTATCTAAATTGACAATTTCGCAAATCTCAAAAAAATATAACCTTAGCCGTTATTTAATTACAAAAGACTTAGATGATGCCTTGAACAACGGCCTTGTTAAAATCACCATTAACGCACCCATTGACCGCAATATGGAAATGGAGGCCCGGTTTAAAAAGCAGTTTGGTCTGCAAAATGCCTTTATTCTAAAAGATGCGGACAATACTAATGAAGACTATGAAAACGTGGTGGAGTTTGCGGCCGAAGAAATTCAGGATATGCTCCACCGCAGTTCAGTGATCGGTGTTGGCTGGGGCGGTACGGTTGCTAACGTGATCAACCACTTCCAGTCCGAAATTTTAGATGATCTCGTCTTCACGCAGTTTATGGGCGACAATTTAAAATACAACTCTACCCTTGGTGCCACGCCGCTAGTTCAAAAAGCAGCGACTAAATTCGGTGCCAGCTTTAGAACCATTCCGGCACCCCTTTATATCATTAATGATGCGACTCGTAACGCTTTACAACAAGAACCAGCATTAGTTTCGGCGTTCACTACCATGGCTAAGATGGACCTGCTATTCGCTGGGGTTGGTACTCTGGCATCGGTCGATTCCATTCCTCTATGGCAAAATCATCGTGACGAAATTCTGGGTGAAATCGAACCAGACGACGTTGCTGGCATGCTGTATGGTCGGCCATACGATATTAATGGCCATATTTTAAACAGAGGACACGATAAACTGTTTGGTGCTTCCTTAGATGCTATCCTCACTGTTCCTCATCGTATCGCCATCGTGAAAAGTAAGTTCAAGGGACGTGCTCTACTTGGTGCTTTACGTGGTGGCCTACTGACGGACTTTGTAACCAATGAATCTGTTGCTAACAGAGTTTTACTCGAGATGGGTAGATCGTAAATTCAATAAATAACCATGTATAAAATAAGCGGTATCCCGAAAGCACTGGGATACCGCTTATTTTGTACATGGTTATTGAGTTATGAAACCAACAGATTATTTCAAATTTTCTTCAAAAAGGCTGACAGTGCTTTATTAAATAACGCCGGCTGCTCCGTCATCACAATATGACCAGCACTATTAATCACTTGCGATTGCCCTCGTGGTGCCAGTGCAGCAGCCACTGACGCAAACTTCGGATTAAAATAGGGTGATTTTGCCCCAGCAACGATCAGCAACGGTATCTGCAATCCTAGTAAAACATCCCGCCAATCTTGAAAGGCATGATCCACTAAAAATGCGTTATTTTGTTCCACATCATAGGGGTGTGCCTGTCTGGCAGCCCGGACATTGGTTCGAACTTCATCCGATACACGTGTGGCTGTCGCAGGACCAAACGGCAACTTTAACATTTCTGGGAAATTTTCCCATGTAAGGTTTTTGAACCCGTATTGCCACGTGTCATCACTGATCATTTTGGGGCTCTGATCAACATCGATAAACGCACTGAATTGGTGACTGCCAAATAACGAAGCGTACGCAAACAATGTGCTGGCTCCCATAGAATTACCAATTCCAATTACATCATTTAAATCCAAGTGTGCCAGTAACTCTTTGATATCGATAGCGTGACGGGACATCCGCCGACCCTTAAACGTTCGTTGGGAGGCGCCTTGATTTCTCGCGTCTAAATTAATTACTCGGTAACCTGCATCAACTAAAAATCGTTTTGTTGGCAGCCAAATTTCACGGTAACTCCCAATACCGCTCAGCAATAAAACCGCTGGGCCATCACCTTCGTCAGTATAGCTAAGCCGTACATGATCACTCGTTGTAAATTCCAATTTTTTCACCTCAAACAAAAACGAGTTGCCAGCAATTGCTACCCAACTCGTTCGATTAATCTTATTCTATCACTTATTTATTCAGCGGCGAGTAAGACTTCGTTCATCTTACGTGCTGATTCTTGCATCTTTTCAGTTTCTTCATCCGTCAGACTGACTTCGATAACCTGACGAATACCGCCACCATTAATCACAGCTGGTGTGCCGATGTAGCCATCTTCCAGACCATATTGACCGTTAACTGGTGCTGAGATTGGCATTACCAGGTTCTCATCTAATAGGATTACCCGGCAAATCTTCATCAAGCTGACTGCAACACCGTAGAACGTTGCGCCTTTACGGCTAATGATAGCGCCGCCCTTTTTCTTAACGTCTTTTTCAATCTGAGCTAAACGGTCACGATCAATGTTTTGCAGGCTTAAGAGTGGCTGACCGTTCACCGTCGCTTCATTATAAGCAGCAAACGAACTGTCACCATGCTCACCTAACACGTAGGCATCAACATCGCTGGTACTAACATCCAGTTCTTTGCCAAGTGCAACTTGCAGCCGTGCACTGTCCAAAGAAGTCCCAGTACCAATGACACGGTTCTTAGGGAACCCAGAGATGTGCTGAGTCAAAGCCGTTAAAATATCAACTGGGTTAGCCGAAACAACAAACACACCGTTGAAGCCACTTTCCACAACTGGAGTGACGATTGATTCCAAAATCTTAGTATTCTTATTGACCAGATCCAAGCGAGTTTCGCCTGGTTTACGAGGAACACCTGCGGTCAAAACAACGATGTCAGCATCCGCAGCATCTGAATATTCACCGGTTCTGATCCGGGCTGGCATCATCATAGGTGTCAGGTCTTCCAAATCAAGGCTATCACCTTCAGCGTGTTCTTTTTGAAGGTCAACGATCACCAGTTCATCGATCCCACAGTTTTGTAGAAGTGAAAATGCAAAAGATGAACCCACGGCGCCGTCACCAACTAATAATACTTTTCGGTGTTTTTTTATCATAATGATAGTCTCCTTTCAGTTGATCCTGATATCTAACAACTGTTCTCGTTTAAATTTGTTTGTTCTTTATGTCACATTCATTATACTTCATTTCAAGAAAAATTGTTTACTTTTTTAAAAAAATCACGTTATTTTTTAAATTTATCAAATGTATATTATTCAAATCGTAATAATAAGCGCTTTTATTGAGATAATTAATTTAACACGGGGTGGAAATGTTTACAATAACTTTCACGAATTCGCTCTTAAGCGGACAAAAAAATCTAGCTCAGCTCATTGCCTTGCTAGATTTTTGGTTTCTTGTGTGATTTAATTTCTGTTTACCGAGTACTCTTACGAATAATCAGCTTGGTGCCAACAACCACTTTTAGCGGTACTTCTCGGCTATTCTCCAGCCGACTCTTCATTAATTCAACTGCGCTGATTCCCATTTGATCCGTTGCCACGTGTACCGCGCTTAACTCTGGGTAAACATACTTGGCAACTGAAGTGTCATTGAAGCTGAACAAACTAACGCGTTCAGGAACATTGATATTATCTTCACCCAATGCCTTCAAGGCACCGATTGCCATAGGGTCATTGCTAACGAAGAAGGCGTGCGGTAAATCATCACCTAAGTCCCGTACGGCCTGCTTCATCAAATCATAACCAGCTTGATTAGTGTAGTTACCTTCAAAGGCAAACTGAGGATTAAATAACTTTCGTTCAGTCATGATCGACTTGAAGGCCTTAAAGCGTGGATCAGGAATCTTAAGTTTCCCATCCGTCGTGTATTCAGAACCATAGATGATGCCGATATCTTGATTTTTTGGCAACAGATAGTCAATCACTTTGAGAACGGCTGGCTTAAACTCAGTCACAATACTATCAAAACCACGATCCATTTCACTCCAGTCAACGAAGACTAAATTATCGCTGATTGCACTGAGTTCATCGACCTGTGCTTCACTGTATTTACCGACCGCAATAATGCCATCGACATCCTTACTGATCTCAGAAACCTGATTTTGAAAGACTGGAATTGTTTGAATATGCAGTTCCTGACTGCGTTTTTCAATTTCCATTCGAATCGTCATGTAGTAAAGGTCATCCAGCTCTTTATTAATGGAGTACCACTGAACAACTGCGATTTTATAGGTATCAGCTACCTGCGAGACTCGTTTAGTCTTGGTATAGTTCAGTTCTTCCGCAATCTCAAAGATGCGTTGCCGAGTATCATCACTGACGGATAACGTCGTATCATAATTGAGCACTCGAGAAACAGTGGACAGGGAAACACCTGCTTTTTGAGCGATGTCTTTTAAAGTCACTTTCATAGATGCTTCCCCCTTTCGTATAATAAGCTACTTAATTTGTGCAATGAAACGGTCAAAAGCAGCTTGGCCTTTGTCGTTCCACTTGAAGACACCTGCATCTTGCAGAACCCGAGCAAAGACTTCACCGATTGACTGATCAATAATGCCGTCAGCATTGTCAGCAGTAAACTTATGGTCTGCTTTCAATTGATCAGCCCATGCCTTGTGATAGTCCTTCATCTCGTTTGATTCGCCTAATACATAGTGTTTAACTTCTTGCATTTCAGTCTTAAGCCGTGCTGGTAAAATAGCGCGCCCCATAACTTCAATCAAACCAATGTTTTCCTTTTTAATGTGCTGAACATCCTGATGTGGATGGAAAATACCATCTGGGTACTTATCAGAGGTCTGATTATCCCGCAAAACGATATCTAAAACAAACTTAGAACCACGACGGTAAGCAATTGGTGTTACCGTGTGGTGACGTTCACCATCAGTATATGAACGAACATCGACTGATTCGTCGTCATAATGCTGCCAGCTGTTAGCGATGGCTGTTGCTGCATTGATCAACGATTCAGGTGTTTCACCTGAAAGTCGAATCGTGGACATTGGCCAGTTAACAATACCAGCATCAACATCATCAAAACCGGCTAACTTAATTTTACGGTCCAGCGGTGCCTTCATCATTGGGAAGTCGTGACGACCGCCTTGATAATGGTCTTGTGCCAGCATCGAGCCACCAACGATTGGTAAATCAGCGTTACTACCTACAAAGTAGTGTGGGAATAACCGGACAATTTCCAGTAAATTACCAAAAGTATGCTGGTTAATGACCATTGGTCGGTGTTCTTGCAGCAAGAAAATGGCGTGTTCGCTAAAGTAAGCGTATGGCGAATACTGGAAGCCCCATGGTTCACCACCAAGTGTTAACCGAATAACCCGGTGATTCGTCCGTGCTGGGTAACCCAAACGGCCACGATAACCTTCGTTTTCAATGGCTAACTGACTTAATGGATACGTGTTGCTCTTCTGATTACGAGCAGCAGCAATCGCCTTGGGATCCTTTTCAGGCTTTGACAGGTTAATGGTAATTTCAAGATCACCATAATCCGTTGGTGCATCAAAAACGATGTTCTTAGCAATCGATCTCGTCTTAATGTAGTCGTTTTTACGACTCAAGTTATAGAAGAAGTTCGTTGCATCTTCGGGTGACTTTTGGTATTCATTCCAGAATTCTTGGTTCACTTTAGCTGGTGTTGGGGTCAGCAAATCAGTGAGTTCAGCTTCTAGAATATCGCGGTCAGATTGACCATCTTCAATTTTACCGTTCTTAACTGCAGTTGCCAACAAGGCATCAACGACATCCAATAAATCATCGCTTTTAGCTTCAACGGCATCGTCATCACCGACTAGTCCAAGAACGCGGTTTGTCACGTAAATGCGGTCTAGTGGTTGATAGGTTCCGCTAGCAAGAATGGCATCAACAAATTGATCAACAGTTTTTGACATTTTAGGCTTCACCTCGGTCGTTGTAGCCCTTTGGATGCGTCTGTTTCCAGTTCCAAGCGGTCTTAATAATTTCCTTAACGTCATCGTATTGTGGCTTCCAGCCTAAGACTTTACGAGCCTTGTCACTAGCAGCAATCAAGGTGCTAGGATCACCGGCACGTCTTGGTGCATCTTCAGCAGGAATTGGCTGACCAGTTGCTTCACGGGCAGCTTCCAAAATTTCTTTGTTTGAGAAACCAGTTGATGACCCAAGGTTAAAGGCATCACTGTCATTGCCGGCCTTCAGGTATTCCAAAGCCAGGATATGTGCATCCGCTAAGTCCACAACATGAACGTAGTCACGCACGTTAGTCCCGTCTTTAGTAGGATAGTCGGTACCAAAAATCTTCAGACCAGTACGTTCACCCGCAGCAACCTGCAAAATAATTGGAATCAAGTGGGTTTCTGGATGGTGATCTTCACCGATTGAGCCATCAGCTTTAGCACCCGCAACGTTGAAGTAACGCAAAGCCACGAACTTAATACCGTATGCCACATCAGACCAGTGAATAATCTTTTCCATGGCTAACTTACTTTCACCATATGGGTTCGTAGGAATCTGAGGATCAGTTTCCTTAATTGGAATCTGCTTAGGTTCACCATAGGTTGCAGCTGTTGAACTGAAGATGATGCGCTTAATGTCATGGTCCTTCATTGCCTTAAGTAAGGTGATCATGCCACCAGTATTGTTATCAAAGTACTTCAATGGATTACTCATTGATTCCGGCACGATTGAAAAGGCCGCAAAGTGAATAATGCCTTCTACATCAGTTTCTTTGTTAAAAACTTCATCCAAAAAGGCGCGGTCGCGAATATCACCTTGGTAAAAACGTGCTTTAGGATTAACCGCAGCCCGGTGACCTGTGATCAAACTATCAATCACCGCAACGTCGTACCCTTTTTCAACTAACCGATCAACTGTGTGTGAACCGATATAGCCCGCACCACCTAATACAACAACTGTCATAAATGATTACCTCCATACTTTCTCTTTAACCTAATTCCGATATAAAAGCGCTCTGCAAGTAACATTGCTTTGCGCTTTTTTAAACTCTATTAAGCTTTGATTTCCTTAGGACCATCACCAATGCTTGCAACGTAGAAGCTGGCTTCATAACCAATTTCTTTCTTGTAAACATCACCGACATTCTTAATGAAGTCATCAACGTTAGCCTTGTTAACAATGGCGATTGCGCAGCCACCGAAGCCGGCACCAGTCATACGAGCACCCAAGACCCCTGGTTGCTTCCATGCTGTTTCAGCTAAAGTATCCAATTCTTTACCCGTAACTTCGTAGTCATAATGTAAGGAAACGTGTGACGCATTAACTAACTTACCGAATTCTTCAAGTTGACCGTTGCTCAAGGCTTTCTTAGCACGTAATGTCCGTTGGTTTTCGATGACCGCGTGACGAGCACGTTTGATCAAGGTATCGTCGTTGACCAAGTAAGCATCCTTATCGAATTCTTCTTGTGACAAGTCACCCAACGTCTTAACATCCACGCCGCCCTTTTGTAGAAGTGCAACAGCCTTTTCACATTCTGACCGACGCTCGTTATACTTAGAATCCGTCAGTTCACGCCGCTTGTTGGTGTTCATAATAACAATCACGTTGTCACCTAATTCAACGGGAACATATTCATACTTCATGGTATTTGCATCAAGCAAAACAGCCTGATTCTTTTTACCCATACCGATGGCAAATTGATCAAGAATCCCAGTGTTAAGCCCTAAGTAATCATTTTCAACTGCTTGGCCGTTCTTGATCAACGTCATTTGATCGACACCCCAGTTAAATTCTTGGTTCAAAATGTTACCAATCAAGAGTTCAATGGAAGCTGATGATGAAAGGCCTGAAGCGTCTGGCAAATCACCGTGAACGAAGAGGTCAAACCCATGATCCACCGTCTTGCCCTGCTTAGCCATTTCGTACATCACACCACGTGGGAACTTAGCCCAGCTATCGTTTTTGTCAAAATCTAATTTATCAATTGGGAAAGTCAAAATACCTGCGTCTGGAAGGTTAGCAGAATAAAGTCGAACTTGGTCGTCTTTACGAGCTGCGTAAACACCATATGTGCCCATGGTGATTGCACAAGGGAAAACGTGACCGCCATTGTAATCAGTATGTTCACCGATCAGGTTAATTCGGCCTGGTGAAAAGTAAACGCGTTCACCTTCGTAGCCAAAAGCTTTGTTGAATTCTTCTTTTAAGCTTTGATAATCCATAATTATGCCTCCACAGATTTTACTAAATTTTTACTACCTCTAAAATAACCTAAAATTTAGTTCTTGTCAACGAAAAATGAAATCGTTTTCTTTAGCTTCAGATCAATCTTTATGAGTGTTCAAGTCTGATCAATGTCAGCTGTTCACCACGTTGCCGCGCTCCGTGCAGACAAAAACGATCCGATTTTACCAACACCATTTTGATAAAATCAGATCGTTTTTTTACTAATCCTTAACCCACTGAGTTAAAGCATTTTCAAAATCAGTTAACTTTTGAGTAGCCTCTTCGTCAGTTTTACCATTAGTCCCAATGTAAAACTTGATCTTTGGTTCAGTCCCTGAAGGTCGAACAGCGATCCAAGTACCATCCGCTAACCAATACTTCAAAACGTTGGAAACTGGCAAATCCAATTTTTCAGTGCCGCCATCTTGGTGGGTTGCCACTTGCGTTTGATAATCATCAGTAGTCTCAACCTTAACACCAGCAAATTCCGTTGGTTTGCTGTCACGCAAGGACTTCATAATAGCGGCCATCTTGTCGGCACCATCAACGCCATCGAACTCCTTGGCAGTGGTCTTTTCCTTGAAGTAGCCATAGGTCTTGTAAAGTTGTTGAATGCCATCGTAAAGGGTCAATCCCTGCTGTTTGTAATCAGCAGCGACTTCGGCCAATAGAATGGTTGATTGAATCGCATCTTTATCACGAACAAACGGGTTGATCAGGTAGCCGAAACTTTCTTCAAAGCCAAACAAGAAGGTGTGATCATGATTCTGTTCAGCCAGCTTGATCTGTTCAGCAATGTACTTGAATCCAGTCAGCACGTTGACCATCTTAACGCCGTAGTGATCAGCAATCTTGGTTGCTAATTCGGTGGAGACAATGGACTTAACGACCATGCCGTCAGCTGGTAACTTTCCTGCGTCCTGCTTAGCCTTCAAAATATAGTTCAGCAAAACAGAGGCGATTTGATTCCCAGTCATTAGTTGATACTCACCGTTTGGCATCCGAACAGCGGCACCCAAACGGTCGGCGTCAGGGTCAGTAGCAACCAACAAGTCAGCGCCTTGCTTTTTACCTAATTCAATCGCCATGTTAAAGGCTTCTGGAAATTCAGGATTTGGATGAGTGACCGTTGGGAATTCAGGATCAGCAATGGCTTGTTCTTTGACCATCGTAAAGTGGTCGTAACCAGCGTCCTTCAATGCCCGGTAACCGATGATGTGACCGGTCCCATGCAATGGCGTGTAAATCAACGTCATGTCTTTACCAACTTCATCAATCAGTTTAGGGTTAACCGAAACGGCTTTAACACCGGCTAAATAATCTTCATCAACATCTTCACCAATGATATGAACGAGATTTTGCTTTCTGAGCGTTGTTTCCTTCACAGTTTTAACGGTGAACATGTTATCGATACCGTTAACGTATTCAGTGATCTGATCAGCAGCCTTTGGTGGCATTTGACCGCCATCGGGACCGTATATCTTAAACCCGTTGTACTGTTTAGGGTTATGGCTAGCGGTAATCATAATACCAGCGTAAGTGTGCAAGTGACGAACCGCAAAAGAAAGTTCTGGTGTAGGCCGAATATCGTCGAAGACAAAACTTGGAATCCCGTGTGCACCAAGAACCTGTGCTGAATGGTGTGCAAATTCACGCGATTGATAACGCGAGTCAAAACTGATTGCCACACCGCGTTGCTTATCCTTATCGTCCAGGGTATCCATAAAGCGAGCCAATCCCTCAGCGGCGGCCCCAACGGTATAAAGGTTCATTTGTCCGATTCCGGGACCAATCAACCCCCGCATACCCGCAGTTCCAAAGGCCATTGGTTTGGTAAAGGCGTTTTCTAGTGTCTCTTGGTCATCAGCCATATCTGCTAATTCTTGTGCTAATGCTGGATCTAAGTCTTGATAGTTCTTCCATACTTGATAATTATCTTGCCAAGTCATCGTATCGCCACTCCTCTTAAGTTTAAGTTGTGTTCTCAATAATGCTTCCGCTTTCAGTATAAGCCGAAAACCGGAAAAAGAGTAAAAATTTTACTAAATAATTTCATTTTCTGTATTCTCTGAATACCCTTACAATTTTACCATCTTTCAATTTTGCTTGCACCATGTCTTTCCGTGTACTAATTTCTTTTATTTAATGCAACTAATGGTTGTCAAACCAGAAGGTAAGCATTCCGATCCTCCCCAAAGTAGGTACTTACGAATAATCTAGTGATGTTAACAGCAACTCACTAATACGTATTAGTCATCAAGTCTTAGGGAGAGCTTTTCTTATGCAATCTTTTATTAAATATTCATCATTAGCTTTTGCTACTGCACTATTGTTGTACTGGTATTATTGAATCAGGTGTAAATGTGCAGCAGGCACATGCTGATAAAACTCAAGCAGCTACTACAAACACTGAATCTACAGGCAACACCACATTTATTAACAGAGACCCAAGCTTGGAATTTAATTTCAGCTAAGTTAGAATCAGCAACATAGACGCAAAAACAACAAAAAATTAGGAGTTAATCATGATTAATATGAAGTCAATAAAAGAAACGTTTGCCACACAGTTTACCCATAAATCGTATCGTATAATGCAAATAATAGCCGGGACTGCTCTAGTTTTAGCAATTGTTTTAAATTTCTTCAGAGCGACTCAAAATTTTGCGATTGGATTAATCTCGTTTTCTTATTTTATGTGTGTTGACTTACTTACTTTTCGCCTCTGCAAAACTAACCTAAATCTAATTCTATGTCTTATTTTAGGCACGCTACTTCCTATCCTTTTACTTTCCTCAATATTGATAGTATTAGCCTTTGCTGCTGGTTATTAAATTAGCGACCAGTTAAACTTAATTTACAATTTTGTAACCCATTAAAATCAATTGATAACCCAACGTAAACTCAATGTAAACCTCTGTAAATAAGGCATTCCTTAAAGGTGTCACGTGTTAAACTAGAGATAATAATTCTAATACTGAGGTGAAACGTAATGAGTGTTAAGCCGTTCGATTTTAGTCAGTTAGTTGTGCAGCAATCATTGAAAGACCAACAGAAACTTGGTAAGAAGCTCCGTTCAGCGTACCCATTTGAAGCACTGGGCGAATATCTGCCAACTGATCGTGATCCCAACCAATTAATGGATCAGGTTCGCTCAATTCTGATTCCCGAGCTGCTACCAGAACGGACTCAGCGCATGAGCCAGTCTAGTTTCACCTTTTTTCGGGGGACCGCTGAATTAATGGAAGCTGACTTGACCCATCAGGATAATTCGCCCATTCACGCAGTTAGCTGCGGTGACGCACATATCGGTAACTTTGGTTTCTTTGGCTCACCAGAGCGACACCTCCTATTTGATTTAAACGATTTCGATGAAGCTGGCATCAATCCGTTTGAGTGGGACGTGAAACGCTTGGCGGTCAGCACCCTATTGGCAGGTCGTGAGCACCAATTCGGCGACGACAAATTAAATAACTTGGTTAAGGAACTGGGCGAATCCTACCGTAAAAGTCTACAGAATATGTTCGAGAAAACCGCGCTGAATCGTTTCTATCCAATAAACAGCGTGGAAAACATATTGAACACGATCCCCAGTAAAGAAATGCACACCAAAAAACTGATGAAATTCTTGTCCAAAGCAGGCAAACGTGATTCTGAACAGGTGGTTCGCAAGTTTACGATCACGGACAGCAAGGGTCGAATTTCATTTAAGGAGAACCCGCCGCGAACGCAACATGTCAACGACCGGGTCACTAAACATATTACGAAATATCTCACCCAATACCGTCAAACCCTTCCCACTGATGTTGGTTTAATGCTGTCGCAGTATCACGTCACTGACATCGTCCGTCACAGTGTTGGCGTGGGCAGCTTTGGGTCATTATGTTATCTATTATTGCTGACGGGTACGGACGGCTCACACTTGGTCTTACAAATTAAAGAAGCCCTGCCCCATCGTCAACTGGCCGACGAGCTGGATGACGCAAATGCGCAGTACGAGCAAAATGAAGGTAAGCGAATCGTTGATTGCCAAAAGATCCTTCAATCTGCATCCGACTCATTTCTGGGTTACTTTGCCACGGAAAAGAAGAGTTTTTATGTGCGGCAATTCCGTGATATGAAAGCCTCTATCGAACTGTCTGAACTGGATTGGGATCAGTTTGAAGCCTATGCCAAAACTTGCGCTTGGGTACTGGGTATTGCTCATGCACAAAGTCCAACCGCTGGCGTGATTCTTGGTTATACCGGGCACTCAGATAAGTTTGATCAGGCAATCCAGACGTGGACGGCTGCTTACGTGCAGCAAGTTGATCAAGATTTTGAAGCCTTTAAACAGTATCGTTTATAAGATAAAACCGTTACCTGACAAGCTTTTAGTCGGATAACGGTTTTTTGATTGATAAACAGCAAGTGGTTATTCTTGACTCACTTACAAAAAGTAAGTAAGCTATAGTCATTCAAAAATAATTATCTTTGCTGGAGGCAAATATTATGGTTATGACTAACGGTTACGAACAAAACGAAAACGAAAAAACACTTGATATTTTAAACCTAACTCAACTAGAAGAAGATGCTAAAAAGATTATTCCTACCGGTGGCTTTGGCTACATCGTGAGCGGTTCAGAGGATGAATGGACATTAAATGCTAATCGTAAAGCATTCCAACACCGCCAAATCGTTCCTAAGGCGCTAAGCAACATTGAAAATCCACAGACTGATACCACGGTCTTCGGCTTAGATTTGAAGACACCAATCATGATGGCACCAGCTGCTGCACAAGGCTTGGCTCACGCTAAAGGTGAAGTTGATACCGCGAAGGGAGTTGCTAAAGCTGGTGGGTTAATGGCACAAAGTACCTATTCATCAACATCCATTGCGGATACTGCCGCTGGCGGCGACGGTGCTCCTCAATTCTTCCAGCTCTACATGAGTAAAGACTGGGACTTTAACAAGTGACTTTTAGATGAAGCTAAGCAAGCTGGCGTAAAAGCCATCATCCTCACCGTTGATGCCACTGTTGGTGGCTATCGTGAAGCTGATATTATTAATCATTTCCAATTTCCAATTCCAATGGCTAACTTAATCAAGTTCAGTGAAGGCGATGGCGAAGGTAAGGGCATTTCTGAAATTTATGCCTCTGCTGCTCAAAAGATTGGTCCAGATGACGTTAAGCGGATCATTGACTACACCGATTTACCAGTCATCGTTAAGGGAATTGAATCACCTGAAGATGCGCTCTATGCGATCGGTGCAGGGGCAGCCGGTATTTACGTTTCTAACCACGGTGGCCGTCAATTGAATGGTGGCCCAGCCAGCTTTGACGTTCTTGAAAGCGTCACTAAAGCAGTTAACCATCAAGTACCAGTGATCTTTGATTCTGGTGTCCGTCGCGGTTCAGACGTCTTTAAGGCAATTGCCTTAGGTGCCGATTTAGTCGCCATTGGCCGTCCCGCAATTTACGGCTTAGCACTGGGTGGTGCTGATGGTGTTTACTCAGTCTTTGAACATCTCAACAATGAGCTGAAGATCGTGATGCAATTAGCTGGCACTAAGACGATTGAAGATATTAAGCAGGCTGAGTTGCTGCATATTCAGTATTAATTTAAGAATTCCAAACAAAAGAACTGCACTTCATTTTGAGTGCAGTTCTTTTTTACATACAATTCTTTTTAGTAATTTTCTAGTTTCCACATATACCGTCTTTTACTCAGAGGATGATTTCGAGCATCGCCCAAATGTTCCGCAAACTTTCTCATTACGGCAGTCAGAACCATTGGGTCAAAGTAATCAACGACTGAACCATCAATTTGACTGTCTAACCAGTAATCCTTGGCATCAATAACCGTGTACTTGGTATTAAAGCGTTGAAGAAATTCAAGCGCACGAGAATCCAAATGACGTGTCTTACCATCACTCATAAAGAGTAAGAATGGTGCGTCTTTAACCGCTAATTCAAAAGGCCCATGAAAAAGCTCAGCGCTGTCCAGAACGGTTCCCTTGATCCATTGCATTTCCATGAAGATGAAGTTTCCTGTAGAGTACGCAACACCTTGATTGGCACCACTTGCCAACGTAAAGATATGAGCTTCGTCTTTATAACTCTGGGCAAATTTTTCGGCATCTTCATCCGCACCATCGGCTGCTTGATTGGCAATACTATCCACAACTGAAAGTCCTTGAATCATTTCGGGATAATTCTTCGTGTCCTCAATGTGATGTAACAGTTCCACAGCAAACGTCAGCAGTACCTTCTGCTTAGATGCCTTAGTTGCATAACTTTCAAAAAATTTATGTTGAAGAATAAAATCAGCATTTTCAGTTAAAGCTGAATCAGGTTTATAAGTCAATGCCAAAACGTAAGCACCCTGCTTCTTGGCATTTTCGACTGCCGCAATGGATTCCTTAGTTGTACCACCTAGTGAGGCGACTACAGCAACTGAATGCTCACCAAAATATGCTGGAGCAGCATAATTAAATTCGTTGGCCTGAATTAAGTCCGTTTTAAAGGTCTGCGCATTTTGTTTCACATAATAATAAGCTGCAAATAATTCTGAATATGACGCACCACAGCCGATAAAAACTAAGTTGCGAACATCACGTTTTTCTGTAATCTTATTAACTACTTCTTTAATTTCATCCAAACTAGTTTCTTGTTCCATTATCAAACACTCCAATTTCCATTAATTATTGTAAAAATTTAGCTGGTGCCACCACACCATGCTCAAATGATCCGTTTCTTTGAATCTGCTTTGCACTGTAATCACTGGCAATTTTTAATGCCTGCGGAATTGATTCTGATTGCTCTAAACTAATACTAAACGCGGTAATAAACGCATCTCCAGCACCCATCGTATCAACAACACGATCAACTTTTACTGCGTCCTGTCTATAAATTTTTCCCGTAGCTGTGGACACAACTGCACCATATTCACCACGCGTTATCAGAATAATCAGCTTTTTATTAGTCGATAACTGATGGACTTCTTTAATTAAATTTTGAACGGTTTCTTCACTAGCGTCTCCCATTGAAAAACAAGCAATGTCTACTTGATTGATGGTATGTCGAATTTGTTCACGTGAACTAAAATCTGAATAATCGTAAACGATTTTAGGCCCACTTATGTCTCTTAGATATTGATCAGCGTTTCCGTTGATATTAAAGTGAACTAAGTCATACTGGTTTACTTCACTTAAAGCTTGCACCGACAATTGAATTCCCTTTTTCAAAACGCCACCACGATTACTTGTGATGAATACTCGATCGCCATTTTTAAGCGTTACCTTTGAATAACCACTCTCGCCATCGAGTTCACGTGAGAAACTGTAATCCACTGAAAGGTCACCTAAAACCCTTTTAACATAGGTACTTAGTTCATCATTACCAAAATTACCAATATACATCGACTGAACGTCAGGGAATTCTGTCGCAAAGTTAGCAAAATTCAGTGAATTTCCGCCTAGATACATCCGCTTTTGGTCAAGGTAAATGTCAACTACGTTATCACCGATAGCAGCAACTTTCATTCTCAGCGCTCCTTCGTATTCACAGCAAAACTGACCTTGTTAACGTCATAGTACATCACTGCACTGTACATTACTTTTCCGTCTTTTTCGTAAACTGTTCTATCCAATTGATAGATGGGCGCACCATTTTCTATCTTGAGATAATCTGCAATTTGCTGAGAAGCCGAAATCACGTTTAACGTTTGTTCACTATACTTACCAAAAGCTTGATACTGTTCATTTAAAATTTGGGTTACCGATGCACCTTCAGTAATCCGCTGGTTTAAATCTGGAAAGCGCTCTAAGCTATAGTAACTAACTTCGTATCCGGAATTATCTTTACCCAGATCCATGGTTCTAGCCAGTCTGATAATGGATGCACCCTCGTCAACATGAAGTGTTTTACTCCAGCTTTCATCAGCCGGTTTCACTTCTAGAGCCCTGATTACTGCATCAGGTTTTTGTCCGGTCTCCTGCATGTAAGTGGTATAGCTAACCAGATCCAAGAGATTACGCTTAACCTTTTGGGGTTGCACAAAAGTCCCCTTACCCTGTTTTTTTAATAGGATCCCTTCATTAACAAGCTGGTTAATGGCTTTTCGAATCGTAATTCGACTAGTGTTGTAGCGCTGTTCTAATTGAACTTCCGTTGGAATTGTTTCGCCTACCTTATAGACTGAAGACCGAATATCATTTAAAATTTCCGACTTGACTTGCTTGTATAACGGTATCGCGCTTTGCTTACTAAGCATTCGTCCTCTCCCCATTCATCTGAATTTGATCTTCCATGCTATGTATACAGGATCTTAGAAATGAAGTCTCGTGTTCGTTCATGTTGAGCATGCTCAAAAATCTTTTCAGGTGTATCTTCTTCCAAAATTTGACCATCATCCACAAACAAAACACGATCACCTACCTGTTTAGCAAAGCCCATTTCATGAGTCACAACAACCATTGTCATACCGCTTTTGGCCAGATTCTTCATCACTTTTAATACTTCTTCGACCATTTCTGGATCTAGCGCTGACGTTGGCTCATCGAATAGAAGGACATCTGGATGCATCGCTAGAGAGCGAATAATGGCAATTCGTTGTTGCTGACCACCACTTAACGATGCGGGGTAACTATCCTTCTTTTCCGTTAACCCAATTTGCTTCAACAGTTTTAGTGCTTCTTCAGTAGCTTGTGATTTACTCTCATGCCTAACGACTTGCGGTGCATGAATAATATTCTCTAACACCGTATAATGCGGAAAAAGATTAAATTTTTGAAAGACCATCCCAATTTTTTCGTGTGTCTTCCGCGTCACTTCCGATTTAACTTTGCCAGAAACCACTTCACCATCAACTAACACCTCTCCGCTAGTAGGCTGTTCCAATAAATTCATCTGTCGCAGTAACGTACTTTTCCCTGATCCGGAGGGACCAATGATGACTACCACTTCACCGTCATGAACTTTCATATTGATGTTTTTCAGAACAGTGTTGTCACCATACTTCTTTACAACATTACGCAATTCGATCACTCGCCTTCATCCTCCTTTCAATATACGCCAATACGCTATTTAGTAACCAAGTCATCACTAAGTACAGTAGGGACGCAACCAGCATCGGCTGCAAGCCCAATGCCGTAGATCCTCGTACCGTCTGAGCACTAAACATTAAATCTGAAATACCCAAAACTGATACCAGTGATGAATCCTTCACATTACCAATAAATTGATTGCCAAGTGCTGGTAAAATATTTTTAAACGCTTGCGGTAAAATAATATCCGTCATAACACGCCGCTTTGACATTCCTAAACTGATTGCTGCCTCACTTTGTCCCAAAGGAAGTGAATCAATTCCTGATCGAATGATTTCAGCAATGTAAGCTGCAGAATAAAGGGTAAGCGCGACAACGCCCGTGGTGAAATCTGGCACATCAATGCTTAAAACCATCGGTAAACCAATGTACACAATATAGATTTGAACCAGTAAAGGTGTATCTCGAATAAACCCGATATACATTTTTGCAATTAACGAAATGATTTTAATCTTGGAACGTTTCATCAATGAGAGGATGACACCTAAAATCAAACCCAACACGATGGATATCACAGCTAGTTCAATCGTTATTCCCATACCTTTTAGAAATAAGCCCCAGTATTTACCAATAAAAGAATATCCCTGAAACATACCACCACCTCCAAATCATACTTAATTTATTTAACTTGTTTTGCGTATTCAAGAACCCACTTTGCATACTCGGTCTTGTTTTGCGCAATCACCTTGTTAACCGCCTTTACTAGATCTTTGTTTGTATCCTTAGGTAACGCTATTGCTGCACCAACACTTGCATCATGATGTCGCCACGAAGTCATCGTTAAGTTAGGATTCTGTTTCAACAAAATAGTGGCCGTTGGAATATCAATCGAAAAAGCGTCTGCTTTGCCGTTATTAACTGCTAATGCTAAATCAGTAACTTTACCAAGTTTTTTCATTGTTGCATTTGGAAATGCTTTTTGAATCATTGGTTCCTGAGTTGAGTTATTGATTACCGCAATACTGGCGTTCTTAAAGTTATTAGCATTCTGATACTTACTTGCATCACTCTTACGGACAACTAATGTATTGGTACTCTTATAATAAACATCGCTAAACTTGGCGCCTTGCTTCCGTTCAGGCGTTGGGCTCATAGATGTAATTAACATATCAACCTTATGTGCCTGCATTGCTGGCAGTAAACCATCCAAGTCCATTGTCTTAATCTTATATTTGACACCTAAACTCTTGGCGACTTTTTTAACCAATCGAACATCGGAACCAGACATGACGGTTTTACCGTTTTTAGTCGTTTGAAATTCATATGGCGGATTAGAACTGATCATCCCAACAGTCAGTGTTCCTTTCTTTTTAATGTTTTGTACAGAAGAAGCGTTACTCTTGCCACAACCACTTAGAACTAAAAGTAGCGCCCCAACCAAAGTTACTATGTATACAAATTTGTGTAAAAAACTATGTTTCATAAAAATCTACTCCTTTTGAAATTTTCTATAACGTTATATAACGTTATGTTGATTCACATTATATTCTAACTTAATTGTAATGTAAACAGTATTTTTTAATCTTTTGAATAATTCACTTTTAGTCATTGATTCAATTCTAGTTTCTTTGATTAATAACCCGTAATAGCCTATTCCATAAGAACGAAAAACCACCAATTCAAAATCTTTAGATTCTGAATTGGTGGCTTTAAATATCATATATGAATACACGCTACTACTAGTTTACCAACCATTTTGCTAAAGTTGGCTGATGTTCCTTTAACCATTCAGCCAGTCGTGTCCGACTTAGCCAGCGGTGAAATTTTGGCGATAGTTTTTTCAAGCTATAAATCATTAAGATCAAAAACGGAATACCCGGGATGACTGGTAGCACAAAGCCGACAACTGAGCCGATTAGCCCCGTGACCATTAACGTTGACCATAGTAGTTTTGTAAAAATAAATTGCACGTTATCATCCCTCTTAATTTCGATTTTAAAGTAGTATATCTTCAAATCACGTAACTGGCAAGAGAAACACTGTGGGTTTATCAAATGTTAATCATTTCGTAACAGAGCCTTTTCACTTAATCTTAATTGCTAATCAGCATTTTTTCAATTTGACTTTGTAACAGTGCCACTGCCTGTTCTTCCGTACCATCGTATAAACCAATATCAATATACTCCGCAAAACCCAGAATCAAACTCATTAGCATTTGAACCCGACCAGAGACATCAATCTGCTTACTGCTCTGCCGTTTTAAAATTACTGCTGGCAATTCACGTAATGCCATTAATTTTGCTTTAATTTCACGTTTGTCCGAAATGTCAGCCGACGTTGAAAGCAAACTGGTTAACGTTAATTTGTGGTTTGAATAAGTGAGCACGGCTTGAGCAAATTTGAGGATTGCCTGATTGCCACTAAAGCCAATCACCTGAGATTGCGTATACTGAATTAATTCATCTAAAAAGGTGAGTATTACTTGAACCTGCAATTCTTCAATATTAGCCACATATCGATACAAAGTTTGCGGCTGAACGTTGAGTGCACGAGCCAACCCTCGGTATGATAAGGCGTTAAACCCTGACTCTTTCACAATTTCGGTGGCCTTAGCAACGACCACTTCAGTTGTTAAAGATGCTTTTCTAGCCATTCTAATCACTTCCTATTTTTTATCTCTTGATTAATTCACACCGTGAGTATATTATACACGGTGTGAATTAAATTTATCAGGAGGTCTTAATAATGTATCGTAAAATTGATTTCCATGCCCACTATCTTTCTCCAGGATACAAAAAATTTCTCAAGGAAAAGTTCAACGATCACGCTGACGACTGCCCAACTCCAGCATATAGTATCGACACAACGCTTTCAACTATGGAAAGACAACGTATTGATTACACAATTATTTCTGCTTCGGCACCACATTTCTCAGTAGCCTATGATGCTAATCAGACTGCCGAAATGACAGCAGAAGTCAATGATTATGGTGCAGAGCAGCAGGAACATTACCCTGATAAAATCGGCTTTGCGGCCTCGCTGCCACTACCTTATGTTGAAGAAAGTTTAAGTGAGATTGACCGTGCGCTTTCAAAAAACACCGTAGCTTTCACGCTGCCCACTAACGCGAATGGGACATATCTTGGCAATCCTGCTCTAGACCCAATTATGTCTAAACTAAACGAGCACCACGCTTTAGTACTGTTGCACCCCAATGAACCACATCCGGCAACTAAAAATATGTCGAGTAAAATCAACATTGCCGTTATGGGCTTTTTCTTTGACACAACCCGTGCCGTCGTTAACATGACGGTTAATGATATTTTCACTAAGTATCCAAACATTAAATTCATTATTCCTCATGCGGGCGCCCTACTTCCCGTTATTTCCGATAGAGTTGCGTTATCAAAGAAAATGAACTCGGAGCTAACCGATAGTCAAGTTGATGTGCCTGGAGTAATGGCTAACCAATACTTTGATGTTGCTGGTAAGGTTTTACCCTATCAATTGCCAACTTTACTGCAAATGGTTAACCCTAACCATTTGCTTTACGGTACTGATTCACCCTACACTCCTGCCCCATTGGTGGATCACTTAGCAAAAACACTTGCGGATACCGACGTTGTTTCTGAACCAATGAAACAAATGATCTTCTATGATAACGGCAAACAGTTATTAGATAGTTTGAAGAAGTAGCTTAGAATTTATATAGGCAAATTACAAGTTTAATCCGAACAAGCCCGGAATCTTTCAATGGCAGTCTGTTGATGATGTATTTTTAATGGTCGTTGATTAATTAGTTCAAGTGCTGCTAGGATCTCATCAGTCGTTACTT
>Ga0214925_100055_pt1 | contig 114011 bp, 96 predicted proteins | sample Stichaenrichment_FD_168299 | JGI IMG/M metagenome (GOLD analysis project Ga0214925, IMG submission 168299) | Xylose enriched microbial communities from anaerobic bioreactor in Madison, Wisconsin, United States - 63SRT | ecosystem: Engineered > Bioreactor > Anaerobic > Unclassified | place: USA... | reverse complement strand
GTGTTCTCCAAGGCAGAGACCTGCATGTAAGGGGACTAGGGCCACAAACCCCAAAGGCCAGGGTTTATGTGCTTTCCTTTTCTCTAGCCTAAATGTGTTCTCCAAGGCAGAGACCTGCATGTAAGGGACTAGGGCCACAAACCCCAAAGACCAGGGTTTATGGCCCTAGTCCCTTACACTCCGGTCTCTAAGCGCCTTGGTTCACACTCTTTACCTTTGCCACTTCATCCCCATGTTCAACTTTACCACTTTGGGTTTGCAACTCAACCTGGGCCTGCTTATCCGTCACTACCACGATTACCGTGTCATCATAGCCCGCCTTTTTAATCGCTGGTTGCCAAAATTCAATCAATAAGTCACCCTTTTCCACCTTCTGATCCTGTTCGACATATTGTATGAACCCAGTGCCTCGCATATTGACCGTGCCAATACCAATATGAATTAAGGTTGCGATGCCTTGATCCGATACCAGCCCAATCGCGTGTCTCGTTGGGAAGGTTACCTTCACCGTACCACTAAACGGCGCGTAAATTCGGCCATCCATTGGTTTGATGGCGAAACCTTGCCCCATTTTTCCGGACGCAAAATTTTCATCCGCTACAGCACTCAATGGTTCAATCTCACCATCAATTGGTGCTGGATAAGTATAGCTCACATCCCCATTGGCATCGATAAAGTCCACGTCTTCACCTAGCGTCTTACCCCAAGTCTTTTCCAGTTCTTCAACAATTTCTGCGTGTTCTTTTTCATCCAAAGTGACTTTTCTAAAGAAGATAAACGTGCCAATCAAAATCAGTGCAGCTGGGAAGCCAAACATCATGAGCTTAAAGACCATGTGGCCGTGTGCGGTGATGTCTGAAGCCGAGGCACCAGCCGTCATGCCAGCCCAAACGGCTGTTAACCCAACGACCCCGTTTGAAATGGCACCGCCCATTTTATCTAACAATGGGCGAACTGACAACGTTAGAGATTCATCCCGATGACCAAACTTCAATTGACCATATTCAACCGAGTCGGTGATGATCATCAAGACGACTAAGAAAATCAATGGTTGCGGGATGTAGAACAGCACTGCGGCTGCAATCACCATTGGTAATGAACTTCCGGCAACTAAGAAGAGCACTAACGCAATAATCATCACTGCAATTGAAATGAAGAAAACGTTACGCCGGCTAAACTTCTTCGCCATTGGCGGGAAGGCAATCACAGCAAACACACCAATAATCGCGTTAATGGACGCCAGAATACTAAATTTCGACGCATCGCCTAAGATGTAAGTAAAGTAGTAGAGTTCCAATGCGTTAGTAATTTGCATGCCCGCCGTATATAGGCCATAGGTTAACGATAACCACATCAACTGATCGTTTCGGGTTAACACTTTTAACACACCACGGAAGGTTGTTTTTTCCTTATTCTTCCGTAATTCAGAATTCTTTTCCTTAGTTCCTAAACCGACAACAACCGCGGAAAGAAACGAAATCGAAGCCACCACTGCAGCAAAGGCAAACCAGCCACGGTTATCCCCCTGGCCATTGTTAGAGACTTGCGAGAACATCAACACAATTGGCATCACCATGACACCCACAATGTTGGCACCAATATTTGAGCCAACACGTGCGAACGTCGCTGTTTTTTCACGTTCGCGGGAATCAAATGAGAGCGCTGGAATCATTGACCAAAAGCCAACATCTTTGAAAGAATAAAAGATGTCCATCGTGATGTACAGAACCGCAAAAACAATCAGGTACAGATATGGATTTGACGTATTGAGACCACCCATATTGGTAAACAAAAGTGCGATGATCACAGCACTAATGAAACCACCACCGACGATCCACGGTTTAAAATTACCCCACCGAGTCGTGGTGTTATCGATAGTATTACCGATAAACGGGTCAATCGCCAATTCCACAAATCGAAGAATGAAAATAATCAGTGTGATGTAACTGATCATTTTTGCGTTCATGCCACCACTACTCTTATCAAACAAGTGAGAGGTGACAAACATGATAAAGTAAGTTGATAACGTTGCGTAAAACATGTCGTGTCCAAAAGCACCAAAGGCATACGACAGCCGCGAAGTTAAGACTGACTCTTTCTTTTCTTGCATGTTAATACTCCCTTAATACCACGTGGGGAACGCCTGTACCACCACGCTAGTTATTTTAATAAATCCCCTTAAAGCATTCGGTAAGCAGTTTCAATGTTAGTAATAATAAATAATTTCAATCGGGCTTACACCCGATAAGTCACCGCTATGCGTCCTGTTTTAGTGTTGCTTGTGCCGCTGCCAGCCGTGCTACTGGCACTCGGTAAGGTGAACATGAGACATAGGTAATGCCAATTTGGTTAAAGAAGTTAATCGATGCTGGATCACCACCAACCTCACCACAAACCCCGATTGGTAAATCAGGTTTCGTTTGACGTCCCTTATTAATGGCGATTTCCATTAAAGCACCAACCCCCTCTGTATCAATGGTCTGAAATGGGTCTGCTGGCAAGATCCCCTGTTTAATGTATTCGGGCATGAAAGAACCCACATCATCACGGGAATAGCCAAAGGTCAGCTGGGTCAAATCATTAGTTCCAAAACTAAAGAAATCAGACTCCTCAGCAACTTGGTCAGCAGTAACGCAGGCACGAGGCATTTCCATCATCGTCCCCACCGTGTAGTCAAGCTGCCAGTTTAAATCAGCCATCATCGTATCGATTTGGTTGACGACCAGCTCGCGAACCCAGGCCATTTCACTCTTCGAATCCGTTAGCGGAATCATGATATGCGGGTGCACTTCAAGCCCCTCATCATGATGACGAATCACTGCGCTAAGAATTGCCTTAACTTGCATCTGGTAAATGTCTGGGAACGTCACGGCCAACCGATCACCACGATGACCAAGCATTGGGTTTAACTCTTTCAATGAATTGGTTCGTTCCCGCAATTTCTCTGGTGCCAAATGAATTTGCTTTGAAACCGCCTGAATTTCCTCTTCATCGTGGGGTAAAAATTCATGTAGTGGCGGATCCAACAACCGAATCGTAACTTCTTTATCGCCCGCTAATTTGTACAGTTGGTAGAAATCTTCCTGCTGCATTTGTAACAACTGTTCCAGGGGGTCTGCCCGACCCGCAGCATCCTCAGCTAAAATCAGCCGCCGCATTTGAACCAATCGTTCCGGCTTAAAAAACATGTGCTCAGTTCTGGTTAAGCCAATGCCGTCCGCACCAAAGTCCAGTGCTTTTTGGAAATCCTGCGGCGTATCTGCGTTAGTGTAGACACCCATCTGAGCGATGTCCTTTGCCCAATCTAACAGAACAGAGAGTTCACCTTTCACACCGGCTGAAGTGGTCCCAATTTGGCCTAAATACAAGTTACCGGAAGTCCCGTCAACTGAAACCCAGTCGCCCTCATGGATTTCCTGCGACCCAATCTTGGCAACTTTGGCGGCATAATCCACGTTGATCTCATGGGCACCAACGACCCCGGTGGCACCCATACCCCGCGCGACCACGGCAGCGTGAGACGTCATGCCCCCTCGAGAAGTCACGATGGCTTGGCTGACAATCATGCCATCGATGTCTTCTGGCGAGGTATCTTGCCGAATTAAAACGACTTTTATACCACTGTCTGCTGCCTTTTTAGCGTCTTCGGCAGTGAAGTAAACCTGACCAGTGGCAGCGCCTGGTGATGCGGGCAATCCCGTCGTCAGCGGTGTCTGCTGAGCAAGCACGTCACCATCAAATTCCGGATGCAGCATCGCTGAAACGGATTCTGGACTAACACGCTGAACCGCCTGCTTTTTGTTGATTAATCCTTCACCTACCAAATCCACTGCAATTTTCACCGCTGCGTATGGCGTCCGTTTACCATCACGAGCTTGCAGTAAAAACAACTCACCGTTTTCAATGGTAAATTCCAGATCCTGCATATCGCGGTAATGGGTCTCTAGTTTTTCGGCAATCGTCATCAACTGATCATAGATAGCCGGCATGTCGTCGTGTAGCACCTCAATCGACTGCGGTGTCCGGATGCCCGCAACCACGTCTTCTCCTTGCGCATTGAGCAAATATTCGCCAAAAACTTTTTTCTCCCCAGTTGCTGGGTTTCGGGTAAAAGCCACCCCAGTCCCTGATTGGTCTCCGGCATTGCCGAAAACCATTTCCTGAACGTTTACAGCCGTGCCTAGCGATTCCGGAATATGGTTTTGCTGACGATAAACTTGGGCCCGGTGATTATTCCAAGATTCAAATACCGCGTTAACAGCGGCTAATAACTGATCTTTAGGTGACTGTGGAAATGCACCTTTACCAGCCTGCTGATAAATGGCTTTGAAGTCCGTAACGATTTGCTTAAGATCGGCCGCCGTTAATTCCAAATCACTTTGATAGCCGTTAACGCGTTTAACTTTAGTCAACACGTTATCAAACGTATCTTCTTCGATACCGTATACAACGTTGCCAAACATCGCTAACAATCGCCGATAACTGTCGAAAGCAAATCGTTCATTGTGCGTTAAGTTTGCTAAAGCAACTACTGTTTGGTCGTTTAAACCAATGTTTAAAATCGTATCCATCATTCCTGGCATGGAAATGGCCGCCCCTGATCGAACGGAAACCAGCAGCGGTTGATCAGTACCGTTAAACTGTTTTCCGGTGACTCGACTCAGCTGAGTGAGTGCCTGATCAAGCTGCTGCAATACTTCATCACTTAGCGACTGCGTTTGCTGGTACTCATGGCAGGCTACCGTGGTCAAGGTAAAACCATGGGGAACTGGCAGCCCCAAGTTAGTCATTTCGGCTAAATTGGCACCTTTTCCGCCCAGTAAATCGCGCATTGACATGTTACCTTCCGAAAATTCATAGATCAGTTTTGTCATATAACCACTCTTTCTCGTTAATAAAACGTCATATTTGCTCGATTTATAATGTATATTAAACTAATTTAAATTTCAAGCACTTTAATCGTAAAAGCGCTAAAAGTACTGATATACCAGCATTTGAAAATTTTACATCATGCTTCATTTAATTAAGAATATTATGAAATATTATTTTAATAACGTCATAGTTAGATATAAATTGAAAAAGTATGCCTATTTTCTTTTCTAAAAAAGGCAAAAAAATACCACCACTTAGTTGTGATGGCATAGATAAGATTAAGCTTGTTCAATAAAATGCTGAAAAATACGGTTCTTAGTGATTTTACCAGTTACCCGTTGCGGTGCTGCTTTATCCACCACTGGTGCCGAATCGATCTTGTGTTTCAAGAGCAACTGACCAGCTTGTTTAACGGTCATATCAGCCGTCACAGTCACAATATTTGGCATCCTTGTCATGATAATGCTGGCAAGTACCGATTCTGGTTTAGAGTTGTTAAAGCTGGCGCGCAGTAAATCTTTTCGTGAAATCAGTCCAACCAGCTGACCCTTTGGATCCACTACAAACAACGTGCCAACGTCTTGCAAGAATAGTTTACTGATTGCTTCTTGCAGTGTAGCATCATCCTTGATTGTCGGGGCCGGCTGCATGATTGCCGAAATTGGCTTGTCGTATAAGGCTGCGTAGTCAACACCAGCTTGACCATTTCCATGATAGACATAGCCCACTTTGGGCCGAGCCGTCAGTACCTCAACTGCTGTAAGCAGCCGCAGATCCCCACGAATGGTGGGAACACTCAACTTTAGTTGCTTTGCGATTTCTTCACCCGTTAATGGACTTTTTGCCTTCAGCATTTGAATAATAGTTTTCTGCCGCTCCGTAAATTCCATTAATACCTCTCCATTTCTTTCTCATCTATTTATGACTAAATTATAGCACTAATGTAACGTGATAATACGTGGTAACTATTCCCCGATTTCGTTTAATCTCTGTACCGTACGTCAAAAAAGCCTGAATCTTCGACTTTATTGGTCGTTCATCAGGCTTTGATTGAAACATAATTATTTTTTTGCCGTTTACCAGAGGTAATCAACCGGGTTCTTAATGTATTGATCATACACATCCTGTACGATTTGCATTTGCTCCGGCTTTAATGCTGGGAGATCAGAAGCCACCGTGTTGCGTTCAATTTGATCCGGTGTGCTGGCTCCAGGAATCGCTGCTGTCACTGCATCAAACATCAGAATATACCGCAGTGCCGTAGCGGCCAAGTTATCCGTACCCAGACGCTGTTTCAACTCCTGCGCTGCTTTAACTCCAGTCAAATAATCAACTCCGGAGAAAGTTTCACCCTTATCAAACAGTTCGCCATGACGGTTCGTCGTCCGGTGATCGTCTTTGCCAAACTGAGTGTCAGCCGTGAACTTGCCTGTCAGCAAACCACTTGCTAAAGGCACACGAGCTAAAATACCCACGTTATTTTTCTTGGCGAGATCAAAGAATAATCTTGATGGGCGAAGCCGGAACATGTTAAAGATAATTTCAACTGCCGAAACGTCATAATCCATCGCTTTAATGGCTTCTTCCACACGTTCCACGCTCACGCCATAGTTCTTGATCTTACCTTCCTTCTTCAACTTGTCCATGGTGAAGAAGGTCTCAGGTGTATAGTAAATCGACATTGGTGGGCAATGAAGCAATACCAGATCAAGTGCTTCTAAGCCCATGTTCTTCAGTGATTCATCAACGTAACGTGTTAAATGTTCTGGATTAAAATGCTCAGTGGATAATGGCATTTCTTTACGTCCAATCTTAGTTGTGAAATGAACGTCTGGGTGAGTCTTAACAAACGCACCGACTGCCTTTTCACTGTTACCATCTTGATAACCATCAGCAGTATCAAAGAAGTTAACGCCCTGCTCATAGGCTTCTTCCAACGTCGCAGTGGCATCCTTAATATCAAATGGTGCGCCCCATTTACCACCAAGTTGCCAAGTCCCCAAAGAAATATCACTTATATTAAAACCAGTTTTACCTAACGTTCGATAATTCATGATCAGCTTACCTCCATCACACGATTGATTTCTTAGTTCAGTTTAATTATAGAAGTTAGAGTGGGGTATAAGTCAAGCAACAGGTTAAATATCCGTCATTTAATACGCTTTGATGAGCAACCAAAAAACACCGTCAACAGCAGATTGCTATCAACGGTGTTTGTGACAAATTAGTCAATCGCTAACTTATCCTTTTATACGTTAAACTTTTTCAATTTCTTTGGTTTTATCGTTCCGTTTAATACCCAGATAGGTTTCCTCAGCTTCACGGCGAGCTTCGATTGCTTCAGTGATGGTCTTAAAACTTTTTAGCAGAACGTACTTGTGGTCGATCATTAATCGGGCAAACCACTTGCCTGTTTGACGGTCATAAGAAACACCAATAACGCCACTCTTATTACGAGCTGACTCTGAGATTGAACTCAGTGACACACCGTTCTTATCGCGTAGTTGATCAGACCGCCCCATGTAGTCGACGAACTTGGGGTTCTTGTAGACCCGCTTGCTGGAAAGGTCACGTCTTAAGCAGCCGCAGCTCTTAGTAATTCCAGAACGTAGACGGACACCGTCAACAACCGTTTTATTGCCGCAATCACATTGGCATAACCACATTGCATTGGAGTTTGCAGAGTTATTACCGTAATATTTAATCACAACCAACCGACCAAATCGCTGGTTGGTCAAGTCAATTCTTTTGCTCATTTCTTTACGCCATCCTTCAAATATTCTAATTTTGCTTACTAATCTAATATTAGAATATCCCCCCAATTAACAAATTTGATGCCAAATATGCTAATGATATCTAAGGAAAATAAGCAACCAAAAAGATTTATTACTTTAAAATGATAAATGCTTCACATAAAAATTATATAAGCCCAATAATCCTAGTCAACTCTTTCAAAACTCTTGACCCCAATTAAACGCGTGAATATCGCATTTAATGAAGTTATTGTATCATTAATTCGACGATATTTGGAGTAAATTTACTTAAAATATTGTTCTTTACAATTAATGGTACAAAATTTAATATCTGTTTGCAACTAACAACCAATTTTTAAGGCTGCTAGTGCAATGTAAGCCTTTTTTCGGATATTAAATATTCCAAAATTATCATAAAAATATACTTAATTTGTTATGGTAACTAGGTCAAAAAAGCTACAACGGACACAATACCAAAATAAAAGGGCATTAGTCATCTTCCAAATGCAGGTAGATTGGCTAATGCCCCTTTTTCTTTTAATTATTTATTAGCTTATGGTAACGTGTTGCCAGCAGCAAAGTAAACGTCGTACCATTCCTGCTTCGTCAATTCGACATCAGCACCGGCAATACTCTCTTTGAGATGATCTTGGTTCATTGAACCTAAAATCACCTGCATGTTTGCTGGATGACGTAAAATCCAAGCAGTGGCGATGGCATTTTTCGTCACGCCCTTTGCGTCAGCGAGTTCCTGCAGCTTTTTGTTTAACTCTGGGAACTTAGGGTTGTCAATAAATGGCCCTTCAAACATCCCGTATTGGTACGGTGACCAAGCTTGAATCGTCATGTTATGAAGTCTTGAATATTCAATGATTTCACCATCATGGTTAACGCTGCGATCATCGCTCATGTTCACGTGAAGACCGAAATCAATCGGACCGGTATGCATGACGCCAAATTGGAGTTGGTTGACCATTAGCTTTTGACTGATGGCTGATTGGATCAGTTCAACCTGCATTGGATTGCAGTTCGACAGTCCAAAATGACGAACTTTACCCGCTGCTTGCAGCTCATCAAAGGCAGCCGCAATCTGGTCAGGTTCCATCAGTGCATCTGGTCGGTGCAGTAAGAAGAAGTCCAGATAGTCAATTCCCATCCGTTTCAAAATACCGTCAACAGCCTCAATCAAATGTTGTTTGGAGAAATCGTACCGTTGACCAAAGACTAAGTCACCATGACTCCGTTTAGGATCAAGGACGATGCCACCCTTTGACTGAATAATCAGATCTTCACGCTTAACACCTGACTGCTTCAAGGCTTGCCCGAAAATCTCTTCGGACTTGCCACCACCATAAATATCAGCGGAGTCAATAAAGTTAACACCTTTGTCAGTAACAGTGTCCAATACTTTTGCGGCGTCATCAACGTTAAGGCTGACCATCCGCATAATACCTAACGCAACGGCAGAAGCTTGTAAATTCGTGTTGCCTAATGCTACATTCTTCATCCTGATAAAATGCCTCCTTCTCAACACTTTCTATTATAACGGTTAATGTATACAAAATAGTAAACATTTTGATAAATTAATTTTCTAAGTTAAACGCCCTTAATGGCAAACGAGAACGAATGGTCCTCTTCAGCCGAAATATGGTACTGCTGTTCGACGTCAGCACCCCAGCTGTCAATGCCGCCAACACCTCGAACAGCACCAAAAACGGTCAGAACTGTCCGTCTTGGAGCTGGTAATTCTTCAATGTGAGTGGCATTTTCCAACTCTTCAGCGGTGTATGGCAAACAACTGAACGCAAACGATTGCCCTGCCTGCAAAAAGGTCAGGTTAAAATCATGATTGTCATGGTCAGTATTGTCTAAGGTACGGTTGCGAATCACAGTGACTTGCTTCGTTTGCATATGCATCCCGCATTCTTGTGGCACTAAATACTTGGTCACCGGTAAACCATCAACGGTATAGTGACCAGTCTCGCCGCCAGCCATTCGATCGGGATAAGTTTCACCCGACAAACCATCGTAGTTAAACCCTTTAGCAGCCGTTGGCATGATGAAGCGCAAACCGAATGCCGGCAACTCAGGTAACCCAGCCTTTCCGTGATAATCGACACTCACTTTAATTTCACCGGTGCCGTTTACCGTATAAGCGGCAGTCACCGTCGTTGCGGGTACCGTCAAGGTTTCATACGTAAAGGTAATTGTCACATTGTCAGCAAATTCATGGTTGCTGTACTTGTTATTTTCAGGCGAAATTGGCAGTTCAATCGCATTGCCGTTGACTGCTACATCAACCTTCGTGCACTTTAAGAACATATCCGTGCCTAACCACTGAGCTGATTTAACTGAGAAGCCGTTACCGCGGTCATTATCAGTGGTTGCCCGCCAGAAAGTTGGTTTTGGAGTCCGGTACAACCATTCTTTTCCATGCTGCACCAGCGACTCCATGCCACCGCGTTCGTAACTGAAGATGTAACCGAAACCTTCACCACGCAGGCCTAACGTTGCGTCACCATAAATAATTTGAACTTGTTTAGTTGATGTGTTTGCCATAATAATACTTCACCTCCTGAAGAGCTGGTTTTGGCGTCCGGTCAGCGAACATGAGACCGTCACCAGAAAATTCGTAGTCGGAATGACGATCGTCAAAATCGCCGCCGTACCGCAGAACCGTCTGTCCTGTCACTTCGTCTTTGGTTTCAATCGCTTGGTCAATAAAGTCCCAAATGAAACCACCCTGATACATTGGATATTTGTCGATCAACGCATCATAAGACGACATACCGCCCAGCGAATTCCCCATATCATGCATGAACTCACAATCAACGAATGGCTTCTTCGGATCATTATCTAGATACTTCGCAATTTCCTTTGGCGGATCGTACATCATACTTTCCATGTCGGAAATCTGATCTTCATACTTCCGGTTGCGGCAAACTCCTTCATAGTGAACCAGACGCGTATCATCATGGTCCTTATAAAAGACATTCATGGCTGCAATATCATCGCCGGCATAGGATTCGTTACCTAGTGACCAGAATAAAATGGCCGTGTGGTTCTTAAAGACTTCGTAGTTACTGCGAGCCCGGTCTACAACAGCTTCGCGCCATTCTGGCAACGAACCCGGTACGTTGTACGACGGCTCAACCGCGCCCATCTTTTGCCAAGTCCCGTGTGATTCCAAGTTGTTTTCTGCCATCATGTAAATACCGGCTTTATCACATAGGTAGTACCACTCGATGCGGTTAGGATAGTGGCAAGTCCGGACGGCGTTAATATTGTTTTCCTTAAAAGTCTTCAGGTCCTGCTTCATATCGTCAATGGAGATCACACGACCTGATTTAGCGTCCCATTCGTGACGGTTAACACCGTTCAAAATGATCCGCTTGCCGTTCAGCAGCATAATCTTATTCTTCATTTCAACCCGTCTGAAACCGAATTGATAAGGGACGATTTCAACCACGGCACCCTGTTCATCCAAAACAGTCACTTTTAACTGATACAAATACGGATCAGTATGCTGCCAGAGATGCACGTTCTTAAACATTTTATGACTGATTTCAACGTCATCGTTAACTGCTTCAGTAGTGTCAAACAGGCTGTTGCCGTCAGCATCCGTAATGGCTACTTTGACATTGCCATTGGCGTTGTCATGCCGATTCAGTTGCAACTTCAGGCTAAAGTCACCGGTGGTCATGTCATCTGCTAAATTACCAATGATCCGCATATCTTGTACGTGAATCGCTGGTTGGCCAACTAACCGAACGCTCCGAAAGATACCCGAAAAGCGGAACATGTCCTGATCTTCAATAAAAGCCGCTGTACTGCGTTTGAAGACTTCAACCGCGATCAGGTTTTCGCCGTCTCTCAAATACGGTGTTAAGTCAAACTCTGACTGGGAAAAACTGTCTTCGGCATAACCCACGAACTGGCCGTTGAGCCACAGATACATCGCTTGTTCGACACCGTCAAACTGAACGACTACTCGTTGCTGTTTACGCAGTTCTGGGTTCAGCGTAAAGGTTCTCAGATAGGCACCGACGTAATTGTCCTCACCATCACTGAACATACCATCACCCTTTTGGTCTTGACCTAAAGCGTAGGCCGGACGACGGTAAATCTTACCTTCCCATGGATAAGTCGTATTGATATACTTCAGTCGGCCATAGCCTGCAATCTCAATGTGCTCTGGTACCGTGATCGTATCGAAATCGCTACGGTCATAATCAGGCTCATAAAAACCAACTGGCCGTTCGCTGGGCTGTTTAGCAAACTTAAACTGCCAAGTCCCATCAAGCGACTGTGTGAATCGACTCTGACCAGTCGCTAAATCAGTATCACTCTGATAAAAGCGGTGGTCACTATGAGCTGGCAACTGGTTGACCCGAAACGTCTGTGGATCATCCAACCAGCCTAATTCTGGTTTCATCAATGAATCCCTCCTAATGCTAAAACACTTTATGATATGAAGCGCTTACAAGACTATCATAAATGATTTTGATTTTTTATAACAGTCTCTTTTACTAAAATTTTACTGATAAATTAATTTATCAAAACGTCATTTATCTCTCTTATCCCGATATATACTATTGCAATCAGCTCAACTGAACGGCAATTCTGACATTTACCTGACCGTTACTTGATTAAGGTATAATAAGAACTGAAATTTCATTAAAGGAGAAAAAGTATGCCTACCTACCTTTGGCCACTTATTTTAACCATCTTTGCCAATCTACTCTATCAACTATCAGCCCGCGGTGTTTCTCACACCGTTGACCCGTTTTTTTCGCTGATTATTACCTATAGTACTGCCTTACTGGGGTCACTGCTGCTTTACTTGATCAGTGGCAATCACCAATCAATCAGCTTTAATTTGCACCAACTGAACTGGACTTCCATCACAATGGGGCTCTCAATCATCTTTGTGGAATTTGGTTACATGCTATCCTACAAATCTGGTGCACCAATCGGTTCCACCCCAATGACGGTAAACATTAGTCTTACCTTGTTATTGATTCCAATCGGTCTGCTTTTTCTGCAGGAAAGTTTGACCCTCAGAAACTTGATTGGTGTCGTGTTAGCAATTGTCGCCATCTATCTGATCAATTCTTAATGAATACGCTTTGATACGGGCATCACCACTTACTTATTTTCACATTAAGTTCTATAATGAAAGTTATTTGCAATTGAAAGAAGGAACTGCCGTGACAATAGTAAGGGTCATCTTTGGCCAGACTGCAATTATGTTCCTGATGATGTTGGTTGGCTTTCTCTGTTTTAGAGTTGGTCTAGTCGACGAATCAGGCAGTCAGCAAATTTCTAACATCGTGATTTACATATCTAACCCAGCATTATTGCTGAATTCTTTTATTGGTAACCTGAAAACCTCGCAAATGATTGATGGCTTGTATACGTTAATCATTCTAGTGATCATGATGCTAGTCACCATCGTGATTGCTAAACTGATTTTCAGAAAGCCGGAGCAAATGCTCATTCGCTTCGCACTTATTTTTGCCAACCTAGGATTCATCGGTTTGCCGCTCTCTAAGGCTGTGCTGGGAACTGGCAGCATCTTCTACATGAGTATCTTCGTAGGCGTTTCCAACTTTGCACTGTGGACGTACGGCATTTACATGATTTCCGGTGATAAACGCACGATTCAGCTTAAACGGCTTGCGGTCAATCCGGCAATCTTAGCCCTCATTTTTGGCCTATTATTTGCTCTTACCGGTGTCAAACTACCAAACATTCTTGGCACTACGGTCTCTGATCTAGCCAACATGAACCTGCCACTGGTTATGATTGCCATGGGCTGCTACCTTGCAGAAGGTGACGTTCGCGGTGCCCTCAAAAGCAAGGCATTATATCAGGCTATTGGCGCTCGACTGATCATCGCACCATTGATTGTCCTAGTGATTTTGCAATTCGTTCCCAATCAATTCATGATGGTTAAAGAAGTCGTACTCCTTGGCCAAGCCACACCGGTTGCCGCTTTAATGGCAATCTTCAGCAATACCTTTCATAAAAATTCCCTTTTTAGCACCACTGTGGTCGGACTTACCACCCTTTGTTCACTAATCACCATCCCGCTCTTTATGGGATTGGCACAATGGCTTTGGCATTTATAGTCTGTAAATTAAAAGCGCTCGGTTGGCAATTTGCCAACTGAGCGCTATTTTTAATGGCCTATTCAGTAATAAAAACGTACTGTTCTAAATCTTTTAACCAGTAAGTATGAACCTGCTCTGGATGATAGCAAACAATGTCTTGCAAGAATTCATTACCAATCAACGTGTAATAAATTTCCTTCAAATCATTGAAGGTCTCCAAATAACCAATATTCTTTTGATGACGAAGGCTTTCACTTGCTTCTCTCCAGCTGTCTGGAAGAGTAGTTAACCCATATTGACGTGCCAGTTTCTGCCAATTATCCATTGGTACCACTGGCGCCTTTGTTGCGATTGCACTTTCAGGCAATTTAAGTCAGTCCTTTCCACGAACTAAGGATAGCACTGATTTAAATGGATGGCGGTTATATTTCAATTAGAATTTTGACCAGTCATCATTATCCTTAGCTAACCTGATTTCTAATTAGCTGTCAGATACTTACTGCCCTCGCTGATTGCCAGTCGGCTTAAGTCATGTGAGGCAATATAGTGTGCCATCGGTGCGCGTAAAGCTGAATCGCCATTTAGCTGAAATTGATCGAGCATCGTCATACTGACACCCCCTACTTTTTTGTTTATAGCGTATCATTTTTACACTGACGTTTCAGCACTTAAAAAGCGCCGCAATGATTTGCATCATCTCGGCGCTCCGCGTTTTAATCTAAGGGTCCCTTACCTAAATAGGCTGAAACCATCCAGATCAATTTTTCAATTTCAGTATGGTTTGCAATCAACATATCTTGAGTGGAGTAATCCCGCTCATCATCCGTGATCTCGATGCCTTTCTGATACTGGTCACGTAGGTATTTAAGTTGATCATCCAAGCGTTCCATCAGTTGAGGCAGCGATAGTTGATCAAACGTGATCTTCTCGTCTGGCAATCCAGTCTGATCAATAAATTCATGGGTGGTAGCAATTGGGCTACCGCCGATAGCAATCAGGCGCTCAGCTACCGCATCCAGCTGTTCATCCAGCGTATCGTTATAATCATCCATTAGCGGGTGTAACTTGTAAAATTCTGAACCGCGCATGTACCAATGGGTCTGCTGAATATTAGTATGCAGCTGGCTGAGATCAGCAATCAGTTGATTGAGTTGGTCTTGGGTCTTCGGATACTGTGTCATATAGTTCCCTCCAATTTCAGATCAAGTGGCATCTACCGGTAACATCTATAAATTGAGTGTAACAAAATCCCGAATGCAGTCATAGAAAAGTGCGCTTAAAATTCTGCATTGCCTATTGAAAAGACGCTTGCCAGCCACTTACAAAACATTTATGATAGAAAAATGTACATATTCATTATTTTTTAATCTTAAGGGGAAATTGACATGATGTTATTCGGTGCGTTAGCAAACGGCCTAGCCGTTGCCTTAGGTGGCGGTATCGGCCTGGCCTTTAAAAAAGGAATCTCAGAACGCGTCAAAACTTTAGTGATACAGAGTTTAGGTATCTGCGTCGTTTACGTTGGTATTAGCGGCTCATTGAAGGGAAATAATACCGTTTTCGTCGTGCTATCGATGGTCATCGGTGCCATTATTGGTGAACTCATTAACTTTGATCATCAGTTTAATCGCTTCGGTGATTGGTTAGAAAAAGTGATGGGGCTACAAGGTGATAATCATTTCTCCGAGGGCTTTGTGACGGGGACCCTGTTTATCTGCGTGGGTGCCATGGCAATCGTTGGTTCTTTGCAGAGCGGAATGTCTGGCAATAATTCAGTGCTGTACACAAAATCAATGATTGATGGGATCTTCGTCTTAATCTTAGCCACAACCCTTGGTCTGGGTGTCGCCTTCTCCTCAATCTCAGTGGTAATCTACGAATCTGTTTTAACGTTGCTGGCACAGTGGGTAGCACCGCTGTTTACCCACACCGTCATCAACGAAATGACCTGTGTGGGCTCGCTATTGATTTTAATCATCGGTTTAAACATGTTGAAATTAACTCAGATTAAAGTTGCTAACTTATTATTGGCGCCGTTTATACCGATTTTGTTATATGCGCTTTTTAAATAGTCTTCTTCCAAAACACATCTGGCTGACAATCATCTAGGTGTGTTTTTTTGACACTCAAATTAAAATGTCTGAAATAAGTTAAGATACTTTGAATCAACTATTTCCCTGATTATAATGTGCGTAATTAAGAGGAGAGGAATGATTACGTATGACAAGCTACGCGCCAAGAGATCCCAAGACTGACCGTTTGTTGGCACCCGAAAACAGTGTTTTTGCTATTATTGACTATCAACCCACTCAGATTCAATCCATTGAATCAATGAACCGTTATCAGCTAGTTCAAAACATTATTGCCACCACCAAACTGCTTCAGGACTTTCAAGTGCCCATTATTCTGTCAACGGTAAACGTGGGTACCGGCCGTAATCAAGATACGATTGCAGGACTAAAAGAGATCTTAGGCGACATCCCATCGTATGACCGAACCACCATCAACGCTTGGGAAGACAAGGAGTTCAACGAAGCCATCACGTCAACGAATCGTCATAACATCATTATGGCAGCGCTGTGGACCGAAGCTTGCCTGACCTTTCCTGCAATTGACGCCATTGACGAAGGCTACGACGTTTATCCTGTGGTTGATGCCGTTGGCGGTACCAGTTTGGCAGCTCACGAAGCAGCGTTACGTCGAATCGAACAGGCCGGTGCACACCCAACTTCCTATGCACAGTTAGCCTGTGAACTGCAACGGGATTGGAACCGAACGGAGACGGTGCCTGCATTTTTGAAAAACATGAGTGATACTGGTAAGTTTTTAAGACTGTAATTTGTAATAAGTACACAAATACGCATTATTCCGGGGCAATTGTCCGGGATAATGCGTATTTATTTCATCTTTCAAAATCATAAAAAACTAGGCTGATTGGCTTTTACTTTTTTGTTCTACAGTCTCATTATCAACCAGTTCAACCTTGATTCCTTTTTTAACGAGTTTAGCGCGTCCAGCGGTTACAAACCGTCCCCGGACGCTCTCTTTAGTAAGCGCAATAACTTGAGCGAATAACTTCTTCAATACCTGTAACGCATCTTCATTTTTAGTCAGACCCGTTGACAGTTTCTTTTCTTTAATCGCATTGTACTTTAACGTTTCAAACTTGAGCTTGTTTTTTACGATCCTCATTCTGGAAAAATCATAAACACCATTCTTGCGGAGAATAAAATGGTAAAGCTCTCTCTTCGTCCGCTGAAAGGCTTCAAACTTAGCACCGCTGTAAATAAAAACATACTCGCTCTTACCCGCTTTAGTTTTAAGCACATCACCATCACGAAGTGTGAAATTACGGAGGTTTTCATACGACCCCGTAGATAAATTAACTTGATCTGGGAAAAAGTCAGCAGAGAAACCGGAACCAGCGTCAAAATCAATGGAAACACTTGTCGCCCGCTTTCTATCATGAGCCACGAAAATCTCGCTGTCGTCGTATGGCATTCTAAAAGTACCGTCTAGGTCGACATTTTGAACATCACTTAATCGTTTGGCAAAAGAAACTTCAGACGGTTCATTTTGATCAATAATTTTTGCAAACTTATAACCCTTTTGATGCTTAATAATTGGGATTGTTAACGTTTCAACATTATTTGTCATAAGCTTCATCCTCTTAAAAATCATGGTTGTTAGTTGCTATTAGTCAAATTAATCTTACCCAATTAAGCGTAGCACATAGCAGCCAGAATTAACACCAGCAACTGACCAATAGTCATCACCAATATGATTAGACAAAGATTAAAATTAGATTTGACATCTCACATTTAAGTGTTATTATAAGGTCAACTTGATAAGCAAATGCGTTAACGAGGACAGCGTTGGTACACCTTCAGCGAGTTCGGTTTGGTGTAAGCGGACAAATCGTACCAGCAAATCACCTCCATGCATCTTTGATGAACGGTAACTAGTATTCAAAGGCGGAGTCAATCTCCGATATCAACTTGGATCTGTGTTTGCAGATTGTAAGTTCTATTTGGTGACAAATAGAAAACATAAAGGTGGTAACGCACTCGTGCCCTTTAAGTCAGAAATGGCTTGAAGGGCTTTTTTGCTTCAAAGTAAATACTTATTTAAAGGGGTAATACATATGAAATTCACAGTTGTTGGTTCAGGTGCAATGGGTTTACGTTATGGTGTTTTGCTACAGGATGCTGGTAATGAAGTTGACTTTGTTGATGGCTGGAAGCCCAATGTAGAAAAGATGCGCGAACAAGGTGGCGTTTACGTTTCGCGAGATCATAAAGATAAGCATCTAGTGCCAGTGAACGTTTACTATCCCGAAGAATATGATGGCAACCCAGATTGCTACATCTTCTTCCTCAAGCAAATGCAACTATCAGATATGCTCAAGCGTTGCGAACATTTCTTCAAGCCTAACCAATACGCCTTCACCTGCATGAACGGGATGGGCCACGTTGAAAAGCTGTTGAAGTACTTCAAGCCAGAAAAGCTGGTTGCTGGGACCGCCCTAGTTGCCACCGTTTTGAATGGCCCTGGCGATGTTGATTTTATCGGTAAGCGTGGCGCTGGTTCAATGAACCTTGCTAACTACACTGAAAAACCTGACGACTTCACTCACAAGCTAGTTGAACAGCTCGAAAAAGCACAGTTCAATCCAAATTTGACGACGAACTTCCGTGGTACGCTAATGGCCAAAGTGGTTTTCAACTCAGTTGTTAACACCCTTTGCACCATGTTTGAAATGACCATGGGCGAATATGCTGATTATGATGGCGCTGATGAAATGAGCCAACAACTCATTGACGAAGCTTACGATGTTTGTGAACGTGATGGTGTCCAGATGCTAAATACCCGTAAGCAAGAGTTGGACAGCATCAACTACGTTTCAAAGGTTGCTAATCCACTCCACTACCCTTCAATGTATCAAGATATGCATAACTACCGACCAACTGAAGTTGACTACATCAACGGCTACTTGGTTAAGTTGGGACAAAAGCACAACTACAATGCTAAAACCCATGCTTTCTTGACTCACGAAGTTCATTTGGCAGAACTTGGCAAGCAACGTGAACTTAAGCGGATGCGTGAAGAAGAAGCTGCAAAGCAAACTGTTGCTGAAGAACAGCAGGTTGCTGGCAGATAATATTTGAATAATTGTTTGACTAATGAAAAAACGATGAACCCTATTCCCAGGATTCATCGTTTTTTGTCTATTACTTAATTAAAAGCTAGCCATTTCATGGTATTCTGTTAGGTGATAAGACGATTACTAATCTCATTTTTAGTTAAAGGGGGACCAACTTATGCAATTAACTAATTTACTCCACATTCAATATCCCATTATTCAGGGCGCAATGGCACGCATCTCCAAGCCAGATTTAGTTGCCGCGGTCAGCAACGCTGGTGGTTTAGGCGTGTTAACCACTGCCGATTCAACCGCTCAGTCACTTCAAGAAGATTTAAAAACTATCCGTGCTGCTACTGATAAGCCCTTTGGCGTGAACCTGATGCTGCAACAACCCAACATCAAAGACTTGCTACCAGTACTCCTGGCTGATCCAGTCCCAGTAGTGTTCACCAGTGCCGGTAACCCTGCGCCGTTTTTTGAAGACTTGCTGAAGGTTCAGACAACGGTGATTCCAGTCATTCCCAACGTTGAAATCGCTAAGAAAATGGCGGATCTTGGAGCTGCTGCAGTAGTTGCGGAAGGTTTAGAATCCGGTGGCCACATTGGGACTGAAACCACCATGTCACTGGTCCCTCAAGTCGCTGCTGCGGTTGATATTCCCGTCATTGCCGCTGGTGGAATTGCTACTAAAGCTGGCGTCAAAGCGGCCTTCGCATTAGGCGCTGCCGGCGTACAGGTCGGAACTGCCTTCCTAGTGGCAGAGGAAACACCCGTTGCCTATAGTTACAAGCACCTGGTAATTCAAGCAAGCGATAATGGTACAGTTGTGACTGGAACCGGCGCAAATCGCGTTCGGAGTTTAAAAACACCCTTAACCGACAAACTGTTAGCAACGACTGATCCAACAATCTTCCAACAATTATCCAGCGGTTCTTTACAACGAGCTATCGTTGGCGACGTTGAGCATGGCAGCTTTATGGCGGGTCAAATTGCTGGTGCTGTTACCAAAATTCGTCCAGCTAAGAAAATTGTGACTGAACTCGCCAAAGGTGTACCAACTATTGCTGATGATATTATCGGCGACTTATTTTAAGAAGGAGTTTCATTTTTATGATCAAGCAAATCAACCATAACCAAGCATTTCTTTCCAGAAAAGCAACGCGTGCTACTGAAGCGGATGCGCAAGCGGTCACCGACTTAGTCGACACGCTGAAAGCCAATACTAACCGGGCTGTTGGCTTGGCCGCTAATATGATTGGCGTGAACAAACGCATCATCGCCATCCAGCTTGGGGTATTATCCATCCCCATGATCAATCCAGAAATCACCAAGAAAAGCGACCCCTACGAAGCAACTGAGGGCTGCCTTTCGCTGGAGGGTCAACGGAAGACAACTCGGTACAAAAATATTGAGGTGACGTATCAAGATCAAAATTTTAAGTCGCATACACAGACGTTTAAGGACTTCACTGCTCAGATTATTCAGCATGAAGTGGATCATACGAACGGGGTTTTGATTTAAATTAGAGAGCGTGGAACAACTCGGGTTGATTCCAGAATATAAGAAGAAGCGGTGGGTCCCCTGTACTTTGGGGATTCACCGCTTCTTCTTATATGGCCGGAATCAGAGTTGTGGAGCGCGTTTAGTCAAAGTAAAAGGAAAGCACTGGGGAATTTTTCTCAGCATCCTCTCTTCTACATTGACTAAACGCGTTCGAAAAAAACTGCCCCCTGCCGACTAAGGCGCTCCAGCAAAAAATTCAAAACCGGAATTTTCAGCTGAAACGCCTTACTCTCTGGGGGCAACCCGTTTTTCCTCACGCTCTAATTAATCTTCCTCTTCGGATTCAACAGCCCCATCGGATCAAACAACGCCTTGATCTGATGCTGAATTTGATCCACATCTTCGCCTAATTCTTCGTTATTCCACTGGTTCTTCAACGTGCCAACCGCGTGTTCACCCGAAATCGTGCCACCCAGTTCCAACGTCTTATGGAACATCAGCTGCAACGCTTCAACCACGGCCTGTGGGGTTTCCGTTTCTTCCTTTGGCCAAACGATGGTTGGATGCACATTACCATCACCCGCATGACCCGCAACGTAAATCTTCAGGTGTTCTTGCTCACCGACTTCATGAATGTAATCCATCATTGGTGCCAGCTTAGACAACGGCATCGCCATATCTTCCATAATGTGATTCTGACCCGCAAAGACCGCCGGCAGCATATCACGCCGTAGTTTTTCCAAAGCAGCCTGTTCTGTAGAATCCGTCGTAACCGTGGCATTCTTCGCACCATGTTCAGCCATCAGTTCTTTTAGTTTATCCACCACTTCTGGCACACTGTTATCAACTTTGAAAATTAACATGGCGCCACTGTTATCGCTGAAGTGGGTACCTTCATATTTATCTAAGGCTTCAATGGTTGCATTATCCAACGCTTCAAGCATCGTCGGGTAAACACCAGAGATCCGGATTTCAGCAACGGCTTCAGCTAGCTTGGTCATGTCTTCAAAGAAGGCAATTCCCATAGTTGGCTGACCGATTGGAATCGGCATTAATTTTACCGTAACTTCTGTGATAACACCTAATGTCCCTTCAGAACCCACAAATAATTGCGTTAAATCATACCCAAAAGCCTGTTTCAGGGTACGTCCGCCAAGTTTGATCTCACGGCCATCCGCCAAGACTGCTTTCAATCCCAGCACGTTATCCTTAGTAGCACCATACTTCACCGTGCTCATTCCACCAGCGTTCGTCGCCACGTTGCCGCCAATACCAGAGATTGGTTTAGAACCTGGATCTGGCGCATAAAACATTCCCTGCTCACGAGCGGCTTTATCCAAATCGCCGTTGATAACACCTGGTTCCACTACAGCTAAGGAATCAGCCTTACTAATCTCCTTGATATGATTCATCTGCTTAGTCGAAAGTACGAAACTCCCTGTCAGACCATCGGCGCCAACCACGGTACTCGTGTACTGATCTTGAGGAATGACTGGAATATGAAACTTCCGGGCGGCACGCATCACGCCTTGGATGTCCTTGGTTGACTTAGCTTCAATATACGCCAATGCTAACCCACTATCATCACTAGTCATCTTCGAACTAAATGACTGCTTGTTTAAAGTCTCTGAGTCGGTAAAAACTTCACCGTCCGTGACTTGTGATTTTAAAAATTCAATGATTTGCTCATTACTAAAGGCACTAAAAACTGTCAATATGATCAATTCCTTTCTAAGCTGAGTTCTTCGAAGATTAGTATAATGCAATGGTTAGCGGGTTGGAATTAATTACACTTAATCACAACATTAAATTTTCTGGGGGTCACATCTTTTAAATTTTATTAACTTTCAGTGTTTTTACTTCAAAATAGTGCTTTTATCCTATATTCTTAATAATTACGTTTGTAAAAGATAGTTATTAACCTTATACTCAACTTACTAATTATACTTAACTAAGGAGTCATTTATGCCAAATCAAGAACCTAAACACCTGACGCCAAAAAAGCGTTCCAAGAAACGCCGCGTCTTTACTTGGATACTCTTCGCATTAATTATCATGATCGGTGCTGGTGGCACCTATGTGGCCTATCAAACCAAAGCAAGCCTCGATAAAACTTATTCTGCTGCCCATGGCGCAAGTAAGACTAAGGTTTCCAATTCAAAATCCGTTAGTATTTTATTAATGGGAACTGATACGGGTGCTTTAGGACGTACAGATAAGGGCCGAACGGATACCATCATGGTCGTAACTATTAATTCAAAAACCAAAAAAGCAACCATGGTCAGTATCCCTCGGGACACGTTGGTTAAAATTTCGGGCACAAATGATACCGAAAAAATTAACGCTGCTTACACCGTTGGCGGGGCTTCAACTTCTATGAAGACCGTTGAGAACCTCCTAAATGTTCCCATCAACTACTACGTTTTGATTAACATGGGCGGTCTGGAAAAAGTGGTCAATGCCATCGGTGGGATCGACGTCAAGGTACCGTTCTCATGGAACGATTCACACACGCATATGTCGTTTAAAAAGGGTAATGCCCATTTAAATGGCAAACAGGCCTTAGCATTTGCCCGTATGCGCTACGAAGATCCGAATGGTGATTACGGTCGCCAGCAGCGTCAGCAACAAGTTATTCAACAAATCGTTAAAAAAGTGACCAAGTCTGGTAACGTTTCAATGTATCAAAAGTTACTGAGCTTACTTTCCAGCAACATGAAAACCAACATGGCCTTTAATGACATGATCAGCTTGGCCGAAAACAATAAAGGTTCAGTTAAGCACGTTAAGAAATCTAGCTTAAAGGGCGTCGGTGCTTACATTAACGCTGAGTCCTTCCAGATACCGGCTAGTAATACTCTCCAAAGTACCTCTGATTCACTGAGAAATTCACTGGGGTTATCTAAAGAAACGTTAGATAACTTCAATACCCAAGAAAATCAGCGGAACACGAAGAACGGTTTTGACTGGAAATCAGGCAATAACCCGACTTACACGGTTTACGACAGTAATAGTACAAATCAATAGCATAAAAGATGGCCTACTCAGCAAAATTAATTTGTTGGGTAGACCATTTTATTTCACAAATTAAGCTTTTTGATTAAGCTGGCTGTGTCGCACACCATAGGTCACATAGATGACAACGCCAATCGCAAACCAGATGCCAGAAACGATCCACGTATCTAACGGTAGCTGTAATAGCATCCAGATACACAAACCGGCAGAAATAATTGGCAAATATGGGTACAGTGGCACTTTAAACCCAGTATTCTCAAGATCCTGCCGTTTTCGTAATGGCAGAACACCCAACGACATCATAGTGAAGGCAATCAACGTCCCGATATTAACTAATTGGGTTAACCGGTCCAGTGATACTAAGCCCCCCATCACCGCAATGACAAGCGTAACGGTTAATAAACTATGACTTGGCACTTGGTGTTTCATATTGATTTTACCCAGACCCTTAGGCAGCAAACCATCGCGGCCAATGGAATAGATCAACCGTGATGAGCTGTAGATCATTGATAACATCATGGTAAACATCCCCGCTAACGCACCAATGGAGATGATTCCAGCAACCCAGTTTTGGTTGACCAACTGAAGGGCGAATGATACTGGTGCAGCAACGTTTAATTTAGTGTATGAAACCATCCCCGTTAGGACTGCAGCAACAGCCATGTACAGCAACGTACAGATAATTAAAGTTCCAATAATCCCAATTGGCATATTCTTCTTAGGATTTTTAACTTCGGCTGCAGAAGCTGACACACAGTCGAAACCAAGATAAGCATAGAAGACTAACGACGCCCCACGCATAATACCGTGAGAGCCATAGGGTGCAAATGGTGACCAGTTACTTGGCTTAACGTAGAACATGCCGACGATGACGAATAGAATAATAATAGCAATTTTAGCAACCACGATAACGTTATTGATTCGAGTGGAAGTTTTTACCCCTTGTGTCAGCAATAAACTAATCGCCAATACGATTAGGATTGCAAAGAGGTTAAAGTAAGTCCCATGGGCGGGATCAAAACTACCCGTTATTGCCTTAGGGACGTTGATACCAATACCCTTTAAAAATGAGACCAAGTAAGCCGACCAACCGGTAGAGACCGCGGCAACTGACAGCATATATTCTAGGATCAACGCCCAGCCAATCACCCAACCGATAAACTCGCCAAACACGATATTACCGTACGAATAAGCGCTACCTGCAACTGGTAATGCCGAAGAAAATTCCGCGTAACACATGGCTGCGGTGGCACAGACTAACGCTGCCAAAACGAATGACATGACGATTCCAGGACCACTATATAACGCAGCTACCGTCCCGGGAAGAATAAAAATCCCGGTACCAATCACGGTTCCAACTCCTAACAGTAACAAATCTTTTGCGTCCATCGATTTCTCTAACAGACTGTCTTTATCTAAGTATCGGTCGAGCGATTCTTTCTTGGTTAACCGACCGAATACGCGTGAGACCACTGTGTTCTCCATCTTTGTTCCTGCTACTGATAACTTATAAAAAGTTATAGATTATTCTTGCTTCTCCCTATCCTGCCTCGTATAAAACTCACTAATACAGTTGATATGATAGTCCACAAGCGTTAATTCCCGGCTAGCCACCGGTACATCCTTTGAAACCTGTTTTAGTAGGCTAATTCAAAGTTTTCAGTATCCCTGATATTCAGGGCCGCATTAATATCACGGTCTTCGGTATAATCACAATTCTGACATTCGTACACCCGGTCTTTGAGTTGCAAGTCAACTTTTTTATGACCACATTGGTGACACAATTTGGAAGTTGGTTCAAAACGGTTAGTTAAATGTACTGGGATGCCTAACTGTTGGCATTTAGAAACTAGCTTAATTCTAAAGTTATAAAAACCTTGGTAACTCACAGCTTTAGCTAAATGCCGATTTTTCATCATACCCTTAACATTCAAGTCTTCTAAGGCTACCCACTGCGGTTTGGTTCTCACCACAGCGGCGATAATCTTATTTTGATAATCAGCTTGAATGCGAGTTAGACGTTGATACAAGCGTTGCACTTTCAGCTGAGTTTTGGCTAGATTAAAATCAGTAGCAGATTTCCCTTCTTTCTGTCTTCTAGCTTTCAGTGCGTGATACTGACGGGACAACTTTCTTTGCAGTCTGCGCAGACGTTTTCTGATCCGTCTTACGCGACTACTTTTATTCTGATTAGGATACAAAGTACCATCATTTAAAATGGCAAATTCTTTTAAACCAAGGTCGATGCCGATAGGTTCACCGGTTAATGCTAGTTTTGGTAATTCAGCCTGTTCCACTAAACAGGTCAGGTAATACCGACCAGCTTTGAATTTAATTCGGCCTTGTTTGATAACGAAGTGTTCCGAGTCTGTAGGAATGTAGCCAAACTCTTTCAACCGCACCCAACCAAGCTTGGGTAACTTAATACGATGACGTTCGCAAGCAATGATTTGTGTTTTACCATTCTTAACAAAGTAATAACTGCCCTGACCGCGCTTAAACGACCGCCAATGGGGGAAACCACTTTGTTTTTTGAAAAATCGCTTCATAGCTGTATCGGCATCGATAAAGGCCTGTTTAACCGATTTGGCATATAATTCCCTGATCCACATATCATCAGGATTGGCTTCAAGATATTCATGGTTAAACCACTTACTGAACTCATAAGCGCCCATGTAGTAATAACCTTGTTCATAACGCTGCCGATTGATATCCAAAAACAGGTTGTAGGCCCAACGACTGCCACCAATATGACAATCAATCTGCCAGGCTTGTTTTTCAGTCGGCTTAATTTCGACTTTATAGGTGAGTAACATCAGGGGTTCCGCCTTATTGAATTTAATCACCAAGGTGAGGTGTCCCTCATATTATACGGGAAGGCTTTACCCCCAAAAGCCTTTTAATGAAATTCATATAATTCACTACATATAAGCTATTAGCTAATACGGAAAATTTAACGCCTAACTTTAACCTTGTGATATCTTTTACCAGACTTAAGACTTATAAGAATACGGAATAGTTTAGAAGCACCACTTTACAAAGATTTACATCCTTTTACAGCAAAATAGTTACTGTTCATCCCTCCTTATGATTGCATCTCTCAAGTGAACACTACCTGGTCAGACCAACAAAAAACACCAGGGACCACGATGTCCGCTGGTGTTTTTAACCAGCCAGACAGCCCAAGCGTTTTCGCCTAGCTGTCTGACCAGTAGTGATAAGTGCCATGCTAATAGCATCTTCTCTAACTTACTGGTTGATAGCCAGGCTGGTTAAAGAAGAAGAAAAATCGCTGTGAAGTTGAACTTAAACGATTGACTAGCATAATATGGCACTCCCTTCTGTGTTTATGAGAGTATTTTAACAATATAATGAGAAAAGTGCAAGCTGTAATTTTACCCAACGGATCTCCTCAACCAAACAGATCAATCCAGCTCAATATCATCATGATTTTCTAGCGAAATGGACTGCATACTGCGTGCGCGGCCACTTTGCAAAAGATAGATAGCAAACACCACTAGTGCTGAACCCAGGACTTCCACCCAGCTAATCTGCAATCCGAGAAAAACGACACTCAAAATAAAGGTGACTACGGGCTGTGCGGCATCTACAATGCTAATGACATCCGATGGCGCATATTTACTACTGATCAACAACAGGCAAAACGGTAAAATCGTACCTAAAATAATAACAGTCAGCATAGATAGCACTAAATTAGTCGTCAAGGGTGGTGTGTGAACCCAAATCGGCTGATGTAAATTAAATAACAGGCCAGAAATCAGTGTCCCCCATCCTAAGATGAGAATCGGTGAACCACCCGCTTTGACGATTGGTCGCGGTAACGTCACGTAAAACGCCGCGGTAATTCCAGAACCAATTCCCCACACTAACGCATCTAGCGGAATCGCTAATTGCGACACGTTACCTTTAGTAATGGCTAAGAAAACCCCTAACATGGAAACCGCAAACGCAATCAAATCACTACGATAAGGTGCTTCACGTTTAAATACTAGACTACCCACCACGATGAACAACGGGCTAAGATACTGCAAAATCGTTGCCGAAGCAGCGTTTCCCGTTTGGACCGACATGTAGAAGGTCAGTAAGTTCGCGCTTAGACCAAAAACTGCATAGGCTAAAAGTGAGGCTGCTAAACGCCAAGACTTGAAAACTTTAAAAATATGTCCATGCGAGGTAAAGGTACCAATAATCATGAGCAGGATACCCGCTCCTAACGTTCGTGCCGACAAAAACCAAGCTGCTGGGATGTGCTGGTTTTGTGAGATATACTGCAGAACAGTACCCGAAATTCCCCACATCATTGAAGCAAGCAGGGCTAACAAAATTCCTCGTGTAACGTGACTTTTAGTCATCATAAAGCGTTTCTCCCCAAATTTAAAAATTCATTCTAAAAGAATACTAAACAATCATGAAAGGGATATGGGAATATGGAAAAATTTACCTTAATATCGACCTACACGTAAAAACCGGCTTACCAGTCCAAGTGAACTGATAAACCGGTTTCGTTTATGAACAACTATTGTGCTGTTTCAACAAACTTATTCATGAGTAAAATGTTAACTACGGATTCTACCACTACCACTAAAGCCAAAACTCCCAGTATAGAAAAAGCAGCTCCCCAGCCTAATGAAAGGCCGTTCATCAGTGTGCCATAAATATTAAAGAACGCGGCTCCCAAACGAATAATCGCTAAACTAATGACGATGTATAAAATGCCGCGAATGATTCTTTGACGGCCAATGGGTAGAAACGCGTCAATACTCAGCATAATCAAATGAATTAAGGAGATTGTCGTCCAGACCATCATGATCGCAACTATCGCAATTCCAAGCGATACTAAGACAATGGCAATGCCTTGACCAGAGTTTAAGCCGGATTCTGAGAAAATTTGTCCCATAATATCGGTGAAATTATTACCAGCTAGCAAAGTCGTAACTATTCGCAGAACTAATTGGACAACCATAAAGTACAGAAAACTAATCACAGTCGTGCATAAGCTGCCCAAATAAACTTTAGTATCGCTAGCCGGTATCAAACGGATAGAATCGTTTTGATAAACGTTTTCGTTAAACATTGACAATCTGATGAAAACAACGAAAGATGCCACTGAACTCCACAAAACGGTGTAACTCATCAAGCTAGCACCAAGGTTACCAGTGCCCTCTTGAAAGAACACATAGACTTCAGTCATAACAATTGCAATCAACATTAATAAAATAATGCGGTTCAATGATTTAAATCGGTCCCGCAGAAATGCAGGAATTAATGAAGTAAACTTAGTCATTCGAGTCAGCCTCCCCGTACAAACTTTCGTAGTAGTCTTCGATACTCTGTCCGCTTTCTTCACGAATTGTATCGGCAGCTTTGTGAACAACGATGGTGTTATCTTTTACCACTACGATTTCATCAAGAATCGGTGCAATTTCAGAAACGTAATGATCGCTAATCACCATTAATGAGTCGGCCGGCTTCCACTGAATGATGCTATTAATAATCTTCTTCCGACTCATGCTGTCGATACCGCTAAACGGTTCATCAAGTAAATAAACACTTGCCTGACGAGCTAAGGTTAAGCTGATTACCAATTTTTCCCCGGTGCCTTTTGATAAAGCCGATAACCGTTGTGATTCATCCAGTTTCAAAAATGTAATCATTTGATTATATTTCTGTTCATCAAAATCCGGATAAACCTGCTGGTAAAAATCTTTGACCTCACTGATCCGTTTGTTAGTGGCCATCCCACCTAGTGGATTACTGTAGCTAATTAAACTTTTACGCGTTGCCAGATCAGTTTTATCATTAACAGAAATGATTCCCTTGGCATTCTTAGCTACACCAGCAATCAAACGCATAAGCGTGGTTTTACCAGCACCATTTTCACCCAGTAGACCGACAATTTTGTTGCCCGTTAATGACAATGAAACATCGGCTAAAATCCGTTTTAAATTCCTGCGGTAGTTCAAATTTTCAACTTTCAGTGTTGTCGTCATTTAAATCCCCCTGCCTTTCAATATATGCCGTTACTTCATTAACAATCTGTTCATCACTGATATTTAACCGATGAAGTTGATCATAGAGTTGCTTCAAGTAGCGGTCAATCAGTTCTTGTTTTAGCTGTTCAACAATTTCAGCGTTCGAAGTCACAAAATTACCTCGCCCGCGTTGCGAAATAACAACACCTTCATCAATCATTTCACGCAAAGCTCGCTGAACGGTATTAACGTTGACGGTCAATGAAACTGCAAGTTGACGGATTGCAGGCAACTTATCACCAGGTGCTAGTTGACCAGCAATAATTTGATCATAAATAACCGTTTTAATCTGGTAGTAAATGGGCACCTTATCGTCAAACTCCATGATGGACCCTCCCTTATTAGTGTACTATCTTTCTATTACACTATATCACTATTACACATAATTTCAATCAAATTTATTCAAATTACATAAAAAAGTCCTTGTAACATAACTGTAACAATTAATTTTATGATTAAAAAACAAAGATAGCTAAATGTGAATTTAATGATAATGCAAGTGTTGAATTCAGCTGACTATGAACGCTTACATATCAGCAATGACGGTGATTTCCATTTTGATGTAGCAATTACTTTTAACGTAAAATACTAATCACAATCTCATGTAGTTAGTGTTGTTAACCATTAATCTTTTCGTAACATTTTGATAATTGTTATGTCATCTTCACACTTTCTTCACATTTAGAGATTATATTATGACCATAGCCTAATATCTTAGTAAAGATATTAAGTGAGCTTTTTCATTTTACTCCTCCAAAGTAAAATTTATATTTCCGTGAACCCCATCACGAAAATGCCTACTCCTATAAGATCACCCTCCCCCGGGTGGTCTTTTTTTTACGACAAAATAAAAGATTCGCTTTGGTCATCTTGCTAGATACCAAAGCGAATCTTTTATTTTGTCAAAACCTAGTTATCACAACAACTGAATCCTATTCACTGACGCACCTAATGAGAGTGTACAATCAACTGTACTTTAAATACGTTCTAAGAATAAGAAACCCATAAACGATATGAATCACCCCAGACGCACACCGCCTCTTACCTAACTGTGGCCTCCAACCACCTTTAGGCTGATACTACTTCGTAATAGCTCCCCAGCTATGCTTTATCTAATGCTTCGTGACATTTCAACGCAATCATCAAATATGGAGTAGTATCTGCAACACTTGTAGTAAGCTTTTTCATTTTTCTCACCAGACCTACTGGTTCATAAATCCCCCGGAATTAAAGAATCAATCTTAAGAACAAAAAAGACCCATTCATTCGGCAAGCCTTAAGCTTCCGAGAACGGGTCGTGTCCTAACTAATATTAGAACTGAGCATTTAAATTAACTTTTTTCGTTCTTAACAACAAATATAATATATCACATAATTTTGATAATAACAAGCTTTTAGCGACATTATTATGATTAACAAGTAAGATTATGGCATAATTTCTAACCTTAAATTAACGATTTAAGAATTCCAAAGCCATCTGGTAAAACGATTAACTTACCGCTACAAATGCACTTGTCATGCTAACTATAAGCAATAAAAGGATTAAAAAGCAGCCACCCCATTAGGCAACTGCCTCCATCAATTCAACTGTTCATGATGCTTATGCCGCTAAATTAGCTTTAGGTGTCGCAATAGTTAAAACATGAACAAACTACTGATACTTAACCCAATCCTCTCCTATTTTGTAAGGGTGAAACCGGATCAAGCCGCCTTCACGTTCAACCATCACGTGTCGGGGTCCACCCTGCTTTTTCAAAACTGCTTCCTCCAAAATCAATCAAAACTTCCCGAATAAATTCCTAGATACATACCAACTATGCCAAATTAAAACGTTCACTAGATTCCCTAGCCTAAATTTTATCCCTCCTCCATAGCCAGGCTGATTTGACCCAGTAATCCCCCTTACCAGATCCATGTATTGGAATCGTCTAGCTTACGCATAAATATAACGATAATGATTGTCTCAGTCAAGTGTTTTGACTTGGTGGCTTATAAAAAAAGCCAATCAAGTATTTTTTTATTTATCAGAATAATGCTTGTATAGCAAGCTTTTAAGACAGAACAATTTTCAAAAAAGGCCTTATTTTTTGAAACATTTATAAAAAATAGCATTTTTATATGGTAAAAATACCAAATAGTAATTTCATATTATTACAATAATTAACTTAACCAAGAATCCAGCCAAAAACGTTTTTGTGTAATGACTTCCGCGGCTGCTTCCGTAATTTTCTGAATTAATCTAAAATCTGAGTTCCGAGTAACTTTCTTATCTAGGTCGGTACGTGTCTGTTCATCAGTGACTACCCATTTAAGACCATCCATTTGTCGTAAGATGGCAAATAAATTCAGAGCAGCCACGTTTGAGTTAGTACTTATACTATCAACTAGCCAGGTCCGAGTTGCTACTCGTGCTTGTTCTGTTGGTTCGTAAATCACGTGTGGTTTTAAGTTGTTTTGAAAAATCACCCGTTCGACCTGACCACTCGCCAATAAGCCGTTACCAATACCATCATATATCTGATTAGCAATATCCCAACTAGTCAGTGGCTTTAATGCAGACTCCAAATCGCGATCTTGAGTTAAAGCCTCAGTTAACTGCTTAACGAATATCGATAAATAATCCGGTAATTTAGCTGTTTTATCAAATATAACCTGATTACCATCTTTTAATTGAATGGTATGTTTAGCCACCAAATCTAAAAATGCAGCCAACACAAAGTAAGATTGGCTGGTAAATCGCGTTCGTAACATTGGCTTTTTCCCAATTCGTTCCGTCAATAATAAATATTTTTCTGCAGTTGTTAATACCACTTCTAATCACTCCTCGAAAATAGCATAACACCCATATCTCCTAACGGCTATGAAGTAAGTTTAATTCCATGACGAAATCGCACTGATATGACATAATATGCCCCAAAAGCATCAAAATTAGAAATAGTTTCTACCTATAGTAAGAGTCAGTGCACGCCCTCACAAAAAAGGAGCCCCCAAATGACCGAAAAATATATCACTGAAAGATTAACCCTTTTGCCTAAACTGCCATTGCCAAAGCTTGATCAGACATTTGCCAGTCTTAAAAAATGGCGTACCCCATTGCTGGGAGTATCAGAGCAAAACAAGCTAGCTGAGCAAATTGATGCCTTTCAAAAAAGTGACGCGGTTGAATTACAGTCTTATTTAAATCAGCGCTGGGTTGAAACTAACGCCAATTGGTTATCACCCATCTTGCGTCGCCATTATCTGAGCAATCGGCAACCCGTTCAAACAAAAACTAATTTTGGCTTCACGATTTCTCACGACAAACTACCTCATCAAGATCAACTCACCATAACTGCTAAACTGCTTCAGAACTTTGCTGATCAATATTTAAGCTACGTCACTGGAACGGCCCCCGTTGAAAAAGGCTCAGATGACAAGCCAATCGATATGAGCAGTTATCTGTCCTTCTTTCGAACACAACGGCAACCTGGCGTTGGGCATGATTACTTGCAGAAAACCCGTCATACCGTAAATAACGTTGAAGCTACGGTTATTTATCATCAAACCGTTTACCAGATACGGTTGATCGACCATGCAGGCCGAGTATCAACCTTACATTCGCTTACCGAGGCTCTGACACAAATGATGAATAACCCCGATCCAGATACATTTTTTATTGGGGCCTACACCGGATTACCACGTAATGATGCAGCAAAATTACGACAACGCTTAAGTAGCAGCGAGCTCAATCAAGCCAATTTAACACGCATCAGTGACAGTCTACTGACTGTGACATTACTAGACCCCTCTCAGTCTTTAACGCCACAGTCGGTCCTTCTGGGCTCTCAAAATCGATTATTCGATAAAACTACCCAAGTTATTGTAAGTTCTGACGCTCAAATCGGTTTTGCCTTTGAACACAGTCAGATTGACGTCCAAACCGCACTACAGCTCGTAAATTCAGTCGTTACAAAATTAGACCAACCGGCAGATCAATGGGATAGTAAGGGTAATCCCCACTTTCAGCGACTTGAATGGCAACTGGACCACTATACTAAAGAAGCATTAAGTGAAGCTGATCGTCGAAATGCTGAAGTTGCTCAAGGACTAGAATTTGCTTCAAAAATCGTCCAAGCATTCGGCGTTGAACAACTACAGGATCTGAAGGTAGATTCGGATGCGTTCGCTCAAATTAGCCTTGCGCTTGCCGAATACCGTATCACTGGTAGTTGGCGAAATATTTCAGAATCAACTTCCATGCGTCAATTCTATCAAGGACGAGCTGAAACGGTCAGCACAGTCACCCTCGAAGAGAAACAATTCATCGAAGCCTTTGCTGCAGGAGCGCGAGATGCCGCAACGCGACAATTATTTAATCAGGCAGTGACTGCCTTGGCTGCTCGAATGAATCTTATTCAGCAAGGTTTCGGTATTGATTCTCACCTGCTTGGATTGGCAACAATGATGTCTCAACATGGTGGTAAAGCAGCATTCCCTGACGCTGACGAATTCTTTCATTCGCCCTTTTTAAACCAACTAGTTAACGATTTCTTCTCAACAGTCAGACTACCAACTGATCTAATTGATACTTTTGTTTCGTCACCAGCTAGCCCTAATGGTTATACTATTGGCTACAGCCCTTTAAAGAATCAAATCGCGCTATCCGTGTCAGCCTGGGTCTCAAACGATTTTGAAGCAGAAGAGTTACTTGCTAATATTGTGGACAGTCTTAGCACAATTTTTGCCTGGTTAACAGCTGAACGAAATTAGGTGAACCAAAGCATAAAAAATATCCATTCCCCCCGGAATGGATATTTCATTTCTAATTTAATTTTTTTATCTTAACGGTAACTGTGTACCAAGCCATTAACATCAGGTTTTGATACGGATTGATCTCTGGTAGCGTAATACATCACACTGTGCTTACCAACGTTATGTTCTAAGCCTAAAGCGTGGCCAAGTTCATGTTCAGCAACGTTCGTCCGTTCACCCTTTGAATAGTGATAACGGTTGGCAACGTTAGTGAAAACGTATGATTTAGCACTAGCCATAACAGCCAAGCCATTCAAACTCTTGTTGTTATAGTATGAAGAATAAGTAATCCCAACGGTTGAATCATTATTACCCATTGGTGAATTACTGTTTGACAAAGTAATATTTGCTTTACCAGTAGTTGCAACTAATTTAACCACACCGCTACGGTTCCAAACTTTAACGGCTGATTTCCAAACGGATTTGTAATAACTTGATCCGCTGGCGATTTTGTAGGTAATTGTCTTTGATTGCCAACGCTTAGCAGCTGGTGTCAAACTTGCTTTACCAGTAGCTGCGCCGCCATCGGCTTTTGCAGTGCCAAATGATGTTGCTGTTTTAACAGCTTCTGTAGCATCCGCGTCAGTGACCACCTTGGCACTGGCATGACTAGGTGTAGCAAAACTCAAACCTGCAACAACAGCGACAAAAGTCAACAATGTACCCATTAAACGATTATTCATATAAACTGAAAGTCTCCTTAAATTCTAAAGTGTCTCGACAATCAGCTTTTTCTAAGAAATTCTCCAAATATATAACACACGAGAGAGAGTCGTGTTGACGTCATAAATAAAATTACTAAACCATAATGCTTATGAAGCTTGAATCATTGTCCCCGTTTGTTAATTATTGACCCCCAATAACCAACGCAACGAAATGGACTATAGCACCTATTTTTAAACAATACCATTACAGTCATGTTACAAAAAGAAGCTCAAAAAGCAGATTGTGAAAATGTTATAACGTTCAGTGATTGGCTCCGAAGCCTAGCTTGATAGGTTTTAGAGCGGATACCTTCCCTTTTAAATTTAAAAATGGAAACAGTTTCATTTACACATAATTTTTTTAAAAAAAGTTAGCCTTTTTTAAAAAAAGTCAAAAAATCGTGTACTTATAAGACATATATCATTATGTGTTCTTTTTAAAAGTCCACTCGTAAACTTCGGTTATTTGTAAAATCAAAAATATCCATTCCCCCCGGAATGGATATTTCATTTCTAATTTAATTGTTGATTTTATCGATAACTATGTTGTAAACCATTAACATCTGGTTTAGCTACTGATTGATCCCGTGTGGCGTAATACATCACACTCTTCTTACCAACGTTATGTTCTAAGCCTAAAGCATGACCAAGCTCATGTTCGGCAACATTAGTCCGTTCCGCCTTAGAATAGTGAAAACGATTAGCGACATTGGTGAACACGTAAGACTTGGCACTAGCCATCACAGCTAAACCGTTTAAAGACTTATTATTATAGTATGAAGAGTAAGTGATCCCAACGGTTGAATCGTTTTTACCCATTGGTGAATTGCTGTTAGACAAAGTAATATCTGCCTTACCGGAAGTGGCAACTAAATGGACAGCGCCGCTACGGTTCCAAACTTTAACGGCTGATTTCCAAACGGATTTGTAATAACTTGTTTTGCTAGAAACCTTGTAAGTAATGGTCTTTGATTGCCAACGCTTGGCAGCTGGTGTCAAACTAGCTTTACCAGTAGCGATGCCTCCATCGGCTGCTGAACCAAACGATTGAGCGGTCTTAATGCCTTCAGTGGCATCAGCGTCAGTAACGATTTTAGCACTGGCATGACTTGGTGTAGCAAAACTCAAACCTGCAACGACGGCAACAAATGTTAACAACGTACCCATTAAACGATTATTCATATAAACTGAAAGTCTCCTTAAATTCTAAAGTGTCTCGGCTATCAGCTTTTTCTTAGAAATTCTCCAAAAGTACACACGAGAGAGAGTCGTGCGTGTAACAAATAAAAACGATGAAAAATGATTATTTATGAAAATAAAATTGTTGTCCCCGTTTGTTAATTATTGACCCCCAATAACTAACGCAACTGAAAGACTATAACATCAAGGATTCCGAAATACCATTACAGGTATATTACAAAAAAATTATGAAAACGATATTGTGAAAACGTTATAACGCTTACTTTTTGACAGTTAAAGCCTAGCTTGATAGTCTTTAAAACGGATACATTTTCTTGCACATTTAAAAATGTAAACAGTTTCAATTACAAATAAAAAATTTCAAAAAAAACGAATTTTTTTGATAATTACCAATTTTTTGTTCGTTTAATAGACACATATGATTATCTGTTCTATTTAATAACATCGTTGAAATCTAAAAAATGGCAACAAAAAAGCCTACTAATCACTTAGTAGACTTTTTTAAATTAGAAATGAAATATCCTTACCTCTTCAATGCTTTATCACGACTTAACGTTCATATAAACTTTGAAGGAGACATCAACAAAGTTCAACTACTGGTTTACTAATAACTGCACTGCCTGAAACTTATCTGTTATACAAACGGTATAACTTTACGAGCAATCGTTCAGATTACTGGGGGTCTCTGACTTATCATCAGAATGAGTTGATTGGGGGGAATCAACTCCATAGGGATTCGAAAACATTCAAATCAAAAGGAACAATTAAGGTGAAACAACTAATTAAAAAACTCCAAAAAAACAACGACCCAGTCAGGTCTCTCTCCTGTCCGGGTCGTGTCACTAAGAAAAAGTTCTTAGTGCTGAGCAAATTTATTTAATTAGTTATCTCTAAATTTCTATGTCTAACAATATACAACATATAATTAGATTGTGCAAGGCTTTTCTCCAATTTTTTCATTTTTTATCAAAAAATTGATAAGCCTATTTAATATTGCATCTCTCCTATAACTCGATTAAGCTTTAAGCAGCGCCATTCACGCTGCCTTTTAAATCTTTCAATAGGAGATAAAGATGAAAATCATTATTGCCCCAACTAAAAAAATGGTCATTAACACCAACGACTTTGACGTTCAAGGATTGCCACAATATATAGAAGAAACTCGTCAAGTTCTTCAAAAAATGCAAACTTTGAGCTACGAAGATGCCCATACTATGTGGCGTTGCAGCGATAAACTTGCTCGCCAAAATTATAATTGGTTACAACAAATGAACTTGGACGCTCAGCTCACACCCGCCATTTTAGCTTACACCGGAATTCAGTATCAATACATGGCACCAGATCTCTTCACTGCACCCGCCCTGGATTACGTTCAAAGAAATCTCCGTATTCTATCAGGTTTCTACGGTATCTTACGCCCATTTGACGGTGTGATTCCCTACCGACTTGAAATGCAGTCTGCAATTCAAGTTGCTGACGCACACGACCTATACGAATTCTGGAGTAATAAACTGTATCAGACGCTTCATTTCGAGCAAGGTCCCGTTTTAAATCTGGCCTCTCAGGAATATGCCAAGGCAATCACGCCCTATCTGCAACCAGACGACCGAATGATCAATGTCATCTTTGGCTCAAAAGTCAACGGTCAGCTAAAAGTAAAAGCCACGTTAGCCAAAATGGCCCGTGGCGAGATGGTACGGTATTTAGCTGAAAACAATATCCACGATGTGGCAGCTATCACTCGATTTGACCATCCAGACTGGCACTATGACGCCGCTCGATCAACCGATAGCGAACTTGTCTTCATCAACAACGAACGCCAACACTAAGCAATCTCCGTCCGTTTCTGATAGCTACTGATTCGTTTGGTGCGTAACAGAAAGCCATTGATACCATCTTCCAAATAAGCCTTTAAATATTGGTATTCTGTTTGCAAATCAATATTATCTTGATGATAGAGCCAGTCTCTTAACGAAAGAAACAGCGTACCACCCAGCGTTTTTTGAAGAAATTCGCAGTAGCTGGTATCAATACTAATTTTTTCAATTTTGCCAAGACTGGTAAAAATCTGTCCCACCATCGTTTTCAAATGCTCAATAATGACCGCTTCTGGCGCGTTTTGGACATCAAGCTTTAATACGTGCTGATAAAAGACACGGTTATTATCGAAGTAGGTCAGCATTGCCAATAAGGTCTGCGGCCAGAATTGATAATTGCCACAATACCTTACCGCTGCTTTGACCTCAGTGGAATAAATCTCAGCCAGCACATCGTATTTATCACGAAAATGATCATAAAAGGACTGCCGGCGCATACCAGTGACAGCCATGATCGTTGTGACTGTTATTTTATCAAATGGCTGTGAAACGACCAACTGTTTGGTTGCTGCCATAATTTTTGCTTTTGCTGTCGTACTCATGCCATTCGCTCCTTCAAACTTAACTTATCACTACGATACCATAAGAATGTAGCCTTGTGAAAATTAACGATTCAAGGCTATAATGGGGGAAGCAAATTTATTTGGAGGGAAAATCAAGTGACTGAAGAGGAAGAACAACCAGAAAATTTTGTTCCATCAGAACAACATCATATGGCAATTCCGTGGAAAGAATTCGCTCCAAACCAAAACTTGCCAATCAAAGATGCGCGGGTCAAGGCTCGGGCATCCGTTGTTGGTCGAATTGGCATCATGATGCTCTCTTGTGGAACTGGAGCTTGGCGTGTTCGTGACGCAATGAATACCGTTGCGCGCGTACTGAATTTAACCTGCTCTGCAGATATTGGATTAACTTCTATTAATTACACCTGCTTTGATGCAGGTCACAGCTACTCACAAATTTTGGCGTTACCAAATACCGGTGTCAATACCGACCGGCTTTACGTCTTAGAAACTTTTGTCAAACAATTTGAGGAAAAGTACTCGCATCTTACTATTCGTCAATTACACCATACATTAGATGATATTCAACAAACGCCAGGACACTATTCACCAATCGTGAAGGGTCTGGCAGCAGCCATCGCCTGTGCATCATTTATTTTTTTACTGGGTGGCGGCTGGATTGAAATGTTTTGTACCTTCGTTGGTGCCGGCATTGGGAACTGGCTTCGCGGTGAGATGGGTAAACATAAACTAACGACAATTTCCGGCATCGCCGTCAGTGTCGGTGTTGCTGAACTGACATACTTTTTAGCTTTTAAAGGACTTCAATTCATGTATCCCATTTCCGGCAACCACGAAGCTGGCTATATCGGTGCCATGCTGTTTGTCATTCCTGGCTTTCCGTTCATCACTAGTTTCTTGGATTTATCAAAACTGGATATGCGTTCGGGTCTTGAACGACTGAGTTACGCCATTATGATTACCAGTGTTGCAACGCTGGTCGGCTGGCTGGTAGCTCTGATCATTAATTTCCAACCAGAAAATTTCGCTTCACTGGGTTTAAGCCCGCTAATGATCTTACTATTACGGCTCCCCGCTAGTTTCTTCGGGGTATATGGTTTCTCCATGATGTTTAATAGCTCACAGAGAATGGCGATTACTTCGGGACTGATTGGTGCCGTAGCAAATACCTTACGACTGGAATTGGTTGACTTCAATACGATTCCGGCACCAGCAGCAGCCTTTTGTGGTGCGCTGGTAGCGGGACTATTGGCTTCAATTATTAACCGGCATAATGGTTATCCACGGATTTCCTTAACGGTTCCTTCAATCGTAATCATGATTCCTGGCCTTTATATCTATCGTGGTATCTTCTATATTGGCTTAAATGAAATTGGTAATGGCGCATTGTGGCTGACAAGAGCGGCATTGATTATCCTTTTCTTACCACTGGGTCTGTTTGTTGCTAGATACCTGTTGGATAAGGATTGGAGACACTTTGATTAAATCAGTGCGCGAAACAACTCGGGTAGATGCCAGAGTGTAAGCAAAGTAAAACGGTACAGTCCTGAACTGTGGGACTGTACCGTTTTACTTTGCTTACACTGCCGGCATCTGAGTTGTGTAGCGCGATTTGGCTATATAAAAGCAGTGAAATATAAAAATAGCGCTAGAGCAATCTTTTCGACTACTCCAGCGCTATTTTTAAATCACGATTATTCTTTCAAAATACCTTCTTTTTTAAACGTCGCATTTCGCATCAGCCGATATAGCGTTGCTGTAACTGGTACCGCCAACATCATGCCAACGATACCTGCTAGCCCACTACCAACAGTAATAGCACCTAAAACGAGAATACCAGGTAGGCCAATGGTCCCGCCCACCACTCTTGGGTAAATGAGGTTACCTTCAACCTGCTGCAAAACGATAATGAACACGACAAACAAAATCGCCTTAATTGGCGAAGTCACTGCGATGAGAACAAAACCGACTACCCCACCGATCCAAGCACCAATCATTGGGATTAAGGCACTCACACCAACCAACGCGCCAATTGAAACGGCATCCGGGAATCGGAATAACATCATGCCAAGGGTACATAGCGCGCCAAGAATGAAACCTTCCAATACTTGTCCAGCAATAAAACTAGAAAACATTTTATCCGTAACTTTTACAACATAACGGGTCTTTGCCACAAACTTAGCGGGCAAGAAATCATCCATTAGCCGGTTTAACCACCCGCCAATTTTCTCCTTACCGCTGATTAAATAAATCGAGAAAACAAAGGATAACACAAAATTAATCAGGCCAGCGAAGATATTGCTGAAGATTGATACGGTGGAACTAAAAAGACCGGATGCACCAGCAGTGAGGTATTTTGTCGCTTTCGTTTCAACCGACTGCCAGTTAAAGTCGGCAGTAGCTGCTGTAATGCGTTTGCTGATCGTATGGTCCTGATCGATTTGATTCAGCCAGTGGGTGACATCGTTCAAGGTACTTGGTAAGGTCTTAAAAAAACTATTGATGGCATCAACGAATTGGGGAATGACTAATCGCATGACCCCAGCAATTACCAGCACAATAATGAGTAGTGCAAATAAAATAGCCAACGGCCGTCGTGAACCCTGAGCCCACTTTTGACCGGCATGCGGCCACAGCCACTTTTCCAATTGACGCGACAGCAAATTAACGGCATAGGCCATCACACCACCTAAAATCAGCGGATTAAGCACTGAAATCAACTTACCGATCGCACCAAAAACTTGTCCAGGATAAACGAGGCAGACCAGGAAAAGAGCAATCACAATACTAGTCCAGATCATTGATTTTTTTGAGATCGACATTTGAACACCCCCACTTGTTAAATTCATTACTTTTAGTTTACCTTATTTGTGCAAAAATTACTAAATTCCTTTTAATACTGTGAAATAATCTATTTTCAAATTTTTGCATAACATCTGTTATACCACGTCTTCCCTTTTGGGCAAAAATTCACTGTCCCTTCGAACGATGTGCCAATCTTACATTTCCTTTATGGTAGAGACACTTAAATTATTACAGGAGGACAACCACAACGTGAGTTATTTAGAATTAAGGGACATTCATAAGTCCTATTATCTGGGAAAAGAAGAATTCCCAGTCTTAAAAGGAATCGATTTAGACTTCAATCTTGGCGAATTTGTTTCCATCTTAGGTGAATCTGGTGGCGGTAAGTCAACGCTGATGAACATCATCGGTGGCTTGGACCGCGAATTTCAGGGCAGCGTGACCGTGGCTGGTAAACGGCTGGACCATAAAAATGAAAAGGCGATGGATACCTACCGTCGGGATACCATCGGCTATATTTATCAAGCCTATAACCTTATCAGCCACCTGTCCGTTTTAGATAATGTGCTAATCCCGTTAGATATGACGACTTTAAACCATGCTGAACGCGAAAAACGAGCACTATCCCTACTGAAACGGGTCGGTTTGGCAGACCAAGCCAAAAAGTACCCCAATCAACTTTCTGGCGGTCAAAAGCAACGGGTGGCCATTGCACGGGCACTGGCCAGTGATCCAAAGGTCATTATTGCCGATGAACCCACGGGTGCTTTGGATTCGCAAAATACCAAGGAAGTGCTGGAAATACTGGATAGCATCGCTCGTGAAGGCCGCTTAGTTATTGCTGTAACCCACTCGCAGTCAGTTGCAAATGCTGGCAGTCGAATCGTTCATTTGGAAGACGGCAAAATTAACGCTGATTCTACGTTACATAAGCCTTATCCACTAAACGACAGCCCCCGTTTGAAATCTAAACTGCTCCCTGCCAGCGTGGCTTATCGAACAGCATACAAACATTTTAAATACCATTTCTGGCGTAATTCGCTGATTGTTCTGGGCACTGCCATTGGCCTATTTGCCGTCATGCTCTTTTCAGGACTTGGCAACGGTATCAGCGGTTATATCAGCCAACAAGTCAAAAACATGGTCAATCCGCAAGTCGTGGTAGTTAGCCGTTATCAAAAACCGGCTAAATCTAATCGTTCAAACGGACAGTCAGCACAATCTGGCAGCAGACGTGGCGGTCAATCAGGTTCATCCGCTCAAACAGCTGGTCCACAGGGTGGCAGTGCTCCCAGTGGTGGTCAAACTGCAGCGATGGGATCTTCGGCAGCATCACCCGCCACGAAACAGCCAACCTTTACCGATGCCAACATTAAACAACTGAAATCATTGAAACACGTGACCCAAGTCGATAAGGTTTACCTGGCAAGTAACGCAACGGCCAAATACAGTGGTAAGTCAGCAACCATTGCATCGTTGCAAAACTGGAACGCCAGTGGAACTAAGAACAACATTGAATACGGCCATACACCAAATGCAGGTGAAGTCGTCATCGATAAGGACTCCGTGGCTAAGAAGTTCAATAAGAACTACAAGTCTATGATTGGCAAAACCGTGACGTTAAAGTATCAAGCCCAAAACAAGAACAATAAAAACGTCACCGTTAATATTAAAGCCAAGGTCTCTGGGATTGCTTCCAGCTCAAGCAATATGGGCAGTGCCCGTTCTAATAACTACGTTAATACCAAGACCATGACTAACGCCATGAAAACTGCTAACGTCCCAACCGATGCAACCACGGTTGCAGTCAACGTGGATAAGTTGGACAACGTCAACGCTACGACTTCACAAATGAATAAATTGAAGAGTAATAATAAGCGTCAATTCTCAGCAACTTCTGTCAGTTCAATGATCAGCACGGTTCAGACCTACGTCAGCTTGGCATCAAACATCCTCGCAGCAATTGCCGGAATTTCATTACTCGTATCCGCCCTGATGATCATTGTCACCATGTATATGTCTGTCAGCGCACGGACAAAGGAAATTGGCATTCTGCGTGCGTTGGGTGAATCCAAGCGCGATATTCGCCGCCTATTTATCAGCGAATCACTGATTATCGGTGTCCTCAGCGCCGCTCTGGCTACCGTGGCTGCCTTTGCTGGTAGCGCTCTAGCCAACAGCGCTTTGGGGAAAATCGCTAACTACGCGTTTGTCCAAATTTCGATGGGCAACGTTGTCCTAGTCTTTATCATTGCGCTGGTCATTTCACTGTTAGCATCGCTGCTACCAGCTCGAAGTGCCTCACGCTTGAATCCAATCGACGCCCTCTCTGCCGACTAACTCAATTAGCGTTAATGTCCTGCAGACGATTTTTCATCGTAACACCCGGCCAATTTCTAAAATCGTAACGGCCATTCAGCCTAAAAGACCACTCCGAAATCGTTTCGAAGTGGTTTTTTAGTGTAAAATACAAGTGATTATTTAAAAAGGAGTCCCCCATGCCAAAACAAACTGAAGAACAGAAAATTCTGACATTAAAACAAGTCCGCATGCCATTAATTATTTGGATGGTCATGATTGGCTTCGTTGCTCTCTACGTGTTATCAACTAGCGCCTTTGCTGTTGGTGAACACGTACGCGAGATCACCAGCAACCAAATTCTAGTCAGGCCAAATCAGTTCAACCACGCGGCCATTTTGACAGTTGTACTGTTGGGAACAGCTTGTCTGATTTTCTCAATTTGGATTGGTCCCTGGCTTTATCAAAAACGACCATGGGAAATGATTTGTGTTCCTATTGTGTTACTGATCGTTTTAGTTGCCATTTTACCGATTAGCGCTCCCATCATCATGGTGGGTACTTATCCGGTCTTGATGATTGAATCATTGATTGCCTATCGTAGGCCCCAAATCATCCTTACCGGAGTGACCATTATCTACATCGCCTTATGGCTAGTCTACTCCTTCATTATCGGCTGGCGGCTGGCACTGATTACCCTTCAGTCGTTTATTTTTGTCGTTCTAATCGTCATCTATTACTGGCATCTTTATCGACAGCAATTAAGTGAGCGTCAAAGAGTTGAAGACCTTTACAGTGAATTGCGGCTCGCCTATAAGCAGGTGGAAGTCTCCGCAATCCGTTCAGAACGCCAGCGAGTCGCCCGTGAACTGCACGATACCTTGACTCAGGGGCTCGCCGCCATCGTCATGCAGTTGGAGGCAGCCGACAGTTTTCTGGATCAAGGTAACGTCAAACGGGCAAAACAAATTATTAACAGCAGTACCGTGGAAGCGCGTAAAACACTCCGGCAGTCGCGAATCACCCTGACCGATCTACGTGAGACGACGGAAGAAAGTCTCCCTGCCCGACTGCAATTGGCCACGGAAGCCATTGAGAAGAATTATCAAATTAACACTACCGTTAAGCTGGGGGACATTCCAGATTACTCACCCAGTCAGCTAACGGAAATCATCCGAATCGTCACCGAAGCGCTGACCAACGTTGCTAAACACGCCCAAACCAATCAGGCGCTAATCAGCAGTCAGCTTAATAACAATATTTTTAAACTTAAAGTCATTGATTTTGGAGTGGGTTTTAAACCTCAAAACAAAGAAAAAAATGGTCACTATGGCCTCGACGGACTGCAGGAACGTGCCACGCGGCTAGATGGTGTGGTCACAGTCATCAGTACCCCAGGTGAGGGCACCACCGTGACGCTGACCATGTCTGCTAAAAGAAAGGAGTTGGACTGATGATCAAAGTATTAATCGTAGACGACCATGAACTGCTGCGCGCAGGATTAGAACTGATTTTTGAAACGGCCGCTGATATCGAAGTGGTTGGTACTGCTGCTGATGGACAGGATGGTTTAGAAAAAGCACGTGCACTCAAACCCAACCTTGTTTTAACCGACATTCGAATGCCCAAGTTAGATGGTATCGCGCTCATCAAACAGCTCCATATAGAAACGCCCAATCTCCCAGTGGTGGTATTAACGACTTTTGATGATCAAAAACCGATTCAGCAAGCCATGCAGCTGGGAGCCAAAGGCTTTCTACTGAAAGACGCCGATAAGGATACCATTCTAAACGTCATTCGTGGCGCTATCAAAGGTGAAACCTTTATTGAACCACGCATCGCTGGCAAGGCATTTGCTGCCTCTTCACCAGAATCCGAGATTGACCTCTCACCTAGAGAACATCAGATCCTCACAGAAGTTGCAGAGGGTTATCACAGTAAAGAAATCGCCGCTGATATTGGGGTCAGCGAACGAACCGTTAAATCACACCTGACCAGTATTTATAATAAGCTTGGGGTCTTTTCACGGGCTGAGGCAGTGGCTAAGGCTTTGCAATTGGGGTTGATCGAATTGAATTAAAACTGCAATATGCCGGAAACGGGTTTAGTAACTCTGATTCCTGCTACGTAATGAAAAGAAGCGCAGTTCCCCAAAAACGGGAGACGCGCTTCTTTTTATTTAAATTCAATCTAAGTTTCTAAGCACTCTGCGTTAAACTAATTTTCCAACAACTGGTAAATTATCCAGTACCGACTTCTTATGAGGTGCGTTCATGATGACTGCTGACAAATCCTGACCAGCAAGGTTGCCATGATGTTCGCCATTCTGCCAAGCCTCAACGCCTGTTACATCATAGACGGTACCGTCGACTGCAACGTACGCTTTGTGGCCATCCTTACCATCGTATTGTTTTAATTCTTCTTTAGTTAAGTTCACTGCCATGTTGTCATCCATCCTTTCTTATTTCACACGGTTAGTGTATCATTTATCGCTCGAAAAGTCAGTTAAAGTGATAGTCATTTGCCCTAAATATTGGCTTCGGCACGTTGTGACTCCGTGTGTAAACCAATTCCCGTAAAACCGCTGATCAATGACATTACTGGACACAGTAAACTGAAGAAAACGAATGGCAGGTAGGTCATGGTTGGCACGCCCAGTGTGTTAGCAAGGAAAACCCCACCGACGCCCCAAGGAACCAAGTAGTTTAGCACGGTGCCGCCATCTTCCAGCGTCCGGCCAAGCGCTGAACTTTCAAGCCCGCCATTATTGAAGGTCTCCTTAAATGAACGTCCAGGTAAAATGATGGATAAGAATTGTTCGCCAACAAAGATGTTGATACCAATGCAAGTGGCTAAAGCAGCGGTAACTAGCTTAGCGTGTGAATTCAGATGAGCAGCCAATGGTGTCATCACCGCACTGACTAAACCAAAATTAACTAACAGCCCACCTAGTGAAAGCGTCAAGACAATCAGGGCCACAGTGGGCATCATGCTAACGATGCCACCCCGTGATAACAGCAGGTTAACTTCGGCATTAGAAGTTTTAGCAACGAACCCGTTGGTAATAATGTTGCTGGCTTTAGTCACACCCAATGATGGATTGTTAATGAACATCATAATGGCTGACACCAAGACGTTTAATAACATCGTTGGAATGGCCGCCATTTTGAAACCGGCGCAGACGAACACCAGGACGATTGGAATAAGCGCAACCCACGAAATATGGAAGTCCTGTGAAAGTGCGGCGACAGTGGTATTAATTTTCGCAAAATCGGCATGGTTATGACCAAAACCAAGAAAGGCAAACGCAACAGTAGAAATAGCTGCTGCGGGTACCGTCGACCATAAGATGGTCTTCATGTGATCAAACAAATCTGTATCCACGACAGCGGCGGCTAAGTTATTGGTTTCGGATAATGGTGAACATTTATCACCAAAGATTCCACCTGAGATAACGGCACCAGCAACCAAAGCTGGGCTAAAGTTCATGGTGACCCCAATGCCAAAGAAGGCAATTCCCACAGTGGAAACCACCGTGAAACAGCTCCCTACCGCGGCGCCAACCAATGAACAAACCAGAAAAACCGTTGGTAAGAACCACTGTGCGCTGATGGCCTTGAACCCAATCACCATTAACGTCGGAATGGTACCTGCGGCGATCCAGGTACTGATCATAGCGCCAATTAGAATAAAAATCACGATAGGAATAATTCCCTTATCAATACCGTCCTTAATACCGTGATTGATATCATCCCAAGACAGCCCTTTGAATTTGGCCCAGAAAATGGTCACGGTGATGGCTAGTAAAACCGGGACTTGTGGTGATAGGCCCAAACCAATCACACCTAACCCCATAATGGCTAAAATAATCACTAACATAATAATGGCTTCTCTTAAACTCAATTTGATTTTTAACATCGTATTGATCTCCCTTTTATATTCTCTCTTTACCGCTAATCGCTTACTGGATCAATATCGTGCCATACCGCCACTGCTTGTCCTCATCACAATCGCCTCTCCATAAAAAAATCGCCCCCATTGCATTCATTGCAACAGGGACGATCAGACTTCTACCGTGGTACCACCCAAATTGTGCACATCACTGTACACCACTCACCAGAAGATAATGGATTCTAGCGGTAACCATTGTCGACGTCTACGTATTTCGTCAACTTTACCCTGATTGGCTCGCAGCAACCGCCAACTTCCTGACACCCAGATAAAGTGCTACTTGTTTGTAAGTCCGACATTAAATATTAATTAGAATTATAACTGAATTTTTGTAAAATGCAAGTTATCCATTAAACTTAAATCAGTGATAGTTTCTCTGAAAGCACACTTTTCACTGCGAATCTGTGACATGCCATGATATGATCATTCTAGAAAGGGGCGAGTTTTTGATGCATATTTTATTAATTAACGGATATACTCCGCATCCCGATGCAGGTGGCAAACTAACCGAAACCCTGGTTGAAATCAGTCGAGAACAGCTGTCCAAACATAATGAGGTTAAGCTCACCGAAGTAACCAATTATGATGCCGATGAAGAATACACCAAGTTCCACTGGGCAGATCTAGTTCTCCTCTATTTTCCACTCTACTGGTATGCGGTACCGTGGAGACTAAAACGCTATATTGATGACGTATTTGCGCTACACCGTTTTTATGATTCTGACGAAAACGGTCAACCGGTGGCCTTAATGCCCGGAAAAAAGTTCGGCTACGTGACGACCCTGGCTGCGGTCCAGGAAACCTATGCCCCAGGGAACCCACTGACCAAGGGACTCACGGTGGCTGATTTGCTGAAACCGCTGGAGATTACGTTCCGTTACGTGGGCATCGAACCTGCCAGCCAGTTTCATAATTGCGTTTTTTACGACGTCTACAATCCATCCGTGATTCCGCCAATCAAGCAGACATTACTCACTGAATTATCAAAATTAAATAGCAAATGATTCACAATCAGCCAAAAAGAACTAAGATAGTATTATATAATGAATAAAATAGATGAATAAGGAGTTTTTAATATGGCAAACAAAACATGGCTCATTACTGGAACTTCAACTGGCTTTGGTCGCTCACTGGCAACCTTGCTAGCGCAAAAATCTGATTTAAACTTGGTGGCTACAGCTCGTCATACCGACCAACTGGACTACCTCGATCAATACGATCACGGTCAAATTCAAAAACTGACACTAGACGTCACTAAACAAGATGAAATCGACCAAGTGGTTAAGCAGGTCAACGATCGTTTTGGTGGCATTGATGTGCTGGTCAATAACGCTGGTCTCGGTTACTTCGGTACCTTTGAAGAAAGTGACCGCAACGCCGTTCAGTACATGTTTAACGTGAACGTTTGGGGCCTAGTCGACATGACTCGGGCGGTATTACCTACCATGCGCAAACAGCGTAGCGGCGTTATCGTCAACTTTTCATCCATTGCCGGTCTTCGTTCATTCCCAACACTTTCGTTCTATCACGGTACCAAATATGCCGTTGAAGGCATGAGCGAATCACTAGCTCAAGAAGTTAAAGACTTAAATATTAAAGTCTTACTCATTGAACCTAGTGGCTTCCGTACCGATTGGGCTGGTCGGTCTTCACAAAAGACACTACCAACCACCCCAGACTATCAACAGTTTGCCGAATCCATTGAACAATCCAGTGCTTCCGCTCATCATGAAGCTGGCGATCCTAACGCTGCAGCCGAAATCATTTACAATCAAGTCACGAATAACTTTGATCACCTGCCATTGCGCTTGCCACTGGGTAAGTTCGCATCTGATATGGCAATTGACAAGTATACAAAGTCCTTAGCTGACTTCAAGCAGGTCCGTGATACTTCCATCTCAGCCGATCAACCTGAAAAATAGGGGGAAATACATGAAAACAGTAAAATTAGGCAATAGTAACTTAAAGGTCTCTCAAATTGGCTTAGGTACCATGGCGTTTGGCCGCTGGATCTCAGAAGCAGATTCGGACGCCATTCTAGACCACGCCGTAAACAGCGGTATTAATCTAATTGATACTGCTGATTACTACGGTCCCGGTCAAGACGAAAAACCTGCTTATGGTGATGGCACATCCGAAACCATTATCGGCAAATGGCTCAACCGTAACTCAGGTGCGCGTTCTCACCTCGTTTTAGCAACGAAGGTTGGCTCAAATACCAATCCTGTCATGAGTAACCCGTCGCTGTCGCGGGAACATATCCTCCAGCAGATTGATTCTTCATTGGAACGTCTGCAAACCGACTATATTGATTTGTATCAGGCTCATCTGTTCGACAATAACACTCCGTTGGCTGAAACTCTGACCACTCTTAGTGATTTGGTTGACGAAGGCAAGATTCGTTATTACGGGGTCTCTAACTATACCGAATACCAATTGACTCAGGCACTGGAAATCATCAAGGATCGCCGGTTGAACCCGCTAACGTCATTGCAGAACCGCTATAACATCCTCAGTAAGCACGACGATCAAGCGGTCTTAAAGTTAGCCCAGCGCTCGCACGTTGGCTTTCTAGCCTATAGTCCGCTGGCTCGCGGTGTTCTTACAGGTAAGTATCTCAACGGTGCCATGCCAAGCAATAGCCGCGCTGCTCAAGGCGAACCACTCATTAAGGAGTACTTCAATGATGCCGACCAAAAGGCTGTTGAAAAGTTGAAGACTATTTCAGATGAATCAGGTACCTCAATGTCACAACTAGCTTTCGCTGGCGTTTTGTCGGTTCCAGGTATCACTACCGCATTACTGGGCGCAAGCAAGGTCGAATACGTTGATGACGCCATCAAAGCAGCTGAATTAAAGTTGCCACAAAACGTCATGTCAGAAATTAAATCGTTGTAAAATAATAAAAATGAATATGTGCAAAAAAACGGTTGTGGATAATCCACAGCCGGTTTTTTGCTATTCTGACCACTCAGTAACCGTAGGCGCCCGTGTTTTGGTCAGCTGTGACAGTGGTGTTAGGGCTTTAGCCCTTACAGCACGGGACGACATTCAAGACGCGCGGGTTGGGCGTGGCTTGAATGCGAGGCAAAAGACAGTGGCTTTTGCCGGTCCCCACAGCAGACCAAAACGCGGGCGCCGAAGATGGCAACAAAAAGCCACGGCCTACTCCTAAACGAAGTAAACCGCGGTTTTAATTTTAAAGATTCAAATTTTAAAGATCCGTATTATGCCTTAACCGTAACCTCACGCGCTAACGCATCGAAAGCACCAAGGGCAGCGGTGGCACCTGAGCCCATGGAAATGATGATTTGCTTATAAGCAGAGTTGGTGCAGTCACCAGCAGCAAAAACATTTGCTAAACTGGTTGCGCCCTTTTCATTAACGATAATTTCACCCTGTTTATCCATATCAAGGCATTCAGATAGCCAACTGGTATTTGGAACTAATCCAATCTGAACGAAAATACCGTCAACGGCTAATGACTTAGAGTCACCATTCGAACGATCAGTGTAGACTAAACCGTTAACCCGACCATCACCTTCAATACTGGTAGTTTGGGCATTAGTGATGAGATCCACATCAGATAAGGACTTTGCCTTCTCAACCAATACAGCATCAGCACCAATTTTAGGTCCAAATTCCAGTACCGAAACGTGTTTAGCAATGCCAGCTAAGTCGATGGCAGCTTCAATCCCAGAATTACCGCCACCAATAACGGCAACGTTCTTGCCCTTATACAGCGGACCGTCACAGTGTGGGCAGTAGGCTACACCCTTGTTACGGAATTCTTTTTCACCAGGCACACCAATATTCTTCCAATGTGCACCAGTGGCGATGATCACAGTCCGACCTTGCAACGTGGTATCACCCTTTAATTGAACTTGAACGGGTGATCCTTCAGTAAGGCCGGTAACCGTTTGACCGTCAATCAAAGTGACATGGTACTTAGTCATCTGAGCCCGAATATTTTGCATCAGCTGTTCACCTTCGATATAGTCGGTGCCAATCAAGTTCTCAATCCCCACCGTTTCAAGGGGCTGACCACCAATATGGTCGGCTACTACAGCAGTGGATAAGCCTTTTCTGGCAGCATAAACCGCAGCAGAACCGGCAGCCGGACCACCGCCAACAATCAATACATCATAGAGTTTGTCAGAAACATCATCGTTAACTGCTGCCACAGCGGCTTTCCCCTGTGCTTTATTAACCAGTTGTTCCAAGGTTGCGCGACCGTTATGCCATTCTTCACCGTTTAAAAAGACGGTTGGCACGGCCATAATATCGTTAGCTTCTGCTTCATCCTGGAACATCCCGCCTTCGATCATGGTGTGGGTGATATGCGGATTCAGCAGACTCATAATATCCAATGCTTGAACCACGTCTGGACAGTTATGACAACTCAAGCTAGCAAAGGTTTCAAAGTGGAGGTCCTGATCAATCGCCTCGATTTGTTGACGGACTTTCTCTGAAACCTTCGGTGCATGACCGGAAACCTGCAGGAGTGCCAATACGAAGGACTCAAATTCGTGGCCCAGTGGAATCCCCGCGAAGGTAATCCCGGAAGGTGCCGCGCCCTGAGCATCCAACGTGAAACTGGGCTGTCGTTTCAAGTGACCTTCAGCAATCGACAGCTTAGGCGACAAGGCCGCCACTTCGTTCAAGAAGTCGCGGACCTTTGTGCCATTTGCCGAATCACCAGCGTCTAACGTGAAGACCACTGGCTGCCGAAGCAACTGTAAGTAACTGCTCAGCTGTTGTTTTAATTGATCATCTAACATTAAATCTTACCTACAAGATCGAGGCCTGGTGTTAAGGTTTCGGAACCTTCCTTCCACTTAGCAGGACATACTTCGCCTGGGTGGGATTCAACGTATTGACCAGCTTTGATGCGGTCGATGTATTCAGAAGCGTTCCGGCCGATGCCGTCAGCGTTGATTTCAAGTGATTGAACCACACCATCCTTATCTAAGATGAATGTCCCACGTTGTGCCAAGCCGGCTTCTTCATCGAAAACATCGAACATCTTAGCTAATTGGTGAGAAGGATCACCAATCATGGCGTATTGCAGTTTACCAACAGCGTCTGATTCGTCATGCCATGCCTTGTGAACATAGTGAGTATCTTCAGACACTGAGTAAACTTCAACGCCTAAACTTTGTAAAGTTTCGTATTGGTCTTGTAAATCTTCCAATTCGGTTGGGCAGACAAATGAAAAGTCAGCTGGATAAAACATCACAACGCTCCAGTGTCCCTTTAAATCTGCATCGGTAATATCGATGAAATCGCCCTTTTTGTAAGCTTTTGCCTTAAATTCCTCAATCTGTTTTCCTACTAAACTCATGTGAAAACCTCCTTAGAATTTGCTACAAGTTCATTGTACAATGTAATCATTCTAATTTAAAGGGTAATTTAGAATTTTTCTAAGTTTTAATACAAAACACTGATAAAGTTGCATTTTTAACTTTACTAGCTTTATCAAGCGTCCTGACTTCGTTCTAATTCTAACACCGAATTTTTCCAAAATAAAAAACCGCACTCATCATGTACGGTTTTTTAGCAGCCATTACCGATGCAGCTTCTTCTGCACCAAATCACCGATGGAATCAACCTTTTTAGCCGCGAATACTGTACCGCCGACTAAAACACCACCCACGATCAACGTACTGGCAACCATGAATTTAAATACTGATTGTATGGCATCCATTATATCAGCCACCTTTCTTAAGCGTCATCTTTACGCATCCCAAAGATTACGGAAACAATTACGACTAGGATAACAGCGCCAATAATCGAAGGAATCAGCGCCATTCCTGCTAAGCTTGGACCCCAGGTACCCAGTAATGCCTGACCTAACCATGCACCGATTAACCCGGCAACAATGTTAAAGATCCAGCCCATGGCGGCACCGTGGTTAGTGATTGCTCCTGCAATTGCGCCAATAATAGCGCCAACAATGAGTGACCATAATAAACCCATAGTAATTCCTCCTTATCGACTGAAGTAACCATCATTTTTCTATAATCCCAGAATAGCAAATTTCAACGGGTAAACACCATAAATATGATAATGATTTTTTTATATTAACTATTATCACTAATTTATATCCAATTGAATTGTGCCAGATATTTTAATCGAGAGTGAAATTAAGTTAGAATGGAATCATTCAATTAAAAGAAAGTCAGGTGCTCATGTGACTCAACCAATTGATCATATTGAAGTTCGTGGTGGTAACGTCAATAATCTGAAAAATATCGACGTTGACATTCCACTAAATAAATTTGTGGCTATTTCCGGCCCTTCTGGATCGGGTAAAAGCTCTCTGGCAATGGGCATCCTTTACGCTGAGGGCTCTAGACGATACTTAGATGCGCTCTCAACTTATACCCGGCGGCGAATCGCGCAAAACAAGAAGTCTCAAGTACAGTCAGTAAAACACATTCCGTCAGCATTGGCACTGCGTCAACGACCAAATATTCCTTCAGAACGGTCTACGGTTGGCTCACTCACTGAAGCCTTCAACGTTATCCGGCTGATTTTTTCACGGTTAGGATCAGTTGTCTGCCCCAATGGTCACCGAATTCCACCAACCATTGAAATTGCTCAGAAGATGGACCTTTCTGGCGACGATATGGGTATGATTACCTGTCCCACCTGTGGCATACGCTTCATGGCTAACGGTGCTGAAGATTTCTCCTTCAATTCCACTGGTGCCTGTCCCACCTGTCACGGTCTAGGTGTCGTCCGGGAGTTGGATGAATCCAAGTTGATTGGTGACGAAAATCTGACCATTGACCAAGGGGTGGTGGGTTCATGGCACCTGCCCGGTCGTAACTTCATGCCAAAAGTGGTCGCTACTTTGGGCGTTCGCACCGATGTTCCTTACAAGGATCTCACGGACAAAGAAAAAGACATCGTGCTCCACGGTAAAAAGGAAACTCATCCCGTTAATATTAGCTCTGGTACTGGCCGAGTCTTTCACATGGACAACGCACTGTACGAAAATGCTTATGCAGCGGTTGAAGATTCACTGGACTCAGTGACCAGCGAACGGTCGATTGCGAGGATCAATCAGTTTTACCATTTTTCAACCTGCCCGACTTGCCATGGTTCCCGCCTGAATCCGGAGCGTTTGAAGCAGTTAGTTGGCGGTAAAAACATTGCTGAAGTTGCTGATATGCAACTTAATGATTTAGCAAAGTGGGAGAACGATACTAAAGCGACATTACCCGATGATATGGCTTCGCTGGCTAAAATTCTCTTTACTGAACTAGATGATAATTTGCGCCCATTACTAGAACTGGGACTAGAATACCTCAGTCTTTCTCGTAGCGGTAATACGCTATCAACGGGTGAACTGCAACGGATTCAGCTGGCTCGAACACTGAGAACTGAAACCACCGGTGTGCTCTATGTATTAGATGAACCGTCGATTGGCCTGCATCCGGATAATATTAAGGGGCTGATCAACGTTTTCCGGCAGCTAATTGCGCAAGGCAACTCATTGGTGGTCGTGGATCATGAGGTTGATATCATCTCAGCTGCGGACTGGGTTATCGAAATTGGACCTGGTTCTGGTGATGAAGGTGGCCAAGTAATTGCACAAGGAACGCCAAAACAACTGGTCAATAATCCCCAATCACTGATTGGTCCGTTTATCTCCGGGCATTCTGCTATTCTGCAAACTAAACATGCCGCTAAGAATCCTACCGGTCAGACTACCCGCGTTAAAATCAATGATCATTTCAACTTACACCACGTTGATGCTACTTTCCCAGACAACCAGGTCACGGCCATTACCGGCTTTTCTGGTGCTGGCAAGACCAGTCTGATTATTGATTCACTGGTACCCGCTATCCAAGCCCGTAAGAAACAGCAAAAATTGCCAAAACAAGTAGCTGAACTCACTACTGATTTGCAGGATGTAGTCAGTGTGGATGCCAGCCCAGTGGGTAAGAACGCCCGCTCAACGTTAGCGACCTACACCAACATCATGAATGCCCTGCGACACATGTTCGCTAATTTACCCGAGTCTAAAGCCAAGGGATACGGTATTGCTTACTTTTCTTACAACAATAAGCAGGGTGCGTGCCCCAACTGCGGTGGTCTTGGAAACATCACCCTGGATATTCAATACCTGCCTGATATGGAAGAAGTTTGCCCAGTTTGTCATGGTACGCGATATAAGGACGAAATCCAGAAAATTAAGTGGCACGGTTATTCCATCGTGGATTTACTAAACCTCTCCGTTGAAGAAGCAATCCCCGTATTCAAAGATGTGCCAAAGATCGAGCACCAGCTTAAACAACTCAAAGAAGTTGGTCTGGCTTACCTTCACTTAGGTGAAAGCACACCAACCTTATCTGGTGGTGAAGCACAGCGGCTTAAACTTGTTAGCCACCTGACAAAGAAACAAGCAGGAACTCTGTTTGTCTTTGATGAACCCTCAATTGGTTTGCATCCCTTAGACGTTCAAACGCTCCTGCAAATTATTGACCGTTTGCGCATCAACGGTGCTACGATTCTCATCATCACCCACGATGTTGACTTGATGCTAAACGCTGATTATCTCATCGATATGGGGCCTCGTGGTGGTGCCGCAGGTGGGAAGATTGTTGCTGCTGGTGAACCGTTAACGTTGGTCAAATCCCCTAACAGCTTAACTGTACAGTACTTAGCAAAGCATTGGCAGAAATTCGGTGAACCAGAGAACTAACCCCCTTATTTTGAATCATTAACTTAATTGACGATGTCGTCTAATTGATGATAAACTAATTATGTAAGTGAAAGGCGTTGCAACACCTCTCACTGTAGAGCCGTTAATGACGGCCAGCTGATTATTTAGTCAAAAAAAAAACCGCTTAACTTTGCCGAAAGTTGTGTTAGCGGTCTTTTTTGATGTCTTCAATAAATTTCCGAGCAACCCTTACTAGATTGGATAATTCTTCGACTAATAAGTCCACATAATGAACTGTCAGTGTCAGACCAACTAATAAGCTGATTAGCACAGAAAACAACCAAATAATGGTTGTCATCAAGGCACTCCTTTTAAAAGAAGATTAATGCGATGAACTATCATTCACATCACCTCTTCACTTGAATTGCCAACCGCCACTAACTTTCCTACTTAATTGATTTTATCATGTATTTTTCATTTGGTCTGTACCATTTTAAAATTAAGACGAAATGCATCTTCTGCCCTATTTTCCACGTTTTTCGTCAGTTGACAATCTCCACCCAATCATGTTAGTTTAATAACACAAACAAAAAAGGAGGCCTCGCCCATTGAAGATCTAAGTCAATCGTTAGAACCTAGCACCGTGATTCCCAATACAGGGGAATACTGCGCAGTTCTGGCACTGACCTAGACCTTCTCTAGCGAGCCTAAACGCATGATTACTTTGCGCAAAGCACCTGGAGAATTGTTCTCAGGTGCTTTTTTGATGTCAAAAACTGCCACGGTGCCCGCCAAAGAAACTGGAGGACATCTATGTCGACGATTCAAATCACTCATTTAACCTTTGCCTATCCTGGGCAAGCTAACCTATTCACCAACCAAAATTTAAACTTTGACAGTAGCTGGAAGCTGGGACTAACCGGCAGAAACGGGCGTGGTAAAACCACCCTGCTGAACCTCATCCGCGGAAAACTAAAGGGTCGAGGCACCATCACCGTGCCACTGACACCGCTGTATTTTCCGCAACCAGTCAAAGATACGGCTCAAGCGGCTTGGGTCGTTGCTACAGAAGCTAGTACCGGTGAGTTATGGGAAATCCAACGTGAGCTTTCCCTCATGCACACCGATGACGACCTGCTTTACCGCCCCTACGAAAGTCTCTCCGGTGGCGAACAAACCAAGGTCTTGCTGGCAGCGACCTTTGCCAGTCACACCGGCTTTCCGTTGCTGGATGAACCGACTAATCACTTGGATATCAAAGGACGAGACCAGATTGCTGACTATTTAAGACACGTTTCACAAGGCTTTATCGTCATTTCCCACGACCGTCACTTTTTAGACGCGGCCACGGATCACACCTTAACAATTGAAAAACAGCAGCTGGTTTTGACTCAGGGGAATTATTCGGCTTACGCTCACGCTAAGCAGCTAAAAGACCAGTCGGAATATGCTGAACAAGCTAAGTTGCGCCACGACATTGACCGGTTAAAACAGACCGCAGCCAATAAACGCCAGTGGAGCCAGTCCCGCGAAGGTGATAAATACGGTAATCCGCATCAAAAAGGCAGCGGCGCAGTCTATGACACTGGTTTTATCGGTGCCCGTTCTGCACGAGTGATGCAAAAAGCTAAGAATTTGGAACACCGCATGGATAAAGCCGTTACGGATAAGGAATCACTGCTAAAAAATGTAGAATTCATCGATTCGTTAACGATGAATTACCAGCTCGACCATCACGAAACGTTGCTTTGGGTAAGAAATGTTCAACTCAGTTATGGTGACCATTCGCTATTGAGTAAACCCGTTAGCTTCGAATTAAACCGTGGTGACCGCCTGGCTCTAATTGGCCCTAACGGCAGTGGCAAATCATCATTGATTGCCGCTATTTTAGGTCAGTTCAAGGGCGATATTACTGGTGAAATTCAACTCACTGAAACTGCCTCACGCAGTCTAGTTCGTCAACATTATCCGGATAATCTAGGCAATCTCAATACCTTTGCGGAAAAACGGCAGCTAAGCTATCAAGATTTATTAAACAATCTGAAAAAGCTGGGTATGCCACGAACTGCTTTTAAAACACCGATTCAGCAACTATCAGCGGGTCAGCAAAAAAAGGTTGAATTGGCCGCCAGTTTAGCTACCCCAACCAGTCTTTACCTCTGGGATGAACCCTTAAATTACCTAGACATATTCAATCAAGAACAGCTCACCAAGCTAATTCAAAGTGTCCAACCAACGATGCTGGTCACAGAACACGACCGCGACTTCATTGAGGCAATCAGCACCAAAGTCGTGACGCTGTAACTAAAAAGAAACCTGACGAACAGTTAATGACTGAACGTCAGGTTTCTTTTTGCTTAAACAATTATTGAAAAACTCGTCAATTCAACGACCAATCATCTACTAGACTGATCAATACGTTCAACAACTTCAACTAGAAATGCCTTAACTCGCAAGCGGTCTCGCTGATTAGACAAGTTAGCCTGTGCCAGTACGCCAAATACGCCTTCAAGTAAAAACGTACTCAACAGCATGGGATCGTGGGCTCTTCTAATTTTGTAAATGACCGCCGGCGCAGACTCGGTTTCCGCCGTGATATGGGTCATCAGCCAATTCTGCAAAATCCGCTGAGTTTCTGCATAGTGGCGACTGTTCGGATCGACTCTCAAATGAGATAACACATCATAATTATCCATGAAAAAGTCAGCAATTTCGGCTGCCGTATGTTCTTCTTGACCGTCATTCTGCCAGTTTTCTAATAACTTATCAAGAACGGCTTCAGACAAGTCAATTTTATCATGAAAATACCGATAAAAAGTACTGCGCTTGATAAATGCTGCTTCGCAAATCTGAGTAACTTCAATGTTTTCAATCCGGTGAGTTTTTAATAAGGTCAGCATTGCCATCGTAATTTGATTACGCGTACGCAAGCGTGCATATGAGACCATATTGAACCCCCCTTGGGTAGGTAAAAAATATACTCTTACTCTATTATGTAAATTTTATAACAAGCGACGTGCTGCTGTAAACGCAAATGCTCCTTAAATCACCATTATCTTGGAACATATACCGTCATATGCCGTCAAAACGCACATCAAATTAGTTATGTTCCTTTTATTAAAAAATATAAACAAGGTTAAAAACAGTTTATGGCATCTTTTACACAATTTTTACACATTTCACGCGATTACTTTACAACAATCCCGTACGCTTAGTCTAAACAGAAAGTCATAACGGAGGATGTTCACCATCGTGATTGAAATTATTAAAGCTATTATATTAGGAATCATTGAAGGCGTCACAGAATTTCTACCAATAAGTTCTACGGGTCACCTCTATTTAGCGAATGAATTTGTCAAGCTCAAGGAACCAACAGCGTTTATTAACATGTTTATGGTTGTTATACAATTCGGTGCCATTATGGCAGTAATTTTCCTATATTTCAATAAATTAAATCCGTGGGCACGTAATAAAGGCAAACTGGAACAGCGGCAAACATGGACGTTGTGGGGAAAAGTTATTCTGGCAGTTTTACCCTCTGTCATTATCGGTCTACCACTAAACGACTGGATGGACGCCCACTTAACCAGTTGGCAAGTCATTTCGGCTACTTTGATTATCTACGGGATTTTATTTATCCTGATTGAAAACTTTAATCGTCACCGAACAGCCACCTTTTCCAACCTGAACCAACTCCCGATTAAACTTGCTATTCTGATTGGCCTTTTTCAGGTCCTTTCGCTAGTCCCCGGAACTTCTCGCTCAGGCGCCACCATTCTTGGTGCCATTATGATTGGCGCTTCTAGATACGTTGCAACTGAATTCTCGTTCTTTCTTGCTATTCCAACCATGTTTGGCGCTTCACTTTTAAAAATGACAAAGTATCTGGTTCACGGCAACACCTTTACGGGTACGCAATTAGTGGTGCTATTTACCGGCGTGTTCGTGTCCTTTGTGGTGGCCTATCTCGCTATTAAATTTCTCTTGAACTACATTCAGCATAACGACTTCAAGGCCTTTGGCTGGTACCGAATTATTCTGGGAATTGCCGTAATGGTGTACTTTGGACTCACAAGCTAGCGGTTGATTCTGATAAAATTAGACTGTGCACAATTGATTTTGTACCATTACCAGCGTACACTGCTATTAAAAAGGAAGTGCTTAAAATGAATACAATTACGGTTACACCCGCAGTCGTTGACTTGTTGAAGCAAAAACACGTCGCCGACAAAACGTTGTTATTGATCACCGATGATGCGGGTGGCAAGTATTCGCTTCAAGGTGGCGCCTGCAGTATTGGCACCAAGTTCACCATCGTGGTTTTAGATCAGCCTGATGATGAATACAACGTGCAACTCAAGAATAACGCTGGTTTATCACTGTACACCTCTGATTACGACGTCTACTTTCTCGGTCAGGGATTAAAACTCGATTATCAGAAAAACATGATTAACCTGACCAATAACGGTCAGCTGTTGGACAACAACGTCCTGATTGCTGATGGAAAAGATATTTTAGCCGCCTTTAAGCAGGGTATTTTTGCTAATATTGGTAATTGTTAATTTAAAGAGTGTGAAAACAGGCGTTTAGAGAGTGGAGAATAAGGCAGGGGTAACGGAAATCCTGGTTTTGGATTTCTGTTACCCCTGCCTTATTTGCAACTCTCTGCTTGTTTGAGCACGTTTAAGAAGCGTGTACCCCAACGTTAGCTGGTCAGTCAAGAAACCAGCTGAAACTTTTATCAATATCACCTAATGTCACAGCCATTTATTTAACCGCTGCAATTCCTTGCTTCAAACGGTTCAACCCGTCCATCAGCCGTTCTTTCGGGCAGGCCACGTTCATCCGTAGAAATTCACGGCCGTCACCGCCGTAAACCGTACCATCGGAAAGGTACAGGCCGGTTTCTTGGCGGATAAACTGTTCCAGCTTGTCGGAAGGCATGCCAATCTTGCTGGTATCTAGCCAAACCAGATACGTTGCGTCTCCCGCCACGGCTTTCACTCCAGGAACATTTTCTGCCACAAACTTAGCAACGGTCTGTTTGTTGTCCTCGATGTAGGCTCGCAGATCATGAACCCACTGATGGCCCTTGGTATAGGCTGCAATCGTTGCCGGGATTGCGAATGAATTAGGTTCGGCCAGTTCATCCGTGTTGAGCCCGCGGTTAACGACTGCTCGTAACGCTTCGTTAGGCACAATGACCGTTGCAGCGTGCAGTGCAGCCACGTTGAAAGTCTTACTTGGTGATACCGCAACAACACAGTTCTGTTCGTTAACTTTATTCACTGATGCAAATGGCGTATAGCCCTTGTCCGGTGCGGTGATATCACCGTGAATTTCATCGGACAGCACAACCACATGATGCTTAGCAGCCAGTTCGCCGATGCGCGCCAAAGTATCCACCGACCAAATCATGCCAACTGGGTTATGCGGATTACATAAAATCATCAGCGTTGTGAGCGGCTCAGCCATCTTGGCTTCTAAGTCTTCCCAGTCAATGTGGTAAGTGTCTTGATCATCCAAAACCAAATCACTAGAAAGCACGTGCCGACCGTTATTTAGAATTGAGTTGTAGAAGATATTATATACTGGCGCTTGAACCAACACGTTGTCCCCAACATTGGTCAACCGTCTGACTGAGGAGGAAATCGTAGGCACGACCCCAGTTGAGAAAATCATCCAATCCGTTTCAGGCCGCCAGTTGTGTTCCTTTTCATACCAGCTTTGAACGGCATCAAAGTATTCCTGTGGTACTTCTTCGTAACCAAAAATACCGTTTTTAGACCGTTCTTGAATGGCTTCAACAATTGCCGGTAAAGTCCGGAAATCCATGTCTGCTACCCACATCGGCAGCTCGTTATCTTTAACATCCCACTTGACTGAGTTAGTATGCCGCCGGTCAATTAACTCTGAAAAATCCGTCATGCCGTTTTCCTCCTGACGTTAATTTTGATTGCTGACTTATCGATGTCCGGATCATCAAGGATCACTTCGCCAATGGCTGGTGCGTTGATCACACCGTTCACTGGATTCTTCACGCTATCAATTCTGGTGATCACATCGGCATTGACGTCCGTACAATATTCGAATGCCAAATCGGTGTTCACTAGTGAACAGTTCTCCAACGTTAAATCATCCACGTAGCAAAGTCCTTGGTCGCTTTCAATCCAACAGTTCACAAAGCGAATATGTTTCGAATTCCAAGCCAAGTATTCGCCCACTAGCGTTGAATCATAAACCGTTACGTTGTCGCAATTCCAGAAAGCATCATGAGTTTCAAACGTAGAGTTATGAACTTCGATGTTCTTACTGCCATCAAACGCATAGTTACCACTTAGCTTCAAGTGATCGACCACAATGTTCTCACAGTTTTTACCAAAATAATCACCTTTGGCTGTAATGTGATCCAACTTAACATCATTGCACCACCACAGCGTTTCGGCAGCATCGCTCATGGTAAGATTAGACAACTCTGCGTGATCAATATGTCGGAACGTTTTGGTTGCTTCAATCATGACATTATCCATTTTTAGGTTTTTGGTATACCAGATACCAGCATGAGCTTCCACCTTCAAAGTGCTCTGAGAAACGTTAATATCATCGGCATACCATAACGGATACTTCCATTTGAAAATATTATGCTCAATATTTAAATGCTTGCTGTGCTTTAATGGCGATTCACCGTTTTGAAACGTACTGTTTTTTATGTTGAGGTCGTGAGCTTTAAACAGCGCTCGTTCGCCTTCAAAAACTTCTTGATTAATTTCTTTCACAATCGTTACCTTCTCAATTCATGTCGTTATAGATATATTTTAGTTTTAATACTTTACACTGTCTAACATTTGTCACTGGATAATATTCAAATAGTGATATTTTATATCATACAACCTTAAAGCGACTCGAAGGCAAGTGCAAATTAAATTTTTTTATTTTGGCATTATTACGATTACATCTTGAGGTTAAAATTGAGGTTAAAATTGAGGTTAAAAAAGAAACCAATTCACGATGAATTGATTTCTTTAACTTACATATTAGTGCCACATTACAGATCTGGAGAAACTAAAATCTTAACTTGTGACTTATCTTCAGATAAAGTCTTGATACCTTCATCAACGGCTTGATCCAAACCAATTTCTTTAGTGATAATCTTTCTGAAATCGTCTTGATTATTATTAATAATGCCTAATACTGCTGGGAAACTGTTGTTGTAGCACAAAGTGGTAACGATATTGATACCTTGCATGATCACGTCATCCGTCATGTTCATTGAAACGTCATTGCCGAATAAGGCAACCACTTGCAGGGTACCCGTTCGTTTAGTAACTTTCAAAGCAGTATCAAAGGTAGCTTGTGCCCCAGCACATTCATAAGCAATATCGACCCCGTTAGGCAATTCCTTACGAATGGCCTCGTTAACGTCAACTTCATTAGGATTGAGCGTCTTCTCAATACCTAATTCATGTGCTTTCTTAAGTCGGACTTCAGAAACGTCCACAATGTAAATATTATTTGCACCGCTAATCTTAGCTAATAATGCCATCAATAAACCAATGGGACCGGCACCCATGATAGCCACGTTTTGACCTTCTTGAAGGTGACTGCGTTTTACGGCTTCATACACCACTGCTGTTGGTTCAGCTACGGCGCCTAATTTGGTATCCATCCCTTTAGGTAGTTTGTGTGCAAAAACACCCTGAACATTAGCAAATTCAGCAAAACCACCATCTTGTGAGAAACCTAAGAAGTTTCCTGAACCATCAGGACCAACTGCGTTATTACAGAAATTGTAGTCCCCTTTACGACAGTTTTCACACTTACCACAGGCAATTAACGGCTCAATAGCGACCTTATCGCCAACTTGCAGATTCGAAACGTCTTGACCAACTTTGACAACTTCACCAGAAAATTCATGTCCTAAAGTGATTGGCACCGTCTTACCAGTCAGCGGATGAGGCACCGTTGGTAACCCCCAGCCTTCCAAATAAGCGTGTAAATCACTTCCGCAAATTCCACAGTATGCTACCTTAACTTGAACTTCGTCATCCTTTGGGTCTGCAATCGCAACATCTTCAACGCGAATATCTTTCTCGCCATAAATCCGAACTGCTTTCATGCCTGTGGCCTCCTTGAACAATTGACAGTAACAACTATTTAACTTTTATACAATTTAATCATACAAGCAAATTTATGGAAATACAATAGACAATGTTAGCGCTTTCGTTCCTATTATGACGCTTTTTATATAGTGTTTTATTTTGGACTTAAGGCATCATAAAAACCTCATAACTATTAATTAATAGTTATGAGATCCAAGTTCATTATTATTTATTCCGCGTCAACCGACTCACAATCAAACTCATTCCTTCATGATAAACCCCGGGATGATTTCGGGCGAGTCGTGACAGCATTCGGTCTGCTAAACCAAAGTAATACCGACGCTTTGGGTGCCGTTCCGTAGCTGCCCGATAGAAGACTTTTGCCAGATCAGCCGAAGTTGCTTCAGAGGTGTTCAGCATACCACCCAACAGTTTTTTGGTGCCTTCAGTTAGCGGTGTGTAGGGTGAATCTGGCTTTAAATTACTTAACGCATTATTCATAGCGATATCTAACCAGGAAGATTCCGTCCCACCAGGTGCAACAATCACTGAACGTAGACCAAACTGGCGAATCTCAGTATCCAGCACGTCAGACCAGACATTTAGCCCACGCTTTGTGACGTAGTACCAGCCACCAAGCGGTGAGTAAACATCCCCGCCAATCGAAGAGTTATTGACAATTCGACCGAAACCTTGCTGGCGCATTTGTGGCAAAACTAATTTAGTCAGTTCAGACGCGCCAACCAGATTAGTTTCCAACTGCTTGTGAACTTTCTCAACGCCAACTTCTTCCAGTGGACCCAATTCGCCATACCCAGCGTTATTCAACAACACATCCGCACGCAAACCATCAGCCAAAGCATCTTTCACAAATTGCAGCCGTGAATCGGCATCAGTCACGTCTAAATAAAGTGGATGGATACCCTCACCTGTAGGGATTTTCTCAACTCGGCGAGCCCCAGCATAAACCTCCCAGCCATGTTTCGCAAATAACTGCGTTGAGGCGTAACCCATACCGCTTGATGCACCCGTAATCAAAATCACTCGTTTTGTCATTTTAAGGTCCCCTTTTTAAGCGTCAATCAACTTATCGTTAAGGCAACTTTAAGCCGAAACGGCCTTAATTACAAGCAGCGATAAAGCCAACATCATTTCCCCTAAATTCTTAAATTCTACCAATCTTTAATATTATTTTTAAACATTTTTTCTTCTACTTATGCGCTAAAGCTGATGCACCAACGTTCCGAAAAAAATTAAAATGCCTGTTTACAAATTATGAAAAGATGATAAGATACTGATTAGAGATTAAAAGACGTAGGAAAGACGAGTAAGTCTAGTCGAACTGTCAGTGAGTTGGGAAATGGTGTGAACCCAATCAGTAATCGGCTTTACCGAATAACACTTTCTTAGTTGCGGGCTGAACCACTTAGCAGTAAGCTTCGCCGTTACCGAAACGTTACCATTGGAGCGTATGTTAGTACGCGTATTGAGGTGGCTTATCTATGGATAGGCAACTTGGGTGGTACCGCGAAATGAAGTCTTTCGTCCCTTGGTTAAGGGATAAAAGGCTTCTTTTTTTATTCCAAATCTATTTTAGAGGAGCGAGTACCTTGCATTTAATTATTCCAAAGTCATACGAACCTAAATTAAGCGTTCGCGAAACACAAGACGCCATTCGTTACATTCGGGAAACATTCCAGGATGAATTCCGTAAAGAATTGAACCTGTCACGGGTTTCAACCCCAATGTTTGTTGAAAAGAAGACTGGTTTAAACGATAACTTAAACGGTGTTGAAACACCTGTTTCATTTACCATGAAGGACATGGGCGACGAACAAATCGAAATCGTCCACTCATTGGCCAAATGGAAGCGAGTTGCTTTGAAGCGTTACGGTTTCAAGCTTCATGAAGGCCTTTACACCAACATGAACGCCATCCGTAAAGACGAAGATTTGGATAACTTCCACTCAGCTTACGTTGATCAATGGGACTGGGAAAAGGTCATCAGCAAAGACGAACGTAACGTGGAAACTTTGAAGAGCACTGTCCGTCAGATCTTCAAAGTCATCAAGCACATGGAACACGAAGTTTGGTACAAGTTCCCAGAATCTGTCTATCACTTACCTGACGAAATTCACTTCGTTACCACGCAGGAATTGGAAGACCGTTGGCCAGACAAGACCCCTATGGAACGTGAAGATTTAATTGCTAAAGAACTTCGCTGTGTCTTCATTATGAAGGTCGGCGGTGCTTTAAAGAGCGGCAAAAAGCATGATGGTCGGGCACCTGACTATGATGACTGGGAATTAAACGGCGATATCATCTTCTGGTACGAACCATTGGATCAAAAGATTGAAATCTCCAGCATGGGTATCCGGGTTGATGCCGAATCCATGAAGAAGCAATTAAAGATTGCCGGAGCAGAAGATCGTTTGAGCTTACCATATCACAAGATGGTTTTGAACGAAGAAGTCCCATACACGATTGGTGGCGGGATTGGTCAATCACGTTTGTGCATGTTGCTGTTGGGTAAAGTTCACGTTGGTGAAGTCCAAGCAGCATTGTGGCCACAAGATATGATTGATAAGTGTGAAGAAGCGGGGATTCATTTACTGTAGAGTGCGGAAGTAAGCGGTTAGAGAGCGGAGCCTAAGCTGATTACGGTAAAAATCCCGGGTTTGGATTTATACCGTAATTGGCTTAGGTGCAAGTCTCTGCTTGCTGGAGCACGTTTAGGCTATGTAACAGTAGAGTGCGAAAGCAGGCGCTTAGAGAGCGGAGTGTAAGGCGGGAAAGGCAAAAATCCCGAACTTGGATTTATGTCTTTCCTGACTTACATGCAGCTCTCTGCCTGCTGCAGCACGTTTCAACAATATAAAACAAAGGGACCAAAGTCGCAGTTAATGTCGACTTTGGTCTTTTCGTTTCAGTTCCACCAACCCATATCTTCTCACGCTCAAACTAGACTATAATAGAAGAAACTATTCACCAGCGAGGTCATTCCCTATGAGCCAAATCAAACTTCAAGCAGCGTCTTATCACACACCAGATAAACGTCTTCAAGAAACACAGCATCGCTTATTTGCGGCTCTGCGCAAGGCTTTTGAAGTGAAACAAAACTTCAATACCATAACCGTCAGTGCCCTTTGCAAGTCAGCCCAAATTGCCCGCCAAACCTTTTATCGTCATTACGCCAACCTTGGTGAAATCATCCAATTAAACATGGCTTGGATCATTAACAGCTTTTTGCAGCAAACCGACCAAAAGAATGACTCAACTCGCTTTGCTCCGCACTTAATGGTGAATTTAATGGAAGAAAACCGAACTTCTCTTGCAATGATATTTTGGGCACACGAAGAACAAAATGTGACTCAGTATCTCGTCAACGATATGCGACGCGTTAATGCCATTTACACGACTAATAACTCTGAGGATGCCTTTACTATTGAACTGTACGCCCGAATGGTAATGAGTTTTGCCCAGTTGATGATTGAGCAACCCGGCCTTGACCAAGCCACCCTAATAGAACTTTATCAAAAGCTCATGCCCACTCCGGAAACCATTTTCCACCAAAAATAATTTATCTGTTACAAAACACCTCCTTTTGACAACAAACTGGGGTGTTGTTTTTTATGCTCTCCGTCTAGAATAAGAACCATTCAATTATGGGAGGCACTTAAATATGAAATTTATTACACTTGAAGAACACTGGGAGTCACAACGGGTCAATGATGCAGCAAAACCTTATATGCCAGCACCGGTCAACCCTCACAAGAATCCAGACGACCACAGTATTGAACGCTTTATGGCAAAAACTAAAAAGGATAATACTGAACTCACTAGCGTTGGCGAAAAACGCCTAAAGTTCATGGACGATAATGATATTCAAATGCAAGTTATGGGTTACGGTGATGATTCACCACAGAACTTAGATCCTAAAGTTGCCGTTGATTTATGCAAAATGGCTAATGATGACTTAGCGGATGCTATCAGTACTAACCCCAACCGCTTCGGTGGCTGGGCTGCCTTACCAGTGGGTGACCCCGAAGCAGCGGCCGACGAATTGGAACGTGCTGTTAAAGAAAAAGGCCTACAAGGTGCCATGATCCATGGTTACTATGATGGCAAATTCTTTGATGACCCAATGTACGAACCCATCTTCGCCAAAGCCGAAGAACTGGATGTACCACTGTACTTCCACCCCGTTTTCATTCCGCAATCAATCAGCGAACACTATTATGAAGGCAAGGGCTGGTCAGAATTAACGGCCTTTACCTTTGCGGGCGCTGGCTGGGGCTGGCATGAAGACCTGGGTGTTCAAATGGTGCGTTTGATTCTAGCGGGTGTCTTTGATCGCCACCCAAAGCTAAAAATCATCACTGGCCACTGGGGCGAAATGGTGCCTAACTTCTTGGAACGCATGGATCAAACCATTGGTCTAACCGTTAACCTTGACCGCAGCATCAGTGAAACTTACCGGGATAACTTCTACATCACGCCAAGCGGCATGTTCTTCCCAGCTCAATTACAGTTAGATATGACTGAAGTTGGTGCTGATCATTTGATGTATTCATTGGATTATCCATACAATCATCCAGAAGGTGCTGCTAAATTCTTAACTGAATCTGGCTTAAGTCAGGAAGACCAAGACAAGATTGCGTACGGTAATGCTGCTAAAATGCTGCATTTAAACTAAAAACGGATCAACTAAAATAACGTCTGGTATCAGTCAAAACTGGTACTAGGCGTTTTTAGTTCATGACTATCAATAACTGTTCGCAAAGTGTAAAATTATCAAAGATTTCACATGATATAATTAACCCCAAGGAGGTGAATTACATTGTCCATATCCAAAGCAACCATTATACTTGCAATTACAGCGCTTGGTGTCTTCGGTACAAGCCAATGCGTGCAAGGAAAGACGATCAGTCATCCGCATCGAACGGTGGTCAACCCAGATACATACGGTGATAATGACGGTGGTTTTGCGACTAACTGGTACCGGCTAAAAAGTGCTACTGATGTAACCGTGACCTATTCGTCTACTGCTAATTCAAACGCGGTGAGAAAACGCTTGGAGCTGCCAAAGGGCACCATCATCGGCGCACAACGCTACCATCAACAAGTAGCTTCCAAAAACGTTGCCTACACCTCCGGCTATATGACACCTAATATCAGCTATCATTTAAAATCACATTTAGTTAATTCAAAAGTCTATGGTTTCGGAGCGGTTTCGTTTAAATTACCCGCTAAAAAAGTACAGCAAATTGTTCGTCCTGCTTATGGACTGCCTTACGGGAGCGGCACCTTATATTCTGGCGGTGTAGGTGCCATCAAGAGCCTCAACCGCAACGTCGACGCCATTAAAATATCATCTGACGGCTACATTGAAACTTACCGCAACGACCCCAAGAAGTACCCTTCATTCCTCGGGACACTAGAGAGCCATTATCAATCCAAGCCTAATGATTCACAGCGAATCATTCTTTCTGAGAAAACTAACGATACGGTTCATCTGTACTACGCTCACCATTTAGCTGGCGTCAACGACAAACGTGTCCATCAATCTGGCAACCAGCAGTACCAGCTGACAATTGTTAATCGGCACACGCCCTACCAATATAGTGACTCAGCTTATTCAAGCGGTAAAACGATAGCCAGTATCTATTCCGTAGGTGGCAGCAACTACTTTACCATTATCGGTTCTGGTGAAGAATAATTGGTTTATCTAATGAGAGTGTGACACAACTCGGTAGATTCCAGAATTTAACACCCAAAAAGCGTATTCCGTCGAACTTTGTCGGAATACGCTTTTTGGGTGTTAAATGGCCGGAATCTGAGTTGTGGAGCCATTTTAGACTAGATTAAAGTATTGAGCAAAAAACAAATTTTAAGTTGTCTTTCAGTCAAGAAACTAGATTAAATTCTTATCAATATAGACTTATATCACAGCCTCGCTATTTCTTATTTGAATAATTCACTAGTCTCAATGCGTTGTCGAATCTCATCCCGCACCTCACGAAAGGCGCGCAGCTTATCATCATCAGTGCCAATAGCTTGCGCTGGATCCGGTAACGGCCAATGAACGCGTTGAACACTCGCTGGCGTGACTGGACAGCGATCGCGCGCATCGCCGCAAAGTGTAACAACCACATCACAAGTATTCAAATAATCACGGTCAATGAGCTTGGAATATTGCTGTGAAATATCGATGCCGACTTCACCCATCACTTGAACCGCCACTGGATTTAGTCCGTGCGTTTCAACACCCGCACTCTGAACTTCCCATTTTGAATCAAGCAATGTTCGCGCAAATCCCTCCGCCATCTGACTGCGACAGGAATTACCGGTACAAAGAAAGTAAACTTGCTTCATCATTCCACCCCACTATTTTGTCTCACTATAAATTATACCGAGGATGTCAGGTAAGTACTAGTCACTATTCTTAGACTGATAATGACGAATTAAATCGCTCAAAGTGTCGATATCCTGATCAACAACCATCTCTTTTAATACTGCACGGTTATCAGCAGTGAACTACTCGTCACTAAAGTAACGAGCTTCTAGGAACACCGCTGACTTACGTATCATTCAAAGAATGGTACACAGAGGTTACGGCTATTGACTAAGGGCTGTTCCAGCCCAGTTGGTCTTTTATTATGCTGTTGCTTTTAGAATATTCATTGCGGCATTGATATCGCGATCATGGTTAATCCCGCAGTTGGGACACGTCCACTGGCGAATGTCTAAGGTGTGCTTGCCATCATCATAGCCACAGGCAGAACAGAGCTGGGAAGTTTTCCGTGGGTTGACGATGAACAGCTGTTTTCCATACCAGGCACATTTATATTCCAGCATTAATCGTAATTCTCGCCATGACTGGTTGGCAATCGCCTTAGATAGCTTGTGATTTTTCATCAGATTTTTGGCTTTCAAATCTTCAATCTTAATCACGTCGTATTGTTCAACCAGTTCTTTGGTGATGTTGTGCAGATAGTTATCCCGTTGATTGGCAATCTTTTCATGATATTTAGCTACCATCTGTCTAGCCTTCTGATAGTTTTTAAAATCAGCCAGCTCTCTGGGTTCGGGTACCTGATTGTGCTTATCCCAGGCAATCTCTTTTTCGGCTTGACGTCTGCGCCGAGCCAAACGCTTTTCCCAGTAATGCTTCTTTTTACTGAGCCGTTTATCAAATCGGATAGTGGGATACTTAATACCATCCGAAGTAATCATGAGATCCGCAACACCCATATCAATACCGATGGCCTTACCAGTGCGGTTTAATGGCTCAATATCAGTATCAACCAAGACAATGGCGTAGAACTTACCGGTAGCGGAGAGTCGAATCGTCACATTCTTAATTTGACCAACCGGTTGTCGGCCAGCTTTAAACCTTAGACATCCCAACTTAGGTAACTTAAGATAATGCTGATCAACCAGTTTGATATTGTGGTTAACCGCGTTACATTGATAGCTTTGCTTGGGAAACTTACGGGACTTGAACCTCGGAAAGCCTTGATGTTCTTTGAACAGTTTTTGATAGGCGTGGTGTAAATCACGACTCACATGTAACAATGAAGCTGATTCTGCCGCTTTAAGAAACGGATATTCCTGCTTCAAACACTTAATGAGGTAGTTCATACCAAACTCGTTGACATAACTGCCACCGTTGGCATAGCGCTGCTTCTGCATATCGAGCAATTGATTCCAAACGAAACGGCAGTAACCGAAGTTGGCCGTGATTTTTTTCCTGCTGTTGGACAGTGGGATAGATACGGGTTTTAATGGCTTTTAGCGTCATAAGCAGTAACATCCTTTGATTTTATCATTGGCAAACGTATGTTCTTATTATACGATATTCCCAACCGGTTGCCAACAAACAATGTCAGAAAAAGGCAAGGAAACACGTCCTTAAAAGAACGTGTTTCCTTGCCTAAATTCAAAAAAGCACTCAGCTTTCATTCGGCTGAATGCTTTCACTATCTATCTCTAACTTTTACAATTCCCCGTTATCCGTCCATTCATACTGAACGTTATTGGGATCTTCCTTCGAATCATAATCAACATCTAAATCGTATCCCTTGAAGAACCAAAGGTCATCTTTTTCAATATAGAAGGTAACACCATCTTTTTCTACTTTGACACCAAAGTTATGCGGATCCAGTTCCCGTGCCAAAGCAATTGAAAAGCCGTCGTGAACCTTCGTGCGGCCATATAATTTACCATAAAAACGAATCGCAGCTTTTTGATTTGGGCTAACGTTCATTTCATCTTCAAACCACTTAGTTGCGGCATCGGTAATTTGTAGTTTCATTGGACATCCTCCTTGGATAACCTGTTTAAGTGCAAGCAAAGTACGTGTCATTCACACGTCAAGGATAATATACCATACCCAAGTACTAGTGTTAAAAAATATACTTGTGTTTTATTTAATTTGTGTACAATTTATCTGTTCTACTTCTTTCAAGCTACTGGTACCAAATGAATGTGGGCGTGAAAGACTTTTTGATATGCCGCCTCGCCAACATGGCTAAACACCTGATAGCCACGGGGATGATATTGTTCATCCAAGTAAGTTTTCGCCTGATCCAGTAAATCGACCATAGCAATTTGAACGTCTCTCGGAGCATCAAAGAAAGTCACATAATGTTCCTTAGGCACGATCAAGAAATGACCCGGGGCCATGGGACGAATATCAAAGAATCCCTTAGCTAAATCATTCTCTAAAACGGCTGGCTTATTGCAGAATACGCATTTATCATCAATCATAGCGTTCACCCATTTCCTATCTGTATTATTTACCTCTCATTGTAACACCTGGATTATCTCTTAGATTCCCGGAGTATATTGTTTGTAAATGCGCTTTCATTAAAGTACACTCTAATAGAGTTGTATTTCAAATTCTTTAGGAGGCTTATTATTTATGACAAAAGTTGCAATGGTTACAGGTGCCGCACAAGGTATTGGTGCAGAAGTCAGTTTACACTTAGCTAAAGCAGGTTTCGATATTGCTGTGGCAGATCTGCCAGCACAAGAAGAAAAAGCAAAATCAGTTATTTCGGATGTTGAAGGTGCTGGTCAAAAGGCAATCTTCGTTCCGGTTGACGTCACGGATCAAGCAGCTGTGTCGAAAGCTGTTGATCAAGCTGCTAGCCAATTAAATGGCTTTGATGTCATGGTTAATAACGCCGGAGTTGCTAAAGTTGATAAGTTTGAAGATATCAAACCTGAAGACCTTGAATTTAGTTATAAGATCAACGTCTTCGGTGTGATTTATGGTATTCAAGCAGCTGCTAAGAAGTTCAAAGAGTTAAACGTACCAGGTCGCATTATTAATGCCTCATCAATTGCTGGGATGCACGCTTTCCCTGTTTGGGCAACTTATTCTTCAACTAAAGCAGCCGTTATTAGCATTACTCAAGCTGCTGCACTAGAATTTGCACCAGCACACATTAACGTCAATGCCTATGCACCTGGTGTTGTGGGTACCACTGGTATGTGGGATGAAATCGACGCTAAGATGTCTGAAATCAACGGCAAACCTTTGGGACAAAACAAGAAAGACTACGTTGGTACAATTCCACTAGGCCGGACTGTTGAACCAAACGATATTGCCAACATGGTGACCTTCTTAGCTAGTCCAGAAGCTGAATTCATTACCGGTCAAACTTACGCTGTTGATGGCGGTGGCTTACTTTAATTAAATGAACGTAAACGTTAAAAGCATTCCTGCAGGTTAAATTCCTGTAGAAATGCTTTTTTAGTTTCGTTACTATCTAGTTTGCTTTCTCAATTAGTTCGCCATAGAGCTTCAACTGATGCTGATTTCCCCAGCCCTACCTGAGACATTGAATTTTCAATTAGTGTAAAATTATTATGATACAAAACTTATATTAAAGGATGTTTACATATGAATCGTCAACGTGCTTATTGGTTAATGTTCTTAGTCACGGCTTCTTGGGGCGCATCCTATATGTGGATGAAGATTGCGCTTATCAGCGTGGCACCACTCTTTCTAGTCGGGTTACGTTTCACCGTTGCGTTTCTAGCAACCATTCTCGTTTTTGCGCGAATACTGAAACGACCCTCTCGCGGTGAAGTGTTCGCTAGTTTCACATTGGGCACCTTACTGTTCTGTGCCTTCACATTTGTCATGATCAGCTTGCAGCATACAGCTGCCTCCACTGCTGGTTTCTTACTCAGTACCACCACTGTTTTTGTGGCAATTTTTGAGGCCATTCTCAAGAAACATTTCCCACGTCTTAGCACAGTCATCACCACGATCATTGTTGTACTGGGATTATACTTATTAGTGGCCAATGGAGCAGGTTTAAAATTGGATTTCAACGCGCTATTATGTGTCATTTGTGCGGCAATCTACGCCATCTACATTATTGTTTCCGATATTTTAGCTAAAAAACATCTGGTAACCTTTGGCGTCAGTATTTGGCAACTGGGCGTGGCTGGCGTTGAAGGCTTAATCTTCGGTGGCTTAATGAACGGCATCACCCTGCCCCAATCCACTTCTCAATGGGGAGCTGTTTTAGCACTTGGCCTGATTTGCAGCGCTTTTGGTTTTGTCGCTCAAACTCAGGTTCAAAACTATTTAGCGCCAGATACGGTAAGTTTGATTTATTCCCTCGAACCGATTTTCTCCGCCATCTTTGCTTTTTTCACCCTTGGCGAAGTATTGTCGCTGCAACAATATTTCGGTGCGGCCATTATTTTCTTGAGTGTGGTGGCTTCGGAGATTGTTAAGGCGCGGTGGCCACAAACTGGAGAATGAACACTGTTGAATTTACCCAAATCTTTGATTAATACGTCCAACATGAAAAAGGACTCCATTCCAAGTAATACTGAAATGAAGTCCTTTATTTGTTACACCTGCCGTTCTGCTAATTATGTTAGCCACTGCTTTTAAGCCCTAACAAACAGTGAATGAATACTTCCAATTACAATTCACACGACCTCTAGCTATTAGCACGGTCTTTCCAGAAGCGTTCAATTTGTTCCAAAGATTTACCCTTAGTTTCTGGGAGTACTCGCCAAATAAAGATGGCCGATAACAACGTTACTGCTGTATACAGCATAAAGGTCCAACCCTCACCAATATTTTGCGTCAAAATTGGGAAGGTATAGCTCAAAGTAAAGTCACTCAACCAAAGCACAACGGTACAAATCGACATTGCACGACCACGGATACGTGATGGGAAAATTTCTGAAATTAGAATCCAAGTGACTGGTGCTAAAGAAATCGCGTATGACGCAATCGCAAGTAAAACAAAGATCAAAGTCAAGGTTGCCGAAGCGCCCGTAAAGAAGCAGATTGCAACGATCAATAGGCAAATCGACATTGCTAGTGAGCCCCAGCCTAATAGTTGTTTCCGACCAACTCTATCAACTAAACCAAGTGACACCACCGTGATTACCATGTTGATCATTCCAATAGAAACAGTGGCCATGAAGGCACCGTCTTGACCAAATCCTGCACCCTTAAAAATCTCTGGTGCATAATACATAATGGCGTTACTGCCGGAAAATTGCTGGAATAAGGCTAATAGCACACCGATAACAACGACTGGAAACCAGGTTTTATTAAACAGATCTCGGAAACGAGAATCATCGATAATTTTATTAGCCTCTTGGATTTCAGTCAGTTCTGATTGAGCATCCTCTGAGTTTCCTTCGACCTTCTTTAGAACACCAAGTGCTCGATCAGCCTTACCATGCTGGGTCAGCCAACGCGGACTTTCACCAGCAGGAATTAAAGCAATCAAGAACAAGGCGGATGGAATAACACCAATCCCCATCATCATGCGCCAGCCTGTTGAGACGTTCCAAGCCTGAGTCGAACCAGAAGCGATGGCAGCGTTAATAAAGTACACTACAAAAATTCCAATTGTAATAGCGAGTTGATTCACTGAAACTAACTTGCCACGTACTTCAGCCGGTGCCATTTCAGCAATATACAGTGGCGTGATAAGTGATGTGAGTCCAATACCAACACCAGCAAGCATCCGCCAAATCACTAACGTCATATAACTGCCAGCTAATGCAGCACCAACCGATGATGCAGCAAAAATAATAGCTGATAATACTAGAATTTTTTTGCGGCCAAATCGATCACTTAATACCCCGGCAATCGAAACGCCGATGGCACACCCAATTAGAATACAAGACGTTACCCAGCCAACTGCCACACTATCAAGACTAAATTTGACCTGTAAAAAGCCAATAGCGCCAGAAATTACGGCTGTATCATAACCAAACAGTAACCCCCCTAGCGCAGCCGCACATGAAATCAAAATGACATACGGTGTAAGACGCTTTTTCTTATCCATGTTTAAATACCTCCACCCAAATATGACTACATATTAAGTTAAAAGAACGTTCTATTTATGCTTAATCTAAGGATATAATGAAAACGCATACATAAAAATGTACTAATCAATTGCAAAGATGGATTATCGTGAAGTAAAGCCATTTATCTTTGTCGCACAGTAACTTTTTAATACTTAAACTGCCATTTAGTCCACGTATTGAACTGTTCCCCTGGGAATAACGTGATAGCTGTTAAATCGCTACCCTCTGCAGGTGGCACTTGTGCTTCGAGAGTAATACCATCGTACTGACCAATGTGCTTTGCAATCCCCGTATGGTCAAAGTGATTGGCAGTATAAATCACTATCGACGGTGATTTCGTTGTCATGACTACCCTTCTCTTTTTATCAGGGGAGCTTAAGATAGCTGCTGGGTCATCACCCCGCAGCAAAAACGGATGATTTAAGCCATGTTCTGCATCAATCTCTGGGTCATGACTATTGATAACAGTCCCAACCGGCTTAGCGTTCCGGAAATCAAAGACGGTTCCCTCCACTGACTTTCTGCCTTGATAGGGTAAACTATCCGCATCTAGGGGCAAATACACATCACTATTGAGTTGAAGGTTGAGTCCTAACACATCGGATTCGGACCCATTCAAGCGGAAATAAACGTGATTGGTCGGATTAAAAATGGTCAGTTTATCGCTAACGGCTTTAATTCGGTAGGTCAACTGATTATCATTATCCAACGTATAACTGACCTGCAACTTCATATTACCCGGGTATCCGTTGTTACCCTCTGCATCAAATAAGATAAAAGCCACTGTGCTTTGATGCATATCAAAATGAGTTGAAAAGTCGAACACTTGCGTATCAGTACCTGTTCCACCATGGATGTGATTTTGACCATCGTTTAACGGTAACTGCACAATATGGTTACCATATTGCCACTGACCATGACGAATTCTGCCAACAACTCGGCCCACTGTTCCTCCCAAAAAATTACGTGCCTTTGAGTAGTCTGCTGGTGAATCAAGCGACATAATGATATTTTCCAATCCTTGTGCGGTTGGAATAAGGATTTTTTCGAGAGTTGCACCATAATTTAATAATTTGACCTGCATTCCCTGATTATTTTCCATCGTAATTTCACAATAATCATGTTGGTTTTCACGTTGATACCGGACTACTTTAATTGACATGTCACTACCTCCTTTCTACAAATAATGCTGTTGAAGTACCGAAAACATCGTTGCATGTTGCGCATTAAAAAAGGTCGGTGGCTGATCTAAATCAAAGTATGCCAACTGAGTCGTTTCGTCTGTCGCCTGTTGTAATAATCTTCCAGAGACATACTTTACCAGATAGAAACAGTTGATTGGCTGAACCTGGTCCCCATTCGGATAAGTGTAGTGATTTTGATCCGACAGCTGTAATAATTGCAACGGCTGAACAACCAGCCCCGCATCCTCCTGAAACTCTCTGACCAAAGCATCTTTAAACCCCTCTCCAAAAGCTAAATATCCCCCCGGGAAACCCCAATCACCTGTATCTGTTCGTTCTTGGAGCAACACTTGCTGGTGTTGATTAAACAAAGCACCTGACGCAGAATTTAAAATCAGTGGTCGATGTCCGACTAATGCACGCAAATCCTTAATATAACTTGGCATATTACGTTTGCCCCCTAAATATTCACCGACAACAATCAGCGTCTCTTTCAAACAACCATTCCAAGATCATCCAAAGAGGCGCTGACATTTAATACTGCCGTGTTTTACTTAACGTTCTCCTTTTTAAAATTGTGATGCCGTAAAACACCTTGATGGTGATTACTAATAGCAAGCGCCTGTCCAAAGAGTTTTTGAGCTTGTTCCACATGTCCTAATCCTAAATGACCTAATGCCATCAAGTAGTAACAATGAACGGCGTTACGGTCCTGATAATTTTCATCAAAAAGCAGTGCATCTGGTAATGAAACGGCAAAGTAATCCATCTTGAAATGATCGAATAAATGTCGCTCACCAAAGCTGATCAACTTATAATAGCGGGCATCAGCTTGACTGGTTTGGTGTAGCTGTTCAAACGCCAGTCCTTGATAAAAGATAGTATCAGCTGGCTGATCGTTGTAGTACATCATATCCGTTGGTTCACTCAAACCAGCAGTTGCCTTTTCAAAGTGTTCTTTAGCCTGAGTATCATCACCACTTGCTTTAAAAGCTAGTCCAAGGTAGTAATTAATGATGTTGTCTACTGCAATCGGCAGCTTTCCCTCACCTAAACTTCGTGGATAAACCAATGCTTGTTTAAGTTTATTGATAGCATCTTGGACCCGATTAGCAGCCAAGTCTTGTTTGGCCAATTCAACCAGCGCATATTCATACTGCGTGCTTACCTTACCTTCACCGCCTTCCCATGGATGGAAGACATGATCCATAATTCTTGTATAAGCTTGCTGATAATCACCCGTTTCGTTTAATAATGTAACCAGTGAGATGTAGCTATCATCACGTTGCTGAGTGAGGTCAAAGTGATCTTGAAGAAAGGCTAATCGTTCCGTTAATGGCCGATTTAACTTTTCGTATAGCGTATCTAGTTCAAACACTAACCGACTGTTTTGCGGATCCAGCTTAAAGGCTAGTTCCAACTCATGCAACGCTTTTTGAGGTTGCTGTTGCCGGTTAAAATAGGCGATTGACAGGTTCCGGTGCGCCATTGGATAATCTGGATTGGCTTTGACACATTGTTCCCATAGCTGAGTAGCACGGTCATAAACTTTTCGATCATAATATAAATTACCAAGATAATAAGCTGCCAGACCATCGCTTGGGTTTTGCTTAATAGTCGCGCTTAAAACAACGACATCCATTAAACGGTTTGGAAAGACATAGTCCGGATTACCAGCAGCACCCTGATCAGCAAATTTCTTTGCAGCCTTTGTATCACCCAATTTATTAGAAAGAAAGGCTTCATAGTAACTCTTGATTGGGTTTTCGGTGGTATATAACTGAATGATTTCCAATGCATCTGCGTATTGACCCGCCTTGATATAAGACTCCGCCAAACTCAGATGGTTATTTAATTTGTGGTTTAAGGCAGCTTCAAGTGCCTTTTGGTTCTCCGCACTCGGATTCAGCTTCCAGGCTTCGTAACGGTTACCAAGACATAGTGGATCAATTGCAGCATTCTCTTCCACTAATTGCTTAGCAGCTTCACTCTCATGAGCCCGCCGCAAAACGTTTACCTTAAGTGTCCGCAAAGTCATATCACTATAATTGGTATTCAACCCCTTATCAATATCAATCAGTGCGGCATCTAAATCACCTTCAAAGCTCTTTATTTGTGCCAATGCTAAGAAGCCAACTGATTGTGTTTCATAAGACCAAGTTGCTTTAAAGAAGTGGTCATATGCGTCTTTAAGCTGGCCTTGCATCATTAAGCTAAGGCCTAAATGATAGTGTGCTGCGCCAGAAAATGGATTAGTGTTGTGTTCAGTTTCACGTGCGATAGCCCGTTCAAAATAAGTTTGACTTTCAGCAAATAACCCGCGCCGATACAGCAAAAGGCCATAGGCATCGTTGATTCGATCATCATTTTGATCACGCTTAAGTCCTTCAAGGTAGTAATCATCCGGCCGATAAGTTGCGTGTCGATATTGTTCCAGATGCTGTGCTGCAAAATATAGTTCATCGTTAGTCTTAATTTCTTCTGGAGCAGCGATTGCTTTTGCAGGATCAGGAATCGGCTTAATATGATCTGCTGCTGGTTGGTAAGCAACCAACTGCTGGCCTTCAGCATCCGTTACCATTAACTTGAACTCAGATTGATCACCATTCACATCGTACTTTTTCTCGAAAGTTTGAGTAGGACTTAACATCACCGTTTCATCTGCTACAAGTTTATCTTGCTGATATAACTTCACGTGTGCGTTTTGATAAACAGAGGTTGCATAGGCCTTAACTGCTACGCCTTGTTGAGTAACTTCTAGGTTCACAGCTGCATCAATAGTGGCATTTTTAACTGCCCCAACATCCTTATACGGCATGAAATATTCAGTGGAAGTTTTTTGCTCGTGTGGTTTCAACCACGTAAAATCAGGTTGATTATCGGTATAGGTTCCAACCATTAGTTCAATATACGGCCCATCATTATCCGTTAACTGATTGTCCCATGACTGGCCAAAGTCGGCGTTACCCCATGTCCACTGCTTCTTACCAGGCGAAGTATGATGGTCAGCAACGTGCAGTAATCCTGCATTCTTTTGGTGATCATAGTTACCTAAAAAATCATATTCTGAATGAGCAGCCATATAAGAGGTCGGTACAGGAACGTTCTTGTAGCGTGAAATATCAACACCTGCAGAATAGTCGATTTTGTAGTACTCACCGGTGGCAATTGGAAACGTTGAAACTGCCCGCTTACCGTGATCAAAGACGGCATTAACATCAGGTGGGAAAATCGATTGCGTATTATCATTCACTGGCACAGCTGGATTGGCCCACCAGAGAAATGTTTGCGGTAAATCAGTCGGGTTGCTAAAATGTTCATCTAGTTTTAAATAGGCTTTGTCTGCAAACATCGTAAAACCAACCAAAATTTTAGTCCCATACATTTTGTCAATATCGCTAATCCACAACGTTTTTGCGTTGTCATGTTCTTCAATTTTTGTCTCAACGGGTAAAAAAGTGTCTGGACGGTGATGTTGCGGCCAGTTAAATTCAATCCCACCAGATATCCAAGAACCAGTTAAACCAACTAACGCTGGCTTAATGACGTGATTATAGTAGACGAAATCATAGTTATTTGTCTTGTCTAAGGCACGATAAATTCGACCGCCTAATTCAGGTAAAAAGGTTACCTGAAGATACTGGTTTTCTAAAATAATTGCGCGATAACTTTGATCAACCTTATCTTCATGAATCTTTTCAGTGACGGGGAATGGATAGACTTTGCCGCTACTGCCCTGATAAACCCTCTTCTCAAGAAACATCGGGTTTTTTTCGGGTTTACTGGTTTGATACGTTGGCAACGTGATCGTCGTTTCTGTGATAGAAACACCGGTATTTGTACTCATTAAAATCGTTCCTTTCTGTCCTTTGATTATCTACACCATAGTACAGAAAACGCTTTCTTAAAATGCACTATCCTCACCCAAAGATGGATTATTCGATACAGTCGGTATATAATGTAAGCGCTTTATATAATACGTTATATTTATTGAATGGAGGGGTTCCATGCGTCGTTTAGAAGATTTCGATAACGAATACTTATTTGTGTTACCGCCAGCTTTACTACGCTCATATGCATCCTCACCTATTTTCAACAACCTCTACGTCACCGATCTTGGCTTTTTCCCCAACGCTGACTATCACTACGTTTCTCGTCAAAACGGTACCAATACCTGGATCGTGATTTTTTGTACCAACGGATCAGGCACAGTTGTTGTTGATCATACTACTTACGCGATGAAACAACATTCGTTCATTATCTTGCCACCTAATATCAGACATAAATATTTCACTGCCGAAAACGATCCTTGGGACATCTACTGGGTACACTTTCGTGGTAACTTAGCAACTAGCTATCCCTGTGTCTACCCCAAGTCTGTCTTCTATTTAGAAGAACTTCCCATTAGCCAAATTAAATCCGTTATGGAGCTGTTTTGGTTTATGATCAAGACCTTTCAACCAGGATTTTCGTTAAACCGAGAATTGTATGCTTCTCAATTACTAGGTGCGCTCCTCTCTGGCTTAAGCGTTAATAAAAGTGATGTCACTACAGGCAGTACCTATGTAGATATGGCCATTCAATACATCTACAAAAACATCAGTAACCCCATTAAACTAGACGATATCGCTAAAACACTGGGAATTTCAATCAGTTATCTGAGTCGAACCTTTCGTAAAGTTACCAAGGTCAGTGTGAATCAATTTATCACCTCTGCCAAAATAGACCGAGCAAGCCATTATCTACGATTTACTAATATCCCTATCCAACAAATTGCCACCCGATTAGGATACACTGACAGTTATTACTTTTCCCGAGTGTTTAAAAAGGAATACCACGTTTCCCCAAGAGAATACCGTCAACAGGAAATTTCGTAAGGATTAACAGGTTCCATAGTTCCAAAAAGCCTATTCCGAGGAATTGCCGGAATAGGCTTTTTTAACAACATCTATTTAATTTTCCTTCAACGCTTCCACCATATCAACATGCTTCAGCTTCTGATGGGTCACCCACATCACAATTAGGGTAAACACCACCATCAGTAACGTGGCTACCACGTATCCTGGCCAGCGAATAATTACGGGGAAGACTACTTGGGACGTTGTAGCTTGATTGAGAATAAAGCTAAGCAATCCCCAGCCAGCACCATATCCCAAAATGATGCCGAAGATGGTCAGTAAAATATTCTCCCGTGAAACATACATGGTCACTTCATTATCAAAGAAACCCAGCACTTTCACCGTTGAAAGCTCACGAATCCGCTCCGAAATATTGATATTAGTTAGGTTATACAACACCACGAACGATAGAACACCAGACAACAGGATCATGATTAACACAATGACGTTCATGGAACTGCTCATGGTCTTGATCGTGGTTTCCTGATCTGACGCGAAACTGGTTCCCAGTGCACCACCGTGTTTCAGCAATTGTCTTGCCAGCTTATTTTGCTGCTGGCTGGACTGCTTGTTTAATTTAACAAACAGCGTATTCACTGCTGGTTTGGCATTAAAGGCACTGTGGTAGGCAGTTGGACTCATGTACGCAAAGACTCCCATGTAATTTGGCGTCACTGCCACTACTTTTAAGTGCGCTTTTTTGCCCTTAGCAGTGGTAAAGCTGACATTGTCCCCCGCTTTAACGTCAAGCTGAGAAGCAATTTTTTTACTGATCACCAACCCGCTTTTAGTGAGTGAATGACTTAACGTGACGTATTTCTTGAACTGTCGATTATCGTTCGGGGTAACTAGATTCACGTCACTGATTTGCTTGGTATTAGCTTTCACCTTACCAGTGGTCAGGTTAATCTTTGTTGCGCCTTTATATGCATCCGACTGATTCAACACCCGCATCGTCTTTTGACTCTGACCATCATGGGCCAATGATACGGTAGCTGAATAGTGGAAGATTTGACCGTACTGCTGACTAGCAGTTGAACCGATTGAGTCATTAAGACCAAAACCGGTCAAAATCAACGCCGTCCCACCAGCAATACCAATAATCGTCATCCACATCCGGCTCTTGTACCGAAATAGGTTTCGGTAAGACACTTTCTGGTTGAAACTCATCCGACGCCACAACGGTGTAATCCGTTCCATTAATATCCGTTTCGCCGATTTAGGTGTTCTTGGCAACATCAGATCAGCGGGCTTTTCAGCCAACTCGCGACGAATTACAATCACTGCCGCGCCTACCGTTGCTAACAGCGAGAAAACAACCGCTAAAGCAATCACTGACCACATCACCGGCACTGAGGTGGTCAACGGAATACTCATGTGGTACATCGAAATAACAAGCCGAGGAAGGGTCACGTTTCCAATGGCACTACCTAGAATGGCACCGATTAAGCCAGCCATTAACGCATAGCTCAAATAGTTTTTAGCAATGGCCCATTTGGTATAGCCAAGCGCCTTGAACGTGCCAATTTGCCGTCGTGCTTCCTCCACCATCCGTGTGATCGTAGTGAACGTGATCAACGCCGCAATGAGAAAGAAGAAGACTGGAAATACATTGGCAATGGCCGCAATTCGGTCCGAGGTATCTCCAAATGATGTAAATCCTGGTAAGTCTTCGCGAGTCTGCCAAGTATAGGTCGTGTGTGCTTTAGCAGTAGCTTCTTTCAACGCTGCATTTAGTTTTGCCTGATTTTCGTTTAACGTTTGTGTCTGCTGCTGGAGCGCTGCTGAGTTGCCAGTGGCCTGTTTTAACTGCGCTAACTGCTTAGATGCTTGCGTTAATTTTTGCTGTTGCGGTGCGAAGGAACGCTTTACCCCTGCTGATAGTTGCTGATTGCGTTCCTTAGCCCGCGGTTTAAAGGCGGCCTTTAATGCTGTCACTTTTTTATTTACAGCACTTTGATAGTCATCGTTAAACGAGTTCATTGACTGCAATGACTTAAACCTCACCGTTAATACCGTTGCTGTTGGCAGGTTTAATTGCTGCGGTTTAATATACGCAAAATAACGAACCGTACCGTCGCCAACGTTTGCGGAGCCACGGGTACTGTAATCAATGTACTGTGGCGAATCCGCAAAACCCACAATTTGATAAGCCCGTTGCTTAAGATCAGCCTGTCGGTTAAACCGATACGTGTCCCCTAGCCGATAGCCATAATCACGTTTGGCCCGTTCATCCAAAACGATTTGATTCGCTGACTGGGGTAAATGACCGCTCCGTAGTTTCAACTGATTCTGTTTCGCACCAGATTGATAGCCATATAATGCCACCACGTCTTCATCCTTGCCGCCAGTGACATACTTAAATTTACTGGTTTCCGCTTGCGCACCAGCAACTTGTTCAGCGGTTCGAACGTCTTTTTGGGTGAATCCAGTTGTGGAAAACAGTTGTACATCGCTTAAGTGCTCAGTTTTAACCGTATTATCCATGGAATCATTGAGACTCGGACCAGCAGCTTTAACCCCCACAAAGATCAGTGTTCCCAATAAAATAATCATAATAATGGCGATAAACCGCCCCTTGTTAGCAGCAATCTCACGCCACATGTTTTTAGTCATGGGTTTCATCCTGATCACCACTCAATCTGTTCAACGGGAACGGGTGTCGGATTATCTTCCACCGACCGCACCTGGGCATCGTTGATTCGGATGACGCGGTCCGCCATCTTGGCAATGGCAGCGTTATGGGTAATAATGACCACCGTCTTATTGTCGCGTTGACTGGCCGTCTGAAGCAGGCTCAGCACTTGCTTCCCCGTTTCAAAATCTAAGGCACCAGTTGGTTCATCACACAGAAGTAACTTGGGATTCTTGGCTAAAGCTCTGGCAATGGCGACCCGCTGCTGTTCACCTCCAGAGAGTTGTGACGGAAAATTATCTAACCGATTGCCCAGTCCAACTTCACGTAGCGTTTCTTCAGCGTCCAATGCATCATCCACGATTGAATTAGCTAGTTCAACGTTTTCCTTAGTCGTTAAGTTCGGAATCAGGTTATAGAATTGAAAAACAAACCCTACGTCGCTGCGACGGTACGCCGTTAGCTGACGATCGTTAAACTTCGCAATATCCACGCCATCGATCAAAACTTCACCGCTCGTTGGCGTATCCATACCACCCAAAATATTGAGCACCGTCGATTTCCCCGCACCACTAGGACCTAAAATCACGGTTAACTGTCCCTGTTCACACGTGAAATTTAATTTGTTATTGGCGATGATTTCAGTTTCGCCCATTTGATACTTCTTCGATTCGTTTTGTACTTCAATGTAACTCATGCATTCCACCTCGTTTAAGTTCTCTTGTATTGAGTATCGCTTGACCAACGCAGAAATTCAAGGTGGAATTTTATTGTGACTATCAAATATTGATCAATAGGAAAAAGGCTACAAGCTATCATTTTCGTACTGACAGCTTGTAGCCCAATGTATATATTATAGAAGTTAATTTTGATAAAACCGTGGCAATCGTTCACTAAACCCACAGGCAATCTCATAATGGATCGTGCCACAGTAGTCAGCGATGTTTTGAAGCGAGATTGTTTGGCCATGATCTTCACCAACCAGTGTAACAAGCGTCCCTACTGGGTATTCATGCGGCAGCCGAATCATTAACTGATCCATACATATCCGCCCAATAATTTCACAATACTGACCGTCCACCAACACGTGAAAGCCTTGCAGTTGCCGTCTATACCCGTCAGCATAGCCAATCGGAACCGTTGCCACCCACTCGTCTTCCTGTGCCGTATAGGTAGCACCATAGCTCACTGATTGACCCGCTTTTAATGCTTTGACGAAAACCGTGCGGGACTCCAGACGCATCGCTGGGTGCAAGACAAACGGCGGTTCCAGTTCGACCCCTGATGGATTTAAGCCATAACCGCCAACTCCGAAGCGAATGAGGTTGCCGTTGCAGGCATCATGCCACAAACTTGTGGCAGTGTTGGAGACGTGAACGTATTTTGGACGATCGGGTACCGCCGTCATGAAAGCACGCCACTTCTTTAACTGTTGTTCAAAGTATTCCGTATCAGCCGAATCAGCTTTGGAGAAATGGGTAAAAATGCCTTCAAATTCAAACTGTTTAGCCGTTTTGAGGTACGCCACAGCTGTCGCTAACTGATCAGGCGTCTGAAACCCAATTCTACCCATTCCAGTATCAAGGCCTAGATGAACGGCTAATGGCGTGGTCACGTGCTCGTTTTCTAAAAAGCCTTGTGCAGTTTTCAGCCAAGTTAACGATCCCACTGTAGCGGAGATATGGTTGACGGCTAACAGTGCAGCGTATTGAGGCTCAGTAATGCCCAATACTAAAATTGGCTGATTAAACCCAGCCTCACGTAACGCTAGTGCCTCATCGAGGATTGCCACACAAAAGCCCGTAGCACCCGCACGCAATGCCGTAGCTGCCACTTGAAGCAGACCGTGTCCATAAGCATTAGCTTTCACTACCATGAATAGCTCAGTTTTATCAGTTAATCTGGCCTTTTCATTTGCAATATTCTGATAAATTGCGGTTTGGTCAACCACGATTCGACTTGGTCGATGTTTGCCAATTACCATTTTACAAGACTTCCTTTAATGAAATTACCCATACTTTCAACTGTATCCAATTTTTTTAAAATCATTAGTTCGAAATAAATCCATACTTTATCCTTCACGCCGTTTTGTTTGTACGGTAGATTGGCCGTGTAGCAGACTTTCAGGTGATAACAGCTGATCCAGCTGTTCTACTGATAACAGGTGACTATCAAGAACAATTTCTCGCACGGAGCGGTCTTCGCTCAGTGCTTGTTTAATCACCGCCGTTGTCTTGGTATAACCCAAGATTGGTGAAAGTGCGGTCGCTATAATTGCTGAATGTTCAACATAACGTTGCGTCTTTGTTCGGTTAACTTGCAATCCATGCAGACAGTTGGCAACTAAAGTCTGGATGCCCTTTTCGAGGTAAGTCTCACTCGCCAGTATGTCGCGAAACATAATTGGCTCAAAGGCGTTTAACTCAAGTTGACCACCTTGCGCGGCTAAGGTGACAGTAGTGTCGTTTCCGATAACTTCAAACGCAACTTGGTTCACCACTTCTGGGATAACCGGGTTGACTTTAGCTGGCATAATTGACGATCCTGCCTGTACTGCTGGTAACCGTAGTTCCGCTAATCCAGCTTGAGGGCCACTTCCGAGCAGTCGCAAATCGTTACAGAACTTAGATAAGTCAACTGCCAGTGCTTTGAGCGCACCGGAAAAGACTACCGCAGTGTCACAGTTCTGAGTAGCATCAATCAAATCTGGAGCTGAAACGAGATTTAACTGTGTCAGCTGGTTGACCTGTCCCACAATGTGCGCTTGATAATAACTAGTGGCGTTAAGTCCAGTCCCAATCGCGGTACCACCTAAATTAACCACCGCTAAATCATCTCGCACGGCAGATAAACGTGCTAAATCACGCTTAAACATTGACCGATATGCCGTAAACGTTCGCCCATAAGTAGTAGGCACAGCATCTTCCAACTGTGTTCGGCCAATTTTCAGTACGTCCTTATTCTGCTCTGCGAGGTTTTCAAGCTCATCGAGTAAACTGTTGATTGCTTTCAGAAGAGATGGGAGCTTTTTTAACATTGCCATTTGACCAGCTGTTGGAAAAGTGTCGTTAGTTGACTGTGACTGGTTAACGTCATCGTTAGGATGAACATGAACGCCAGGTGTCAATGCTTCTGCCAAGTGAGTAACAACTTCATTAACGTTCATATTAGCTGAAGTACCAGCACTGCCTTGGATTGCAGGCACAATAAACGCGTCTTGATGTCTGCCAAGCAGCAGCTGATTGCACGCCGCGATAATGGCGTTAGCTTTGGCGGCCTTCAAGGTACCAGCTTGTTGGTTGACCTGTGCTGCCGCTTTTTTAATTTGGAGAAAGCTTTCGATAATTAAGGGATGGATCTTTTCCCTTGAAATAGGAAAGTTGTTCTCTGCACGCTTACTGTGAATACCATATAAAGCATCATCATCAATCGCTAACTTACCAATACAATCCTGTTCAATTCTCATGGCAATCTCTCCTGTCGTTTAATTTAAATAGTTTATGTCAGATATACTAACATCACAAAATACATCCTATACCTATTTAGAAATTAATCAATAGAATACCGCTAAAATCGGGACTATGTTAGGTTTACCAATTTCAATCAATTAAACTAAATGCCAATAAATCATGGTTTATCACGTTTTTAGATTGTGAATTTAAATAGATCCTACGTCACTAAATATGACATATGTTCGTTAAAAATACTTGAATCTATTACATATGGTATCTAATCACCAGCGCCTCCTTCAAGTGCCTATCGTTTCATGACATACTTAGCAAAATTGCTTTTCTAGTCTACTCACAAGATTCCAAGATGTTAGCTTACCATCTCCTCTCCTTAAAATATTCACGTGCTGAATGGTCTTTTATCAAAAATGCATAACTAATTTTGTATTACTACCGTTTACAAGTAAACTTATGAACGTCACAATTTTGACCTTAAACTGATAATTTGCTTAGTTTCTACTCATGTACAGAAGAATGATCAGTCTGCCACAGCAATGTGATAATCAGTCAATTTTTAGCGTTTTTAGGTAAGTATTTATTCATTTTAATTATGCATAATTAATTATTAGAAAACGATTTAACTAATTAAATCGTTTATAATCGTTTCTATGTCAGTCATTATAGCAACTATTAAATCCATTTTCTACATAAAATCTCATTTATTTTTAATTTTACTATTGAATTTTATTTCATTAGGTGATTAAATTAACATCAATGAAAAGGAGTGAGACTATGAACAAACAAGAAAATACAAATGCTGATGGGACGAAACGATCTCTATCTAATCGGCACGTTCAAATGATTGCACTCGGTGGCACAATTGGTACCGGTCTCTTCTTGGGTGCTAGTACGTCTATTACTAAAACTGGTCCTTCGATTATCTTGGTATATATGATTATTGGTATCTTTTTCTTTCTAATGATGCGTGGTATTGGTGAAATGCTGTATCAAGATCCGTCTCAACATACGTTCATTGCGTTTATTACTCGCTATCTGGGTCAACGAACGGGGTACTTTGCTGGCTGGACCTACTGGATTGGGTTGATTTGCGTGGGCATGGCCGAAATAACTGCCATTGCCAGTTACGTTCAATTTTGGTTCCCGCATCTCCCTGCTTGGTTGATTCAAATTAGTTTCTTGGTCATATTAACCAGCGTCAATTTAATCGCCGTACGAATCTTCGGTGAAGCAGAGTTTTGGTTCGCCATGATCAAAATTATTGCTATTCTCTCAATGATTGCGACAGGAATCATGATGTTACTGACACACTTTAAGACGCCAACAGGTCAAGTCAGTCTTGGCAACATTACAACTCATCTATCGCTATTTCCAAACGGTATTCACAGCTTCATCAGTGCCTTTCCGATGGTGTTCTTCGCCTTTTTAGGGATGGAATTCATCGGTATCACTACCGCTGAAACGAAGAATCCCCGTCACGTATTGCCAAAAGCAATCAATGAAGTGATTTACCGGATTCTGATTTTCTACATTGGTGCCCTACTTGTTATCATGTTGATTTATCCATGGCAAAGCTTATCAGCAAAGCAAAGTCCATTCGTACAAGTCTTTTCATTAGTTGGGCTTCGCGCAGCAGCTGCCATCATTAACTTCGTGGTTCTCACTTCAGCGGCATCATCACTGAACAGCATGATTTATTCGTCTGGTCGTCACTTTTATCAACTAGCCAGCGAATCTCATGGCCGTTTCATGAGCCACTTCAAAAGCATCTCTACACACGGTGTTCCTGCTCAGGGCATTTTGATTTCTGCGACGTTAATCTTGTTGGCTCCCGTTATTAGCGCTCTTCCCTACGTATCAAACGCCTTTAGTTTAATTACGTCCGCATCTAGTGACTTGTACCTGATCGTCTATTCACTCACCATAATTGCCCATTACCGATATCGCCAGTCAGCCGATTTTATGCCAGACGGATTTTTAATGCCAGCCTACAAAGTCTTCGATCCAATGCTGATTGTTTTCTTCATCGTCATCTATATCAGTTTGTTCTTTGATAGTAGTAACTGGCTTCCCGCTACAATGGGGATTCTATGGTGTGTCATCTTTGGCTTCTTCTCATCTAGAGAACGTTCAACGGTGCCAACTGTACCGGTTGCTAACGATAAACTGCTTTAACCCCATTCGTTGCACAAAAAAGCACCAACTCGTAATTGAGTTGGTGCTTTTTTAAATGTTCACGTTATCCGTTAAAGAAATTACTTCTTCAATGGAGTCCATTGCCATTTAGTGAATTCTTCAATGTCGCGACCTTCGTCACGAGTAATCTTGAAGTGTTTTGCTAAGATGTCATCCATCTTCTTGTCAAAGGCTTTACCGGCAGCTTCGTCGATAGCACCGTTAGCAATCAAGGTGTTAATAGCATCTTTAGCTTGGTTGAAACGATCAAGCTTAGAGTATACACGCATGTCGTATGCAGTAGTGATGTCACCATCTTCACGGTAACCATGAACGTGTGCACCAGTGTGTTGACGTTCGTAGAAGATTGATTCGATCAAGTCTTCGTAACCGTGGAAACCAAAGAGAACTGGAGTCCCTGATTGACCGAATAATGATTCGAACTTGTCATCTGACAATGAACGTTCTGCGTTCAGAGGGCCGTTCTTCTTTTGAAGACGTCCGAGTTCAACAACGTTGACATAACGCATCTTAACTGATGGGAATGCATCGTTGATCATGTCGATAGCAGCCAAAGTTTCGATAGTTGGTTCAACACCGGCTGAAGCAAAGACGATATCAGCATCTTCACCTTCAGCAACAGTTGAAGCCCAATCAATAGCCTTGATACCTTCAGTGGCTAATTCTTCAGCTTCGTCGATTGAGAACCATTGTTGACGAGGTTGCTTAGAAGCAACGATGTGGTTAACCTTTTGACGGTCACGGAAAGCACGGTCAAAGACAGCTAACAAGGTGTTACCATCGGCTGGAAGGTATTGACGGATAAAGTCAGACTTCTTTTCAGCCAAGTGGGTAAGCATACCTGGGTCTTGGTGGGTGTAACCGTTATGGTCTTGTTGGAATACAGTTGAAGTTGAGATCAGGTTCAATGATGGGTAATCATTGCGCCATGGTTCAGCAGCAGCTTGACGGATCCACTTGAAGTGTTGAGTCGTCATTGAGTCAACTACTCGTAAGAATGATTCGTAAGAAGCGAAGATACCTTGACGACCAGTCAGAGTGTAACCTTCAAGCCAACCTTCAGCTTGGTGTTCTGACAATTGAGCATCTAAGATACGGCCTTCTGGGGCTTCGTATTGGTCATTAGGTTCCTTGACCTTGCTCATCCATTGACGGTTAGTCATGTCGAACATGCTCCAGAGACGGTTAGACATGGTTTCGTCAGGACCGAAGACACGGAATGAAGTTGGGTTCTTAGTAGCAACACCAGCAAAGAATGTTGACAGAACGTTCATATCCATGTTGCGGTTACCATCTGGTAATAAAGTACCGCGGTTGTTTTCGTTAATGTCGTTAGCTAAGCTCTTCCAGTCAGGTAAGTCAAGCATAGCAGGCTTTTCGCCACGACGACGGCCACCGTTAGTAACAGGGTTGGCTGCCATACGCTTGTCACCCTTAGGTGCGAAGTCAGCAACTTCAGCCTTCAATGAACCATCAGTATTGAATAATTCTTCTGGCTTGTATGAGTTCATCCAAGCTTCGAATTCTGGTAATTCATCGAGGTTGTTTTGGCTCAAACCAAGTGGAACTTGGTGAGCACGGAATGAGTTTTCAATTGGTTCGCCGGCTGGGTTCTTCTTAGGACCGCCCCAACCTTTTGGCAAACGAGCGATAACAACAGGCCAAGCTGGAATAGTACCATCTTCGTACTTGCCGTTTTCGCGAGCATCTTTTTGGATTTGTTGGATATCAGCAATTGCTTGATCAAATAACTTAGCAGCTTTCTCGTGGTAAGTCATGTAATCATGGATATCATCGTTTTCAAGGAAACGAGGTGACCAGCCAAGACCTTCGAAGAACTTAGTGATGCTTTCATCACTCATCCGACTGAAGAGAGTTGGGTTGGAAATCTTGAAGCCGTTTAAGTCAAGAATTGGTAAAACAGCACCGTCATTCTTAGGGTTCAAGAACTTGATTGAGTTCCAAGCAGTCATAGCAGGACCGGTTTCAACTTCACCATCACCAACAACAGTAAAGGCGATTTGGTCTGGGTTATCCAGAACGGCACCAGTTGCGTGTGAAAGTGAGTAACCAAGTTCGCCACCTTCATGAAGTGAGCCAGGAGTTTGAGCAGTCATGTGGGAACCAATTCCACCAGGGAATGAGAACCGCTTGTAAAGACGTGACATACCTTCAAGGTCCTGAGTAATTTCAGGGTAGGCGTCGGTGTAAGTACCGTCCAAGTATGAGTTAGTAACCATAACTTGGCCACCATGACCTGGGCCACCAATATAGAACATGTTCAAACCGTACTTGTTAATCAAACGGTTGGCGTGAGCATACAGGAACGTTTGTCCTGAAATGGTACCCCAGTGACCGATTGGCTTAACTTTGATGTCGTCCTTCTTGATTGGTGTGTCAGTAACTGAGAACAATGGGTTGTTCTTCAGGAAAATCATACCACCTGAAAGGTAGGTTGTAGCGCGCCACCAGGCGTCAACTTTTTCCAAGTATGACTTGGAATCATAATCTACTGCCATGAAATTATACACTCCTTCATTAAATAGCTTTACTTCTGACAACTAACGATAAATCGTTTTGGTCTTTTGCTTAGTTAATAATACCAATTCTCACCGAAAAGTCAACAACTTTTTAAATTGATACGGTCCAATTCACAAAAGTGTAAAAAATCTTGCATTTTCACGTTAAGCAAAATTGTGAAACCAGCTTGGTTTATCGTGCTTAAATCATACTATGGATGGAAGAAATGTGGTAGTTAATTTTCAATTAATTCATGGATTTCTTCCATAATTGAATTTCCATCATTTTACAGGGCAAGAAAATTTACACCATCAAAAAAGTCGTGAGAATTAATCCCACGACCATTTTTAACTTCAATAATGATTCAAATCATTCAATTTAACGATATTAAGCCTCAACTTTAGGTTTACGGTTTTTAAGTAACGTGATGGCGATGATAAAACCAACCAGCGCAATTCCCATCAAAATCGCATACGCAGCATTAATTCCAGCCGCAGTGGCCTGCTTACCTCCAGAAATTTGTGCGGCAACCGCTAATAACCCTGTTCCAATAATTGTGCCCAACATCTGTCGTCCAGAAACAATGATGGCATTACCATGACTCACCTCAGCCACTGACAAATCGCTTTCGGCAAAGGGAATCAGCGGTGTCATGATCATCGACATGCCAAAACTTAACAAGAGATAACACGTACCAGCAAACCAAATCGAACTAGTCGCATGTAATAAAAAGGTCAAACCGGCAGCTCCCAAAACAATGCTTATCGTGCCACAAATACCAATCAGTCTCGGACCTTTGTGATCCAGCAGCCAGCCACTGATTGGGTTGGAAATGAGATGTGAAAGAGCTGCTGGCAACATAGCTAACCCGGCAATCGTAGCCGAATAGCCCAATACAGTTTGCAGCATCAATGGCACCAGCATCACATCCGTCATATTCACCGCGTACCCAAGAATAATCAGGGTAATGGTCACAGAAAAGCGTCGACTCTTAAAGACACGTAACTGTAAGAATGGCGAAGAGACATGGAACTGTCGGTAACCGAAAACAATCAGAATAGCTAACCCTACTAATATCTCACCGACATTTGTGGCAGACACGCCAATCATTAAAACCGAAAAGCCTACCGAATATAGTACTGCCGAAATGACATCTAAAGTTTCATTAGTTGTTTCTCCCACATTGTGAACCAGCTTTAAACCAATCAGTAGCGCTGCCAAGGCCATAACTAGCATCAAAATAAAAATCGACTCAAAGCCAAATGAGTCGTTAAGAATACCAGCTACAGTCGGTCCAATGGCGGGTGCAAATGCCAACACGATACCAATCATCGCAAAAGCACTCCCCTGCCGATTTTTGGGATAACTATTCATCAAGACTACCTGAGTCAACGGCAACATCACACCTGCGCCAACGCCCTGAATCAGGCGTCCAAATAATAGGACTGGGAAATTAGGTGCTAATAATGAAACAACGATTCCCACGGTAAACAAAGACATCGTTGTCAAAAATAAACGTCTAGTAGGAATTCGGTTGATCAGAAAAGCAGTGAAGGCTGAGACAATACCCAGAATCAGAATATAGCCCATCGTTAACCATTCACCTGTCGCTTCACTGATATTATATGCCCGAGAAATTTGCGGCACACTTGCCGTCATCAGGCTCTGACCCAAAGAGGATAAAAAAGCCCCAATCATCAGCGGCACGACCATGTGCTGCGACCCTTGTTTCGTCTTGCTCATACCAATTCTCCATTCTCTTGGCAACACTTGCGTACTGTCTTATTTTTAAAAGTTTAACTATCCAATTATAGTGATTAAATCAATTGCAATCAAACTCGAACAGCTGGTAATGACCGATTTAATGAGGAATACACGATTAAGTGATAAATAAAATTAATTGACAATTATCAATCATTGACTATACTATACTGTCATAGGCAATTAATATGAACAATTGGTTTTGAGAGGAAGTCATCATTAATGTTATTTGAAGAAACGCGACCAGAAACCCATAACGCACAAGAAATGCTAGACAAGTACCAAATCACGGAACTGGTTCACTACGAACGATACGCCCGCGACTACGGTCTTTGGGATGGTATGGCCACCTGCTATACCGATGACGCTACCATTGAGATTTCTTGGTATAAAGGACCAATTAAGGGCTTCTTAGAGGCTTCCAAACCTGGTCCAGATGCCCAAACAGACTCCTTGCCGGCACACAAAATGCATGAAACTCTTGTCTGGCTCAATGGTGATAAGGCCGTGGCAGTGGTTGTCACGACCATGACAGGCCGGACACCGGTTCAGGGACAAACGATGGATAATTTAATTTACGTTCGCTTGGTTTACTCCCTGAAACGAGTAAACGATGAATGGAAGATTTATTCCATGACACCCGTTTACGAACGCGACACGCTGCTACCCGTTACGCCTAAGGATATTAAACCGGTTAAAGGCGCACGTGACAGTTATAAGAATCTAGCCATCGTTTTGAAAGATCTCGGTGCTAAAACCAGCGATGATTTACCTGGCCTGGATCAGCCAGCCAGTGTTCAAAAATTTCTTGGTGGCGTTCAGGACTGGTTTGAAAAGAAGGAGTAACCTAGTATGACTAAAATAATTACGGTTGAAGAACATTTCGAGATTGATCCTGGTCAATCAGCGCCTAAAGCCAAACAGGAATCTAAAGTCGACCCTAAAGGCCCACAAGCTAACATTGTAGATCAGTATCTACATAGCTTTGACAAGCGCCTTGAATATATGGACAAATATGGTATCGACATGCAGGTCGTCTCCAATACTGGTGGACCAATGCTGGCAGGTTCTAAGGAACAAGCTGTTACCAGTTCCCGCCAAATCAACGATTTATTAGGCAGTGAAATCAAGAAGCACCCGACCCGCTTCGGTGGTTTAGCAACGTTGCCGGTTAACTATCCAGAAGCAGCCGCAGAAGAATTGGAACGTGCCGTCACTCAGTTAGGTATCAATGGTGCCATCATTGGCGGCTTAGCAAATGATCACTTCCTAGATGAACCGCAGTACTTCCCCATTTTTGAAACGGCTGCCAAACTAGATGTGCCAATTTACCTCCATCCAGGCATGGTCAGAGAATCCGAGCGCAAAATGCTTTACCACAGTCCCTCATATTCAGACCAAGTTGGCGATATGATTGCCCTAGCCGGTTGGGGCTGGCACATGGAGCAAGGCATCCAGATGATGCACTTAATCCTCTCAGGTATTTTTGATAAATTGCCTAACCTGAAATTGGTGTCGGGTCACTGGGGCGAATTCGTACCCTACTTTCTAGAACGACTGGACGAGTTTACTGGTATGACAGAAACTCATTTGGACCGTAAATTCTCCGAATACTACCGCAACAACGTCTACGTCACCGCGTCAGGCATGTTTACCCAGCCGCAAATGGATTTAGCCTTAGCTGAAATGGGGCCCGATCACGTCCTTTGGGCAGAAGACTTTCCTTATCTCAGACGTGAAAACCAAGTGGCTGACTTCTTGGAACAAGCACCCATCACACAAGATGTTCGTGAAAAAATTGGTCATGAGAACAGCGAAAAACTATTTAAGTTAAACTAACTAAAGTGGCTGTGACGTAAGTCTATATTGGTAAGTATTTCAATCAATTTTTAGCCAGAATTAGTGGTTACTGTACTTTGGTTCTATACGTCAGCATCGTCTAATGACGTGCCAAAACTCAGATTCCGGCCATTTAACGCAAATAAGGCCTATTCCGCAAGAACCGCGGAATAGGCCTTATTCACGTTAAATTCTGGAATCTACCGAGTTTTGGCACAGCTTGTTTTAATCATCATTTTCAACCGTCAATACTTTGCCCGATTGAGCATCCAGCTTAACCTGGGTTTCTTGCCCCTGCTTTTCAAATTGAACTTCCCAGTAAGTCTGTTCACTTTCTTTATCGAGTGAAGCCTCGGTTGCCGTTTGTCCCTTAGCTTTCGACTGAGCAATCGTCACTGCCCGAGTCAAGCCAATCAAGTTATTCAGATCCAGTGCATCCTGCCGTTTTACACCGTTAGCTTCATCTGCGTCTAGCCGCTCACTTCTCTTAGAAATGACCTTGCCGCTATCCGCATCTAATTTAAGGGTATGTTCACGACTATCATCGACACCCTCTATCTCATATTGAAACCGCCCCAGCTCACGTTCAACTGACAGGTCGGTAATCTCAGATTTAGGAAAGGTTTGCTGATAGGCCTTAATAGCGGTGGTCACCGGCACTTTAACCTGACTCACATTATCATTCGTCGCTGCTTGACTGGCACTTTGCGAACTACTGCTTGATACACTAGAAGACGACGTACTATCCTGATTAGACTGTGAACGACTATTAGAACTACACCCCACCAGCATCAATGAAGCGAATGAGACTGCAAGCGCAACTTTAAGGTTCATCGGTAACATCCTTCCTGTTAAATGGCAAAGTGGTTATCGGTTAACTTCATCAAACAAATATCTACACTTTCAGTTTATCTGTGAACTACTCGTCACTAAAGTAACGATCTTCTAGGAACACCGCCGACTTACGTATCATTCAAAGAATGGTACACAGAGGTTACGGCTATTGACTAAGGGCTGTTCCAGCCCAGTTGGTCTTTTATGATGCTGTTGCTTTTAGAATATTCGTTGCGGCATTGATATCACGATCATGATTACTACCACAGTTAGGACAGGTCCACTGTCTAATCTCTAAAGTGTGCTTGCCGTCATCATAACCACATACTGAACAGAGCTGAGAAGTCTTTCGTGGGTTGACAGTGACCAGCTGTTTCCCATACCAAGCACACTTGTATTCCAGCATCAGACGTAGTTTTCGCCAGGATTGATTGGCGATTGCTCGGGCGAGTTGGTGATTTTTTAGAAGGTTCTTGGTTTTCAAATCTTCAATCTTAATCACATCATACTGTTCAACCAGTTCTTTGGTGATGTTGTGCAGATAGTTATCCCGTTGATTAGCAGTCTTTTCACTGTATTTAGCTACCATACGTTTGGCTTTCAAGTAGTTTTTGAAATCATTTAATGCTCTGGGTTCTGGTACCTGATTGTGCTTATCCCAAGCAATCTCCTTTTCAGCTTGACGTCTCCGGCGAGCTAAGCGTTTCTCCCAGTAATGCTTCTTCTTGCTGAGCCGTTTATCAAACCGAATCGTGGGGTATTTAACACCAGCAGAAGTGATCATCAGGTCAGCAACGCCCATGTCAATACCAACAGCTTTGGAAGTCTTGGGTAATTCTTCAATGGTGGTATCCACCAGCACGTTTGCGTAAAACTTACCAGTTGCTGAAAGTCGAATCGTTACAGCCTTGATTTTTCCGACTGGTAATCTACTGGCTCTAAAAGAGAGGCTGCCTAGCTTAGGTAGCTGGATATGATGACTATCAACTACCTTAATATTCTGATTAACTGCTTTGCACTGATAGCTCTGCTTTGGATATTTACGCGACTTAAACTTGGGAAAGCCATGCGTTTTTTCGAAAAAACGCTTAAAAGCGTCAATTAAATCATGATTAGTCACTTGTAAACTAGTGCTTTCAGCGTCCTTCAACCATGGATATTCGCTCTTTAGTGCCGGTAACAAGCTATTCAAGTCGAAAGCATTTAAAAACTTGGCTGCGGGATTATTCTGGTGACGCGTCATCAGCATGTTGAGCATTTGATTCCAAACGAACCGGTTACAGCCAAAATTAAGTTTGATTTTCAGCTGCTGATCCTGATTAGGATACAGCCGCAATTTAACTCCTTGATAGGTCATTTAAATTCACCTCTTTACGCCTAATATTTTATCATAGGTTCTAGTACGAATGGCTAAAATCCCGAAATAGAGGCATTAGGAGGTAATTGTATGATTAAACGCGCATGGACAAATGTGTATGATTTTAATTCTTTATTAGTATGGGTAACTATGTACCATAAGTCGATTTTTACGACTGAAAAACTGATCATCGCATGAAAGCTATCTTGGCAGAAATTGCCAAACGTCATTCAATTGATATCACCGAAATGCAAATCATGCCAGACCATGTGCAGATGGCCATTAGCTTTCCACCTAAGCTAGTGCCTTCTTCAATTGTGAAAGTCTTCAAAGGTGGTTCAGCTAAACAGTGGTTCATTCAGTTTCCCGAAACTAAACAATTACTTTGGAATGGCCATCTCTGGTCACCAAGTTTCTTTATGAGTACACTTGGTCATGTTTCCAAAGAAGTTGTCAGTCAATATATCGATTCACAGCTAGACCAATACAATGGTGGCCGTCCAAGACGTTGATTCATCTCGGCATTTAAATACCGAGTTTTCTCAACTGACGCCACTTTATAAAATGGACGGAATTCAACGAATCCATACCGTAACTTGAATCAGTTCAAACTCATTGATTGACTTTAGCAGCAGCACCCACATACGCGTTTATTTCAGCATCTGTAGGATAAACGCCCTTCTTTTGAACGACGCCATCGACCATTGTGATTGGTAAACAACTCATACCATCCGTTTTCAGCAGTTTCGCCACTTGTTGATTCCGCACGAATGCGTTTGGGTTTTGAGCTAAATTACGGCGAACAATCATTGCCTTGTGACTATGATTCACCGACCGGGTAATTGCCGTTAAACGCACGAGATTCTGATCCACACTAGGACCGCATAACCCAGTGGGACAGCACATTGCAGGTTCAAAAATTTCAATTTTCTTCATGTTATTCACGTCCTTTGCTTAAACTGTTAAGTTAATCTTTTCGAAATTTGGCTGCCATTTTTCAACGGCGTAATGCCCCTTAGAAACTGATTTAACTTTCTCAATCCACTGCGTTTCACTGTTAGCACGCGCCTGTAAAACGGGATTAGTGGTCCGCGTTGCGAGTAAACTTTGATTAATGATCCACCATTTATGCGGCATCTTGGCACGGTCTAAGTCGTCGTTTAATCGCAATGACTCGTAGATTGGCGTCGTTTCGGGCAACGTCACAGTGATAATTTCAGTCTGGCTGGCATCCTGTAACCGTGGCAGCAAATCCAGCACAGATTGCGGCACTTCACCGGTAGTTCGTTTCACCTCTTCGGCGTAGTTTTCAGTAGAGTTCAGTAACAATAACGTGTGACCAGTAGGTGCCGTATCGATGATGACCACATCACTATCGTTTTGGGCGACAACTTCGGCAAATGCCCTAAATACCGCAATCTCCTGCGTGCAAGGTGATCGCAAGTCTTCAGCAATGTAGTCAACGTCATCCGCCGACATGGTTTGCTTAGCCTTTGATAGCACTTCGTTTTGATAAGCCTTCAATACCTGCTGTTCATCGATGTGACTGACAGTAATCGCCGGATCATCGATTTGAAACAGTGACAGGTGATCAGCTGGGTCAGTGGTTGCGAGATGAACCGTTTTCTGGTGAGCAGCCAACTTTTTAGCTAATTGGACGGCAACCGTTGTTTTACCGACACCGCCCTTACCCATGGTGAAGATGATTTTCTTCTTCGTTTTCAATAAATCAGCGACCACGCTATCAATTGATGGAAAATCAGCTTGATTGACCGGCTGCACCTTGATAACTGGCTGCTGATCTTGCAGCAACGTTCGAATATTATCTAATCCCATGATGTTGTACGCCCGAAGCGGGACTTCGGCTACGGGTAACTGCTTTAATTTTTCCGGCATGTTTTCCAAGTCTGCTTGCTGACGATCATAAATGTTTCGTGAAGGTTCATCGGTCGGTTCTTCAAGTACACCGTTAATAATCAGTTTTTGATTTGTCATCCCGATTTGAGCAAGCTCATCCGCAGCACGTCTGGTTTCTACTAACGAAGCTCGTTGCGGTCTGGTGACTAACAATAATGTGGTTAACATGCCGTCATTGAGTGTTGCCACTGCTTTTTCATAGGTGGCTTTTTGATCACCTAAGCCAGCAAGCTGTCCCAGACAAGAAGCCCCTTCGTGATTTTGGTCCAAGTAGTTGCTCCAAGCAGAAGGCAGCTGCAGCATCCGCAACGCATGTCCAGTAGGCGCTGTGTCGAAAATAATGTAGTCGTATTTTTGATCGATCGTTGGGTCTGTCAGAAATTTGGCGAACTCGTTAAATGACGCAATCTCTACCGTACACGAACCCGATAGTTGTTCTGACATATTTTGAATGGCCGCGTCCGGCAACACACCACGGTACGGACCAACCACGCTTTCACGATACTCATTAGCCGCAACGATTGGATCAAAATTGGCGGCATCTAACCCCGTCACGCCAGGAATCGGCTGTGGCTGATTAGTGAGTTTAGTTTCAAATACGTCTTGTAAATTACTTGCCGGATCAGTCGAAACGATCATCACTCGCTTGCCAGCATCCGCCAACTGAACAGCAGTAGCCGTTGCCATAGTAGTTTTGCCAACACCGCCCTTACCCGTAAAAAATAAATAATGGGTCAATCCAGCTGTTGATGGCTGATATAATGTCATAAAATCACCTCCGAATAGATATTCAGGAAAGCGCTTTCATTAAACTGCTTAAATGTCCGTTGCGCTTTACCTTAAGTATAGGGGGGAATTCGGTGGACGTCAAAAAAGAGTGTGCGACAAACCTCGGTAGCTGCCAGAATTTAACACAAAAACTGCGTATTCCGACAAAGTGCAACGGAATACGCAGTTTTTGTAATTTATGTCATATTTTTAATTTGTTGCCCTTGCCAATCTGCGCGTTAAGCTATTTTGAGTCGCGGCAACTTGCTGCTGATCTGCAAAATCAATTTTTGAAACTTGCACGTAACGCCGACTGTAAAACAACCACATCAAGATTAGAAGTCCTACTAGTATGCTAAACAAGACACCGGCTTGCAGCCACGCCGAGTTATGATACATCATCAAGGTTTTACGTAATCCTTCCACGGCATAAGTCATTGGTAACCAGTCGTGAATGTCCTCAAAGAAATGACTGGAAAGCTGGATTGGATACGTTCCACCCGAACCACTCAGTTGGACTACCAATAACACCATGCCTAAGAACGAGCCAATTTGCGCGAAAACCAGGTTAAGCAGCGTTACCAACGCCATGGCAACCAATGCCCACAGCCAAATGACGCCAAACGTGCTTAGCATATGAAGTGGTCTTAATCCATCCATAGCGCATAACAATGTGAAGTCCAAAATACTTTCCAAAAATGTAAATGGTCCCCAAATACTCATCTTGCTGAGCATCCAGTCAAAGCCCGACTTTGGATAGGCTTTGGGCAAATACATGTTATACATCAAATTGAGTGCAATGGCCCCCACGAACAGCGAAACAGCAATCATATAAGGTGCCATGGATGTCCCATTATTCGGCACTTTATCCAGTTCGTTGTGATCCGCTTTGACTGGCTGAGAGACCTGCTGATAAGTCTCATTGTTGGGATTAACGTCAGCTTTTTTCGCTGCGTTACCAAGCGTAGTTGACAATTTCTGAGCGCCACCGGTAATTTGATTGATGCCACTACCTAACTTTTTGGAGCCAGTAGCTAATTGCTGCGTGCCACTAGCCAGTTGCTGATTACCATTAGTGATCTTTGCTGAACCATTAGCTAAGGTTTGACCACTGTGTGCCAGCGTCCCGAGACCGTTTCCTACCGCTTCACTACCGGTCGTTAACTGCTTCGAGCTAGAAACCACCGTTGGCATTTGACTGTTAAATTGACTCATCCCACTGCTGAGTGTTCCTGCACCGTTTTGCAGCGACTGTCCAGACTGAGCAAACCTAGTCGTATTAGTGGCTAATGATGCAGAGCCGTTGGCAACCTGGTCCACACCATTTACTAAAGCGGGCGTTTGCTTGGCTAATTCAGCAGTACCAGCATTCAATTTTCCAGCTGACTTCGACACTGATTCTAAGTTAGTCGTGAGGCTAGCTGAACCGGTCGCAATCTGCATCAATGCACTATTTTCAGCAGTCTGCTGAGCCTTTAATTTGGTCAAATCAGTCGATAGTGCTGCCGTTGTGCTACTGCTTGGCATTGAATGGGTCAGCTCAGAGACCGCACTGTTGACTGCATTCATTGCCGAAGTAATCGCTGTCGTATCCATCTTTTGATGATCACTATTTTTGACCGCTGCCAGCATGGCCGACTTTTGAGCTGGGGTTAATTTTTGCTGATCCGCTGTAGCGCTAACCTTGCTGCTAAGCTCACTATCACTGCTATTACCGTTATTAAGTCCATCCACGGCTCGTTGAAGATCAGCTAGTGACCGATTTAACGACTGGACTGCCTGACTATTGCTGTTTAAGCCGGCGACTTCTTTAGACACTGAATTTAACTGCGACTGCATCGCTGCGATATTGGCTGAGCTGCTGTCAGACAATTGCTTAGTCGCAGCACTTAACTTCTGACTGCTGGTGCTCAACTGACCAAGTCCGTTAGTCATGGCCGTCATGCCGCTATTAAGCTGCGCAGTACTACTGCCCATCCCACTGACACTACTATTCAATTTCTGAACACCATCGTTGAGCTGATGACTACCGTTTCGGATCTGACCTGCTGCAGCGACGTACTTGTCCACACCACCGTTAAGATCAGTTGCCCCAGAAGTTAATCTATTGGAAGCTGCCTGTAATTTTTGCCCCGCTGATTCAAACTTGGTTAGTCCGGCAGTGACCTTTTGGTTGCCCGTCTGAGCTTTCTCAACACCATTCACGTATTGTCCCAGACCGTTAGTCACCTTTTTACTACCATCCGCCAACGTCAGCGAGCTGCTAGCAACCTTATTCAGATTCTTCGTAACCGTTGCGTTACCGTTTTTTAGCTGCTGACCGCCACTGGCCATTTTACCGTTAGCTGTACCAGCAGTTTTTAAGCCACCGTCCAGTTTTTTAACCGAACTAAATAAGGTCTTGGCATAAGTAGCGGTTACTTCGTGATCAACTTGATCCTTGATTTGACCAGCCGCGGAAGTTGTCATCTTTGAAGCAGTGTAGTTATGTCCTGCGCTGGTCGTATAGTCTAGTTGCATCCGTTTCGGGTGACTCGCCATTAATGTCGTTGCATTCTTGGAAAATGATTTCGGCACGGTAATTACCATATAGTATTTTCCGTGTCGAAGACCTTGCTGCGCTTGCTGTTCACTGGATAAAACTTTGAAATCAAGGGCGTCAGACTTCTTTAGATTATTGGTCAACGACTTACCCACCGCCAACTGCTTACCTTGATAGTTAACACTGTGATCTTGGTTAACCACTGCTACTGGTAAGCGACTCATTTCACCATATGGATTCCACATACTTCTTAAAAAGGTCACGGAATATATGGTTGGAATGAGTGCCACGACGATTAAAACAATCATCATAAATTTGTGCTGCTTAATATAATGCCACTCTGCTTTGATCACGACTAATTTCTCCCTCATACTTGAATATTCTCTAATGCCGGTTCATAATTTTGGCTAATTACCAGCTGTGCATTAAGTCATACTAAACATCCATAATAATTTTGACAACATCAGAGAATAACAGTTTGTGGCATATGCCACAGATTACCGTTTTTTGAGTATTAGGGAGGAAATTTTTCATGAATTCAAATCCAGATAAGCGAGCCCAACGAACAGAAAAAGCCATTCAGAATGCCTTTGAACGTTTAATATCAACCATGCCGTTAGCAGATATCACTGTCACCCGGCTGACCCAAGAAGCAGACATTAACCGCAAAACCTTTTACCTTCACTACAATTCGATTGAAGATCTATTGAACGGTCAAGTAGATAACATTTCTCACCAAATGTTATCAATCCTATCAATCAAACCCATGAAAGAAATCTATTCCGACCCAGGATTCTTTTTCGACCAATACAGTAAATTAGTCTTAAAACACCATTCGGTTGCCCGGGCACTGACTTCTTCCAACGAATACGCCCCCTATATGCGTAAAATTGGCGACAGAATAGCAGATTCCCTGACAAATCGAGTAAAACAGTCATTTCCCATGAGCGATAAGGACGCGACCATTGTGGCTTATTTTCTGATTCATAATACTCTGTCACTATTTCAGCTTTACTTACAGGAACCGAATACAATGACCATTGATGAACTGCGAGAATATATCATCCGCTTAAATATGCAGGGATTAAGCACTTTTTCCAAGCTGGAATTGAAGCCAGAATCAGACAAGTAACCCCTTATGTATTGATTTCCTGATTAGAGAGCGACTTAGTGGTACAGCTGAAGTGATTGTTTTAAAATGACGGCAAATTAGAGTCCTTTTACTACTGTCATTTAACAAGGAGGTACCACCTTATGTTTAACTGGGAAACTTTCGAACCCGCCGAATATCAGCGTTCAGCAACCCCTTCACTGGTCAAATTAACCACTCGTAGCTACATCACAGCAGAGGGCCGCGCGCAGACTCACACCACAGATGACACGTTTGTTCTTTTAGCCGAAGCGGTCCATAAGATAGCTGCAATCATTGCCGACAGCCAAAATATTGGCATTGAGGTGGCGGGCTTCAAGGAATACCGGCCGTATCCGATTCAAGCAGTTTGGACCGTTGGCGGTACCGATGAAGCCTTTAAGATTTGGCTCAAACAACCGTTATTCATCCATCAAGAAACCTTCGACGCCGCCAAAAAATATGCCAATCTCGAATCAGGGCTTGCGGATCAAATCCACTTTGAACAGTTAGCTGAAGGAACTGAGATTCAAGCAACTGGCAGCGGTGAAATCGGTTCTAAAGCCAAAACGCTGCAAACGCTAAACGCTGCTATTGAAGAAAACGGTTATCAGCGCACCCATCTCGACACTTACCGTGAACTGTATTTAGATGGTCTGCCATTCTCGGAGAAAACTGATGTACTATTTCGTTTGGAAATCGATCCTGCTATCGGTGATCCAAATGCCAGCGTAATTAATTGAATTGGTTTAAAAACAACATTCGTCTTAAAATAGGACAAATTATTCCGAAAGTACCATCTAAAATATAATATTAATATCTTATAGATGTCATAATAAATTAATAAGCATTCTTCTGGGCATCACCCATCGCTACTTGTTATGATGGAATCACATAGAAAGGTGGTGATAACTTGCAAACCTTAACTAAAACGGGACTTGCGATCCTGATTATCCTCGCAATACCGTTGTCTTTAGGCTTGATGCTTCACAATTGGTCCGTAGTCGGTGAGCCGTTACACTTAGGTTTCATAGATTCTGGCACCATGCAGTCGATTAGTCAGAATTACCTGTTCTGGGGTGGTTTAGTTCTAGCCGTAATTTTGATTGCACTCCTCTTTATCATTATCGCTTGGCCGAAAACCTTTCAGTTATACCGCACCCGTCATAATAACGGTCAGCTGCGCATAACTAAAAAGGCCATTGATAATTTCACCCTTTCCTCACTACGACATGAACCGTTTATTAGCGACCCAAAAGTTACCACTAAACTTTCGCAAAAACGGCTCAAAATCAAAATTCACGGTACGCTGCGGTCATCTTCCAACGCAACATTGCAATCTAAACAGTTTGCAGAAAAACTAGAACAAGATCTGAAACAACTGTTAGGCATTGACCATGACCGCAAAATCGATATCCATTTGACGGATTTCAAGCGGAACCGACAGTCTAATCACCCCCGCGTTGTATGAAGGAGGCGTTGCCCGTGCCTGAGTTACTCAGAATTTACCGCTGGCCTATCATCGGTGGTACCACCGGTTTAGTGCTTGCGCTATTGCTACTCACGATTGGTTTTTGGAAGACGCTGGTTCTGTTCATTTTAGTCGGACTCGGCATCGCCGCTGGACTTTACCTTTCACAAACTGGTCTATTAGATGATTACTTTAATTAACCCCCACGTTAAAGGAGGACATTTAATGCCAACCACAACACTTAACAAACCCGAAATGGAAAACACGAAGCCTGAAATCAAAGGCGAATTAACTTATGAAGACAAGGTATTGCAAAAAATTGTCGGTCTTTGTTTAGAGGATATCAAAGGCTTGCTCAGTGTCGATGGCGGCTTCTTCGCAAACGTTGCTGATAAATTAGTCAACACAAATGATGTCACTTCTGGTGTCGATGTTGAAGTCGGTAAAAAGCAAGTGGCTGTTGATTTAAATATCGTGGCAGAATACGGCATCGATATTCCTAAGCTGTATGAACAAATCAAACGGAAAATCGTTGAAAATGTTGATGACATGACTGGCTTAGACGTGATTGAAGTTAACGTGACCGTTACCGATATCAAAACTCGGGCTGAACATGAACACGATTCCGTTTCTGTACAGGACAAAGTTGGTGAACTTGGCGATAAGACAAAACACGCCGTTGGCAAGGGCGCTCAAAAAACAAAGACAGCCGTTTCCACTGGAGTTGATAAGGTGACACCAGATGACGAGCCTGCAAGAGTTCACTAGATAGATTAAAAAGACAAGTTCACTGAAATGGACTTGTCTTTTTTAGTGTCTTCTAATCAAAGTACGAAAGTGTAATCGTTTTCAAAATCTGAATAATTATGCTAATCTAAAGGTGTTGTGAAACAACAATTTTAGGAGGCGTTTCAAATGACAGAACTTAACGGTAAAGTTGCTTTTGTTACTGGTGGCGGACAAGGTATTGGTAAAGCCATTGTTAAGCGATTATCTTCAGATGGATTCGCAGTGGCGGTTGCTGATTTAAATACTGACACCGCTAGTGAAGTTGCTAAAGAAATCAACGATGGCGGTGGCAAGTCTATTGCCGTCAAGGTTGACGTTAGTGACCGTGACAGCTTCTTCGCAGCAGTAAAGGAAGCAGCCGAAAAATTAGGTGGCTTCGATGTTTTGGTTAACAACGCAGGCCTTGGTCCAACTACACCGATCGATACGATTACGCCAGAACAGTTCGACAAAGTTTTCCACGTTAACGTTGCCGGTGATATTTGGGGTATTCAAGCTGCTCATGAACAATTTAAGAAGAACAGCAAAGGTGGCAAGATCATCAATGCCACTTCTCAAGCCGGCGTTGTTGGTAACCCTAACCTATCACTTTACAGTGGGACTAAGTTTGCCGTTCGTGGTATCACCCAAGTTGCTGCCCGTGATTTAGCTGAGGAAAACATCACGGTTAACGCCTATGCACCAGGAATTGTTAAGACCCCAATGATGTTTGATATCGCTCACCAAGTTGGTCAAAACGCTGGCAAGGATGACGACTGGGGCATGCAGACCTTCGCCAAGGATATCGCTTTGAAACGCCTATCTGAACCAGAAGATGTTGCCAATGCGGTTGCCTTCTTAGCCGGTCCTGATTCCAACTATATTACTGGACAAACCATTGAAGTTGATGGTGGGATGCAGTTCCACTAAACCCGTAAATTTAATCTTATTTGCAAACTAAAAAGAAAGCACAATTTCATTTACGAAATTGTACTTCCTTTTAGTTTGTCACAAGTTAATTCTAATTGTGACGCTTCTTACGTTTCAAACCAAACAGACCTAATACACCCAACAGCATTGCCGAACCTAAAAGCGTGACAGCACTGTTTTGACGTTCATCAGTTTGTGGTAATTGATGAGCCGCACTCTGCTGCTTATTTGCCTGTTGCTTGTTTGCCTTTGAAGTCAATTTATCAGCTGGCAACTGGTTGTTGTTAACGCTTGTTGGCTGAGCCGTACCGTACTGGGTCGTTTGACTTTGTACAGTTGTCTGTTGCCCACGAACGCTGCCAGTTGTGCTGCCTTTTTGAGTTTGCTTCTGCGTGTAACCGGCTGTAGCATGAGCTTCATCATTGACCAGATGATCTGAAGGATCAGTTTCCTGTCCGTTCTTGTTGACATCTTCATCAGCGCCTGTCTTGAGGTTGTTTGCGTCAGATGGAGCGCTTTGCTGTGAATTGTTAGCGGTGCCATTTACCGGATCACTTGGTTGATTAGTGGTCTGAACAGCTTGACCGTTTTCAGGTTCACCACTAACCGTTTCCTGATTATCCACATAGGTTTGATGACTAGTTGGATAGGTGCTGTTGTAACCATCTTGATAGCCTTGTGGTTGAGTAGCTAAATCAGCTGCTGGATCGCCAGCTAAGCCGTCATTGCTACCAGCTGCGGCACCAGCCGTTTTATCGGTGTTGTAAAGTTGTTCGCCAACTTCATGACCCGCGACATAGCCAGCTTCATAACCGGCACTCTTACCAGTCGTTGCCGTTGTCTTATTGTTAGTCCCATCGTTTTGACCCGCTGTTTGACCAGCTTGATAGTCGCTAACGTAGGACTGATGGCTTGCTGGATAAGAAGCGCTATAACCCGCTTGATAACCTTTAGGCTGACTGTTCAAATCAGCTGGTGATTTACCAGCTAAGCCATCGGCAGTACCAGCCGTAGCACCAGCCGTTTCGGCTTCGGTGTATTGCTACCCACCAATTCTGTGACCAGCAGCGTAGCCATCTTGGTAACCAGCTTCCTTAGTCGCGTTAGACGTGTAAACACCAAAGGTCGCATCACTGATACCAAACGTGATACCAGTTTGATAGTTGCTAATGTACTTCGCATAACCTGCTGGATAAGAAGCGTTGTAACCATCTTGATAACCTTTAGACTGTCCAGTCAAATCAACTGGTGTCTTACCGCTTAAACCATCAGCGGTACCGGCTTTGCTGCCAGCCGCCTTTTCAGCGTTGTAAGCTTTTTGACCAGCGGCATAACCGTCTTGATAACCAGTCGTGTAGCTTGCGGACTTGCCAGTTAAATCAGCTTGGGTCTTACCTGCTAAACCTGTTGCAACACCATCTGCGACACCAGTAACTTCATCGGTATCGTAACTGGTCTTACCAGCTTTATAGGCAGCTGTGTAACCGTCTTGGTAACCTTGTGGCTGCTTGCTCAGATCAACTGCAGTCTTACCTGCTAAACCGTCTGCAGTACCAGCTTTAGTACCAGCAGCTTTTTCAGCATTGTATGCCTTTTGGCCGGCCGTGTAGCCGTTGGTATAGCCAGCAGTATAACCGGCAGACTTGCCTGTCAAATCAGTTTGAGTCTTACCAGCCAAACCAGTGGCAACACCATTAGCAACACCGGTAACTTCATCAGTATCGTAACTTGCCTTGCCCGCTTTATAAGCGGCATTGTAGCCATCTTGGTAACCCTGTGACTGATTGGTGACGTCAACAGGCGTTTTACCACTTAAGCCATCGGCAGTACCAGCTTTAGCACCAGCAGTTTTTTCAGTACTATAGGTCTTTTGACCCGTGGTATAGCCGTTTGTGTAGCCAGCTTTATAACCAGCGGACTTGCCTGTCAAATCGGTAGGGGTTGTCTTGCCAGCTAATCCATCGGAAGCACCTACAGCAGTTCCTGCGATTTCATCAGTGTCGTAACTGCCCTTAGCGGCTTTATAAGCGGCATTGTAGCCATCCTGGTAACCTTGTGGCTGCTTGCTTAAGTCAGCTGATGGCTTACCAGCTAATCCATCTGAATTGCCAGCAGTGGTACCAACTGTCTTAGCGGTGTTATAAAGCTGTTCACCAGTTTGATGACCATCTTGGTAACCGGCTTGATAACCGGCAGACTTGCCAGTATTATCAGTAGTCTTGTTGTTTGTACCATCAGTCTGACCAGTTACTTGACCGTTTTGATAATCGGTTTCGTAACTTGTCCGAGCTGTGCTATAAGCAGTGGTGTAACCATCTTGATAACCCTTTGGCTCGCTAGTAAGATCAGCAGGTACTTTGCCAGCTAATGCATCGGCACTTCCGGCGTTAGTACCAGCAGCGTTTTCAGTGTTATAAGCCGTTTGACCAGCTGTGTAACCACTCGTGTAGCCCTTGGTATAACCTGTAGACTTGCCAGTTAAATCAGTCTTGGTCTTACCAGCTAACCCATCAGCAGTACCATCAGTGGCACCAATAGTTTCATCAGTATCGTAGCTGGCATGGGCTACTTTATAAGCAGCATTGTAGCCGTCTTGGTAACCTTGTGGTTGCTTTCTCAAATCAACTGATGGCTTACCAGCTAATCCGTCAGCAGTACCAGTTGCGGTGCCAGCAGTCTTAGCGGTGTTATAAAGCTGTTCACCAGTTTGATGACCATCTTGGTAACCGGCTTGGTAACCTGCAGTTTGTTTAGTGTTATCAGCAGTCTTATTGGTTGTACCATCAGTCTGACCTGCGGCTTGACCGGCTTGATAATCGGTATCGTAACTTGTATGAGCTGTGGCATAAGCGGCAGTATAACCGTCTTGATAACCCTGTGATTCACCGATAAGATTAGCCGGAGCTTTACCAGCTAATCCATCGGCACTTCCGGCTTTAGTACCAGCAGTGTTTTCAGTGTTATAAGCCGTTTGACCAGCTGCGTAACCACTCGTATATCCTTTGATATAACCTGTGGACTTGCCAGTTAAATCAGCCTTAGTCTTACCAGCTAAACCAGTGGCAGTACCATCAGCGACACCGGTAGCTTCATCAGTATCGTAACTTGTATGGGCTGTCTTGTATGCGGCATTGTAACCGTCTTGGTAGCCTTGCGGCTTACTGGTTACATCAGCGGCTGGGTCGCCAGCGGCACCGGCTGTCTGACCATCAGTTGTACCTTGAGTCTTGTCCTTGCCGTACTGAGTTTGACCAGCTTGATAACCATTCGTATATCCAACACTCGTGTTCGTTGTGCTCTGGGTCTTATTGGCAACCCCGTCGGCGTTACCTGCTTGATAGTCATCGCTATTAGTCTTATAGGCTGTCTTATAAGCTGCTTGATAATCTGTGCTTTGCTTACTGATGTCAGCGGCTGGCTTACCCGTTGATCCGTCGCTAGTCCCAGCTTTGGTACCGGCATCGGTATCATAGGTGGCCTTTGCTTTCTTGTATGCGGCATTATAACCGTCTTGGTAGCCTTGCGGCTTACTGGTTACATCAGCGGCTGGGTCGCCAGCGGCACCGGCTGTCTGACCATCAGTTGTACCTTGAGTCTTGTCCTTGCCGTACTGAGTTTGACCAGCTTGATAACCATTCGTATATCCAACACTCGTGTTCGTTGTGCTCTGGGTCTTATTGGCAACCCCGTCGGCGTTACCTGCTTGATAGTCATCGCTATTAGTCTTATAGGCTGTCTTATAAGCTGCTTGATAATCTGTGCTTTGCTTACTGATGTCAGCGGCTGGCTTACCCGTTGATCCGTCGCTAGTCCCAGCTTTGGTACCGGCATCGGTATCATAGGTGGCCTTTGCTTTCTTGTATGCGGCATTATAACCGTCTTGGTAGCCTTGCGGCTTACTGGTTACATCAGCGGCTGGGTCGCCAGCGGCACCGGCTATCTGACCATCGGTCGTACCTTGAGTCTTGTCCTCGCCGTATTGGGTCTGACCTGCTTGATAACCATTCGTATATCCAACACTCGTGTTCGTTGTGCTCTTAGTCTTATTGGCAACCCCGTCGGCGTTACCTGCTTGATAGTCATCACTATTAGTCTGATAGGCTGTCTTATAAGCTGCTTGATAATCTGTGCTTTGCTTACTGATGTCAGCGGCTGGCTTACCCGTTGATCCGTCGCTAGTCCCAGCTTTGGTACCAGCATCGGTATCATAGGTGGCCTTTGCTTTCTTATATGCGGCATTATAACCGTCTTGGTAGCCTTGCGGCTTACTGGTTACATCAGCTGCTGGGTCGCCAGCGGCACCGGCTATCTGACCATCGGTCGTACCTTGAGTCTTGTCCTCGCCGTACTGAGTTTGACCAGCTTGATAACCATTCGTATATCCAACACTCGTGTTCGTTGTGCTCTGGGTCTTATTGGCAACCCCGTCGGCGTTACCTGCTTGATAGTCATCGCTATTAGTCTGATAGGCTGTCTTATAAGCTGCTTGATAATCTGTGCTTTGCTTACTGATGTCAGCGGCTGGCTTACCCGTTGATCCGTCGCTAGTCCCAGCTTTGGTACCGGCATCGGTATCATAGGTGGCCTTTGCTTTCTTGTATGCGGCATTATAACCGTCTTGGTAGCCTTGCGGCTTACTGGTTACATCAGCGGCTGGGTCGCCAGCGGCACCGGCTGTCTGACCATCAGTTGTACCTTGAGTCTTGTCCTTGCCGTACTGAGTTTGACCAGCTTGATAACCATTCGTATATCCAACACTCGTGTTCGTTGTGCTCTGGGTCTTATTGGCAACCCCGTCGGCGTTACCTGCTTGATAGTCATCGCTATTAGTCTTATAGGCTGTCTTATAAGCTGCTTGATAATCTGTGCTTTGCTTACTGATGTCAGCGGCTGGCTTACCCGTTGATCCGTCGCTAGTCCCAGCTTTGGTACCGGCATCGGTATCATAGGTGGCCTTTGCTTTCTTGTATGCGGCATTATAACCGTCTTGGTAGCCTTGCGGCTTACTGGTTACATCAGCGGCTGGGTCGCCAGCGGCACCGGCT